>Ga0068868_100000585_pt1 | contig 24453 bp, 20 predicted proteins | sample KBSMisM42_FD_64660 | JGI IMG/M metagenome (GOLD analysis project Ga0068868, IMG submission 64660) | Miscanthus rhizosphere microbial communities from Kellogg Biological Station, Michigan, USA - KBS Miscanthus M4-2 | ecosystem: Host-associated > Plants > Roots > Rhizosphere > Soil ...
CTCACCGAGGCGGCGCTGGCCAGCGCCTGCCTGCTCGGCCAGCGCTTTTCCGTCGTCGCGATCTCGCAGCGCATCCGCGCCTGGTATCGCGAAACGGTGCAGGCCAACGGATTGGAAGGCCGACTGGCCAGCATCCGCGGCTTGGACGAGCCGCTGGCCGATATCGGCGCCGTGCAGGAAGACCAGGGCGAACGCCTGGTCGCGCTTGCCGCGCGCTGCGTCGCCGAAGACGGCGCCGACGTCATCGTGATCGCAGGCGCGCCGCTGGCCGGGCTGGCACGCAGCCTGCGCGGCCGCCTGCCGGTGCCGGTGGTCGACGGCGTGTCGAGCGCCGTGCGCCACGCCGAAACCCTGGTGGCGCTGCAGCCTGGCCGCGCCACGCGCGGCAGCTTCGCGCCGCCGCCCGAGAAACCGCATCGCGGCCTGCCACCGTCCATCGAGGCGCTGCTGCGCCGTCGTTGACCCGAACCTCCCGCTCCACAAACCCGCCCCCGGAGAACCGCCATGAAGACCACGTCCCGCGCCGCGCTCGCCGCCGCACTCGCTCTCGCTGTCATGCTGCCCGCCCAGGCGCAGGAAAAGTTGAAGTTCAAAGCCATCGGCCAGCCACTGGCCACCGGGCTGATCCAGAAGAACAAGGAGCAACCCTTCTTCGAGAACTTCGCGGCACGCACCGGGCTGCCGATCGACGTCGACTACAAGCCCATCGACACGCTGGGCATCAAGGACACGGAGCAGCTGCGGGTGATGAAGGCCGGCCTGTTCGATCTCGTCTCGCTGCGCGTGTCGCAGAACTCGCGCGACGAGCCGACGCTGCTCGGGCTGGACCTGGTCGGCGCGAGCCCCGACTACGCCACAGGCCGCAAGGTGTCGAAGGCCTTCTTCGACACGGTCGACGCGCGACTGCAGCAGCAGTTCGCCGTCAAGCTGCTCGCCGTCTGGCCTTTCGGGCCGCAGATCCTCTTCTGCAAGAAGCCGATCGCCAAGCTCGCCGACATCAAGGGCATGAAGGTTCGCACCTACGACCAGAACCTGGCCAAGTTCATCGAGCTGGTCGGCGGCACGCCGGTGCCGATCTCGTTCGCCGACACGCACCAGTCGCTGTCGCTGGGCGTCGTCGACTGCGCGATCACCGGCCCGAGCAGCGCCAACTCGGCCGGCTGGCCCGAGGTGACGACGCACCAGCTGCCGCTGGGCTTCCAGATGGCGCTGAACGGCTACGCGATCACGATGAAGGCCTGGAACCAGCTCAAGCCCGACCAGCAGACCAAGCTGAAGGCAGCCTTCGAAGGCTTCAGCGACGAGATCTGGAAGTATTCCGAGGAGCTGTTCCAGGACGCGCTGAACTGCAACGCCGGCAAGGACCCCTGCGTCAACGGCAAGAAGTTCAAGCTGACGAACGTGGCCGTCACGCCGGGCGACAGCGAGCTGATCCGCAGCGCGGTCACCAAGGTGTCGTACCCGGCCTGGGCCGAGGTCTGCGACAAGTCCAACCCCGGCTGCTCGGCGAAGTGGAACGCGACGGTCGCACCGGTGCTGGGGCTGAAATGAGCGACGTCGCCACGCCGGCGATGGGCGCCCGCGGGGCGCCCGCAGCGCAGGCCGCCACGGCGGCCACAACCGAGAGGAAGCCGAACATGAAGGACCGCATCGAGACGCTGCTGGCAACCGTGTTCGGCGGCATCTTCCTCGGGCTCGCCGTGGTGGTCGCGGTCGAGACGATCAGCCGCAAGCTCTTCAACGTCTCGCTGCAGGGCGCCGACGAGCTCGGCGGCTACGCCCTGGCCGTCGGCTCGACGATCGCCTTCAGCCTGGCGCTGATGGGGCGCAACCACATTCGCGTCGACGTCTTCCACGACAAGTTCCCGCGCGGCCTGCAGGCGGCGTTGAACTGGCTGTCCATCGTCGCGCTGGCGGCCTTGGGCGCCTTCATCGCCTGGATCGCGTTCAAGGTGATCAGCGACACGCTGCAGTACGGCAGCACGGCGCAGACACCCTGGGCGACGCCCCTGATCTGGCCGCAAAGCGTGTGGTACGCAGGGCTGGTGACCTTCGCGCTGGTGGCTACCGGCTACGCCGTGCGCGCCACGCTGCTGCTGTTCACGGTTCGCATCGACACGCTGAACCACGACTTCCACCCGAAGAGCGCGAAGGAGGAGCTGAAGGAAGAGCTCGAGGACCTCGCGCATCGCCAAGTCGGTACCCAAGGAGAAACGCCATGAGCGTGGGACTGTTCGGCATCGCGTTCGCCGCGATGATCGGAATGATGCTGATCGGCATGCCGATCGCCGTTTCGATGGCGCTGGTGGGCATCGTCGGCGGCATCGCCGCCTACGGCGTGCCTTTCATGGACTCGATCGCGCCGGTGGTCTGGGGCGTGCAGAACGAGAACCTGCTGACCTCGATTCCGCTGTTCGTGCTGCTCGGCGAGCTGCTGCTGCGCTCGGGCATCGCCGATCGCATGTACATCGCGCTGTCGGCCTGGCTCGGGCGGCTCCCTGGCGGGCTGCTGCACACCAACATCGGCAGCTGCGCGCTGTTCGCGGCGACTTCGGGCTCGTCGGTGGCCACGGCCGCCACGGTCGGCACGGTGGCGCTGCCCTCGCTCCACAAGCGCGGCTATTCGATGCGCGCGTCGCTCGGATCGCTGGCGGCTGGCGGCACGCTGGGCATCCTGATCCCGCCGAGCGTGAACATGATCGTCTACGGCTCGCTCACCAACACCTCGATCGGCAAGCTGTTCATCGCCGGCATCATCCCCGGGCTGCTGCTGACCGGCTGCTTCATGGTATGGATCTGGATCTCCAGCGTCGCCAGCGGCAACATCAAGCGGGAGGACAAGGTGCCGATGGCCGAGCGCCTGCGCACGCTCCAGTTCCTGGTCCCGCCGCTGGTCGTCTTCGGCATCGTGATGGGCAGCCTCTACTTCGGCATCGCCACCACCACCGAAAGCGCCGCACTGGGCGTGATCGCGGCGATGTTCTTCGTCTGGCACTCGGGCAAGCTGAGCTGGGAGGTGCTGCGCACCTGTTTCATCAGCACGGCGCGGGTGAGCGGCATGATCCTGCTCATCATCATGGCGGCCTTCATCCTCAACCTCACCGTCAGCCTGACCGGCGTGGCCGAGACGATGACGAAATGGGTTTCCGGCCTCGGCCTGTCGGGCACCGGCTTCATCCTGGCGCTGATCGTCTTCTACCTGATCCTCGGCATGTTCATGGACGTGCTGTCGATGCAGGTGGCGACGATTCCGATCACCTATCCGATTGCAGTGGCGCTGGGCGTGGATCCGATCTGGTTCGGCATCTTCATCGTGCTGATGTGCGAGCTGGGCCTGATCACGCCGCCGGTGGGCATGAACCTGTTCGTCGTCCACGGCATTCGGCCCGACAGGGGAGGGCTCGAGGATGTGATCTGGGGTGCGCTGCCCTACGCGGCGATCATGATCCTGTTCACGCTGCTGCTGCTGGCGGTGCCGGGCCTGGCGATCTGGCTGCCGGCGCACATGTGAGGCCACGGGCGATGGACGACGTTCTCTGGCAGCTGTCGGCCTGCGAGCTGCAGCGTCGCTACCGTGACGCCAGCCTGACGCCGCTCGCCGTGACGCAGGCGGTGCTGGCGCGCATGAACGCGGTGAACCCGCGCCTGCAGGCGGTGGTGGCGCGGCGCGACGAGGCGGTGCTGGCCGATGCAGCGGCGGCGACGACGCGCCACGCGCAAGGCGCTCCGCTGTCGGTGCTGGACGGCATCCCGATCACCGTGAAGGACAGCCTGTTCACGGCCGACCTGCCCACCACCTGCGGCACGGAGGCGCTGCGCGATCATCGGCCAGCTCACGATGAGCTGGCCGCCGGTCGCGCGCTCGCCGGCGGCGCGCTGCTGGTCGGCAAGACCAACGTGCCCGAGTTCGCCAACGACGGCTACACCGCGAACCCACTGTTCGGCGCCACCGGCAACCCTTGGAACCCGGCGCTGACGCCGGGCGGCTCCAGCGGTGGCGCCGTGGCCGCGGTGGCCACCGGCATCGGGCCGCTGGCCATCGCCCAGGACGGCGGCGGCTCGATCCGCCGGCCGGCCTCGCACACCGGCCTGGTCGGCCTGAAGCCCTCGCTCAGCGCCTGGCCGCGCCAGCACACATTGCCGGGCCTGCTGCTGGACTTCGACGTCATCGGCCCGGTGGCACGCACGGTGGCCGACGCGCGGCTGCTGTTCGAGGCGCTGCGCGGTCCGTCGCCGGCCGACCGGTCATCGATGGCCGCTGCCTGGGCCGCGGCGCAGCCAACGCCGGCTGGCCCGCTGCGACTGCTCTATGTCGAACACCTGAACGGCAATCCGCTCGACCGGCAGATCGCCGACAGCTGCCGCCGCGCGGTGCAACGCTTCGCCGAACTCGGCCACCGCATCGAACACGGGGCGCTGCCGCTGGACGTGAGCTTCATCCTCGAAGCCTGGCCGCAGATCGGCCAGGTCGGCCTGGCGGCGATGTTCGACGAGCATCCCGACTGGGAAGCGCAGGCCAGTGCGAAGTACCGCGAAGCGGCTGAAATCGGCCGCCGTGTGCCGGGGTCGCGCGTCTGGCAGATCATGGAGCGGGTTCGGCGGCTGCGCGCCGAGAGCGCGGCGCTGTTCGAGCGCGTCGACGTGGTCGTGATGCCCGCCGCCGCCGCGCTGCCCTGGCCGGCCGCGCAGCCCTACCCGACGGTCATCGATGGCCAGGACGTCGGCCCGCGTGGCCACGCCGTTTATACCGGCTGGGTCAACGCCGCCGGCCTGCCCGGGCTGGCCTTGCCCGCCTCGCCGTCGGCCGAGGGCCTGCCCATCGGCCTGCAGCTGATCGGCCCTTACGGCAGCGACCACCTGCTGCTCGACCTGGGCGCGGCCTACGAGGCCGTTGCGCCCTGGGCCGAGCGCTGGCCGGTGCTCTGAGACCGCATCGCAGGGACACCATGGATCCGATCGCTAGCGCCGTGCAGGCCCTTGTGCGCGCGCGCCAGACCGGCACCGCCGCTGCCGCCGTTCCGCTGCCCGACGCCGCAGCCGCCTACGCGGTGCAGGACGGCGTCGCGCAGGGGCTCGGCTGGTTCGGTGACGCGGTGCCGAGGCACTGGAAGTCCGGCGCGCCGTCGCCCGATGCGCTGCAGACGCACGCACCGCTGCCGCCGCCCGGCGTCTGGGCGAGCCCAGCCGACGCACGCGGACGGCCGTTTCGCCTCCGCGGCATCGAGGCTGAGATCGCCCTGCGCTTGGGCCGCGAGGTCGACGCCGAACTTGCGGCGCGGCTCGAGGCCGACGCTGCCAGCGCGCTCGTCGATGCCATGTGCGTGGCCATCGAGATCGTCGACTCGCGCTGGGCCGAGGCGCTGGACGCGCCGCCGCTGGCCAAGCTTGCCGACCTGCAGACGCACGGCGCGCTCGTGCTCGGTGCCTGGGTGCCCTTCATTCCCCGCGACTGGGCTGGGCAGGTGTGCCGCGTCGCCATCGGCTCGTTGCCGATGGCGGAACACCGCGGCACGCATTCGTTGGCCCATCCGGCACGGGTGCTGCCGGCCTGGCTGCGCCACGCCACGCGCGACGGCCGTCGCCTGCCGGCCGGCACCATCGTCACCACGGGCACCTGGTGCGGCCTGCCGTTGGCCGCCGCCGGTGACCACGTACACGTCGAATTCCCGGGCATCGGCATCGCCGACGTCCAGTTCTGATCAAGGCTTCGAAAGGACACCGCGTGATCACGCTCGACCAGCATCCCAGTGGCCGCCACTTCCTGCAGATCCCCGGCCCCAGCCCGGTGCCGGACCGCATCCTGCGCGCCATCAGCCTGCCCACCATCGACCACCGTGGGCCCGAGTTCGGCGCGCTGGGCCGCAAGGTCGTCGCCGGCATGCAGCGGGTGTTCCAGACCCGGCATCCGGTGGCCGTCTACCCGGCCTCGGGCACCGGCGCCTGGGAAGCGGCGCTGGCCAACACGATGAGCCCGGGCGACGCGGTGCTCATGGTCGAGACCGGCCACTTCGCGACGCTGTGGCAGAAGATGGCGGTGAAGCTCGGCCTGGAGCCGGAGTTCCTGGCGCTGCCCGGCATCGACCCCACCACCGGCCTGCCGAATGCCTGGCGCCACGGTGTGCCGGCAGCGCTCGTCGAGGAGCGGCTCCGCAAGGACAGCGCGCACCGCATCCAGGCCGTGTGCGTGGTGCACAACGAGACCTCCACCGGCGTCACCAGCGACATCGCAGCGGTGCGCCGCGCCATCGACGCCGCGGGCCACCCGGCGCTGCTGATCGTCGACACCATCTCGGGGCTGGCCAGCGCCGACTTCCGGCATGACGAATGGGGTGTCGACGTCACCGTCAGCGGCTCGCAAAAGGGGCTGATGCTGCCGCCGGGCATCAGCTTCAACGCACTCTCGCCGAAGGCGCTGGCGCGCAGCAAGACGGCACGGCTGCCGCGTTCGTACTGGGCCTGGGACGAGATCGTCGAGATGAGCGCCGGCGGCTACTGGCCGTACACGCCGAACACCAACCTGCTGTACGGCTTGAGCGAGGCGCTGGACATGCTGCTCGAGCAGGGGCTGCCGGCGGTCTTCGCGCGCCACCAGCGTTGGGCCGCTGCGGTGCGCGCCGCGGTGCAGGCCTGGGGCCTGCCGATCCAGTGCGCCGACCCGGCGGTCTATTCGCCGGTGCTGACCGGCGTGATCACGCCCCGCGGCGTCGATGCCGATGCCGTGCGGCGGCTGATTCACGAGCGCTTCGACATGTCCTTGGGTACCGGCCTGGGCAAGCTGAAGGGCCGCATGTTCCGCATCGGCCACCTTGGCGACTGCAACGACCTGACGCTGATGGGCACGCTCGCGGGCGTCGAGATGGGCTTGAAGCTGTCCGGGGTCGCACTGGCCGGCAGTGGCGTGGCACAGGCAATGGACGTGTTCGCACAAGCGCCGCAGCCATGATGCCAAAGACGCTGCGTGTCGTGCTCGCCGGGGAGGTCTTCACCGCTACCTTGAACCCCGACGCTCCGCTCACCGTGGCGGCCTTTGTCAAGCTGCTGCCCTATCGGCAGAAGATGATCCATGTGCGCTGGAGCGGCGAAGCCTGCTGGATACCTCTGGGCGAGTTCCAGCTCGGCGTCGGCTTCGAGAACCACACCAGCCACCCGGCCCCAGGCGACGTGCTCTTCTACCCTGGCGGCTACAGCGAGACCGAGCTGCTAATCGCCTACGGTGCCTGCAGCTTTGCCAGCCGCATGGGGCCCCTGGCGGGCAACCACTTCATGACCCTTCTCGACAGCCGCGACAGGCTGCGCGCGCTGGGCCGGCGCGTGCTGTGGGAAGGGGCGGTGGACGTGCTGTTCGAGGCCGATGACGCACCCACGAGCGGCGAACGACAAGCCGCATGACACCGCCGACGCCCGGACGCGACCATCAGCCGTCCATGCCGTTGACGACCTTGCGGCTGCGCAGCTGAGGATGCGAGCGACCTGGCTGGCCTAGTCGGCCCACCTCTCCCCGGGCCTGCTGTTTGGCGGCCCGTCGCCCGGATCGCTCACGTCGCGAATCTCGCGCGTCGACACATCCGGCTCGGCCCCGGGGAATGCTTTCTCCGCATCCTTGCGGGTCAGCTTGTACGTCGTCAGCTCGCGCTTGCCCGTTCGCTCGTCGACGACGTACCAGTGGAAGAATTCGGTGGGCGTCGGCATCAGAAGACTTTCTACTTACGCAGGCCTCATGCCCGGCAGGATTCGCGTTGCGTTGTCGCGTTCGATGGCGCGCAGATCGGCGCCTGAAAAGACCTCGGCCAGCCCCTTCGCCTGCTCGGCGGCCGTGCGATAGGGATAGTCGGTTCCGAAGACGATGTTCGAGACCGGGACGAATTTGGTCAGCGCGGCCATCGCCACCGGATTGGCCGCCTGCGCGGTGTCGTAGTAGAACCGGCGCAGCGTGGCGAGCACTGTCTCGGAGGTGAAACCGCGCTCCTTCATCCCCGGAAACGACACGGCCTGCACCAGGAAGCGCTCGGTGAGCGAACTCAACGTGCCGCCGGCGTGCGAGAAGATGAAGTTGATGTCCTTGCATCGTTGAGCCGTGCCGGAGAACACCAGGCTGGCAATGGTGCGCGTCGTGTCGGTTCCGTATTCGATGATGACGGGTGGCACGCCCGAAGCGATGTTGAGGCAACAGCTCGGATCGTTGGGGTGCGTGTAGGCCGTGGCCTTGCGGCGGTTCAGCTCGTCCATGACCGGAACGAAGGCCTTGTCTCCCAGGTACTGGTTGCCGTAGCTGGTCATGAAGGCCACGCCATCGGCCTTGAGCACATCCAGCGCATAGGCGATTTCCTTCAGGGTCTCGTCGACGTGCGGCATCGGCAGCAGCGCGAACATGCGGAAGCGGCCGCGCGAGTCGTCGGCCAACTTGCGCGCATATTCGTTCGAGGAACGCGCCACGGCGGCAGCGTCCTGGCCGTTCAGGAAGCCGACGGCGGGCAACGTCGGCGACGTGACCGCGGTGGCGATCCCGCCGGCATCCAGATCGTCGATCGATTTTTGCGGCGTCCAGTTGTTGACGGGCGGCGAGTCGAGCTTGGCCGCCCTCAGCGCAGTCACCCAGGGCGGCGGCGAGATGTGGTGGTGAACATCGATACGGTGAGGCGCCGAGGGCGCGACCGCGATCCCGGCGCAGCCGGCGGCCGCGAACATGCCGAGCGACGCTGCTCCCGCAAGAAGCCCGCGGCGATTCAGGTCGTGCTGCTCGACTCCCGAGCCGCAGCCACAGCGCGGCGCGATCTTCCCTTTCGAGCCGAACATGGCGATCTCCTGGTAAGGCGTGCGTCTTCCGACGGTCATGTCGCGCTCCGTTCGCGCACGGCGCTCGATTCGTCAACCGATGCGTCGCCCTCGTATTGTTTCCCATGCCGGCCGCCGTGGGGGCGGCAAGACCGCGGAGCCCCTCACGGACGAGCCGAGGGCACAATGCCTGGCAAGGCCACTTCGAACGTCGCCGCATGGCGGCGAGGGATTCCATGAAACCGAACGACCGCCGCTTGTTCATCCTGCGCGCAGTGGCTGCGACATCGGTGCTCGGCCTGGCAAATACGCCGGCGCTCGCCGATGTCGACGAGAGCGATCCGCTGGCAGTGGCGCTCGGCTACAAGGCCGACACCAAGAAGGTCGACCCGACCAAGTATCCGAGCCATGACGGCTCTCAGACATGCGGCAACTGCAAGCAGTTTCAGGGCAAGGCGGGCGATCGCTCCGGAGGGTGCAACTTGTTCGGCGGCAAGGCCGTGGCGACGGCGGGGTGGTGCAGCGCCTGGGTCAAGAAGGCCTGATTCGCGCCCATGACAAGCACCGTTGACCGGGGTGGCCTCCCCGAGCTCGCGTTCGATGGCGCCGTCGCCACCATCACCTTGCGCCGCCCCGAGCAGGCCAACCGGTTGACGCCGGATGACCTGGAACGGCTGGCAGCCCTCCTTGCCGAGGTCAACGGCAGGCCGGAGGTCCTGGTGCTGATGCTTCGCGGAACCGGCAGGTATTTCTGCAGCGGTTACGACATCGGCAGCATCGGCGGGGACCGACGCATCGACTTTGCCGCCGTGGTGGATGCGGTGGAAGAGGCGCGCCCCGTCTGCATCGCGGTCCTGCACGGAAGCGTCTACGGGGGTGCGACCGATCTGGCGCTGGCCTGCGACTTCCGGCTCGGAGCCGACGGCATCGACATGTTCATGCCGGCGGCCCGCCTGGGCCTGCACTACTACCGCAGCGGCCTGGAACGCTACGTCGCCCGCCTCGGACTGGACAACGCCAAGCGTCTGTTCCTGACCGCCGAGAAGCTGAACGCGCGGCAGATGAAGGAGATCGGTTTCCTGACGCATCTGGTGGAGGCCGACAAGCTCGAAGAGGAGGTCTCGCGTCTGGGGCAGGCCTGCGCGGCCATGGCGCCGCTCGCCATGCTCGGCATGAAGCGTCACCTCAACCGGATCGCGCGCGGGACATTGCACGCCGGCGACCTCGAAGCGGACATCCAGCGCGCATTCGAGTCCGCCGACCTGCGTGAGGGGCGGGCCGCCTGGGCGCAAAAGCGCGCTCCCCGCTTCAGCGGCAAGTAGAGGCCTGCGCGGTCTGCGCACGAAGGTCAGAGCCCGAGCCTCGCCGACCTCGCCGCGCGACAATGCCGGGATGGAGAAGCATCCCATGAGGCTTGTGCGCCTTCAGGGCGCGACGAACTTCAGAGACCTGGGCGGCTATGCCGGTCGGGAGGGGCGCCCTGTGCGCTGGCGGCGGCTGTTCCGGTCGGATCACCTGAGCCGCTTGACCCGGGATGACCATGCCTCCCTGTCCGGCCTCGGACTCCAAAGGTCGATCGATTTCCGCGGCCTGGCGGAACGCGCGGCGAGCACCTACCAGCTGCCCGGCGTCGTCCAGCATTCGCTGGCGATCGAGCCGACGGTCGTCCAGCGGATGGAGGAGATGGCGTCCACGGAGCGCGAGCTCACCGGGCCGATCGTGGTCGGGTTGATGGAGGACCTGTACCGCTCGCTCGTCAACGAGCAGGCGGGCCGCTTCGGCGAGCTCTTCCAGCAGCTCCTGCGCGAGGAAGGTCCGCTGGTCTTCCATTGCACTGCAGGCAAGGATCGAACCGGCGTCGCCGCCGCGCTCGTCCTCCTAGCCCTCGGGGTCTCCCGCGAGCAGGTCATGCGGGACTATCTGCTGACGAACGAGGTTTTCGAGCCACCCGAGGTCCCGCACGCCCGCACGCCACCGGAGGCTCTCAGGGTGCTTTGGCGGGTCCAGGAAAGCTTTCTCGGTGCCGCGCTCGACGCCATCGAAGCCGAGCACGGTGAGATCGACCGGTACCTGACGCACCGCCTCGGCCTGACGCCTGCCGCGCTGGACACCTTGGCAGATCGGTATCTGGAGTCCTGAATCAGGATCGGGCGTGGCCTGAAGCGCGCGAGGAGGTCGGAATGCCGCAAGAGATCGAGCCAGGCCGTCGCCGCTTCCTGGGCGCCGCGGCAATGACCGTCGCCGCGGCCGGGTTCGCCCTGCCGGATTCCGCGAGCGCGCAGGCCGGGACCAGCCTGGGCGACACGAATCCGGCGAAGCCGTTCGGTCCGTTGAAGCAGGTCGATGCGGGCGTGCTGAACGTCGGCTACGCCGAGGCCGGCCCGGGCAACGGCCCGGCGGTCGTTCTGCTGCATGGCTGGCCCTACGACATTCACAGCTTTCTCGAGGTCGCACCGTTGCTCGCCTCCGCGGGATATCGGGTTCTCATCCCGTACCTGCGCGGCTACGGCGCGACGCGCTTTCTCTCGAGCACGGCCCTGCGCAATGCTCAGCCTTCGGCACTCGCGCTCGACACCGTCGAGTTCATGAATGTCCTCGGGATTCGCACCGCCTTGATTGCCGGCTTCGACTGGGGCGCCCGGACGGCCAACATCATTGCGGCGCTGTGGCCCGAGCGGTGCAAGGCGATGGTGTCCGTGAGCGGCTACCTGATCGGCAGCCAGGCGCTGGGCAAGGCTCCGTTGCCCCCGGAGGCCGAGTTGCAGTGGTGGTATCAGTACTACTTCTCGACCGAGCGCGGTCGCCTGGGCTACGAGAAGTACCGGCGCGACTTCGCCAAGCTCATCTGGAGGACCGCTTCGCCGAAGTGGAACTTCGACGACGCCACCTTCGAGCGCAGCGCCGCGGCATTCGACAACCCCGACCACGTGGCCATCACCATCCACAACTACCGCTGGCGGCTCGGCCTGGCCGAGGGCGAAGCCCGATACGACGAGTTCGAGAAGCGCCTCGCCGGAGCCCCCGTCATCGCCGTGCCCACCATCACCCTCGAAAGCGATGCCAACGGGGCGCCCCATGCCGATCCCAGCGCCTACGCGATGAAGTTCACCGGCAAGTATGCGCACCGGACGATCACGGGCGGCATCGGTCACAACCTTCCGCAGGAGGCCCCGCAGGCCTTCGCGCGCGCGGTCCTGGACGTCGACACCTACTAGCGTTGCTGCGGCGCGGGTCGAGCGGGCGAACGGCGATGATCGACGACTGAGCCGTACGTCGGGATTCTGCGGGATCGGCCAATCGACCGGCTGCAAAGCCTTCCTCCGACGCCTCACAATCCGCCGCATGCGGCGCGCACTGCGATTTGGACTGGCGCGGCTGATCTTCGGCGCCGCCGCGATCGGCGTCCTGGGCACGTTGCTGTACCTGACGGCCACCGTCCCTCCGGAGCCCTCTCTCGACGTTCTCACCCTGGATCGTGCGCAGCTTGTCGTCGGGGACGCGCCGTCGCGCCTCGTCGTCCTGCCGCACACCTGGGCGCTGGATGGCCTGGGCAACACCGGGCGCGCGCTCTATCGCATCGAATTCCACCTCGAGAACGTGCCTCGCCAGCCGTGGGGCCTGCAGTCGCCGCGCCTGTCCTCGCGCCACCTGGTGCGTCTGAACGGCCACTGGATCCACGGCAGCATGCTCGAGGCCGCCGCCGAGCGGCGCGGCGTTCCGGTGCCGACCTGGGTCGACATTGCCCCCGATCTCCTGCAGGCGGGCGACAACCTGCTGGAAATCGAGGTCGTGCACGACTATCGCGCCGGTCTGTCGGTGCTGCGGCTCGGCCCGGAATCCGCGGTGTGGCGCACCCAGGTGCGCGACGAAGCGCTGCACCTCTCGGTGCCGCGCTCGCTGAACCTGTTCGGCGTCGGCTTGGCGCTGTTCATGCTGTCGATCTGGTGGCGGCGACGCAGCGAGCGCGCGCTCGGCCTGTTCGCCGCGCTGCTGGCACTCCTGTCGGTGCGCAACGTCGCCTACAGCAGTACGGGCACGGTGGTGCACACGCCGGGCACCGACGTCTTCTTCTACCTTGTCAATGTGGTCGCCGCGATGCTGCTGGCGCGCTTCGCCCTGGCCTGGGCCGGCCGCGATTGGCGCTGGTTCCGGCGCACGATGGACCTCGGTGGTGCCGCATTGATCGTCGGCGCCGTTGTCTCGGTGAGCTTCGACGCCGTGCAGCAGATGCGCGTGCTGACCTACCCCCTGGTGCTGGCTTCGCTCCTGCCCTCGCTCGTGCTGATGGTGCTGGCCACGCGGCGCGAGGGGGGTGGGACGCGGGTGGCGCTGCTGGCCAGCGTGACGATGCTCTGCCTGGCGCCCCTGCACGACTACTTCTACATCCGGGGCCTGACCTCGGTGGATGATTTCTACTGGATGCAATATGCGGCGCCGATCGCGCTGATCGTGTTCGCCTGGGCGCAGCTCGACCGCCTGGTGGGCGCGCTCGGGGCGGTGGAGGGCCACGCGGAGCAGCTCGAACGCAAGGTGGCCGAGCGCACCCGCGAGCTGGAGCTGGCCAACGCGGCGAAGACGCGCTTTCTCGCTGCCGCCAGCCACGACCTGCGTCAGCCGGTGGTCAGTATCGGCCTGCTCGCCGACCTGCTGCGCGACGCCGGGCTGCCGCCGAAGATGCACCGAGTGCTCGACCGCATCGGCGATTCGGTGCAGGCGCTGAACGCCTTGCTGAAGGGACTGCTGGACCTGTCGCGATTCGATGCCGGCGCCGTGCAGGCGCGACTCGGACGGGTTGCGCTTCGGCCGCTGCTCGAATCGGTGGTCGGCGACGAGCGCGAGGCCGCGCGCCACAAGGGCATCGAGCTGCGCCTGCGGGCAGGATCGTTCGTGGCCTGGTCCGACGCGCTGCTGCTCGAGCAGATGGTGCGCAACCTGGTCGGCAATGCGGTGCGCTACACCGAAAGCGGCGGCGTGCTCGTCAGCCTTCGCCGCCGCGGCGAACGGGTGCTGCTGCAGGTGTGGGACACGGGGGTCGGCATCGCACCCGAAAGCCAGGCGCTGGTGTTCGAGGAGTTCGTGCAGCTCGACAACCCGGCGCGCGAGCGGGCGCACGGCATCGGTCTGGGCCTGTCGCTGGTCAAGCGGGCGGCGGCGGTATTGGGCGCTCCGCTGGCGCTGCGTTCGCAGCCCGGCCGGGGCAGCTGCTTCTCGATCGAGTTGCCGCTGGCCGCAAGCGAGGAACCGGCCACCGTCGTCGCGCCGGTTGCCGCAGCCGACGGGCTGGCGGGGCTGAAGCTCTGGCTGGTCGAGGACGATCCCGACGTGCGCGAGGCGCTGCGCCTGCGGCTTTGCGCCTGGGGCGCCCAGGTGCGCGCGTTTGACATCGCCGCCGCCGCGGGCGACGCCATCGACGCGAGCGCCGCCGCGCCCGACCTGTTCATCACCGATCAACGCCTGCCCGACGGCAGCGGCCTGGACCTGGCGCTGCGGCTGCGCGACCGCTTCGGCCGCGTGCCGGTGCTCGTCGTCACCGGCGACACCTCGCCGGCCGACGTGGCGCAGTTGCGGGCAAGCGACCTGCCGGTGATGCACAAGCCCTTCGCGTCGGATGAACTGCTGTCTGCGGTGCAGGCGCTGGTGCCCGCGCACGACGTCAGAGCCTGAGGCCGAGCCGCGCCGCCGCCACCACCGCCTGGGTGCGCGAGTTGACCTGAAGCCGCTGGAAGATCGCCTCGAGGTGGGTTTTCACCGTCGATGGCGCGAGGTCGAGCTCGCGGGCGATGAGCTTGTTGCTGCGACCGTCGATGAGCATCCGCAGCACCTCGATCTGGCGCAGCGTCAGGCCGAGGTGCTCGGTCGAGGCCGGCTGCCCGGGCGGCGCCGGGTGCGCGTCCAGCGCCAGCGCCGGCACGTAGACGCCCCCGCGCAGCACGGTGGCGAGGGCCTCGCGCAGCAGGCGTGATTCGGTGGCCTTCGGGATGAACCCGGCGGCGCCGGCATCGATGGCCGCGAGCACGGTTTCCGGCCGGTCGTCGGCCGAGAGCACGACGGTGCGCGCGTCGGGTGCGGCCTCTCGCAAGGCGAGCAGCGTGGCCAGGCCGGCGCTGTCGGGCAGGGCGAGGTCGAGCAGCACGAGATCGACGTCGGGCTCCGCCTGGAGCACCGCGCGGGCCTCGCGCAGCCGCCCTGCGTGGCGCAGGTCCACGTCCGGATGCTGCAGCGCGATCAGCAGCGCGAGCGCATCACGCACCAGCGCATGGTCGTCGACGAGCAGGCATTTCATCGCCGCAGGATTCTGACAGTACGCCACCGACCCGCCAATTGGCCGATGGCGGGCGGTCGTCCGGCTTCGGACACTGCGTCCTGCGCGGGCCGGCGCGGATTCGAGCCGAGGGCTCGGACGGCCGCGCAGACGAGCAACTGCCAAGAACGGGAGATCCACGATGAATTCCAGACTGATCAGAATTGCGCTGCTGTCCCTGCTTCCGGTGCTGGCCGCAGGATGCGGCGGTGGCGGCGATGACGGTGCCGCCGGCACGGGACCGGTCCCCGCGAACGCGGTGAAGGGAAAGTTCATCGACTCGGCCGTCGGCAATCTCGGCTACAGCTGCGGGGCGGGAGCGGATGCGACCTCCGGGGTCACGGACAGCCTCGGCCAGTTCGACTACGTGCCGGCGGCGACCGGGGCAGCCGCACCCCAGTGCACCTTCAAGGTCGGCGACGTCGTCCTCGGCACGGCGCCCGCCGGCGCCAGGGTGACGCCGTTCGACCTGGTTTCCGGTGCGAGCCCGAGCGACACGCCGTTGAACACGCGAGTCGTGAACATCGCGCGCTTCCTGCAGTCAATCGACAGCGACGCCAACGGCAGCAACGGCATCGCCATCCAGGCCGAGACCATCGCCGCGCTCAAGAACAAGACGCTGGACTTCTCGTCGTCGAACTTCGACGCCCTGGCCGCTGCCCTGCTGCCGGCCGGCAAGACGCTGGTCAGCGCGGCGAACGCGGGCGATGCGCTCAAGGCGACGGCACTCGCCGTCTACGCCGGCAACTACGCGTGCACCTTCAGCGGACCCGTCAACGGCGTCAACACGGTGCTGGGCACGGTGGCGATCACGGTGAGCTTCGACACGCTCACCGGCGTCGGCACGCCGACCTATCCCACCACGGGCGCGCCCTTCGATGTCGATGGCTCGATCACCCCGGGCGGCGTGACCAACACCAGCACGTCCACCGGCGCGACCTTCGACGGTGGCTTCACGAGCGACGGTACCGTCGCGAACACGAAGGGCGCGGGGACGTGGACCGACCCGGACCTGGGCTCGGGAACCTGGAGCTGCCACCACCTCTAGAGCGCGCCGCAGGCGAGTTCGTCAGAACTCGCCTGCGCGCCTCAGAAGCGAATCACTGGACCGATATCGCCTTGACGGCCGGCGTCGCGTCGAATATCAGTTTCGCGGGCCAGGCAGGCCAGGTCACGCCGAGCGCCGCGTTGTTCGGATCGCCGCTGCGCGCGAACGCACCGACGCTCTTCATCATCGCGTCCGAGAGGTCGAGCCTTCCCGGCCGGTTCGCGGTGCTGTTGGCGACCTGCCCGAACAGGGAGCGCCCGAAATCCCCGAACACGAACGCGAGATCGAACGCGTGCGCGGCGCCATAGATGTCGTTCCACGGCGCCGGCTCCTCGTCCCAGTCGAAGCGGTAGTACCAGACCGCCGGCTGCTGCCCCTTGAGGGCGTTGAGGACGTTGTCGCGGCTCGCGCCGAAGAAGATAGCGTTCAGCAGGTCGGTGCGCGCATTGAATCCGGTCACCGGCGTGTTCACGGGCAGGTAGACGGCCGGTATCCAGCTCTCGATCGCCACCGTCGGCGCCGCGTCCGGGTTGTAGCTGAACTGGGTGGAGAACAGCGTCGCGTCGCTCACGAGCCGGCCGCTCACGCCTCCCAGGACGGGCGACAGCGCCAGGAATGTCGGGAACAGCTTCGCTTCGTCGCGCGTGTTGCTGGCGAGCACGGGCACGTGCAGGTACTGGCCCGCATTGATCGCGGCCACCGGGTCTGTCGGCAGCACCACGCCTTCGGGAATCGGCCCCGATCCCGAGAGGCCGAGCAGGGCGAGCTTGGTCAGGAGGGTCGTGAAGAGGGTCGACGTGCTCTTGCCGCGCAGATACGCCTGCACCTGGGCCGTCGTTTGCGTGGCGACATAGGCCTGCGCCGACGCCGTGTCCGTCGCCAGCCCGTCGGCGATCACGAGCTGCTGCAGCAGGGCGTTGCCCTGTGCGAGGGCCACCGCGGCCGGATTGAGGGTGGGCAGGCTGCCGGCGGGCAGGTTGCTGGTCAGCGAGATCCCGCCGCTCATGGGCATCGCGCGGTGCATGAGCTGCGGCGAGGCCTGTACGACGACCGGCGAGGTGAGGAGGGCATAGACGTTGATGGCCCCGGCGGACTGCCCCATCACGGTCACGTTCGCCGCGTCGCCGCCGAACGCGCCGATATTGCGGTTGATGAACTTCAGCGCCTTGATGGCGTCGAGGATCGCGAAGTTGCCCGAGTCCTCCTGCGGGTCGGTGCCGTTGCGAAGCTGCGGGAGGTCGAGGAAGCCGAGGATCCCGAGGCGGTAGTTGATCGTCACGACCACCGCATTCGCCGTCTTGGCGAGGTTCGCGCCGTCGTAGACCGGATCGGCGGTGTAGCCGGACACGTTGCTGCCGCCGTGGATGAAGACGATCACCGGCAGCGAATGCTGGGCCGTCGCCGGCCGCCAGATGTTGAGATAGAGGCAATCCTCGTCGCCCACCGACTGGCCCAGCGTGGTGCCGATCGTCGCGTCGTAGGTGTTGTCCGCGCCCGGACCGTAGATGCGGCCGTACTGCGCGCAGGCGTGACCGTACGCGGTGGTCGTCTTGGGGCTCGTCCAGGCGTCCGGATCGACCGGAGCCCGCCAGCGCAGTGCGCCGACGGGCGGCTTCGCATAGGGCACGCCCTTCCACTGGTAGGTGCCCGATGCACCGGCGTCGTCGATGCCTTCGACGATGCCGAAGGTCGTGGCGCGCTCGGTCGGCGGCGCGTTGCTGCCGCCGCAGGCGGCGAGGGTGACCGCGAATGCCGCGGCGAGAAGGGTCGATGGGATGCGTGCGCTCATCTCGGGACTCCGTAGAAACCCCGACCTCGTCGATGCGCAGCGGGCGCTGCGTCGATGCTCTCCACGTCGGGGCGTCGGCTATTCTTCGGAGACCAGAGCGGTCCCACAGTGGCCGCGGCGCACCACCTTGGTGGCCGATCAGGCCAGCTTGCGCCAGGAGGCAAGGAAACCGATGCGTCTGACGAGTTCGTCCGCCTGGGTGCGTGGCGTGTTGGAGATGTTCGCCGCCGAAGGCATCGACGTGGCGGCGCTATTCGAGGAAGCCGGCCTCGACCGTTCGGCCCTGGACGATGCGGCGGGGCGCTTCGATATCGACGATGTCAGCCGACTGTGGGAGCTCGCCGTCGCGCGAAGCGGCAAGGCCACGCTCGGTCTCTCGAAGGAGATGGCCCACACCTACGGCAAGCTCGGCATCGTCGGCCACGAGCTGATCGCCTGGCCGACGCTGCTCGCGGCGCTGCAGCGGCTAGAGCGCTCGATGAACGTGGTGAGCAACGCAGCCACGTTCGCGCTCGTCGAGGCCCGGGAAGGCTGGTGGTTCGAGCTCGGCCACCGCGGCGGCGAACGGCCGGTGCCGCGGCAGCGCGTCGAGTTCGGGATGCTCACGATGCTCGGGTTCTGCAGCTGGGTCACCGGCGGCGAGCTGCGGCCGCTGGCCGTGGAGTTCGTGTATTCCGAGCCGGCCGACGCGACTCCCCACCGCGCCGTCTTCGCCTGTCCGCTGCGGTTCGGAGCGAGCGCGAACCGGGCGCTGCTCTCGCGTGCCGACATGGAGCGCGTGCTGCCTTGCCGCGACGCCAGCATGGCTGAATTGCATGCCCGCCTGGTCGACGACGAGCTCGACCGGCTCGAGCCGGCGCACACCAGCGCGGCTGTCCGACGCTGGCTCTCGACCCGTCTCGCCGACGCCGAGCCGCGCCGGCGCGATGCCGCCGCCGTGCTGCACCTCAGCGATCGCACCCTGCAGCGGCGCCTGAGCGCGGAAGGCACGACGTTCCAGCGGCTGCTCGACGACACGCGCCGCGAGCTCGCGGAGCGGTATCTGCGCAAGCCCCGCTACACCCTGCAGCGGGTGGCGGGGCTGCTCGGCTTCGACGATCCGAGCAACCTGCACCGGGCCTGCCGGCGCTGGTTCGGCGAGACGCCGGGCCACTACCGCGCGCGCTTCGGCGTGGCAGGGCCGGCGAGCGAATCCGGCGGCTCCAAAGCCGCGGGCTCGCCGCAGGAGCTGGCGCGCAGAGCATCACCGGGCCGATAGCAGCTGAACGCGCCCGGACTTCATGCAGGAGCCGGGTCGAGCCCACCGGGATGTGCCGCCTGCCACGCCTGCACGACCCGTTGGTTGTCGGGAACGCGCTCGAGGAAGCTCGCCCGCAGCACCGGGTCGCCGATGGTCGCCGCGCGGCCCCGCACCGCGCCGTAAGCCGCCGCGAGCAGGCCGGGCGCTCGCGCGTCGCCGGCGCGATCGAGCACGCGCCAGCACGTGTACAGGGCGCCCCTGGCTTCGGCCCCTTCGAGATCGCCGTAGGCGAGCAGGGCGTCGACCCGGAACATGGCCGAAGCGACGTCGCCACGCGCCAGCGCGACCCGCGCCAGGCCGGCGATCGCTTCGCGTTCGACCGCGCTGCCGATCCCGCGCGCGACCGACGCGGCACGGGCGAAGGCGGCTTCGGCTGCCGCGTCGCGGTCGAGCGCCAGCTCGGCGTCTCCGACGCGGCAAAGGGTCTGCGCCTCGAAATCGACGGCGCGCACCGCCACGGCGGCGTTCAGCGCCTCGTTCGCCAGCGCCAGTGCCCGTGCGCTGTCACCCTGCCACAGCGCGAGCATCGACAGGTTGGCGAGCGGGCTGCACACCAGCTGGCGGGCGCCGACGCTGCGGAAGAGCTTCAAGGCATCGTCGAGCACCGGGCGAGCCTGCTCGATCTGGCCGAACCACAGCCAGTCGGCGCCCACGTTGCCCAGGGCGATCGCCTCGCCGAAGGGGTCGCCCAGCTCGCGCCAGATCGGCAGGTCCTCCAGGTCGAGCGCCAGCCCGGTGACGAGATCGTCCTGCTGCGTCGCGATGTAGGCCAGGGTGTTGAGAAACACGCCCTCGACCCGGCGCAGCCCGAGCGAGCGGGCCTCTTCCAGGCCTTCGCGTGCCAGTGCCTTGGCCGCCTCGGGGTCGCCCTGGGCGTTCAAGGCGTCGGCGAGCAGTCGCTGTGCCTCGAGCCTGGACTCGACGTCGCCGCCTCGGCCGGCCATGGCGATGGCCCGCCTCGCGGCGCTCTCCTGCAAGGCGAAGTCCGCGGTTCGCAGCGCGAACTGGCTGCGCCGCCGTGCCGCCAGCGCGCGCAGCCGGTCGTCGTCGAGCGCATCGGCCACCTGGTCGAGGGCATCGAGCACGGCGGGCTGCTCGGTGCGCCGGCCTTGCATGTTGAAGGTCGATTCGCGGACGAACAGCAGCCGCCAGCGGATCAGCAGCGATTCGGGCGTGGCCGCGGAGCGCTCGAGCAGGCTCAAGGCCCTGTCGACGTGGGCCAACGCGACCTCGTGCGCGAAGCGCGACTTCGCATGCTCCGCAGCCGATGCGAAGCAGCGGCTGGCTTGGGCGACGTCGCCGGCCAGCGTGTAGTGCTCGGCGGTGGCGCCAAGGAAGTCGTTCGCCCGCGGCAGCCCGGCCAGCCAGGCGGCGACGCGGGCATGCAGCTCGCGCCGGGTCCGCTTGAGCAGCGTCGAGTAGGTCACCTGATGCAGGATCTGGTGGCTGAATGCGTACTCGCGAACGTCGCCGAACTGCGACTGCGGATGGCCGACGACCAGCCGGCCCCGCACCAGTGCCGGCAGTGCCTCAGGAGCTTCTCCGTCGAGCGCGGCCAGGGCGCGGTCCCAGAACACGTGTCCGATCACGCTGGCGTGCTGGAGCGCCAGCCGTTCATGCCGCGGCAGCGAATCGAGCCGGGCCTGCAGAACGCCGGTCAGCGTCGCCGGGACCTCGGTCGCCAGCAGCGGATTCAGCGTCCACGCCGGTGTCGAGGTCTCGATGGCGCCTCTGTCGACCAGCATCTTGACCAGTTCTTCCATGTAGAACGGGTTGCCTTCGGCGCGACCGACGATCGTCTCCTGCAGTTCGGCAGGCACGAAGGCCAGCCGGCGTAGCAGCTCGCTCGCCAGCTTCCGGCTCGAGCCGGCGTCGAGCGGGGCGAGCTCGATCCGCCGGTGCACCGCGGCGTCGGCACCCCAGGCGCTTCGCCTTTCGAGCAGCGCCGGTCGGGCGAGCGCGATCACGAGGACGGCCGCGTCGCGGCCGACCTCGACCAGGTGGTCCAGGAAGTCCAGTGTGCCGTCGTCGGCCCAGTGCAGGTCTTCGAGCAGCAGCAGCGCGCCGCCGTCGGTACCGGCCGAGATTCGCCGCAGGATCTGCGCCGCGGCATGGAACGCGCGATTGCGGATCTGCCGCGGGTCGCCGCTGATGGCGGCGACGTGGCGGCTGTCGGCGAAGTCGACCCCGATCAGGTGGCCCAGCAGGTGAGCCTGGGCCTCGGCCATGACGACGCCGTCGTCGGCCTCGAAGAGCGGGATGATCGCGCTCTCGACCTTGTGCCGGGCGAGCTCGAGTCCATCGCCGTCGCCGATCTGCAGCCAGCGGACCAGCAGGTCGCGCAGCAGGCCGTAAGGCTGGCCTCGCGTCTGCGGATTGGCCCGGCCGCGGAAGACCGCGGCCGCTTCGATGCCCGCGCCGGCACCGGACTCGAATTCGGCCAGCATCCGGCTCTTGCCCAGCCCGGCTTCGCCGAGCACCGTCACGACCTCGAGACCTCGGCGGGCCCGCAGGCGGGCGAACGCCCCGTGCAGCGTCGCGAGCTCGACGTCCCGGCCGATCATCGGCGTCTCGATGCCCTCGATCCCGCGGCCGGCCGAGCGGAAGCTGCGGGGCCGGGCGCGCAGCACCAGATGGCTGACGATGGGCTCGTCGACCCCCTTGACGGCGATCGGCGGCTGGGGCTCGACGTCGAACAGTCCGCGCACCAGGGCGTGGGTGTCGTGGCTGATTCGCATCGAGCCGACCGGGGCGGTCTGCTCCATTCGGGCCGCGATGTTGACGGCGATGCCGCGGATGCTGCCTTCGGCATCGACGCCGCCGCCCAGGAGCACGCCGCCGGTGTGCACGCCGAGGCGGAAGTCGAAGCCGTCGTGGCCGTGCGCGCGCTTCACCTGCGCCCTGCGTTCGCGTCCGAGAGCGAGCAACTCGAGCCCGCAGTGCAGCGCGCGCTCGGCATCGTCTTCGTGCGCCTCGTCGGCACCGAAGACGGCCAGCAGGTTGTCGCCCGCATACTGCAGGACCTTGCCGCCGTGTGCCTGGACGATCGCCGTGCAGCGTGCCAGGCTGCCGTCGATCACCGCGTGCACCTCTTCCGGGTCGAGATGCTGGCTGAGCGTTGTCGAGCCGACGATGTCGAGGAACACGATCGTCACCTGGCGCAGCGTCTGAACGGCGCCGGGGTCCGCTCCGGAGAGTGTCGACAGCCTGGCCTGCAGGCCGGCGATCGACGCCTCGACCACCGCATCGCCGAGGACGTCGCGCCGTGCTTGCAGGGCCGCGATCCCTGCGCGCAGTTGATCGAGCTCCGAAGGCATGCGATCGAGGATAGCAATCTGCCGCCTGGCAGAAATCACGGCGAAGCGGTTCGCATCTCCTCGGCCAGGCGAGCGGCGATGGCCGGCTCCTGCAAGGCGCTCGACGGTCTGAGCAGCTGGGCCACTTCCGTCATCAGTCGATGGATCGACGGATCCGCCGCCGCCAGGCGGGTCAGCGCCGCCTGGAATTTCGCCTTCCCCGCGAAATCGGCGGGACGCTCGCCCGCCAGGTGCTCGTAGACATAGTCCTGCGCCGCCACGGCCCAAGGGTCGGCCAGCACCGAGTCGAGCCTGCCCAGGAAAGAGGGCGCCAGTTCGCCGAGCGGATCCGGCAAGTGGGCCAGGTCGGCGAGGGCCTGGCCCAGGAGCAGGGCCTCCTTGGCGGCGACGCTCATCCCCTGGCCGAACGACGGATTGATCCGGCAGATCGAATCGGCGATGGGTAGCAGCCCGCGGGGGAACGCCTGCATCCGCTCGAAGTGCCGACGAAGGCTCTTCGGGAAAGCGAAGCGCGTCAGCCCGCCCTGCAGCTCGGCCCCCCGGATGGCGTCGTAAGCCGTCGGCGTTCGCAAGGAACGGGCGTAGTCGTGGAAGCCCGGAAGATCCGTGGGCGCCGAATCGCCGTTGACGCCGCCTAGTCCCAGGAGCCAGTGCCCGTTGCCCTCGATCGGAAACATGATCGCCCGCCGGCCCGACACCTTGGGATCCGGCCGCGTCATCAGGACTTTCCAGTCGCGCGCGCTGTCGGGCGGAAGCGCGAACACACCGCACGTGTAGCGGATGTCCACGGCGATGGACGACTCCTCCGGCTGGCCGTAGCCGCCGCGTTGCAGGAAATCCAGGGTCAGGGCCGCGCGTCCGGTGGCATCGACCACGAGATCGGCCTGGAGGCTCTCGATCGCACCGTCGCGCCTCTCGACGCGGACCGCACTCACACCCGCCCGATCCGCCGACGGGATGATCTCGCGCACCGGGCAGGCGGAGCGCATTTCGATGCGATCGTCACGTGCGACGAATCCGCGCACGACGTGCTCGAGCAGCGGACGCGACATCGAATATCCCCATCGGCCGAGGTCGCGCTGCGGAAACGGGTCGTACCCGACTTGCTCGAGCCGCGCGTCCAGGCCGACGCGGATCGGGATCGCGCCCGCAGCCTGAAGCTCGTCGGCGAAGCCTGGAAACAAGCGTGCAAGCGCGTCGAGACCGCCGCCCAGCAGTCCGTGCACGTGCCTGCCCTGAGGAACGCCGGCGCGCGGCACCGGGCCGGAGGGAAGGTCGTCGCGCTCCAGGACGACGACCTGGGTGAAATGCGGGGCCAGTGCCGCGGCCGAAGTCAGCCCGCCGATGCCGGCACCGACGACGACGGCGCGGCGGAGTGTCGAGTGCTCGTGTGCCATGGACCTCCCTCGCTCGAATGCGGGCGAGTTTGGCCGATTCCTGTCGGCCGCGGCTGCGCCTCGTCCAGGACGACGTGCCGCCGTTCTTCTTCTAACCCGTCATACAGGAATCCGCGAGAATCGCGCTTCCTGATGGGCGGCTATTCCGTGGAGTGGGGTAGTGGTTTGCCCTAGAACATGTACAACATGTTTGACAGGTTTGTGCGGCCAGCCTACGCTTCACACCGAACCGATTGATCGACGTGAGCACCTCAGCTGCCTTGTCCCCGTTCGAGCGGCCGACCTTGTCGGCGCGCGTGGCGAGACACCTGCTTGCGCTCATCAATCGTGATCACCTGCGGCCTGGTGACTTGGTGCCCAGCGAAGTCCAGATCGGTCGCGACCTCGAGGTGAGCCGCGGGAGCGTGCGCGAAGCCTACCGAACGCTTGCGGCCGTGGGCATCCTGGAGATCGAAGGCGGTCGCAGGCCGCGCCTGAGAGCCATCGATCCGAACGTGCTCACGCAGGTGTTCGACTACGCGTTGAACAC
>Ga0068868_100000589_pt1 | contig 24447 bp, 18 predicted proteins | sample KBSMisM42_FD_64660 | JGI IMG/M metagenome (GOLD analysis project Ga0068868, IMG submission 64660) | Miscanthus rhizosphere microbial communities from Kellogg Biological Station, Michigan, USA - KBS Miscanthus M4-2 | ecosystem: Host-associated > Plants > Roots > Rhizosphere > Soil ...
GCATAGCTCCGCTACACGACGCCGGCATCACCATGAGACGCGAACGTCCATGCCGAGATCTGTACTCTTGGGCGAAGATACCGTCTCATGCATGCCGAGGAGCTTCGCGCCGGTCGTGTCTCCTGACCTTAGTCAGCGAACGCACCATGCGTACACGGTTTGTTCTCTTTTGTCAAGTCCGCCGTTTCCAGTCCTCCCCCGCAGGGGGAGGATTTACTGGTGCGCGGCGTGCGGGACTGGATTGCCGCGCCGCTTGCGCGGCTCGCAATGACGGCTTCACAGTCATTCCGTCTTTGCGAGCTCGGCCAGGCTGCGGCGCGTCAATCCACGCCGGTCGCTTATTCCGGTTTTTCGAAGGCGGCGGCGATGTTGATCTTCACCTCGTCCGCGACGAGCGGGAGGACCGCGGTAATGCCATAGTCGCTGCGCTTGAGCGTGCCGGTGGCGGTAAAGCCGATGGTGCGCTTGCCCATCATGACACCGGCGCCGACGAAGCTGGCCTCTAACGTCAGCGGATGCGTCTGCCCGTGCAAAGTCAGCTGGCCGCTGATCGTGGCATGGGTGCCATGGACCGACACCTTGTCCGAAACGAACTTCATCGTCGGATATTTTTCGGGATCGAAGAACATCGGCGAACGCAGTTCTTCGGTCAGCTTGGCAACCGTTACCAAAGCGGTGTTTGTCGGCACCTCGACCGAGAGGCTGGCGGCGTTCGGCTTGGCGGGATCGATCGTCAAATTGCCCGAAGCTCCGCTAAAGAAGCCCGAAAAAGGCGTGAAACCATGATGCAGCACGCTGAAGCCGATCTGGGTATGGCGCGGTTCGACGGCATAATTGCCGGCGGTGATGCGTGAGAGGTCGGGCTTGCCGGGCGGCTCCTTCGGCATCTGCGCGGATGCCGGAACTGCGGCCAGAAGAAGGGCAAAAACGAACGGGGCGGTGCGCATCGGATGCTCCTTGAAGAGGAAGCGCCGTGCTGCCTTGACGCGCGGCCGCTGGCAAGCGGACTCAGGCGGGCGCTCTAACCCTCAACAATCCGAGGACGCCGGTCCGTTTGCTGGCGAGGCAGGCGCGAAGTCGCGCTATCCCTGCCGGCGCGGCCGGAAGGCCGTCCGCATGGTCATAGCCGCAATCCGAAGCGCGGCCCGATCCACGTCATGGCAAGGTAAAGCGCGATCGTCAGCGCGCAGCCTGCGAGTAGCGACAGCCAGAAGGACAGGCCTGCCCGTAGCAACGCCGGGATCAGCAGGAACATCGGGAGCGATGGCAAGACAAACCAGAAGGTCGCTTGCGCGTGCGCGGCCATGTTCTGCGTGTCGGGTTTGTCGTGCCACAGCCAGATCATGCCCAGCACCGAGACGAGCGGGAGCGAGGCGATCAGCGCGCCGAAGCCGGGATAGCGTTTCGCCACGGTCGAGACCGTCGCCACGATGAGCCCCGACAAGGCCGCCTTTAGGACGAACCACATCTCAGCCTCCGGGGTGATAGTTACGTTCGGTGTGCCCGGTCAGGTCGGCCCGGTAGAAATAGACCGGGCGCAATTTGCCTTCGATATAGCGCTGGATCTGGTCGTTGAAGTGCGGGGACCCGGGATCGCCGCTCTCGCCGCCCGCGGTTACCGCCCAGGCGCGCAGATGCGGGGCGAATTCGACCACCGCGACGAAGCTGTTCCCGCTCGTGCCGTAATAGCGCTTCGTATCGGGATAAGGCTTTGCGCCGAACGAGGCGAGCGAACCCCATTGCGCCGAGGTGAAAGGCACGGCCTGACTGGGTTTCGTGTCGTCGAAATGGGGCGTGACGCTGTCATCTAGGCGCTGGAAGCGATTGACCTCGCCCCATTTGACCCGCCAGCCGCCGAAATTGCGGACCAGCCGGTCGCGCGCTTTGGCGAGCGCGGCGAGCTTGGCGTCGGCGCCGACCTTCCTGGCGATATAATCGGGCACGTTCATTCGCTCGGCCTTCGCGAAGGCACCGACCTCGGGCCACAAAGTATCGCCCCAGAAGATGGCGAGTGTGGTCGCCTCGGACTCGTAGCCCCAGCGATCGTCCCAGCCGCGCAGCAAGGCGACCGGTTCGGCGAGATCGGCCTTGCGCGGGTCGCCCGCCGGCAGCGCGTCCCAGGCCTGCGTCAGTTGCGGCACGAGCGTTGCGAAGGCGGGCAGCCAGTTGTCGAAGGCAGCGGCGGTCAGGCTTTCGGGCGTGAAGCGCTTTGCGTCGGCCAGCAATTTGTCGGCGTGGACGCCACGCCAGTTCTCGCCGGCCTGATCCATGTAGCGCGGATATTCCTTCGCGCGCGGACTGTCGCGCCCGGCGGCGGTCCACGGCCAATTGTTGGTGTTCTTCACCCAGCCCGCATTGGGCGAAACCACGTTGGGCAGGGTATCGAGCGCGTGCAGGCCTTTCCAGTCGGTGGCGGGGTCCGACCCGTCGACCGGTTTGGTATAGTCGAATTTGTCGTCGCGGATCGGCACGAACTGGGGGTGGAGGTAAGCGATCTCACCCTTGCGGTCGGCGAGGATCGTGTCGTTCGACGAATTGGCCTGCAGGCCCGCGACGTCGAGATAGGATTCGAGATCGTGCGTCTTGGTGCGCAGCCAGCTCTGTTCGAGCGCGGGGACGGGTTTCCACATCAGCGCGGTGGCGATCATCCGCCCGTCGCGCGCGGCGACGATCGGGCCGTGATGCGTGCGGAAGGTGACCAGGCTGAAATCGGCCAGGCCGCCATCGGCCTTGCGATATTTCACGGTGATCGGGACCATCGTCACGGGTCGGTGTTGACGGCCGTAACGGTAGGACAGGTTGCCGCCGTCGCGTTCGACGACTTCGGCATATTCGTCGATAGCGTCGACGCCGGACGAGGTGTGCATCCAGCCGATGTCCGGATTGAAGCCTTGGTAGATGAAGAACTGACCCCAGGTGGACGCACCATAAGCGTTGAGCCCCTGGTTGCTCGTCATCTGCAGCTCGGATCGGAAATAGAAACTGGTGTGCGGGTTGATCAGCAGCAGCGCATGGCCGTCCGCCGTTTTCTCAGGCGCGATCGCGATGCCGTTGGAGCCGCGTGGCTCGCGTGCTTCCCTTCCCGTTTCGAGTGCGGTGCGGGGCTCGAACATGCCGCCATAGAAGCTCTTGAGCTCGGTGAGCGAGATGCTCTCGATGTCCCCCCCGATACTGCCCTCGGTGAAGCTGAGAACCATCCAGGGTTCGAAATGGGTGATCACGCGGGGGTGCACATCCGGATGGGTGGCGAGATAATAGTTCAACCCGTCCGCCCAGCCATCCATCAGCGCGCGCAGCCAGCCGGGGCTGGAGCGGTATCGTTCCTGCAGGTCGGCCGGATCGACGAACAGCCGCTGGCGTATATCGGCCCAGATCGCACCCTCACCCTCCGCCTCGGCGGTGCGGCCGAGCGCGGTCAGGTAATTGGCTTCGATGCGGCCGAAATCATCCTCCGCCTGCGCATAGATCGCGCCGAATACCGCGTCGGCGTCGCTTTTGCCGACGACATGCGCAATGCCCCAATCGTCTCGGGTGATGGTGACACGCTGCGCCTCGACCTGCAGGCGGGGCATATCGGCGGGCTCGGCCATGGCCGATGTGGCAAGCAGCAGGCCCAGGAGCGGGATGAGCTTGCGGAGCCCCGGCGTCGCTTTATCCATGGCGTCTGTATCGCGCGCGGCACGGCAGGCGGCAAGGGAGACGGATATGCGGACGGCCTGGCTCACTCTGATGCTGACGCTCGGCACCTCGGCGCAGGCGGCGGACCCGGCGATCCTGCTGCGCGGCGCGCAGCTTTTCGATGGCGTGGCCATGCATCCTGGCTGGGAGGTGCTGGTCGAGAGCCACCATATCGCCGCGGTCGGGCCGCATCTCACGGTGCCTGCCGGAGCGCGTGTGATCGAGCTGCCCGGCGACACGATCATGCCGGGAATGATCGAGGGGCACGGTCACCTCTTTCTCCACCCCTATAACGAGACCAGCTGGGACGATCAGGTGCTGCACGAGCCGCTTGCGGTGCGAACCGCGCGCGCGATCGTGCATGCGCGCGACACCCTGATGGCGGGCTTCACGAGCGAGCGTGATCTGGGAACCGAGGGTGCGGGGTTTGCCGATGTCGGCCTCAAACAGGCGATCGATCAGGGGATCGTGCCGGGGCCACGCCTGATCGTGGCGACCCGGGCGATCGTCGCCGAGGGCGCCTATGGTCCCAAGGGGTTCGAACCGGGCGTGAAGGTGCCGCAAGGCGCGCAGGAGATAAGCGGCGCCGATGACATCGTGCGCGCCGCGCGCGACCAGATCGCCGCCGGTGCCGATGTGGTGAAGATGTATGCGGACTATCATTATCTGCCCAAGGAGCCGAGCCGGGCGACGCTGACGCAGGCCGAGCTGAGCGCGGGCGCGGCGGCGGCGCATGATGCGGGGCGGATTGCGGCGGTCCATAGCGTGACGCCGGAAGGGATGCGCCGTGCGATCAATGCCGGGGTCGACACAATCGAACATGGCTATGGCGGCACGCCCGAAATCTTCAGGGCGATGCACGACAAGGGGATCGCACTCTGCCCGACGCTCGCCGCCTCGGACGCGGTCGCGCGCTATCGTGGCTGGAACGGGCAGGAGCCGGCGCCGGCGGCGGTCGAGGAGAATCGCCGCAGCTTCAAGATGGCGCTCGCGGCGGGCGTGCCGATCTGCATGGGCGGCGATGTCGGCGTATATGCGCATGGCGAGAACTGGCGCGAAATGGTGCTGATGCAGCAGGCGGGCATGCCGGCGGTGGCGGTGCTGACGGCCGCGACCTCTGGCAATGCGCGGATATTGCACCTGAGCGAGGTGGGGTCGCTCAAACCGGGTTTTCTGGCGGATATCGTGGCGGTGGAGGGCGATCCGACCAAGGATGTCGCGGCGGTGAAATCGGTGCGGCTGGTGATGAAAAGCGGGGTGGTGGTGCGATAATGGCCATTCCCCTCCCGCTTGCGGGAGGGGTTAGGGAAGGGGATTCCCCGAGCTGGCACGAACTGCCCTCCCCCCGACCCCTCCCGCAGGCGGGAGGGAAGAAGCTATTTCGAACGCACTCCCCCACCCAGCGCCCTGTAAAGCTCGACCAGGTTGGATGCGGCATCGAGCCGGGTCTGCACCAGATTCTGCTGTGCGGCGTAGAAGGTACGCTGCGCGTCCAGCGTGGTGAGGAAAGGATCGACGCCCGAGCGGTAGCGCGCGTCGGAAAGCTTGTACGCCGTCCCCGCGGCCTCGGCGCGCGTGGCGCGGGCGCGCAATTGCTCGTCGATCGTGCCGCGTTCGGCGAGCGCGTCGGCGACCTCGCGGAAGGCGGTCTGGATCGCCTTTTCATAGGTCGCGAGCGCGGCGTCGCGGCTGGCCTTGGCATAGCGCAGATTGGCGGCGTTGCGGCCGAAATCGAAGATCGTCTGGCTGGCGGCGGGCGCGACCTGATAGGTGTAAGTGCCGTGGTCGAACAGGCCCGACAGGCCGGTGCTGAGCGTGCCTGCCAATGCGGTTAGCGAGATTTGCGGGAAGAAGGCCGCGCGCGCCGCGCCGATATTCGCATATTGTGCCTTCAGCTGATCCTCGGCCTGCAGCACGTCGGGGCGCTGCAGCAGCACGTCCGAGCCGATGCCCGCGGGAAGCTGTGCGAGGGTGAAGGCGTGGTCAGTGAGGCCCGTCGGCAGCAGATCCTGCGACACTGTGGTGCCGACCAGCAGGTTGAGCGCATTCTGGTCGCGTGCGATCTGGGTCTGGAGCGCGGCGATATCGTAGCGGGCCTGCTCGTAATTGGTCTGCGCCTGCTTGACCTCAAGCTCGGAGATCACGCCATGCTGGAATTGCGCGGTCGTGAGATCGAGCGACTGGCGGAAGCTTTCGAGCGTGCCCTGCGAAATACGGAGCTGATCCTGATCCGCGGCCATGGTGAGATAGGCCGAGGCGATCTCGGCGACCAGGGTGATACGCGTAGCGCGCGCGCCCTCTTCGGTTGCGAGATATTGGTCGAGCGCGGCCTTGGTCAGGTTGCGGACGCGGCCGAACAGGTCGATCTCGAACGCGGAGAAGCCGGCATCGACCGAATAGATATGGCTGGTGCGATCCGCACCCGGCAACGTTTCGGCTGACGAGGCCCTGGCATAAGTTGCGCCGGCATTGGCGCCGATCGTGGGCAGCAGATCGGCGCGCTGGACGCGATATTGCGCACGCGCCTGCTGCACATTGGCGAGCGCTACCCGCAGGTCGCGATTATTGGCGAGGCCCTGGCCGATCACCTGCCGGAGCGCGGGATCGACGAAGAAATCCTGCCAGGCGATATCGGACGCGGGCGTTGCCGGATTGGCGGCAGGATAGGTGCCGCCGCTCGGCAAGGCCGGTGGTGCGGGCACGCCCGGCCGTTGATAGGTCGGTGCCAGATCGCAGCCCGCGAGCAGCAAGGCCGTCAGGGGAAGGAGCTTCCTCATGCCTGCGCCTCCGCAACGTCGCCGGCGGCGTCCTTCTTTTCCTTGCGCCGTTCGAACAGGCGGCGCACCGCGACGAAGAACATGGGCACGAAGAAGATGCCGAAGACGGTCGCAGCGAGCATTCCGCCGACCACGGAACGGCCGATCGCATTCTGCCCGCCCGAGCCCGCGCCCGCCGCGATTGCGAGCGGGAACACGCCGAAGATGAAGGCGAAGCTGGTCATCAGGATCGGACGGAGACGCAGCCGGGCCGCGGCGACCGCCGCGTCGAACGCGTTCATACCCTCGCGCATTCGCTCCTCGGCGAATTCGACGATCAGGATCGCATTCTTGGCCGACACCCCGATCGTCGTGATCAGGCCGACCTGGAAATAGATGTTGTTGTTGACGCCGGTCAGGGTCGCGGCGAGCACCGCGCCGAACACGCCGAGCGGCACCACCAGCATCACCGAAACCGGCACCGACCAGCTTTCATAAAGCGCGGCAAGGCACAGGAAGACGATCAGCAGCGACAGGCCGTAAAGCGACTTGGCCTGCCCGCCGGCCAGCCGCTCCTCATAGGACAGACCGGTCCATTCGAAGCCGGTGCCTGGCGGCAATTTGGCCTGCAATTCCTCCATCGCCTTGAGCGCGGCGCCCGAGCTTTGTCCTGGGCCGGGCACGCCGAGCAACTCCATCGCCGGCGTGCCATTGTAGCGATTCAGCTGCACCGGCGCGGACTGCCAGCGGGTCGAAGCGAGAGTGGAGGCGGGCACCATCTGCCCGCTGGTCCCGCGCACGTAGAAGGAGGCGAGATCATCGGGCGAGAGCCGGAAGGGGGCATCGGCCTGGACGAAGACCCGCTTGACGCGGCCGCGATCGATGAAGTCGTTGATATAGGCGCTGCCCCATCCGGCCGAAATGGTGCTGTTCACGTCGGCGATATTCACGCCGAGCGCCTGCGCCTTGTCCTGATCGACATCGACCTTGAGCTGCGGCTGGTCAGGCAGGCTGTTGGGGCGCAGGCCGGCGATGCGCGGATCCTTCGCCGCCATGCCGAGCAACTGCCCCTGTGCGGCGACCAGTCGCTCATGACCGATTCCGGCGACGTCGGTCAACTCGAAGTCGAAGCCGGTGGCGTTGCCCAATTCCTGCACCGACGGCGGGATGATCGCGAAGATCAGGCCGTCGCGGAAGCTGGAGAAAGCGCCCATCGCGCGGCCCGCAATCGCGATCGACCGGTTCGCGGCGCCCTTGCGTTCCTCCCACGGCTTCAGGCGAACGAAGGCGAGGCCCGCATTCTGGCCCTGACCAGTGAAGCTGAACCCGGAAACGGTGAACACGCCGGCGACGTTCTTGCCTTCGTCCTTGAGGAAATGGTCGCGGACCTGCGCGAGCGCGGCGTCGGTGCGCGACGCGGTCGCTCCCGGCGGCAAATTGACCAGCGCGAAAGTGTAGCCCTGATCCTCGTCGGGGAGGAAGCCGGTCGGCAATTTGTAGAACAGGACTCCCAGGCCCGCGCAGATGATTGCGAACACGATGAAGGCGCGCGCGCGGTGATGCTCCACATAGCGCACGCCGTTCTGGTAGCGGTCGGCATTGCGTTTGAAGTTGCGGTTGAACCAGTCGAAGAAGCGACCGAAGAACCGGTACATCAGCCCTGTTTTCGCCTTGCGCTCCTTGTCCTCGCGGGATTCCAGGATCGTGGCGCAGAGCGCGGGCGTCAGGATCAGGGCGACCATCACCGACAGCGCCATCGCGGAGACGATGGTGATCGAGAATTGGCGGTAGATCACGCCGGTCGAGCCGCCGAAGAACGCCATCGGCACGAACACCGCGGCCAGCACCATCGCGATGCCGACCAGCGCGCCGGTGATCTCGTCCATCGATTTGCGGGCGGCATCCTTGGGCGACAGGCCTTCGGTCTCGATCAGGCGCTCGACATTCTCGACCACCACGATCGCGTCGTCGACGAGCAGCCCGATCGCCAGAACCATGCCGAACAAGGTGAGCGTATTGATCGAGTAGCCGGCGACATAGAGCACCGCGAAGGTGCCGAGCAGCACCACCGGCACCGCGATCGTCGGGATGATCGTGGCGCGCCAGTTCTGCAGGAAGATGAACATGACGATGAAGACGAGCACCACCGCCACGACCAGGGTGTGCACCACCTGCACGATCGAAAGACGCACGAACGGCGTCGAATCGTAAGGGTAGAAGATCTTCACGTCGGACGGGATCGTGGGCGAAAGCTGCGCGACGCGCGCCTTGACCCGTTCGACCGTGTCGAGCGCGTTGGCGCCGGGCGCAAGCTTGAGCGCGATGCCGGCCGCAGGCACCCCATTGAACAGCACGGTGAAGCCGTAGGTTTCAGGCCCGATCGCGACGCGCGCGACATCGCCCAGCCGGACGACCGACCCGTCCGGGTTGGACTTGAGCCGGACCTGCCGGAACTGATCGGGCGTGGTCAGCCGCGAAGCGATCGAGACCGACGCATTGAGCATTTGCTCGCGCGGCGCGGGCAGGCCGCCGATCTGGCCGGCGGAGACCTGCGCATTCTGCGCGCGGACGGCGGCCTCGACGTCGGCGATCGTCAGCTTGAAATTGTTGAGCTTGAGCGGATCGACCCAGATGCGCATCGCATATTGCGACCCGAAAATCTGGGTGTCGCCGACGCCCTGGACGCGGCTCAATGGATCCAGCATGCGTGAGGTAATCATGTCGGCCAGATCGCTGGTCGAGTAGCGGCCATTAGGCGAGTAGAGGCTGACCACGACCAGGAAATTGGCGGCGGTCTTGCTGACGCGCACGCCCTGCTGCTGCACTTCCTGCGGCAGCAGGGGCAAAGCCGCTTGCAGCTTGTTCTGGACCTGGACCTGCGCGATATCCGGGTTAGTCCCCTGTTCGAAGGTGACCGTGATCGACACGGTTCCGGCCGACGAGCTGGTCGACGACAGATAGCGCAGATTGTCGACCCCCTTGATTTGCTGCTCGATAATCTGGGTCGTCGTATTTTCGAGCGTCTGCGCGTCCGCGCCGGGATAGGTCGCCGTGATCTGGACCTGTGGCGCCGCGATCGCGGGGAATTGCGCGATCGGCAGCGTGCGGATCGCCAGCACGCCGGCCAGCATCAGCACGATCGCGATCACCCATGCGAAGATGGGCCGGTCGATGAAAAAGCGTGCCACGATGCGGCCCTATTGCCCGGCCGCGGCCTGCGCCGCCTTCGAAGGCGCGGGCGGAGGCGTCCAGGCCACCGGCTTCACCGCGGCGCCGGGCTGGAGCATCATCGTGCCGTCCATCACCAGCCGGTCGCCGGGTTTGAGCCCGCTCGTGACCAGCCAATTGCTGCCGATCGCACGCGATGTCGTGAGCGGACGGATCTCGAGCTTGTCGCCCGCGCCCACTACGTAGACCGTCGGATTGCCTTTCTCGTCGCGTGTTACCGCCTGCTGCGGGGCGAGGATGCCCTGTGCCTGCGTGCCCTCCACCAGATGCGCGCGGACATACATGCCGGGCAGAAGCAGTCCCTGGGGATTGGGGAAGATCGCGCGCAGAGTGACCGTGCCGGTATCCTGCGCGACGGTAACGTCGGAGAATTGGAACTTGCCTTCGCGGCCATAATCGCTGCCGTCCTCGAGTGTCAGGCCGACGCGCGCGGCGCCGCCGTCGCGCGACACCTGGCCGGCGAGCAATTGCCTGCGCAGCCGCAACACGTCGACGCTCGACTGGTTGATATCGACATAGATCGGGTCGAGTCGCTGGATCGTGGTCAGTGGCTGCGTCTGGGCGGCGGTAACAAGCGCGCCGACGGTGAAGGTCGATGCGCCGATCCGGCCGGAGATGGGTGCCTTTATCGCGGTGCGGCGCAGATTGATCTGGGCCGACTGGAGCGCGGCGCGCTGGGCTGCGACATCGGCCCTCGCCTGGTTCGCGGCGGCGACCGCATTCTCATAATCCTGCCGCGCGATCGCGTTGATCTTGACAAGTTCGCCATAACGCTGCGCGAGTGCGCCGGTGGAAGCGATATTGGCCTGCGCCCGGGCGAGCGCGGCGCGTGCATTGGCGGCGGCCGCCGCATAAGGCGCGGGATCGATCTGGTAGAGGACCTGCCCGGCGTGGACGGTCTCGCCCTCCTGGAACAGGCGCCGGGTGATGATTCCGTCGACCTGCGGGCGCACTTCGGAGCTTTCGAAGGGCGAGGTTCGGCCCGGGAGCTCGGTCGTCAGCGTGACCGGCTGCATCTGCACCGTGACGACGCCCACCTGCGGTGGCGGCGGTGGCGGAGGCGCCTTCTTGCCGCACGCGGACAGAAGAAGCGCCGCGGCCAAAGCGGCGGAGGTGAACGAGCGCATGGAGGTCCCTCTCGTTTTCGAGTGGAGTTCTATACCGATCGTTTCAGAGAAACCAAGCCGCTATGTTGCGGCGCAACCCATTTTATTCCCGGAATGGACCGACCGACGCCTCGATCCAGGCTAGATAGTCCGGCGATCCGTTTTCCAGTGCGATGACAACCAGTTCCGGCACGTCGTAAGAATGCAACGCGATCAGGCGCTGCCTTACCGCATCCGCTAAATCGGCCGTCGTCTTGATGTGAAGCCTGGTCTCCGTCGCCTGTTCGACCTTGTCTTCCCAGCGGTACCAGCTCTCGATCGGCGAGAGCTGGACGCAGGCTGCGAGCCGTTCGGCGATGAGCGTCTCGGCGATCCGCGCTGCCTCGTCGCGCGTGCCGGTGGTGGACAGGATCAGAACGGCGCTCAAAACTTCGGCGCCTCCTGGCCCAGCAGGCTGCGATGGCGGCCGTAGAAGACGTAGATCACCAGCCCGATCGCGTTCCACAGCAGGCACCACTCGATCGTCTTCGCGGGCAGGCTCGCGAACAGATAGAGGCAGCCCAGCACCGCCCCGGGGCCGACCAGCCAGGCCAAGGGCGCGCGGAAGGGGCGTTTGATCGCGGGGTCGCGGCGGCGCATCACCAGCATGCAGACCGCGACCGCGATGAAGGCGATCAAGGTTCCCGCATTGGCGAGCGCGGCGATCTGATCGATCGGCAGGATCCCCGCGAGGATCGAGACAAGCACTGCGGTCAGGATCGTGATCCGCACCGGCGTTCCGCGCGACGAGATGGCGGCGAGCCGCGTCGGCAGGAACCCGTCGCGCGCCATCACCAGGAAGATGCGGCTCTGGCCGTAGAGGAAACCGAGGATCACGGTCGGCAGCGCGATCACCGCGGCGATGGCGATGATGTGCGCGACCTGGCCCCTGCCCATTTCGCGCAGGATCAAAGCGAGCGGTTCGGGGCTGTTGGCGAAGCGGGTGTAAGGCAAGGCGCCGACTGCCGCGGCGGCGACCAGCACGTAGATGAGCGTGCAGGCCAGCATCGACCCGACGATGCCAATCGACAGGTCGCGCTCGGGGCGTTTGGCTTCCTCGGCCGCGGTCGAGATGGCGTCGAAACCGTAGAAGGCGAAGAAGATGATCGCCGCCGCCGCCATCACGCCGCGTGGCGTGCCGTCGGGCTCGACCACCTTGGCGAAACCGTGCGGCATGAAGGGGTGGAGGTTCTGCGCGTTGAAGGCGGGAAGCGCGACCGCGACGAACAAGGCCAAGGTCACGATCTTGATCGCGACGAGCAAGGTGTTGAGCCGCGCGCTTTCCTTCGTGCCGACGCAGAGCAGCCCCGCGACCACCGCGATGATGAAGATCGCCGGGATATTGGCGATCCCGCCCAACGCCGGCCCCATCGTTAACGCCTTGGGAAACCCCACCGCAGTCAGCAAGGGTGCGGCATAGCCCGACCAGCCGACCGCCACGGTCGACACGACCAGGCTATATTCGAGGATCAGGCTCCAGCCGACGATCCAGGCGATGGTTTCGCCCAACACGGCGTAGGAATAGGTGTAAGCGCTGCCCGCAGCGGGCATCATCGTCGCCATCTCGGCATAAGCCAGCGCGGCGCAGGCGCAGATCGCGCCCGCAATGGCGAAGGAAAGCAGGACTGCCGGACCTGCCCGGTCCGCGCCCACGCCGATCAGGGTCAGGATGCCCGTGCCGACGATCGAGCCGATGCCCATCGCCATAAGATGCGGCCAGGACAGGGTCGGCGTCAGGCGCGGCCCCGTCCGCACCGTCTCGATCGGCTTGCGCCTGTGCCATCCCGCCATGTCTTCCTCCGTTATAATTCTTTCAGCACGACATTGGTGTCGGCCAGCCGTGCCGGATCGGGGCTCTTGCCCTCCATCACGAGACCACGGCCCTGGACATAGTCGCGCACCGCGTTGACGCAGTCGAGCGCGATCACGCGACCCTGTTTGAGATAGACGACCGAGAAACTGCGCGCCGTCGGATCGCCGCGGGTGACAGTTGCGTCATGGCCGATCGAGAGCCCGATCGTCTGCAGGCGAAGGTCATATTGGTTCGACCAGAACCATGGGACCGCGTGATATTCGGTGTCGGTCCCAGTCAGGGTTTTGGCGACCGCATTGGCCATGTCGTTGGCATTTTGCACCGATTCCAGCCTGATCTCCGCACCGTCGGCGAAGGCGTTGGCGTGGAGCGCGCAATCGCCGATCGCGAAAATGTCGGGCAGAGAGGTTCGGCATTGTGCGTCAACCTTCACGCCGTTCCCGCCGGCAGCTCCGGCCGCAAGCAAAGGCTGCACCGAGGGGATAATGCCGATGCCGACGATCACCATTTCGCACGGCAGGGTTTCGCCGTCCGCGAGCCGGACGCCGGTCGCGCGGCCGTCCTGCTCCTCGATCGAGTCGACCATCGCACCGAGCCGGATATCGACGCCGTGCGCGCGATGTTCGGCCTCGTAGAAGCGCGACAATGGCTCGCCCGCGACACGCGCCAGCACGCGATCGAGCGCCTCCAGCACGGTGACCTGCTTGCCGAGCTTGGTCAGCACTGCCGCCGCTTCCAGACCGATATAACCGCCGCCGATCACGACCACGCGGGTCGTGGCGCCAAGCTCGCTTGTCAGCCGGTCGACGTCCGCGCGCGTACGGATCGCGTGGACGCCAGCCAGTTCATGGCCTGAGCAAACGAGCGAGCGGGGGCTGCCGCCGGCGGCCCAGATGAGCGTGCTATAGCCAATCGTCGCGCCATCGCCGGTCGTCACTGTGTGCGTCTGCGGATCGACCGAAACGACGCGCTTCGCCGTAAGCAACGCGACATCGCGTTCGGTCCAGAAGGCAGCCGGGCGGATCAGGATGCGCTCGAACGGCTTGTCGCCGGCGAGATAATCCTTCGATAGGGGGGGGCGCTCATACGGTATTTCGGGTTCGTCGCCGACGATCGCGATCGACCCCGCATATTTGTTCTGGCGCAGCGCGATGGCGGCCTGTGCGCCGGCATGGCCCGCGCCGACGATCAGGATATCGTAATCGCTCATATAAGCCGCGCGGCGTGCCAGGCGAGATGATCGGCCATGAACGTCGTCACGAAATAATAGGAATGGTCATAACCCGGACGCAGGTTGAGCGTGAGGTCGATGCCCGCGTCGGCGCACGCCTTGCGCAGCAGATCGGGGCGCAATTGCTCTTCGAGGAATTGGTCGTCCGCTCCCTGATCGATCAGCAATTCGGGGAAGCGCGCTCCGTCCTCGATCAGCGCGACGGTGTCATGCCTGCGCCACGCGTCTTGGTCCGGACCGAGATAGTTTCCCAGCGCCTTTTGTCCCCACGGCACTTGCGATGGCGCGACGATCGGCGCGAAAGCGGAGACCGACCGCAACCGTTCCGGATGGCGCAACGCGACGGTCAGCGCGCCATGCCCGCCCATCGAATGACCCATGATCGCCTGGCGCTTCCGGTCCGCAGGAAAATGGGCGAAGAGCAGCGCCGGCAATTCCTGCGTTACGTAGCTCCACATCCGATAGTTGGCGGCCCATGGCTCCTGTGTCGCATCGACATAGAAGCCGGCGCCCAGCCCGAAATCATAAGCGCCGTCCGGGTCATCGGGCACGTCGTCACCGCGCGGCGACGTATCGGGCGCGACGAAGATCAGGCGATGCTTCGCGCAGGCGGCGCGATATTCGCCTTTCTCGGTGACGTTGGCATGGGTGCAGGTCAGGCCGGACAGCCACCACACGACAGGCAATTTTTCGCCATCCTCATGCGCGGGCACGAAGACCGAGAAGGTCATGTCGGTGCCCGTTACCGTCGACCTGTGGCGATACACGCCCTGGACGCCATCGAACGATTTCGCGGCGGACAGCTTTTCCAGGCTCATCGAAACACCACCGTCTTGCCGCCGTTCAAAAATACGCGTCGTTCGCCGATCGCGTTGATTGCGCGCGTCAGCACCCGCGCCTCGATATCGCGGCCGATGTTGATCATATCATCGACCGAAGCGCGATGATCCACGCGCTCGACCGCTTGTTCGATGATCGGCCCCTCGTCGAGGTCCGCGGTCACGAAATGCGCGGTGGCGCCGATCAGCTTCACGCCGCGTGCATGCGCCCGATGGTAGGGCCTGGCGCCCTTGAAACCCGGCAGGAAGCTGTGGTGGATATTGATGCAGCGATGCGCCAGCCGGCCTACGAAATCGGCGGTCAGCACCTGCATGTAGCGCGCGAGCACCAGATAGTCCGCGCCGGCATCGGCCATCACCTGCGCGATCGCGCGCTCCTGCGCGTCGCGATTCGACACATCGACCGGCAAATGGTGCCAGGGCAGCCGATGCCATTCGACCAGCCCGCGCAAATCGTCATGGTTCGACACGACAGCGGCAATTTCAGCGGACAGGGTACCGCTTTCCCAGCGATGGAGCAGGTCGTTCAGGCAGTGCGAGCCCTTCGACACCGCGACCACCAGCCGCGGACGAGCGGACGCGGGATGCAGCGACCAGTCGAGGTCGAAGCGCTTGCCCACCGGCGCGAAGGCATCGCGCAGCCGCTCTTCGTCGTCGGGGAAAAGCGGGCCGCCCGACTTGAACACGACGCGCATGAAGAAGCGGCCGGTCTCCAGGTCGGCATATTGCTGGCTGTCGATGATGAAGCCATCACGCTCGGCCAGGAAACCGCTCACGCCCGCGACGATACCGACGCGGTCGAAACAGGCGAGCGTGAGCGTCCAGGACGAGGACCGCATCGGCGCTCGGCCCCTCAGCCCGCGTCGGGATTGGGCGTGAAAGCGCAAATCTTGTTGCCGTCGGGATCGCGCAGATAGGCACCGTAGGGTTTGCCCGGCACAGTGTCGCGCACGCCGGGAGCGCCGTCGCAAGTGCCGCCAGATACGAGGCCGGCGGCATGGAAGGCATCGACCTCTGCGGTGGTCTTGGCCTTGAAGCCGATCGTGCCGCCATTTGCATGGTTGGCGGCCTCACCATTGGCCGGGCGGCCGACGCCGAAGCCGGTATTGCCATCAGAGAAGAAGGTATGGTCGCCATATTGCTGCGACTCATGCCCGATCGTGCCGAGCACGGCGGTGTAGAATTTGCGCGATTTCTCGACGTCATTCGCGCCGACCATGACGTGGGTGAACATGCCTGGCTCTCCTTAGTAAACAACGACGCTGCGGATGCTCTCGCCCGCATGCATTAAGTCAAAGCCCTTATTGATCTCTTCGAGCGTCAGCACGTGGGTGATCATCGGGTCGATCTCGATCTTGCCCGACATGTACCAGTCGACGATCTTGGGCACGTCGGTGCGGCCCCTGGCGCCGCCGAATGCGGTGCCGCGCCAGTTGCGTCCGGTGACGAGCTGGAACGGCCGCGTCGCGATCTCCTTGCCCGCTTCGGCCACGCCGATGATGATCGATGTGCCCCAGCCGCGATGGCAGGCCTCGAGCGCGGTGCGCATCACCTCGGTATTGCCAGTGCAGTCGAACGTATAATCCGCGCCGCCATCGGTGAGGGCGAGGATTTCGGCAATGATCGCGGCGCGATCCTTGCCGCGACCATCGACGAAATGGGTCATGCCGAAGCGGCGACCCCATTCCTCGCGGTCCGGATTGATATCGACGCCGACGATCAGCCCTGCACCCGCAAGCCGCGCGCCCTGGATCACGTTCAGCCCGATCCCGCCCAAGCCGAACACGACCACATTGTCGCCGACCTGGACCTTGGCGGTGTTGACCACCGCGCCGACGCCGGTGGTGACGCCGCAGCCGACATAGCAGCTGGTCTTGAACGGTGCGTCCTCACGGATTTTCGCCACCGCGATCTCGGGCAAAACGGTGAAGTTCGAGAAGGTCGAGCAGCCCATATAATGGAAGATCGGCTGGCCCTTGTAACTGAAGCGGGTCGTGCCGTCGGGCATCAGCCCCTTGCCCTGGGTCGCGCGGATCGCGGTGCAGAGGTTGGTCTTGCCCGAGAGGCACGATTTACACTGGCGGCATTCGGGCGTGTAGAGCGGGATGACATGATCGCCGGGTTTCACGCTGGTCACGCCGGCGCCGACCTCGCGCACTATCCCTGCGCCTTCATGGCCGAGGATCGAGGGGAAGATGCCCTCGCTGTCGAAGCCATCGAGCGTGTAGGCATCGGTGTGGCAGATGCCGGTCGCCATGATCTCGACCAGAACCTCGCCCGCTTTGGGGCCTTCCAGATCGAGCTCGACGATTTCGAGCGGTTTCTTCGCCTCGAACGCAACCGCGGCGCGGGTTTTCATGGCCTTCCCTCCCGACTGAGTCCCTCGGGGCTGGCGATGACGCGGCGGCTGCCGAAAGGCAAGCGCAGGACTGGATTGCTTCGCTGCGCCCGCAATGGCGGAGGGCCTAGCCAGCTGGCGAGGGCAGCGCCTCGACCAATTGGTCACCCCCCAATGTCTGATAAAGCGCGACCAGATTCTGCGCCCTGACAAGGCGGATATTCACCATCGTCTGCCGCGCGGAATAATAATCGCGTTGGGCGACGAGCGTGCTCAGATAAGGATCGATCCCTTGCCGGTAGCGCGCGGTGCCGAGCGTGAGCGTGTCCTGGGCCGCGGTCAGGTTGAGCTCGTCGGCGGCGGCTTCGGCATCGATCGTGCCGCGCCGCGCGAGCGCGTCGGAGACTTCGCGGAACGCGGTCTGGATCGATTTCTGATAGGCCGCGAGAGAGGCGTCCCGCTGCGCCTTCGAATAAGCGAGATTGCCCGCATTGGCGCCCCCGTCGAAGATCGGGAGCGTGGCGGACGGCGCTACTGTCCAGGTGAAGGCGCCACCGGAAAAGAGGCTCGACAAGCCCGCGCTGGCGAGCCCGGCGATCGCGGTCAACGACACGCGGGGGAAGAAGGCGGCGCGCGCCGCGCCGATCCGGGCGTTGGCCGCGCGCAATTGATATTCGGCCTCGACCACGTCGGGACGGCGCAGAAGGATCGCGGAATCGAGGCCTGCGGGCAGTTCGGACAGGCTGCCGTCGGCATCCTCTATCGTGGCCGGAAGTTGGGTGTCGGCGACGGGAGCGCCAATCAGCAATTGCAGCGCGTTGACGTCCTGCGCCACCAACGTCTGCTGGCGTGCGCGATCCGCCTGCGCGGTGGCGAGGACGGTCTGCGCCTGGCGCAAGTCCGTGCGCGGCGCGACGCCGCCGTTGAGCCGGGCCTGGGTCAGGTCGACCGAGGTCTGGGCGCTTTTCTCCGTATCCTGGGCGATCAGCAGCAGGCTTCGGTCGGCACCGAGCTTGAGCCAGGCGTCGGCGATATTGGCGACCAAGGTCAGCCGCGTTGCGCGCGCCGCGGCATCGCTCGCCAGATATTGATCGAAGGCCGAATGGGACAGGCTGCGAATCCGCCCGAACAGGTCGATCTCCCACGCGGTCGTCCCCGCCTGGAGGTCATAGCTGGTCGTGTGCCCGCTATTGCCATTATTGTTCGATCCGGCGCCGCCGCTCGACCCGCCGACGCTTTGCCCATTGTCGCCGGTATGGCGCAGCGTGGCGCCCGCGCTGGCGTCGATCGCAGGGAAGATGTCCGCGCGCTGGACGCGGTACAGCGCGCGCGCGGATTCGATGTTCGCGAGCGTCTGACGAAGATCCTGATTGTTGGAGAGGGCCTGCGCGATGATCGCCTGCAATCGCGGATCGCGGAAGATGTCGCGATAGCTTAAGCTCGGGAGCGCGGCCTCGCTCTGGCGGAGATAGGCATCGCCTGACGGGAAACGCGGTGGGACCGCAGGCGTCGGCCGCGCATAATGCGGCTCGAGCGTGCAGCCTCCGAGCGCGGAGAGGGCGAACATGAGGCCGAGCCGCTTCATGCCGGCCGTTGCCCGTCCTCGGCGGCGCGCTTCGCCTCGATCTCGCGATGGCGCTGCTCGTCGGCCGCGGCGCGCTCTTCGGGCGTGGGCGATTGCTTGCGGAAGATCTTGCGCACCAGCACGAAGAACATCGGGATGTAGAAGATCGCGAGCGCGGTCGCGGTCAGCATGCCGCCGATCACCGCTGTCCCGATCTCGATCCGGCTGCGCGCCCCCGCGCCGCTGGCGATGACCAGCGGAAACACGCCGAACATGAAGGCAAGGCTGGTCATGACGATTGGACGCAGGCGGATGCGCGCGGCCTCCAGCGCGGCCTCGAGCGGGCTCTTGCCATGATGTTCGGCCTGCTCGGCGAATTCGACGATCAGGATCGCATTCTTCGCCGACAGACCCATCGTGGTGAGCAATCCGACCTGGAAATAGACGTCGTTGGTGAGACCGCGCAGGCCCACCGCGATCGCCGCGCCGACCAGCCCGAGCGGCATCACCAGCATGACCGCGAAGGGGATCGACCAGCTTTCGTAAAGCGCTGCGAGGCACAGGAACACGACCATCAGCGACAGGGCGTACAGGATCGGCGCCTGCCCGCCCGACAATTGCTCCTGATAGGAGATGCCCGACCAGCCGACCGTGGTACCGGGTATCTTGGCTGCCATCTGCGCGATGATGCGCATCGCGTCGCCCGAACTGTGCCCGGGCGCGGCCTGCCCCTGAATCTCGTAGGATGGATTGCCGTTGAAACGGCTGAGCGTGTTGGGCGCGATCGACCAATGCTGCGATGAGAAAGCCGAGAAGGGGGTCATCGTTCCGCTCGCATTGCGAACATACCAGTCGCCGATATCCTCAGGCCGCGCGCGGAAGGGTGCGTCGCCCTGGACGTAGACGCGCTTGACGCGCCCGCGATCGACCCAGTCGTTGACGTAGCTGCCGCCCCAGGCGGACGAGAGCGTCGTGTCGATATCGCTCTGGTTCAGGCCGAGCGCGCCGGCTTTTTCCGCATCGATATCGACCGAGAGCGTCGGCGTGCTCGGCAGGTTGTTGAGCCGTACCGCGGTGAGCCGGGGGTTGGCCCGCGCCTCGGCAACAAGCTGATTTACGCGCTGCTCGAATTCGTCGCGGTCGATGCCCCCGGTGTTCATCAGCTCCATCGTGAAGCCGCTCGACTGGCCGAGACCGCGCACCGCGGGCGGATTGAGCGCGTAGAATTCGACGTCGCGCATCTGCCTGCCCAGATCGCGCATCGCCCGCTGCGCGATCGACTGCGCCGAACGCTCCGAGCCCGGCCGTTCGTCCCAGGGCTTGAGCGCGAGGAAGCCGCGGCCGACATTCTGACCGCTGCCCTGCTGGTTGCCGCCGACCGCGAGCAGCGCGGCGGCGGTGTCGTCCTTTTCCTTGCCGAGGAAATAATGCGAGATCGTCTCGGCCGCCTTGAGCGTGCGCGCCTGGGTGGCGCCCTGCGGCAGCGTGATCTGGATCTGCAGCCCACCCTGATCCTCGACGGGCAGGAAGCTGGTGGGCAGGCGAATGAAGAGCACGATAAGGAGCGCGAAAATCAGCGCATAGGCCAGCATCGCCCGGCCGATATGCGCGACCATCCAGCCCACCGCGTCGCGATATTTCTCGGACATGCGGCGGAACCAGTTGTTGAATTTCTCGCCATATTCATGCGCCTTGCGCATCACGATGTTTCCGCCCGAGCGCGCGTCCTCGTCGGGGCGCTTGAGCAAAGTCGCGGCCAAGGCGGGCGAGAGGACGAGCGCGACCATCACCGACAGCGCCATCGACGAGACGATCGTGATCGAGAATTGGCGGTAGATCACGCCCGTCGACCCGCCGAAGAAGGCCATCGGCAGGAACACCGCCGACAGCACCAAGGCGATCGCGATCAATGCGACGTTGATCTCGGCCATCGATTTGATCGTCGCCTCGCGGGGGGAGAGATCGGGTTCCTCCTCCATCACGCGTTCGACATTTTCGACCACGACGATCGCGTCGTCGACGAGCAGGCCGATCGCCAGGACCATGCCGAACAGGGTGAGCGTGTTGATCGAGAAGCCGAAGGCGGCAAGCACGCCGAACGTGCCGAGCAGCACGACCGGCACCGCGATCGCGGGAATCAGCGTCGCGCGCCAGCTCTGAAGGAAGACGAACATTACCACGACGACCAGCACGATCGCCTCGATCAGCGTTTGCACCACTTCCTTGACCGACAATTTGATGAAGGCGGTGGCGTCGTAGGGGAAGGCGTATTTGTAGCCGGGCGGGAAGGCCGCCGAACGCTGGATGATATATTTGCGCACCAGCTCGGACGTCTTGAGCGCGTCGGCGCCGGGCGCGAGCTGGACGGCGAGGCCGGCGCCGGGATGCCCGTTGATGCGGCTAATGCTCGAATAATTTTCGCTGCCGAGCTCCAGCCGCGCTACGTCCTGCAACAATATCTTCGAGCCGTTGGGCTGTGACTTGATCACGACGCGCTTGAACTGGTCGACCGAGGTAAGACGCGAGCGCGAGGTGACGATCGCGTTGAGCATCTGCGTGTCGGGCATTGGCTGCGCGCCGATCTGGCCCGCCGAAATCTGCGTATTCTGCGCCTGGAGCGCGGCGGTCACATCGTTCGGCTGGAGCGCATAGGTGCGCAATTTGTACGGATCGAGCCAGATACGCATCGCATATTGGCTGCCGAAGACGTTGAAGTCGCCGACGCCCTGAAGTCGGCCGAGCTGATCCTGCAGGTTCGAGACAAGAAAGTCGCTGACGTCGATGCTCGTCGACTTGTCGGTCTCGTCATAGATGCCGATCACCATCAGGAAATCGGGGTTCGACTTGGTGACGGTCAGCCCCTGTTGCTGCACCTGCTGGGGCAGCCGGGGCAGGGCCTGCTGCACCTTGTTCTGCACCTGGACCTGGGCAATGTCGGGATTGACTCCCTTGTTGAAGGTCACCGTTATCGTGACCTGCCCGTTCGAGTTGGATGTGGACGAGAAATAGATCATCCCGTCGATGCCGGTCAGCTGCTGCTCGATCACCTGCGTGACCGAGGATTCAAGCGTGGTCGCCGATGCGCCTGGATAGGACGCGCGGATATTGACCTGCGGCGGCGCGATGTCGGGATATTGTTCGACCGCGAGCGAGAAGATGCCGCCGATGCCGAGCATCATGACGATGATCGCGATCACCCACGCGAAGATCGGGCGATCGATGAAGATGCGGCTGATCATGCTGCGTCAGCCGGCGTCGTTTCCGGCACCCGTGCCGCCTTCGGCCGGCAAGGGCTGCGAGCCCGCGGGCACCGGACGTACCGGCTTGCCCGGCTTCACCTTGCCCAACCCCTCGACGATCACCTTGTCGCCTGGCCTCAGGCCTGAGGTCACCAGCCAATTCGGCCCGATCGTCTGGTCGGCCGTGATCGTCCGGATGACCGCCTTGTTGTCGGGTCCGACAAGCATCACCGTGGCGTGACCTTGCGGGTCGCGGCTGACGCCGGCCTGCGGCACCAATATGCCATTCGGCGTGGTCGCCTGGCTGAATTCGGCGCGGACATACATGCCCGGCAGCAATAGCCCGTGCGGATTGGGGAAGCGCGCGCGCAAGGTCACCGCGCCGGTGGCGGGATCGACCATCTCCTCGGCGAACTCGACAATGCCCGGATAAGGATAGTCGCTGCCATTTTCGAGCTTGAGGCGAACCGCCGCGGCCGATGGCACAACGCCGCTGTGCGAGGCGAGCGACTGGCGGAGCTGGAGCAGGTCCGCGCTCGACTGCTGGATATCGACATAGATCGGGTCCAGCCGCTGGATCGTGGTCAGCGGACCGGTCTGGCCGGAGGTGACGAGCGCCCCGGTGGTGAAGAGCGAGCGGCCGATGCGCCCGGTGATCGGCGCGGGCACCCGGGTGAAGCGCAGGTTGATCCGCGCGGTCTCCAGCGCGGCGGAATTTTGTGCGACCCCGGCATTGGCCTGGCGCGCGGCGGCGAGCGCGTCGGTATAATCCTGTTGCGCGACCGCCTGCATCTGCGCGAGCGGCTTGTAGCGATCGGCCTTCACCACCGCGGCCTGCCGCGCCGCCTGCGCCGCCTGCAGATTGGCCTGTGCCTGGTTGACCGATGCGCGATAAAGGCTGGGGTCGATCTGGTAGAGCGTCTGCCCCTGGTGGACGATCGCCCCCTCGGTGAAGAGCCGCGCCTGGATCACGCCCGAAACCTGGGGACGAACCTCCGAGATCTCGAATGCGGCGGTCCGCCCGGGCAGTTCGACCATCAGCGGCACCGCTTTGGCCTGCACCACGATGTAACCCGCCTCCGGTGTCGGTGCCGCCGCCGGTTTCTTATCGCCGCATGCCGACAGGCTCAGCGCGGTGGCGCCGGCGAGAAGCAAGGCGAGGCGGGATGGAAGTGCAGCGCGACTCGCGTTCCTTGGCGCATGTGAAGAGCCGCAAAAGCCTGGCCGCAAGAGATAAAGATGCAAAAGGGAAGCCTCGGTCCTGAAACAGCCGACCCTACCAAAGGTCATATATCGAAAGGCCATACTCGCGCTGCGTTGCAGCGGGAAGTGGGCGAAAGGTCGATTGCGCCAAAAAATGACAGGGTTCGAACCGATCGGTTCGCCGTCACAACACGCCGGGAAAGGCTCCGCCGTCGATCAGCAGATTCTGGCCGGTGATGAAGCCGGCGTGGACCGAGCAGAGGAAGGCGCAGGCCGCCCCGAACTCCTCCGGCGTGCCGAGCCGCCCGGCGGGCACCTTGGCGATCCGCTCCTCTCGCGCCTGGTCGAGGCCGATGCCGCAATCCGCCGCGCGTTTCCGGTCGATCGCGGTCCCGCGCGCGGTATCGAACGATCCCGGCAGCAGTCCGTTGATCGTGACATTGGCGTGCGCGACCTGGCGCGCGACGCCGGCAAGGAAACCGGTCAGGCCAAGGCGTGCGCCGCTCGACAAATCAAGGCCGGCGATCGGCATCTTCACCGACCCCGAGGTGATGTTGACGATGCGGCCGAAGCCGCGTGCGATCATGCCGTCGATCACCGCCTGCACCATCGCGATCGGGGTCAGCATATTCGCCTCGATCCCGGCGAGCAGCTGCTCGCGGCCTAGCGCCCGGAAATCCGCCGGCGGAGGGCCGCCATTATTGTTGACCAATATATCGACCACGCCCGCTGCCTCCAGCAAAGCGGCGCGGCCCTGTTCGGAGCCGACATCGGCGGCTACGGGCACGATCTGTGCCCCGGTCGCCCCCTTGATCTCGGCCGCGGCGCGTTCGACCGTTTCCGCGTCCCGACCATTGACGATCACGCGCGCCCCGGCGGCGGCAAGCGCCTCGGCACAGCCGCGGCCGAGGCCCTGGCTCGATGCGCAGACCAGAGCGGTTCGACCCTTGATGCCAAGATCCATGACATATCCTCATTCGCGAAGCCCGCCTCGCCATGCTGCCGTGCCGCTGTTCGACGCAAGCCCCGCGTCCGCCAAGCGTTTAGATTATGGCAACCATAGGTCGTTAGAGGTGCTCCTGCCTTGGAGAGCGGCTTGATTGAAACGGGTCAGACTATGAACGCGCGTACCGCGGAACGCCGGACGACTGGTGCGCCAAGCACCATGCGAACCGACGGCTGCACGCCCGTCGATGTGGTGGTGCTCGACATTTCGCGCTCGGGGGTCCGCATCATGACCGACGCCGCGCTCGATATCGGGCAAGAAATCACGATCGGTCTGGCGGGGGCGGGAGTCACCCGCGCGTTCGTCAGCTGGGGCCGGAACGGCGAATATGGTTGTGCTTTCGAGCGCCTGATCGCGCCCGAAGACGAAGCGCTCGCTTTCTCGCACGCGCCGGTGAAACGGCTCGG
>Ga0068868_100000591_pt1 | contig 24394 bp, 21 predicted proteins | sample KBSMisM42_FD_64660 | JGI IMG/M metagenome (GOLD analysis project Ga0068868, IMG submission 64660) | Miscanthus rhizosphere microbial communities from Kellogg Biological Station, Michigan, USA - KBS Miscanthus M4-2 | ecosystem: Host-associated > Plants > Roots > Rhizosphere > Soil ...
CTGCGCGGTGTGCGCAGACCTTATCTCGGCCCTGTGTCGCTCTTTTTGACTGCGAACGTGCTGTTCTTCGCGACGGAGGCTCTGCTCGGCGGAAAAGTGTTCAGCACGCCGCTTCGCTCGCATTTGCACGCGCAACCATGGAGCCCATGGGCAGCCACTCTGGTTGCCGACCGCGTCGCAGTCCTCGGCACGACGTCCGATCTATTCGAGCCGAAATTCGACCGAGCTGTGGATCTGCACGCACGCTCGTTGATCATACTCATGGCGCTGTCGTTCACGCCGTTGCCGTGGCTCCTTTTTGCGCGTCGTCGGCAGCCGATCGCCGCGCACGCCGTATTTTCCTTGCATCTATACACATTTCTGTTGGTGCTCCTGTCTGCGGCGACCGCGATTCTCGCTGCCGATGTCTGGCTCGGCAGCGCCGGCTTCGATTCGCGCCTCTGGGACAACGCGATGGCGATCGCGCTACTGTTCGCGTGCGCGGTGTATCTCGACTTAGCGTTGGTCAAGGTATACGGGGCGCGAGGCTGGCTGTGTGCGGTCCAGGGCCTGTTGCTCGCGATCGGCGTGGCTGGAATCGTGTTGGGTTATCGGTTCGCGTTGTTTGTCGTCGCGCTCTATACGACCGCGTGACCTAGGCGGAAGATGGTTCGACCGGTTACGCAGAAGCGCCGCGGGGGTCACCTTCCGCTAGACTACGACGCGCATCATCGGGTCGCACGCCGCGACCGAGAAAAGGGGGGATCGTGGCGAAGACCGAGGTCAACGTCAGCGCTGTCATCGACGCCGGCAGCCTGAATCGCTACCAGATCGGCGTCTTCTTCCTGTGCGGCCTGTTCCTGATCATGGACGGCTTCGACGTCCAGTCGATGGGCTACGTCGCGCCCGCGATCATCACTGATTGGAAGATCCCGCGTGAGACGATAACACCCGTCTTGATGTCGGGACTGTTCGGTCTGTTCATCGGCTCGATGCTGTTCGGAATGCTCGGCGACAGGATCGGCCGGCGCCGCGTGCTGCTCGGGGCGACGATCGCGTTTTCGGCGTTCACGCTGCTGTCGGCTCGTGCGACTTCCCTCACGGAGCTCGGAATCATCCGCTTCTTCGCGGGCTTCGGGCTCGGGGCGGTGCTGCCGAACGCGACCGCCCTGATCGGCGAGTTCAGCCCGAGCCGAATGCGGATCGCGACGATGATGATCGTGACGAATGGATTCACGGTCGGCGCGGCGCTCGGAGGCTTTCTCGCGGCGTGGCTGATACCGGAGTACGGCTGGCGCTCCGTCTGGTACGTCGGCGGCCTCGTGCCGATCGTCCTGCTGGTGCCGATGTACCTCTGGTTGCCCGAGTCACTGCAGTTCCTCGCACTGCGGCGCAACGACACGCGCGAGATCAGCAAGTGGCTCAAGCGAATCGCGCCGGCCGCGCCGATCGACGACGCAACGCGCTTCGTCGTCCCGGAGGCGCGTGCGCCGGGAGTGCCGATCGGGCAGCTTTTCGCGAATGGCCGCGCGGCCGCGACGTCGCTGATCTGGGCGGCGAACTTCATGAATATCGTGAACGCGTATTTCGTCGCGAGCTGGTTGCCGACGGTCGTGCGCGACATGGGTTACTCGACGTCGATTGGCGTGATGGCCGGCGCGACGGTGCAGGCCGGGGGCGTGATCGGAACGCTGGTAATCGCCGGCTTCGTCGCGAGGGTCGGCTTCGTGCCCGTGCTGGTCGCATGCTTCGCCGTCGAGACCGTGGCGATCGCCTTGATCGGTCAGCCTGCGCTTCCGCTAGGGCTGCTGTTCTGCGCCGCGTTCCTGACGGGCTGGGGAATCTTCGGCGGGCAGCCGACGCTGAATTCACTATCCGCGACCTACTATCCGACCGACCTGCGCTCGACCGGGATCGGCGCGGCACTGGGCATCGGCCGCGTGGGCGGCATCATTGGCCCGCTCGTCGGAGGCCTCATGCTCGGCGCGCACTGGTCGAACGAGTCGGTGTTCTATGCGGCGGCCGTGCCCGCGGCGATCGCGGCGTTGTCGTCGGTGCTGCTTGCGAGAGCGATGAACGGGGCGGGAGAGCCGAAAGCGGCGGTGCTCGCGCGGCACTGAGCGGCGCCGCAGCGCCGCCCAGCCCGCGTTTATCAGTTCGTCGAAGCGATCGCGGTCGAAGCGACAGCGCTCGTCGCGAGGTCGTTGACCACGTCGACGATCGTCACGATACCGCGGCGCAACCCCGCCGTCGCGATCTGCTCGGACGAATCCAAGATCGTCACGATTCCGCGTAGAGCCTCGCGCGTCGTGGCGACGGCCTGCTCCGTAGCATGGACGATCGACGCGCCGCTCACCTCGCCGTCACCGGCGAACGCGAACGTCACCTGGACGTCTGCGCCGTCGGCCGCGAAGCTCAGCGGACCGACCGCATGCAACACGAGCAAGGATCGCCCCCAGCTCTCGGGCGCCTCGAGCGTGAGCTCGTCGTCGGCGACCGTGATCCGGAACGCCTCGCCGTCAGCGGCCACGTAGCGGCCCGCGAACCGATCCGGAGTCTCGTCGACATCCGGCAAGCGCACGGCGCCCGTGTCTGCGAGCGCGACGACCTGACGCTTCTCGACGTCCGCGCTCTGCGCGTGAGCGACCGTGATCGAAGTGAACGACAGTGCGGCAGCAACTGCGATGCGAATGGCGGATGTCATAGAAGCTCCCTGTAAGAAAAAAGTACCGGACGCGTGACCTATAGCAAGACGCGTGCCAGTGGCAAAAAACACGTGTAACAGCTTGTTGTTAAACGCAATTAACGACCTGTGTGCGGCGCCGGCCCCAGCTCGAGAATGGTCGAAATCGCTAACGATTGTTCGCGCTCGTCCCAGCCTAGCGACAAAGGGCAAGCGCTCATCGCTCGGCGACGATGTCATGCGCTAAATCGACGTGCGCGCGCACGCGGTGCGCGTAGTCGTGGGTGTGTTTGCGTCTTACGGCGTCGGCTTCGCGACCATCAGTGCGAAGATCGCAAGCACTGCGCAGAATGCGGGCACGCCGAGCCAGAACCAGATCCGTGCGAGCTGCCAGTATTTTTCGCCGAGCGGCGAGCCACGCTCGAACGCGTCGCGCGCGAGATCGCGCATCCGAATCTGCAGCCAGACAACCGGGGCCCAGCACGCACCGGCGAGCACGTAGAGCACGATCGCGTGCGCGACCCAGCCGGAGGAGATCGGGAATCCCAACATCCGTGCGAGCAGCGCGCCGGTGATCGGCTGCACGACGACGGCCGGCGTCGTGAAGATCCAGTCGGCCCAGACGACTCGCTCGGCGACCACGCGGATCGCCTGCACGTTGCCGCTGCGATCGGTGATCCACTTGAAGAACGCGGTGCCGAGTCCCGTGCCGAACAGAATCGTCGCGCTCACGATGTGCACGGTCTTCAGCCAGAAGTACGCGTTCACGGCGCCACCTCCGTGACGTCGAGGCCGGCGAGCGATTCCAAATACTCCTCCACCGATAGCATCCCGACGCACGGCGTCGCGCCGACCGGAAGGCGCTCGCCGCGGGCGAGCTTGCGTGCGAGTGCGATCGCGGCGCCGCACGGAATACTTGGTCCGTGATTGCGGGCCGCGAGCAGATGCCACGTGAGCACGAGCGGCGCACCCGCGGTGTCCTTGCCCTCGAGCGAGACGAACATCCCGCCGCGATCGCTGATCGCCGGTTCTAGGACGCGCGACAACTTCTGGAGCGGAAATGCGAACGGCGCTGCGCTGCGCAAGAAGCCCGTGCGGACGAGCCACGCTAGCGCCTCCACGACGATGTGGCCGGCATCGCTCGCGAAGCCCGCATGAAACGAGACGCTGCGCACCGACGGGTGGCGCGCCGGCAGCACCTCGAGATCCGGCACGTCGCACTCGCCGAGCCAGCGCGGACCGAGCGGCGCGGGGAAAACGTGTCGCTGCGGGTCGAGCCAGCCATAGGCGGTCACCCATTCGCCGCTCTCGAGTCTTCTGAACGGTTTGCCCGCGTAGCCGAATATTCCACGCACGGTGGCGAGCCCTGGCGTGCGAGCGCCGGAGCTGATGCCGATCCGGATGCTCGCAAGCTCGCCGAAGCGCGGCGAGTAGCGTGCCACGACGGCGCTCGACAATGCCGGCACGGAGCTCGCGCCGCTGACCACGCTCACGCCGCGCTGCCGCGCGTCGGCGTCGAGCTCCGCAATGCCCGCGACGAAGCGCCTTCCGTCCGCGAGGTCGACGTAGTGGCACCCCGCCGCGATCGCGGCGCGCGGCGCATCGTACGCTTGGCCTTGGAACGGTCCGGCGGTATGGATCACGAGCTGCACGTGGAGCGCTCGGAGCCGGTCGGCGAAGTCGGCGCGGTGCGCGTCGACGCCGAAGCCTCGCGCCGCGCCGAGCCCGAGCTTCTGTGCCGCAGCCGCGGCACGGGCGGCGTCGCGGCCGCCGATCAGCAATCGGATTGTGGAGTCGGAGGCGAGCGCGGCGGCGATCCGCGTGCCGAAGAAGCCGTAGCCGCCGAGTACGAGGACGGTGAACAAGGACGAGGCGCTATTTCGGGTCGAAGCGTCTGCCGAGCCCCTGCCAGTGCAGGTAGTAGTCGCGCTCGCGAAGGTCCGTCTCCATCGCGAACGCCGTCGGGCGGATCACGAGCTGCGTCTCGAGAATGATCGTCATCGTGTTCTCGAGGTACTGCGGATCTTCGCCGGCTGCCGAGCCGCGCTCGAAAGACTCGGAGTCGGGTCCGTGGCCCGCCATGCAGTTGTGCAGGCTCGCGCAGCCGGGCGCGAAAGCGTCGCCCTTGCCGATGTACCGGCCTTTGACCAAGCCGACGAACTCGCTCGCGACGTTGCGATGGAACGGCGGCGGGCGGAACGTGTTGCGCGCGACGGTCCAGCGATCGCCGATCAACGCGAACTCGATGTTCGCGGTGCCGGGAATCGCCGATGGCGCCGCGAGCACGCAATAGATGGACGGGTCAGGGTGGTCGTAGCTGACGGTGTTCATCGCGTTGAAGCGCGCGAGGTCGTATTTGTACGGAGCGTACGTCCCGTGCCACGCGACGATGTCGAGCGGCGAGTGATCGATCTCGGCTTCCCAGAGCCCACCTTGAAATTTCGCGACGAGGTGGAAGTCGCCGTCGCGGTCCTCGTACGCCGCGACCGGCGATTGGAAGTCGCGCGAGTTTGCGAGACCGTTCGTGCCGATCGGCCCGAGCTCGGGCAGACGAAAGTGCGGACCGTAGTTCTCGCAGACGTAGCCGCGCGCCTCGCTGCCTTCGAGCTCGACGCGGAACTTGACGCCGCGCGGCACGACGCAGATCTCGCCTGGCGCGACACGCAGGATGCCGAGCTCCGTGCGCACGAGCAGCGCGCCGAGCTGCGGCGCGATCAGCAGCTCGCCATCGGCGTCGTAGAAGAAGCGATCCGTCATCGACGCGTTGGCGGCGTACATGTGCATCGCGGCGCCGAGCTGCAGCGCGGGATCGCCGTTGCCGCCGAACGTGACGAGTCCCTGCAAGAAGTCCGTTCGCGCTTTCGGGATTGGCAACGGCCGCCACCGCATCTGGTTCGGCGTAGGCGGCGACTCGTTGAACGGTGCGCTCCGCAGCAACCCTGAGTCGATCGGCCGAAACGGCTTGTGCACCGCGGACGGTCGAATTCGATACGTCCACGTGCGCCGGCTCTGCGCGCGCGGCGCGGTGAACGGCGTGCCGTTGATCTCCTCGGTATAGAGGCCGAACGGCGTTTGCTGCGGATTGCTCTGGCCGACCGGTAGCGCGCCGGCGAGGGCCTCGGTCGCCAAGTCGTTCCCGAAGCCGGTCTGATAGCGCAACGCGTCGGCGGACATTGGGCGAACCTAGCATGGCGGCTCGATAGGTCGCAAACGCGCGGCGCCGTGCTCGGACGGCCGCCTCGTGCGTTGTGTCCAGCGCTTGCCGCGTGCCGCGCCGGAGTAAACTGAGATGCGTCAGATTGCGGGAGAGTTCCGTTGAAAGCGGTTCGAGTGCATGAGTGCGGCGGTCCCGAGGCGCTGCGCTACGAGGAGGTCGCGACGCCGAAGCCTGGCCGCGGCGAAGCGCTCGTGAAGATCGCCGCGAGCGGCGTCAATTTCATCGACGTGCAACAGCGCGCCGGGCGCTACAAGCCGCCCGCGTTCCCCTTCACGCTCGGATCGGAAGGCGCGGGTACCGTCGCAGAGGTCGGACCCGAGGTGCAGAACGTGCGGGTCGGCGATCGCGTCGCGTACACGATGATCGTCGGCACGTACGCGGAGTACGCGACGGTGCGAGCGGATCGGCTGGTGCACGTGCCGGTGGATGTCACGTTCGAATCCGCTGCCGCGATCATGCTGCAAGGCACGACGGCGCATTACCTCACGCACAGCACGTTCCCGATCAAGCCCGGCGACACCGCGCTCGTGCATGCGGCGGCCGGCGGCGCGGGACAGCTCGTCACGCAGATCGCGCGGCTGCGCGGCGCGACGGTCTACGGCACGGTTGGCAGCCCGGGCAAAGCCGCGCTCGCACGCGACGCCGGCGCTGCCGCGACGATCGACTACACGCGCCAGGACTTCGAGGCGGAGATCAAGAAGCTCACGAACGGGCGCGGCGTCGACGTCGTCTACGACTCGGTGGGCAAGGACACGTTCGAGAAGAGCCTCAATTGCCTGCGGCCTCGCGGCATGCTCGCGCTGTTCGGCTTCTCGAGCGGTCCCGTCGCACCGTTCGATCCTGCCGTGCTCGGCGCGAAGGGCTCGCTGTTCCTCACTCGCCCCGGCCTGAACCAATACATCGCGACGCGCGAGGAGCTCGTGCAGCGCACGAGCGACTTGTTCGCATGGCTCGCGCTCGGCGCGTTGCGGCCGCGGATCGACCGCGTGCTGCCGCTCGCGGAGGTGGCAAACGCGCATCGCGAGCTCGAGGCGCGACGCACCGCAGGCAAGATCCTGCTCGTGCCGTAAGCGGAACGCGCTCTTGGAACGCAAGCCCCGGACCCCGAACGGCGGCCGCGATCGGATGCCGCCGCTGCGCGACGCCGAGCTCAGCGCGGCGCAGCGCGCGGCTGCAGCGGAGCTCGCAGCGGGACCGCGCGGCGGAGTCGTCGGCCCGTTCATCGCCGCGCTGCGCAGCCCCGAGCTCATGACTCGGCTGCAGCGGCTCGGCGAATACCTGCGTTACCGCAACGCGCTCGGGCTTAGGCTCACGGAGCTCGCGATCCTGGTCACCGCGCGCGCATGGTCGCAGCCGTTCGAATGGGCAATGCACGTCGGCGAGGCGGAGGCGCGCGGCATCTCGAGCGCAACGATCGAGGCGATCGGACACAACCGGCGACCTGCACGCATGGCGGCCGACGAGGCGATCGTCTACGACTATCTCCTCGAGCTCGATGCGACGCAGGCCGTGAGCGACGCAACTTACGCACGCGCGGTCGCCGCGTTCGGCGAGGCCGGCGTCGTCGACCTCACCGCGGTCGCGGGCTACTACGCGACCCTCGCAATGATCCTAAACGTCGCACGCACGCCGGTGCCGCCCGGCGAGCGGTCACGCTTGGCGAAGCTTCCCGCTAGACCTAAGCGCTCGAGCGGTCGACGAAACGCTGCGGCGTCGGCGCCTAAGGCGTCGCGTGCTCGACGAAGGACTGCGGCGGCGCCTCGCCCCACTGGGCGCTGAGCCCGATCTCGATCGGGTGCAGCGCGGAAGGGCTCTGGGCGTTCAGCACATCGGTGTCGGTCCAGTGCTCGTGCACGCGCCGCCACGGATCTTCCCAGTAATCGAAGATCTGGCTGCCTAGCAAATGCCTGCCGACGCCCCAGACGTGCCTGTAGCCGGCCGCGCGCAAGCGCTCGTGCCCGACCATGAGATCGTCGAAGCTCTGCACCTCGAACGAAAGATGATTGAGCCCGACGTTCGGCGACTCGAAGCAGAGCAGCGTGTGATGGTCGACGAAGGTGTCGCCGCGGTCGCAGCGGTTGAACGACGCGACGACGTTCTCGGTCGAGCCGACGTACACCTCGTCCGACGGCAAGAAGCCGAACATCTCTCGGTACCAGCGAATCTTCTCCGGCGCGTTGCGCGTCATCAGCACAGCGTGCGCGATCCGCTTCACTTGCGACGCGCGGCGCTCGACGCGCAGCAGGTCGCCCGCGCGGCGCAGCTTGTGCGTGCCGGTATTGATGACTTGCTCCACGACCGGCAGCGGCGCGAGCGCGCGCGTGCCGTGGACGACTTCGATCTGATAGCCGTTCGGATCCGCGATTCGCACGCGCAATCCGCCGCCGGGCTCGTCGAGGTGCTCCACGCCAGTTGCGCCCGGTGCTTTCGCGAACAGGCGCACCTCGTCCTCGCTCGCAACCGAGAACGCGAGACCGACGAATTTCGGCGCCCCGAGATGCGTGACATGGATGTGATGCGGTGCGTCGGTGCCGCGCATGTAGAGCGCATCGCGCGTGCGCTCCGACTTGATCATTCCGAAGTCCGTCAGGAAGCGCTCGGCGTCGTCGAGGCTCGGCGATTGCAGCCGCGCGTACGCGAGATCGGTCACCTTCACGATCGGCATCGTGCACCCCCAGGCTGACGCCAACCCTACCGGGATCGTGGCCGTCCGCTCAAGTTGCAGCTGGCAACGGCGCCCGCGTCGAACCGCCGCGCGGTCCCCGACGGCGGACGGAGTGATAGGATCGCGGCTTCTGACGGGGGAGCTCCAATGACCAAAGTGATCTTTCGCGGCGCCTTTGCGCTGTTGCTCGCGCTTGCGCTTTGCTCGCCGGTCGCGGCGCAGCTCGCGAACAAGGACGCGCCGATCATCGCGGGCCACTATCATCTGAATGCGTCGAACATCGACGCGCACATGAAGTTCTGGGTCGACACGCTCGGCGGCAAACCGATGAAGTTCGGCCCGCAGCAGGTCGACGTGGTCGAGTTCCCGGGCATCTTCATCTTCTTGCGCAAGCAAACGCCGACCGGCCCGACACGCGGCACGACGTTCGACCACATCGGCTTCGCGGTGCCGAACGTCGCCGCGGTCGCCGCGCGCGCGGTCGCGAACGGCTTCCAACGAACCGTGGGCCGCGAGCCCGGGCCGGGCCAGACCGTGGCGCCGCCGACAGCCGGCAGCTACGGCATGTTCGAGTACCTGATCGGTCCCGATGGCGTGAAGGTGGAGCTCGTGACGAACAGCGACGCGAACGCGCCGCCGATCAAGCATCACCACTTGCACTTCGTCAACAAGCAGTACGTCGAGATGGGGCAGTGGTACATGAAGGCGTTCAACGCGACGGAGCGGCCGGGCAAGACGGACTTCTTCTTCGGCGCCGATCTGCCCGGCGTCGGCTACATGCTGAACTTCTTCAGCTGGCTGCCGGACGAGCCGCTCGTCGGCACGGCCGGCCGCGCGGTCGACCACGTCGGCTTCGAAGTCCGCAATCTCGAGGCGTTCTGCAAGGAGCTGCAGTCGAAAGGCATCGAGCTCGTCATGCCGTACCGCTACTCGGCGGAGCTCAAGCTCGGGATCGCGGAGGTCCGCGATCCGTGGGGCACGTTGATCGAGCTCAATGAAGGGCTGCGCGACCTGCCTTGAGGGCTTTGAGCTACAGGCCGCGCAGCCACCGGGGAGACCAGTGAGTGCTCGCCGAAGGCCGACGCTGAGCGATCGCTCAGCGTCGAGCCGCTACACACGCTTCAGAAGCTGACGGACACCCCGAGCACGTAGCGACGGCCGCGCATGTCGCTGTTCGGATCGACGCCGAGCCCCGTGCCCGAGTTGAAGGTATCCGTGAACGCTGCCGCGTAGTACTCCTGGGGACCTTTGTCGAACAGGTTGTTGATGGTCCCGAACACGTCGATTCTGTAGTTACGCATCCCGAACCGGTACCTGACGCTCGTGCTCACCAAATACTCGTCTTCGAGCGTGTTGTCGGCGACGTCCCACTGCTTGCTCGTGCCATGGAAATTCCAGTTGAAGTTCATCAGCTGCTGGCCCGTGTACTGCGTCGTCAAGCTGACGGACAGCGGTCCCTTCGAAAAGGTGGCGAACAGCGAGCCCGTCCACTCGGGGAACGTGTAGCGACCCTGGACTTCGGTCTTTACCCCTGCGCTGCTGATGTTGGAACGCTCGTCCAAATGGCTCGTCAACAGGCGCACGTTGATATTGCTGCCGCTGAACCAGTTGACGTGCGTGTTGTAGTCGATTTCGACGTCGACGCCCTTGGCCAAGACCGAGTTTTGGTTGTAGTACGGCACGCCGACGAGCGAGATGTAGTTGATCGCGGGGTTCTGCGTGCTCGGCGGACCGCCGCGCGTGATGAGGTTACAAAGATCCACGTCGTTGTCGACATAGCACCCGTTCACGACGTTGGCGGCCGTCGTCTGATTGATGTTGTCGGTGACCTTGATGTCGTAACGGTCCACCGATGCGCTGACACCCGGCGCCCAGCCCGGCTGATAGACGAAGCCGTAGACTTTGGTCTTGGCGTTCTCGGGCCGGATGTCGGGGCTGCCGTTCGAGAACGTCGTGATGCCGTAAGAGAACCCGCCGAGCAGCGGATCGGTGATATTGGCGACGCCGCCCGTACGGTCGTATTTCTCGCCCATCGTTGCCGCGCGCACGTCTTGGGACACAGTCGAACGCAAGCGCAAGTGATCGGTGACGGTCCAATCGAGACCGGCTTTCCAGGAATCGGCACCGCCTGAGCCGGAGTAGTCCGCGTAACGGTACGCATAGTCGAAGTTCATCTGCTTGACGATCTTTCGCTTGGCGATCATCGGAATGAAGAATTCCGTGAATGCTTCGTCGACGCTCTGTGAGCCGCGAGCGAACGGCACGTTGGAGAATTGGATTTCCACGCTGTTGCCGGAGGCCGCGTTGCCGCCCGGCACGCCGCGAATTCCTTGCGCAGCGTTGTTGGCCATCACCGGCCGGTACCGCGGGTCGGCGTTGATGTTGCCGCCCGGCCCAACTTCGACCACCTGGTTGAAAGACTCTCGGCGCGAGCCGACACCGGCAGCCATCGTGATCGGGCCCGCCCAACCTTCGGCGAGCTTGCCGTCGGCGGACACTTCCCAGACGTCCTGATTGATGTCGATGACTCGGCGCTTGTTCTCGCCGCTGACATAGTCATAGGGCAGCGACTCGGTCGCGGAGAGGAACCCGTTGGCGTGCATCGGCACGCCAGGCTCGAAGCCCGTAACCCAGTCGACGGCTGCGGCCGACGCCCGACCGCGGCCGAACAAGTTGATCGGAACGCAATCGGGGTAGAGCGCGCCGTTCGTGACCTTCGTCACGTTGCAAACGGGCTGGCCGTTCGCGCCGACGACGGCGTCCGCGGCGAGATAGATCCGGTCGAGCCGTATGCCGCCTTTCTGAATCGCGTCCACGTTCGTGTCGCCGGTCTGGTAATAGCCCTTGACGAGCCATCCGCCTTTGAGCTCGTAGTTGAAGCCGGCCGTGTACGAGTCGGTCGTCGTGTCCTGGGTCGTTGCGGCCTGGCCCCCGATGTCCTCGGGTGCGCCGATTCGGCTGAACGGGATCGACGCGAGGTTATTGGCCGTCATCACCTGCTGGATCGCCGTCGGTAGGAACGGGTTGCCGCTGAAGATCGTGAAATTCCTGTCGAACGCCGCGCCCGGTTCCGGGTTCGGGAACAGGCCGCCGAAATTCAGCTGCGTGAAGTCGGCCTTGCCGTGCATGAACTGACCGAAAACGCTGAGTTGATCGTTGAAGTCGTGCTTGACATAGGCGAACGCGTTCTCGCGGCCTGAATCCGGCGTGATGTTGTACGTCTGCAGGCCGCTCTCGTGACCGGAACCGCCGTTCGTCGTCGAGCAACCCGAGTTGTTGCACGGGCTCCCGAGCACGAACGGTGAAGGCTGACCGCTCGAGTTCAAGATCTGAGGCCCTCCCTGAGCGGTCGGCAGATAGAAGATGCCGTCGATGTCGAAGCCGCGCGCGCGGACGTCGTTCACCGGGATCAAGAACGGGTTGTCCCTCGAGCTGCCGGCGCCCGCCGCCGGGTTATTGATCAACGCACGAGCCTTGTACCAGTCGTAGTGCAGAACGTCGGTGTTCCAGATCGGATCCTGCCGTTCTTTCTCCGCGTTGAGCAGGATGTGAGTTTTTTTCTGCTCACCCACGGCAAAGCCGCCGCCGACGGAGACCTTGTAATTCGAGTTGTCTCCTTGGTCGTTCTGGCCGGCCTGCGCGTTGGCTTTGAGGCCCTCGAGGTTGGTATCGAGAATGAAGTTCACGACACCCGCAACCGCATCGGTGCCATAGGCGGCTGAGGCGCCGCCGGTCACGGTTTCCACTCGCGACACGAGGTTCTCGGGAAACAGATTGATGTCGGGGCCGCCGAAGATCGTCGACTCGACGACGCGCCGGCCGTCCAGCAATTGCAGAGTTCGATTGCTCTGCAAACCGCGCAGGTTCAAGCTGCCGGCGCCCGTGCTTGTGAAGAACGGCGAGGGCGTCTGCGTCGTTGCGGAGCCGTAAAACTGCGGCAGCTCCGCGAGGCCCTCGATCAAGTTCGTCGGCGCCAGTACCGAGATCTGCGCCGGTGTCACCACGGTGACCGGGATCGGGCTCTCCATGCCGGTCGTCTGACGGATTCTAGATCCCGTGACGACGATCTCTTCCCCAGGCGTCGTCTGCTGCGGGTCCGGAGACTGTGCGTAGATTCCATGAGCGCCAGCAATCGCGAGCGCCAGCGCGGACCAACGCAGACCGCGGGTCGGTGCCTTCGCCAGGCAAACCGAAACCTCACGCGTCATCGTGATGCTCATTCGTGATCCCCCCCAATATTTCTAGATATTCTTCGCCCGCCCCGATGGCAGAATAGCGAATCTTGATTCTGAGTCAAGCGGAGGACTCGTCAGGCTCGATCTAGGAGCTCGGCGGCTCCAGGCGTACGACGACACTGGCCCCACGCGCTACAGAGTTCTTTCGCGTATTCGACGAAATAACGAATGACGATTCTTAGTACGTTTCTCGCGACCACCAGACGTTGCCGCGTGGATAGTCGGCCTCGTGCAGCGACGCGATGCGCTGTCTCGCCTCCGACTTCGGTTTGTGCGAAGGTGTGGCCATGAGCGCAGCCGAGTTGACGACCGCTTCCAGCAGGAGGATCAGGCAGAAACGCAGTCAGAAGACCTACGACGCGCTGATCTCGACGGCGTTCAAGCTGCTCGAGCAACGAGAGTTCGACGAGATCTCGATTGCGGATCTCGCTCAGACGGCGGGCTATTCGGTCGGCGCGTTCTATGCCCGATTCAAGAGCAAGGACGAGCTATTCGACGCGATGCTCGGCGAGCACATCGACAATCGCCGGCGAACGCGCGCTCGCCAGTTCGCGACGGCATCCGACTCGGCTCTGATCCGTGTCGTGCTCGAGGACACCATTCAATACTATTGGTCGCGGCGGCGCTTTTGGCGCGCGGCGTTGTTCCGGAGCATTCGCGACGAAGACTTCTGGGCGCCGATCCGCAAGCTCAGCTACGAGCTCGCCGATGCGCTCGTGGCGCGGATCAGCGAGCGCGCGCAGCGGCCGCTGACGGAGGAAGAAGAGACCAACGTTCGCTTCGCGGTGCAAGTGTCGCTCGGCACCGTAAACAACGCGATCATCAACCGGCCCGGCCCGATATTCCTCGGCCACGCGTTGTTCGTCGAGAAACTGATTCGTGCATTCCGCGTCGTCTCGGGTTACGACGAGCTGATCGCAGGCGGCGCAAAGCCCAAAGGCACGCGGCGTCAGAAGGCGCGGTAGCGCATCGCACCGCCGATCGGGAACGTCTCGGGCAAGTGCTTTCCTTGCGCCCGAACCGCGGCCGGCCAGTCGCGCAAATGGCTCTCGGCGTCACCGATCGCGAGCACCTCGCCTTTGGGTCCGAGATGGATCATCGCGCCGTAGACGACGAACACGACGTCCGTCTCCTCGCGCGCGTGGTCGGCGACCTTCAGCGTGTGGGTGCTGCCTGGCGGCTCGAAGAGATACGAGCCCGCGCGGCTCGGCGGAATGTCCGGGTGCTCTAGATAGGACCATTCGCCCGCGAGCGTGAACGCGTGGACCTCGCCCGTGTGCTTGTGCGGCGGCAGCAAGATTCCGGGCGCGAACCGAATCCGCACCGCAAAACGTGCGCCTTCGACGTCCGCCATCAAGAGCTTGAGCCGGACCCCCGGCGTATTCGCCCAATCGTCGGCGAACGGCAGATCATCGGTGGCCGAGTGGAACGCCTCCGGCATCGCGATCATCGCAGTAACCCCTTGGTCTAGCCGAAGAAGCCGATCAAGCGCGCCATCAGCGCGGCGCAAAGCATGATGACGAACAGCAGCGTGAGCTCGATATGCACGACCATCCGCAAGCGTCGGCGGACCGGTGCGGCGAGCGCCGGAGCTCGGCCTGCGCGCAGCGCGCCTCGCCAGCCCAAGAACTGGAACGTTGGGTAGATCGACAGGAGCCCGACGATCAAGAACAGGCTGATCTTCACGAGAAACGGGATGCTATGAAGGTAGTACGTGGGACCCTTTTCCGTGTAGAGCACGCGGCCGAAGCCGACGATCAGCAGCACGACCGCGGCGATGCCGTAAGCCACGTCCATGCGCAGGATGCTTCGCGCGCTCGTCGGCGTGAGGTCCCCGCCGAGCAGCACGAGCTCCGCCGTGAGCACGCCGACGATCACGAACGCGGCCGCGTGGTGCAGGAACGCGAGCGTGACGACGGAGGTCATGCCTACGCGGTGACGAGCGAAAGGTGCGGCGGCGCGCCGCCCGCTCCGAGCGCCTCGGTCGCGGCCGGGCGGCGCGGCGCGGCGGCCGCTGCGTCGCCGCCGAGCGCGCGGCGCAGGACCGCGAGCAGCTCCCGCAACGTGCCGCCGACGAGAGCGATTTCGGCGTCTTGACGCGTGAGCGCGTCCTCGTTGCCTTCGGCGAGCGCGTCTTGTCCGAGCAGCTCCAGCTTGGTGACGACGCCGCGTGCGTCGAGGACGGCGCGCGCCGTGCTGCCGAGCTCGAAGCCGAGATGCGTGAGCTCCATGTCGTCCTTGAGGCAGCGCTGCACCGTCGCGTGCGCGAGGTCGACGTTCTGCCAGCGCACGGTGCCATGCTCGTCGCGCAGCTCGCGGAGCCGGCACTCGCGTGCGAGCACGAGCTCCCGCGGGCCGGCGCCCGTGAATACGCGCGTCAGGAGCTCACCATAGGGTCGTGCGAGCTCGAGCGGCTTCGCGTCGAGGTTGCCGAGCGCGGTGCGCAGGTGCTCGACGACTCGATCCGCACGCGACTCCGAGCCGGAGCCCACCGCAAGCACGCGCTCGGACAGGATGAACAGCGCCGTCGTGCGCTCCGAGCGCACGAGCGTTTTCGGCAACAGCTCGTCGCGCATCTGCTCCTTGAGCTGGCGCTTCGTGCGCCGGCCGGGCTCCTCCTGCATCCGCGCGCGGTACTCGTCGAGCCGCGCCTCGAGAGCTTCGTTGAGCGCGCCCGCGGGCAACACGCGCACCTGGCTGCGGAGCCGCATGAGGTCCGTGCCCGCGACCCGGCGGGTGAAGCGCTCGGGCTGCGCGGCGACGGGAGGCTCGAAGCCCGAGCTCCGCTCGACGTATGGGCCGCACGGCTTGAACGCGGCCTTCGCGAGCTTGTCGGAGAGCTCTTGCTCGGAGGACGGCCAGTCGGTGCCGAGCGAATAGAAACGTGCGCTTCGCAGCATGAGTCGGTCCGGGGAAGGGGGAGCGCAGTATCCGAATTCCCGCGCTCTGTGTCACGACTTGCAAATCGACGCGCGATCGCGCTGATGCGGCGCAGGAAGCGAAGGCCGGCCGACGGCCTCGGTACGCTACGCGAGGTTCAGTCCCGCGAGCTTGAGCCCGTCGAGCAACGCGGCGAGCAGCGTCGGGTCGAGGTTCCACTTCGCGATTTGAGCGCGGCCGGTGCTCTCGAAATCGGGGTAGAGCTCGAGCAGGCGCGCCTTCTCGCGCTTCGCGATGTCGGCGCGGCCGGCGAGCGCGGCCGATGCGGTGACCGTCATCGACGTGACGAACCAGTTAGGCGCGTCGCTGCGCAGCGACCAGTCGAGCGCCTGCTGGTAGTCCCGAGTCTCCAAGTAACGGAACGCGTATCCGATGTATGCCCAACCCGGCACGTTGGTCGTGAGCGGCATTGCGTCGTCGAGCATCGGCGCGCCGCGCTGCCAGTCGCCCGACTCGATCAACAGGTAGCCGAGCAGCAGTGCTACGGCGGGGTGCAGCGGCTTCATCGAGAGGGAGCGCTCGATGGCCGCATCGAACACGCGCCGGTCGCCGCTCGGGAGCCGGATTCCGGCGAGCGTGACCGCCGCCACGCGGCCCGAGCCGTCGATGTCGAGCGATGTTCGGACCGCCTCGAGTGCTCGCTCGAGCGGGGGCGCGCGATCCGGTTGAGGCGAGTAGCCGTATAGGTACTCGTGCAAATAGAGAACGCCGAGCGCCGACCACGCGGGCGCAAAGCGCGGCTCGCCTTTCACCGCGCGTTGCAGGCAGCGCAAGCTGTCCGCGTGACCCATTGCGTCGAAGAACCGCGTGTACTCGTAGAACCGCAGTAAGCACTCGTACGGGTCGAGGTCTTGCGCCGGCCTGCCGGCCGTGCGCGCGATCTCGTGTCCGTAGACGGGGCCGAACGGCGACGACAGGATTTGCGCCGTCATCGAGCCGATCCGGTCCTCGACCGCGATCGTATCGGCGTGCTCGACGCGCTCGTCGAACGCCCGGCTCCAGAGCTGGGTGCCGACCTCGGTGTCGACGAGGCGCAGCGTGAAGCGAAGCGCGCCGTTCGCAGAGCGCACGCTGCCCGTCAAGACGTAGCCCGCGTCGAACTCTTTGCGCAGAGCGAAGAGATCGGCCGACTCGAGCACATGGCCCGTAGTGCTCGCGGTCGCGAAGATGTTGAACGCGACGAGCGCGTGGATGATCTCCTCGGTGGTGCCGGCGGCGACCGCGTCGAGCGACGCATCGCCGCTCAAGTTCTCGAGCGGCAGCACGAGCAGCCTCGGCCCAATCGCGGACACGGGCCCCGAGTGGGCACGCGCGGGCGAAGCCTCCGCTTTTGTCCCGGGCGCCGGCGGCGCGCCGCGGTACCAGGCGAACAACGCGACCAGCGCCGCGACCGTCGCGACGATGCTGCCGACGACGGCGCCGCGCAGCAGGAGCTTGCGGTTCGTCCGCCGCACCTTCGACGCGCTCGGTAGGGTAGGAGGGGTGGAGACAACGGGCAGCGAAGTGAACGTCGGCGCGTAGCCGTTCTTCGGCAGCGCGATGCGGACCGTGTCGTCACTGCCTTCGGCGTGGTAGTACTCGATCAGCCGGCGACGCAGCCGTCCCGCCTCGACGCGCACGAGCGGATCGGTTTGCGCGTCGAACTCGGGCGGCTTGCCGAATACCTCGATCGCGATGGTATAGCCCTTGAGCCGGTCGGCGCGGCCCTGGAGGGTTTCCTCGACGACGAACCTCAGGAACTCCGTCGACCGCCCGGCCTGTGCGAACACGGTACTGCCGAGCACGCGCACGAGCTCGGCCCTGACCTCAGCCGCACTCGGGGGCGAGACCGTGGTCGCATTGGGCTCGCTGTTCGCCATGGATTGTTGGAAGAGTTATCGCGCAGTTTAGGCGCTCTTCCTTCCACCGGTAAGAGTATTGTCCGGCTGCGCTTCCGCTCAGGCGCTGGCGCCCGCGCGAAGCAGCCCCATGGCGCCGAGCACGACGGCGGCCAGCACCGCGAGCGCAGTCAGGCCGGCGCCGGTCGAGAAGGTGGCCGCCGCGCCTGCCCGGTCCCAAACGGTGCCCGCGAGCACGCTCGCCGCGAGCAGCGCGACGCCCGACACGAGGTTGAACACGCCGAAGGCGGTGCCGCGCTGCTCGGGACGGGCTGCATCCGCGACCAGCGCGGCGAACAACCCCTGAGTGAATCCCATGTGCAAACCCCAGAGAACGATGCCGACGAGCGCGGACTGGACCGTCGTGCTACCGGCGAGCACGAGATCCGCGCCAATCAAGAGCGCCGCGCCGACGCCGACCACCGACCAGCGGTTCGCGCGGTCCGACAGCCAGCCGGCCGGATAGGCGCAGCCCGCGTAGGCGACATTCATCAGCACGAGCACGAGCGGCACGTACGAGGGCGACAGGCCGACAGCGGAGACCTTGAGGATCAAGAACGCCTCGCTGAAGCGAGCGAGCGTGAACAGCGCTGCGACGACCACGAGGGCCCAGTAGGCGCCGCCGAGCTTGGCCGCGGCGCGCAGCGGCTCGCGCGCGGCAGCGGCATGCGGCGTCGCCGGCTCGGAGACGAACAGCACCAACACCGCGACGCATGCAACGGCAGGAATCACGGCGAGCCAGAACACCGTGCGGAACGAACCGCCCGTGAGACTCATCGTGGCGATCGCGAGCAGCGGTCCCGCGAACGCGCCGACGGTGTCGAGCATCTGTCGCAAGCCGAAGCTCGCGCCTCGCAACGCGCGCGGCGTGAGGTCCGCGAGCAGCGCGTCGCGCGGCGCGCCGCGTATTCCTTTGCCGATCCGATCCGCGAGCCGCGCGCCGACGATCCAGCCCACGCTCGGTGCAAGCGCGAACAGCGGTTTCGTGAGCGCCGCGAGACCATAACCGAGCACGACGAGTTGCTTGCGCTTGCCGAGACGGTCGCTCAGCACGCCCGAGAACACCTTCGTGATCGACGCGGTCGCCTCGGCGAGCCCTTCGAGCAAGCCGACCGCCGCGACGCTCGCGCCGAGCACGCTCACGAGGAACACGGGCAAGAGCGCGTGGATCATCTCGGACGAGGTGTCCATCAGCAGGCTCACGAAACCGAGCGCCCAGACGCCGCGCGGAATCGCGCTCAGGGACGCTCGCGGCGGCGAATCGGATGGCGTCGTCACGTTTGCACCTCGGCGCGGCGCCTCGCTAGAGTTCGCTACTCCACGAACAAGGAGACAGGCGATGGCGGACCAGCTCGTTTTCTATCACAACCCGATGTCGCGCGGCCGAATCGCGCACTGGATGCTCGAGGAGGTCGGCGCGCCGTACGCGACGAAGGTCGTCGATCTCGAGAAGCGTGAGCACAAGAGCCCCGCGTACCTCGCTGTGAATCCGATGGGCAAGGTCCCCGCGATCGTGCACGGCGACACTGTCGTGACCGAGACCGCGGCGATCTGCGCGTATCTCGCCGACGCGTTCCCGCGCGCAGAGCTCGCGCCGCCGGTCGGCGACCACGCACGCGGGACGTATTATCGCTGGTTGTTTTTCGCGGCGGGCTGTCTAGAGCCCGCGCTCGTCGACCGCATGGTCGAGCGGCCCCCAGTCGAACGCGAGGGCATGCTGAGCTACGGTAACTACGAGAGCGCGCTCGGCGCGCTCGAGAAAGCGCTCGCGCACGGGCCGTGGATTCTCGGCGAACGCTTCAGCGCCGCGGACGTGTACGTCGGCGCGCAGGTCGGTTGGGGGCTCTATACGAAGAGCCTCGAGCCGCGGCCGGCGTTCCAGAAGTATCTCGATCGCTGCGCTCGGCGACCCGCCTACAAGCGCGCGAACGGCTGACGATGGCTGTCGCCGCCCGCGCGCTCGAGCGGATCGCGGCGGTCGTTGGCCCGGCCGGTGTCGTGGTACCGGATGACGCGGCCGGCATGCTTGTCGACGAGCGGCGCCTCTATCGCGGCGCGGCGCTCGGCGTCGTGCGGCCCGCGTCGACGGCCGAGGTCGCGGCGGTGATCCGCATCTGCCGCGAGGCGCGCCTCGCGGTCGTGCCGCAAGGCGGCAACACGGGTTATTGCGGCGGCGCGACGCCATTCGACTCGCAGCGCGAAATCCTGCTGTCGCTTTCGCGTCTGAACCGAATTCGCGAGGTCGACGAGCTCGGCTTCACGCTGACCGCCGAAGCCGGCGTCGTGCTCGCGAGCGCTCAGGCGGCTGCCAGCGAGCGCGGACTCTTGTTTCCGCTCAGCATGGGCTCCGAGGGCTCGGCGCAGATTGGCGGCGCGCTCTCGACCAACGCGGGCGGGCTCGCGGTGCTGCGCTATGGCACGGCACGCGAGCTCGTGCTCGGCCTCGAGGTCGTGCTGCCGAGCGGCGAGGTGTTGGCCGATCTCGGCGGTCTGCGCAAGGACAACACGGGCTACGACTTGAAGGCGCTGTTCCTCGGCGCCGAGGGCACGCTCGGCGTGATCACCGCCGCCGTGCTGAAGCTGTTCCCCGAGCCACGCGCGAGAGAGACGGCGTGGCTCGCGGTGTCGAGCGTTACGGCCGCGTGCCGATTGCTCGGCCGTGCGCGGCGCGAAAGCGGCGATCGAATCGTCGCGGCCGAATACGTGTCGCGGCCGTCGCTCGAGCTCGTGCTGCGCCAGGTCGAGGGCGCGCGGGATCCGCTCGCGGCCGCACACCCGCACTATCTCCTGCTCGAGCTCGCGTCCGCGGACGAGACCGCCGCGTTGCGCGCCCTGGCCGAGCGGATCCTCGCCGCGGGCCTCGAGGCGGGCGAGATCGTCGACGGTGCGCTCGCCGAGTCCGGCTCACAGCGCGCCGACTTCTGGCGCTTGCGCGAGCGCGTGCCCGAGGCCGAGCGCCGCGAGGGAGGTGCGCTGAAGCACGATGTCGCGGTGCGCATCGCACGGCTCGCCGATTTTCTCGAGCGTGCCGAGCCGGCGCTGCACGCGATCGTGCCGCACCGCGTGTCCGTGTTCGGACACATCGGCGACGGCAATCTGCATTTCAATCTCCTGCCGCCGGTGGGCCAGAGTCTCGACGCCATGCGCGCGAGCGCGGGCGAGCGACTCACGGCGTGCGTGCACGACGTCGCGGCGGCACTGGGCGGCAGCTTCAGCGCCGAGCATGGCGTCGGCGCGCTCAAGGTCCGCGAGCTCGAGCGCTACGAGCCGCCGACGGCGCTCGCGCTGATGCGCACGCTGAAGCGCGCACTCGATCCCGACTGCATCATGAATCCGGGCAAGGTGCTCCGCGCGGACTGACAGTTGTCAGCAGGCAGTCGGCGCGTTCGGGTCGTCGCCGCACGCGCCGTATTCGATCTCGACGGTTGCGTGCGTGATCCTGAAGTGCTCCGCGAGCATCCGTTTGATGTCGCGCACGGCGTCCGCTGACTTCGTGCTCTCCGACACATTCGCGTGCAGCGTGACCATCGGCCGCTCTTCGCTGATCGACCATGCGTGCACGTGGTGGACGTCGAGCACGTAGGGCAGAGCTGCGCGGATGTCGTCTTTCACCGCGCGGGCGTCGAAGCCGGGCGGCGAGCCTTCGAGCAGGATGTGCCCGCTGTCCGCCACGACGCGCCAGGCGGAGCGCAGGATGATCAGCGCGACGAGGATCGAGAGAATCGGGTCGATCGGCATCCAGCGGGTCGCGATGATCACGAGCGCAGCGACGACGGCCGCGACCGAGCCGAGCAGGTCGCCGATCACGTGCAGCACCGCCGCGCGGATGTTGAGGTTGTGCGCATCGCCGGTCCTCAAAATCGAGAACGAGACGATATTGACGATGAGCCCGGCGGCCGCAACCGACAGCATCAGCCCGCCGGTCACCTGCAGCGGCGCTGAGATCCGGTGCACGGCCTCGAGCACGATCCAGCCCGCGATCACGAACAGCGCGATCCCGTTCACGAACGCGACGAGCACCGAGAACCGATCGAAGCCGTAGGTGCGCCGCCAGTCGGCGGGTCGGCGAGCGAGCCTGAAGCCGAGCCAGGCGAGCGAAAGCGCCGCGAAGTCCGTCAACATGTGGCCTGCGTCGGCGAGCAGCGCGAGGGAGCCCGATAGGACGCCGCCGACGATCTCGGCGACCATGAACACGCCCGTGAGCGCGGCCGCGAGCGCGACGCTGCGCTCGTTCGCGACGTGCGCGTGCCCGTGCGCATGAGAATGCGCGTGCTCTTGGTCGTGATCGGCCCCGTGGGCGTGCGAGTGTGGATGCATGGCTAACCCGAAGCGCGCGTGGAATTCTAGCACGCGTGTTTTCCATCGATGCCGTGAGGAAAGCTCGGATTGACCGTCAGGTTGCGCCGTCGGATCATGGCGCGGGGGGGAACAGAAGCACTCGCTCAGATCGGTGCCGGCGATGAGAATCTCCGGCGGTTCAGTCTTTGCTCAAAAAGCGACAAAAACTCGGCAAGTACCGCATCGAGCGGCGGATTGCAGATGGACCGATGGCGGCCGTCTATGCCGCCGTCGACACGATTCACGGCACGAAGGTCGCGCTCAAGGTTCCGCACGAGAGTGCGATGACCGATTTCTTCCTCGCGGACTTCAAGCGCGAGGCGCGGCTTGCGCACCGGCTCGAGCATCCGAACATCTTGCCGATCCGCGACGCCTCGTTCATCGACGGGCGCTTCGTGATCGCGATGCCGCTCGGCGAGAGCTCGCTCAGCAGCCGGCTCAAGCGGCGCCGCTCGCTCGAGTCGTCGATGCAGTTCATCGAGCAGGCGCTCGCGGGCGTCGCGCACGCGCACGCCGCGCGCGTGATCCATTGCGACATCAAGCCCGACAACTTCATCGTGTTTCCGGGCAACCAGCTCAAGCTCACGGACTTCGGCTTCTCGAAGGTGGCCCAGCACACGCTCACACTGAAGGCGTCGGGCTCGGGCACGGTCGGGTACATTGCACCGGAGCAGGCGCTCGGCCGGCCGAAGTTCCAATCCGACGTGTTCTCGCTCGGCCTCGTGATCTACGAGTTGTTGTCGGGCTATCTGCCTGAGTGGCCCTTCGACTGGCCGCCGCCCGAGATCAGGCGCGTACGCGAGAAGCTCAACCCGAAGCTGGTGGAGTGGCTGCGTCGCGCGATCCAGGTGCGGCCCGAGGGGCGCTTCAAGAGTGCCGTCACGATGTATCGCGAGTTCAAGCGCCTGCGCAACGGCGCGGGCAAGAGGAAGCGCGCGGCGAACGGCGGCGTGTCGTCGGCCGACGATCCCGAGCTTTGGCAGAAGGTCCTGTTCCGTCAGTTCCAGCGCAAGTACCGCAAGGTGCTCGCCACGCGTTACGAGTGCCGGCATTGCACCGGCCCCGTGTCCGAGATGATGCAATCGTGTCCGTGGTGCGGCACCGAGCGCCCGCTCGCGCGCCACGCGACCCACCGCCACGCGGCCGAATGTCCGCGCTGCCGGCGCGGCGTGAAGCTCGACTGGCACTACTGCGCCTCGTGCTACGGGCCCGGATTCGAGCCCGAGACGACGCGCAGCTTTCCCGACAAGCTCTACGTTGCGAAGTGCCGCAATGCGAAGTGTCGCGGGCCGCTGATGGCGTTCATGCGCTATTGCCCGTGGTGCCGGGCCAAGACTCGGCGTCCGTGGAAGCTCGAGGGCAGCGAGACGCGTTGCCCGCATTGCCGGTGGGGCGTCGACACGCACTTCTGGCACTTCTGCCCCTGGTGCACGAAGGCGCTGGACGCCTGAGCATGCAAGCGGATTAGCTGCAATGCGATCCGCGGGCAAGCACGTGAGACTCTTCCTCGGCGAGCACGACAGCGAGCAGGCGGACGCGACGCTGTCGCTGGGCGAAGTCTGCGTGCGTAGCGTGCGCTCGCCCGACAAGACCACACCGAACGAGGACGCGGCCGCCGTGATCCAAGTCGGCGTCGACTCGCTCGTGCTCGCCGTCGCCGACGGCGTCGGTAGCACGGCCGCCGCGCGCGAGGCGTCCAATGCCGCCGTGCAGACGCTGTCGCGAATCCTCGAGGACGTGCCGCGCGACGAGCCGCGTTTGCGCCCCGCGATCCTCGACGCAGTCGAGCAGGCGAACAAGGCCGTGCTCGGCCTTGCGCCACGCGGCGCCGCGACCACGCTCGTCGTCGCTCAGCTCAACGCGGCGCAGCTTCGCTGCTATCACGTCGGCGACTCGGAGTTGCTCGCGGTCGGTCAGCGCGGCCGGATCAAGCAGCGCGTCGTGCCGCACTCGCCGACCGGCTTCGCGGTCGAGGCGGGCTTGCTCGACGAGGACGAAGCCGTGCGCCACGACCAGCGGCACGTGCTCTTCAACGTGATCGGCTCGCCCGACATGCGCGTCGAGGTGGGTCCCGCGCTCGACCTCGCGGCGCGCGACACGGTGCTGCTCGCGAGCGACGGGCTGTTCGACAATCTGTTCATCGACGAGATCGTCGACAGCATTCGAGTCGGGCCGCTCGCGGCCGCGGCCAATCGCCTCGTCGAACGCGTCGCGAAGCGGATGAGCGGCAACGGTTCGCGCGATCAGCCGTGCAAGCCGGACGATCTCACCGTCGTGCTTTTCCGGCCGCGACTGGGAGTCCGCGAGGTCAAGGACCATGCGAGCCCGCGCCGTTCAGGTGGGGTCGCGACGAGCAATGAATGAGCGCGAATGACGCCTCGGGCGTCGACGCGCTCGCGACGTGCGAGCTAGCCGGACTTGGTGTGGGATTTACGGGAGGCGCCGCCGCGCGCGCCTTCG
>Ga0068868_100000609_pt1 | contig 24032 bp, 19 predicted proteins | sample KBSMisM42_FD_64660 | JGI IMG/M metagenome (GOLD analysis project Ga0068868, IMG submission 64660) | Miscanthus rhizosphere microbial communities from Kellogg Biological Station, Michigan, USA - KBS Miscanthus M4-2 | ecosystem: Host-associated > Plants > Roots > Rhizosphere > Soil ...
GGTGTAGACGAGGCCGTCGCCGCCGCCGAAGCGGCGGTCGAGCCTGCCATTGGGGCGGTAGCGGCTGAGCACCACAAGGTGCGGAGCCCGCTTCGTCGGGTAGCCGGGCCGGCGTTGGTCGTGCCGACGAGCAGCAGTCGGCCGCGGCGGTCCTCGACGGCGTCGGCGACCCGCGGGCAGTGGCAGGGCGCGTAACCGGCGACCTTGGTGAGAACGATGCCGTGGCTGCCGAACCGGGACGCCAGGTGGCCATCGGGGCGGAGCTTGGCCAGCATCAGCTTGCCATTCGCCCAGCCAGTGGCGTAGAGGGAGCCCCTGCGGCCCGGCAGCAATCCCGACAGGCCGATGCTGCCGTGATTGGGGACATCACCAGCCGGCGATCTGGGCGGAATCGAGATCCAGCCGCCGCGTCCGATCTCGCGGTCATGGCTGCCATCGAGGTGGAAGTGGCCCACGTACCCGGCGACGCCTTCTTCCGCCCCCCCGGCGCCGACGATCTCTCCGCCCCGGACCACGATCGCCCGGATCTTCTTGGTCTCGATCAAACCAGGTCTTTCGTGCAGGCCGCCAAACCCGCCGAAGCCGGTGTCGACGCTGCCCTGGGCGTTCAGCCTCGCGAGCACCGGAGTCGTCCGGTCGTAGCCTTCACCCACTTCAGCGACGTAATAGGCAGCGACGAGGATCTTGCCGTTCGACTGGATGGCGAGGGCGGTGACGCTTCCGAAGCGGGCGTTTTGCAGGGGGACGAAAGCCTCCCCGCGATCACCAAAGCCGCTGTCGACGCGACCGTCGGCGAGGAAGCGAGCGACCCGAATCCCGCCCGGAACCTCGGCGGCAGCCACCAGACGGCCGCTCACGTCCTCGACGACCCGCTGCTCGCCGAAGCCCGGCCGGATGACCACGCCATCGGTTCCGAAGGCCGGATCCAACGACGTTGCCGCCGCGGATGCCGCGAGGACCAGCACCAAGACGAATGAGAGCGCGAACGCAAGGGTCTTCATCTACCGGTGGAACCCAAGTGCCGAAGGTTCGGAGCGCTGACCGAAGCGGCCGAGCCGGGAGCTTGATGGGGCGACCTGGACTCGAACCAGGGACCGACGGATTATGAGTCCGCTGCTCTAACCAGCTGAGCTACCGCCCCGCGCGGGTGAGCGTAGCGCTATGCGGAGAAGAGCTGGGCGAGGGAGCGGCCGACGTCGGGGGGCTCCTCCTCGCCCTTGGCCGCGGCGGCGGCGCCTTCGGCGAGGGCCTTGGCGGCGTCGGCGATCTGGTGGCCGCGGCCGCCGCGGATGGTGCCGGTCTTCTTCGCTTCGTCGAGGTCGGATTCCATCAGGCCGGCGAGCTCGGCGAGGCGGCGCAGGCCGAGGGTCCCGGCGGCGCCGCGCAGCGCATGCGCCTCGAGGCGCATCGTCTCGAAGTCGGTCGTCTCGGTCGCGAGGCCGGCGGTTATCACGTCGCAGCGTCGCTTCGCCTCCTCGGCGAAGGAGGCCAGCAGCTCGGCGTCGGGGCTCGTCTTCTCGCTCATTCTCCGATCAGTCCCTTCACGACACTGGTCAGCTTTTCGACGCCGAAGGCGCCGCTGATCTCGGATTCGATCCTTCCACCGCGGTCGATCGCGAACAACCAAGGCTCGCTCGGCAGGTGAAAGGCGCGCACCTGGGAGCGCGTCCCCTTGCTCGGATCGTTGTCGTTGTAGATCTCCATGTGGATGAAGGCAACCTCGTCACCGTACGTCTCCTTGACCTGCTCGGCGACGTCGGTGACGGGCCCGCAGACCCGACTCTGACAGAACTGCGGCGTGGCAAAGAGCAGCACGATCGGTTCCTTGCCGAGCGCGTCCGCGTAGTCGACTTCGTGCTGTGTGTCGGGGGGCACGCGCGTGGTGATCTTGCTGACGTCGCCACCGACGTCGGCCGGCGTCGGCGTGTGGATCAGCGGCGCCCTCTGCCCCGGGCGAGGGATCCTGGCGAAGGCGCCAACCTTGGGGCCGGGAAGCAGCGACGACTTCAGCTGGCCGCCTTCGCGGACCAGTGCGATGGCCCGCCATTCGCCGTTCGCGGGAAAATCGATCTCGGCGCTGTAGACGGCGGTCGCCGCGTCGGGGTCGCCGCTCGTCGTCAGCGCGCGGAAGGCCGGCTTCGTCTCCATGCTTTCGACGGCGGCGGGAAACGGGCCGATCGCCGCCTGGTCGAGGGCTTCTTCCTGCGCTTCCTTGGCCTGCTTGCTGCCGAGGGCGGCGCCCTCGCGCGCGGGGACCGGGGCGAAGTAGAGCGCCGCTTCGGCGTCGGGCACCTGGCCCCTATCGCGTTCGAAGACCCCAAACGGGTAGCGGTTCTTCCCCTTGTAGAAGACCTTGGCGGCCGGCGAGACGACGAGTTCCGAGGGGCCGTCGGCGGCTTCGACGACCTCGGCGAGGGTCTTGCCTTCGGCGCTGGGGAAGTCGCTCTTCGGTGGGGCCGGGCGGCTTTCGACGGCCGCCGAAGACGTGTCCGAGGAATCCGAGTCGCCGCCGCAGCCCGAGAGCGCGGTCAGCACGGCCGCGGCCAGGCAGGCGAAGGCGAGGGAGGCACGGCCAAGGGACATCGGCGCCAATGTTATTGAGCGACGCCCGACCGGCGGCTGCCCCTCCAGGCACGCCTCGCGAGGCGGGAGATAGGGTCCGCGCAAGCACGGGCGAGTGGAAGGAGACGATGTGGCGGAGCGAGCGGCACTGATCACTGGGGCGTCGAGCGGGATCGGGCTGGCGATCGCCCGCGTGCTAGGCGGCGAGGGCTACGCGCTGACGGTCGCCGCGCGACGGCCGGAGAAGCTGGAGTCGGCGGCCGCGGGGCTGCGCGAGGAGGGCTTCGAGGTGCAAAGCGTCACGGCCAACATGGCCGACGAGGAGGACCTCGTCGAGGTCTTCGCCAAGCACCGCGACGCCCATGGCCGGCTCGACGTCCTGGTCAACAACGCCGGCGTCGGGATCGGCGCGCCGATGGAGGAGATCCAGACCAAGCACCTCGACATGCAGCTCGCCGTCAACCTGCGGGCGCTGATCATCGGCACCCGCGAGGGCCTGCCGCTGCTCAAGCAGGCGGGTGCCGAGCACGGCAAGGCGCTGATCGTCAACACCGCCTCGATCGCCGGCAAGGGCGGTCAAGCCTGGCTCTCGATCTACGCCGCGACCAAGGCCGCGGTGATCAACTTCACGCAGTCGACGCACCGCGAGATCGGCGGCGCCGGGATCCAGTGCACGGCGCTGGCGCCGGGCTTCGTCGAGACGCCGATGACGGAGTTCGTCCAGGGCCAGATCCCGGCCGAGGAGATGATCCGTCCCGAGGACATCGGCGAGGCCGTGCGCTTCCTGCTGCGCACCTCGAAGAATTGCCACGTGCCCGAGATCGTCTTCACCCGCCCGGGCGAGAGCCTCGAAACCCCCTGACGAGCTCATGCGGTTCCTAGTCGCCGCCTTCGGCGACCCAGGCCACGTCTTCCCGGCGATCGCGCTGGGGAGGGCGCTGGGCGGGCGCGGGCACGAGGTGACGATCGAGACCTGGGAGGAGCGCCGCGAGGCCGTCGAGGGTGCCGGCCTCGGCTTCGCGGCGGCGGAGGAATACAGGATGTTCCCGCCGCCCGACCCGGACTCGCCGGAGGGAGCACACGCCGCCGAGGCGGCGCGGGCGCTGCTGCCGCTGCTGGAGCAGACGCGGCCCGACGCGGTCGTCAGCGACATCCTCACCCTGGCGCCGACCCTGGCGGCGGAGGCGGCGGGCGTGCCGCTGGCGACGCTTATCCCCCACATCTACCCCGTGGTGGAGCCGGGGAAGCCGTTCTTCGCGGTTGGCCTGCAGCCGCCGCGTACGCCGGTCGGACGGGCCGTCTGGCGCGCCGGCCAGCGAGCGCTCGACATCGGCCTCGAGCAGGGACGCAACGACCTCAACCGGCAGCGGGCGCGACTCGACCTTCCTCCCATCGACCGCTTCCACGGCGGCATCAGCCCCGACCTGGCGCTGGTCGGGACCTTTCCGCAGCTCGAGTACCCGCGGTGCTGGCCGGACAGCGTCAAGATCACCGGCCCGCTCACCTTCGAGGTTCCCCATCCCGAGATCGAGCTGCCGCCGGGCGAGGAGCCGCTGGTGCTCGTCGCGCCGAGCACCGCCCACGACTCCGACAACCACCTGGTGCGGACGGCGCTGGCGGCTCTCGCGAAGGATCCGGTGCGCGTCGTCGCCACGACGAACCGGGTCAAGCCGCGGCGCCCAATCGAGGTCCCGCGCAACGCCATCCTCGTCGACTGGCTCAGCTACAGCCAGCTGATGCCGGCGGCCTCGCTGGTGATCTCGCACGGCGGCCACGGCACGGTGGCTCGGGCTCTCCGCGCCGGCACCCCCGTCCTGATCTGCCCGATCATCGGCGACATGAGCGAGACCGCGATGCGCGTCGCCTGGGCCGGCTGCGGCCTCTCCCTCCCCTGGCGCCTCTGCCGCCCGGCGCCCCTGCGCTGGGCCGTGCGCCGGATGCTCGAAGACGAATCGTTCGCGGCGCGAGCCGGTGAGTTGGCGGCATGGGCGACCGAGAACGACGGCGCCGAACGCGGCGCCGAACTGGTAGAGAGGCTGGCGCTTAGCCGCGCGCCAGCCTGAGAGAGCTCCGGGGGTGGGACTCGAACCCACATTGGACGCCTTAACAGGGCGCTGCCTTACCAGTCGGCCACCCCGGATCATCGCGCTGTAACGAGCCAGATTAGGAACCCTGGACCGCCACAGGCGCTGGGGACTTTACCGGTAGATCGACCGCACCCACCTCAAGCTCCACATGGCAGTTGGCGCAGAGCAGCACGCACTTCATCGCCTCAGCCCGAAGCGCCTCGAGCGAACGGGTGATCCCCCGCACGCCGAGGCCGAACGACTTGGTCGTGGGATCGACGTGATGAAATTGGAGTGCGGCGGCGTGGCGAGCGTAACCACAGATCGCGCATGCTCCTCCGGCCTCGTCGATGAGGATCTCCTTGACCTTGCGTCGCCGGCGCGCCACTGCCTCGGCCCGACACTTCGTGCAGCGTCGCTCGGAGGCCACCGAAACATGCCTCGTCAGACCATGCAACGGCACTCGAGCCACACATCGCGCTCGCCGGAGACTCTCATTTCGTCGAGCGTCGCTGAGCACCCCGGGTGCGAAGTCCGTGCCGTTTCAGCCATTTCTTCGCGGTCGAGTCGCTGACGCCGAGTCGCTGCGCGATCTTCTCGATGGTCAGGCCCTCTTCGATCAGCGGTTCGATTTCCTCACGGGTTAGCCCGGCTTTATGAGGCTCACTTCCCCTCCGCATGCGGAAATCGTGCCGTCGGAGTCGGATGGAAAAACGCAATGTCTTGTCTGAGACGCTAGCCGCCGACGCGCTCGGCGTGGGCGATCCGTTCGACCAGGGCGGCGCGCTCGCGGCTGAGGGTGGCGCGGCGCCCGTAGTCGTCGCCGGCGGCGGCGATCTCGGCCTCGAGGCGGCGCTGCTCGAGCAGGAGGAAGTTGAGCTCCATCGCCTCCGACGAGGCGGGCTCCTCGTGGGCGACGATCACCAGCTCGGCGATCAGGCCAGAGAGCTCGGCGTCCTCGCGGGGCAGGTTCGAGGCGGGGTCCTCGGGGTGCTGGCGCAGCCAGGCGGCGGCGCGGGCGCCGAGCGGCGAGAGGTGGCCGTCGCTCAGCCGCGCCAGGTACTCGCTGCCCTCGTCCGGCAGCGCGATGCACATCGCCAGCAGCGCCCGCTCGCGACGCTCGCGCGAGGTCAGCTCGGCGGCGCGCCGCGGCGCCGGCGCGGCCTGGCCTTCGCCCGAAGCCCGATCGGCGCCGCCGCTCAGGGGCCGCGCCGCCGTCACCCGCCCCATCACCATCGCCGGCTCGAGGTCGAGCCGCTCAGCAACGCGGCGCACGAGGTCGTCGCGGCTGGCGCTCTCCCCGAGGCCGGCTAGGATCGGCGCTACCTCGGCAAGCGCGCGGTCGCGCTCGGCCGGCGAGCCAGCATCGGTGCGATCGAGAACCAGGCCGACCTGGAACGCGGTCAGCTCCACCGCCTCGTCGAGCAGCGCCCGGAAACGCTCCGCGCCCCCCTCCGCCGCCATCATCTCCGCCGGGTCCTCGCCGGCCGGCATCGCCGCGACGCGCAGCCGCATCCTGCGCCCCGCCGCCACCCGCTGGGCGCGCAGCATCGCCTCCTGGCCGGCGGCGTCGGCGTCGAGCGCCAGCACCACCTCGTCGACCATCCCGGAGAGCGCCGCCACCTGCTCCTCGGTGATCGCCGTCCCCATCACCCCGACGACCTCCTCGATTCCCGCCTGGTGCAGGGCGAGCACGTCGGTGTAGCCCTCGACCACCACCGCCCGGCCGGCCTTCGCGATCGCCGCCTTGGCGAGGTCGATCCCGTAGAGCATCTCGCTCTTGTGGAAGAACTCGGTCTCGGCTGTATTGACGTACTTCGCCCCCTGGTCGGAGCGCATCGCCCGGCCGCCGAAGCCGAGCGTGCGGCCGCGCCGGTCGCGAATCGGGAACATGATCCGCGAGCGGAAGCGGTCGTACTCGCCGCCGCTCTTGCCCCGCTGCGCCAACCCTACCCCGCGCAGCTCCTCGACCGAGAACCCGGCCCGCTGCCCACGCAGGAGGACCGTGTCCCAGGCGCTCGGCGCGTAGCCGACGCCGAAGGCCCGCAGCGCCTCCTCGCCCAGGCCGCGCTCGGCCAGGTACTCGCGCGCCTTTGCCGCCTCCTCGGAGTCCCAGAGGTAGGTGGCATAGAAGGCCGCGACGCGGTCGAGCAGCTCGCCGAGGCGGCGCCGCTGCTGGCGGCGCGCCTCGGCCCGCGGGTCCTCCTTGTCGCGGACCAGCTCGACCCCGCAGCGGTCGGCGAGCAGCTCGACCGCCTCGGCGAAGCCCAGGCCCTCCTTTTCCTCGACGAACTTGATCGCGTCGCCGCCAACCCCGCAGCCGAAGCAGTGGTAGAGCTTTTCCTGCGCGTCGACCGAGAACGAGGGCGTCCGCTCCTCGTGGAAGGGGCAGAGCCCGACCCAGCGGCTCCCCTGACGGCGCAGGTCGGTGTGGGCGGAGATCACCTCGACGATGTCGACCGCGCCCTTGACCCGCTCCAGGCTCTCACCCGAGATCAGCGCCACTGGACGTCCTCCGCGGGAGCGGTCAGCTCCGCGTACTTGGCGATGCAGTAGCGGTCGGTCATCCCCGCCAGATAGTCGACGACTCGCTGGCGCTCGCCGGCGTCGGGAGCGGTCGAGGGCACCTCGTCGGGGTGCGTGAGGTAGTGCTCGAAGAGGACCCGCATCGCCTCGCGCACGCGCTCGTGCTCCTCGCGGGCCCGCGGCCCGAGGTAGACGCGATCGAACATGAACTTGCGCAGGCGCAGCATCGCGCCGCCGATCTCCTCGCTCTGGACGATGTCGCCTACCTCTCCGGAGCGCTCGACGATGTCGCGCACGAGGGTGTCGATCCGGGCCGAGCCGGTCTCGCCGAGCAGCTCGATCTGCGCCGCGGGCAGGTCGTCGGGCCGCAGGATGCCGGCTCGCAGCGCATCGTCGATGTCGTGGTTGATGTAGGCGACGCGGTCGACCAGCTTGACGATCCGCCCCTCCAGGGTCGCCGGCTTGCGCGAGCCCGTGTGGTTGAGGATGCCGTCGCGCGCCTGCTCGGTGAGGTTGAGTCCGCGGCCGTCGCGCTCCAGCACCTCGACCACGCGCAGCGAGTGCTCGTTGTGCTTGAAGCCGACGCCGCCATGCTCGCGCAGCGCCTCGTCGAGCGCCTCCTCGCCGGCGTGGCCGAAGGGCGGGTGGCCGAGGTCGTGGCCGAGCCCGATCGCCTCGGTCAGGTCCTCGTTGAGGCCGAGCGCGCGCGCCACGGTGCGGGCGATCCCGCAGGCCTCCAGCGTGTGGGTGAGCCGCGTCCGGTAATGGTCGCCCTCGGGCGAGACGAAGACCTGCGTCTTGTGCTTGAGGCGACGGAAGGCCTTGCAGTGGACGATCCGGTCGCGGTCGCGCTGAAACGGCGTGCGGACCGGGCTGTCGGCCTCCGCCACCGCCCGCCGCGCCGGATACGACCGCGTCGCCTCCGCGACGAGAAACGCTTCCTCCCAAGCGGAGACGCGGTTCTCGAAGCTGACGGTTAGGGGCACCCGTCGATCATAAGGAGGCGAGGGGGGACTCGGCGGAGCCTCCCCGCTGTTGCTCCGCCGAGTCCCCCCTCGCCTCCTTCTAGGCCGCCGCGCGCAGCTGCACGTGCGCGTGATGCTCGAGCGTCTCGCGCACGGCCCGCTCGACTTGGCGCAAAGCAAGCTCCTCTGCCACCGGCGCCTCCGCCAGCGGGCTGCCGATCGCCTCGACCATGAAGCGATGCGCCTCCTCGGAGAGCGAGAAGGAGCCGGCTTCGCAGCTCGTGCAGACCACGCCGCCGGCGGCGCCGGAGAAGCCGCTCAGGTGCTCGGCCTCGCCACAGTTGGCGCAGGTGGCGAGCTCGGGGACGAAACCGGCCGCCAGCGCCAGCTTGAGCCGAAAGGAGAGCGCCGTCTCGAGGCCCGCGGCTCGCTCGGCCGCGGCGTCGTCGAGCAGCGACAGGTAGCGGCAGAGCAGGTTGTAGGCCGGGACGTTGGGCTCGGCGGCGTCGAGCAGGCGCAGCACCGCGTCGCAGGCGCGGGCGCCCGCGTTCAGGGCAGGGCCGGAGGCGCGCAGCCTCGGGTAGCCGTCGAGCGTGGCGACGTTGGTGACCGTGAGCAGCTCCCCCCTGCCTTCGTGCAGCACGAGGTCGAGGCGGAAGAAGGGCTCGAGTCGCCCGCCGAAGCGCGACCTCGGCTTCCGCGCCCCCTTGGCGATCGCTCCGATCCGCCCCCGCGTCCTCGAATAGAGATGCAGGACGCGATCCGCCTCGCCGTAACGGATGCTGCGCAGCACGACGGCCTCCGTCTTCAGTGTGGTCCCGGCCACCGCGACCTACGGTGAAGGAGTGACCGGACGGCGCCGACGCGGCCTACGCCGCAATCGCACCTGGCAGCTCGGGCAGTAGTAGGTCGAGCGGCCGGAGACGACGATGCGCGAGATCGGCCCACCGCACTCGGCACAGGGCTCCCCCTCGCGAGTGTGGACCAGGAACTCGTCCTGCATCGCCCCCTTCTCGCCGCGCCCGTCGCGGTAGTCGTCGATCGAGGCCCCGCCCCGTTCGATCCCGGCTTCCAGCGCGGCGACGACCGCGTCGCGCAGCGCCTCCAGGTGCTCAGGCTTCATCGAGCCGGCCGGCGAAAGCGGGTGCAGGCGGGCGCGGAAGAGCGCCTCGTCGGCGTAGATGTTGCCGACCCCGGCCACCCGCGACTGGTCGAGCAGGAAGGACTTGAGCGGTGCCGTGCGGCCGGCGGCGGCCGCACCCAAGGCCTCCGGGGTGAACTCGGCGGAAAGGGGCTCGGTCCCGAGCTTGACGAATCGCTCCTCGAGCTTGACGTCCTCGACTAGGAAGGCCTCCCCGAAGCGACGCGGGTCGGTGAACCAGAGCTCTCGTCCGTCGTCGAGGCGGAAGCGGGCCCGCAGGTGGCGCTCGGAGGTCGAGCGCTCGCCCTCGTAGAGACGCATGCCCTCGGAGGGATCGAGCCTGCGCCCGCCCTCGACCAGGACCAGGTTGCCGGTCATCCGCAGGTGCATGACCAGCGTGCGCTCCCCGTCGAGGCCGAGCAGCAGGTACTTGCCGCGACGCCCAAGGCGCTCGATCCCCGCCCCCGCGACCGCCCGCTCCAGCGTTCGTGAGGGCATCGGCCGGCACCAGCGCGCATCGAGTACTTCCAGCGCCTCGATCGTCCGCCCCCGCAGCTCCGGCTCCAGCTGCCGGCAGACCGTCTCCACCTCCGGCAGCTCGGGCACCCCCCAGTTCTACATCACGCTGACTTCGTCTTTAGTTCCGCTATCCGGAACTAAAGACGAAGTCACCACTCGGCTGCTAACCGGTGGTGGCGCGGGGGTGGGCTTTGAAGTAGGCGTCCTTGAGGTGCTCGCCGGAGAGGTGGGTGTACATCTGGGTGGTCGAGACGTCGGCGTGGCCGAGCATCTCCTGCACGGCGCGCAGGTCGCAGCCGCCGGCAAGCAGGTGGGTGGCGAAGCTGTGGCGCAGCGTGTGCGGGCTGAGCTGACCGGCGAGGCCGGCCTCGCGCGCGTTGCGCTGGACGATCTTGTAGAGACCCTGGCGGCTGAGCGGCCCGCCGCGGAAGTTGAGGAAGAGCCTCGCCTCGTGGCGCTCGCCGACCAGCTTCGGCCGCGCCGAGCGCAGGTAGACCGAGATCGCGGCGATCGCCTTGCGGCCGAGCGGCACCAGGCGTTCCTTGCCGCCCTTGCCGCGGGCGCGCAGGAAGCCCTCGTGCAGGTCGACGTCACCGACCTCGAGCCCGATCGTCTCCGAGGCGCGCAGCCCGCAGGCGTACATCACCTCGAGCAGCGCCCGGTCGCGCAGCGCCGTCGGCTCGTCGCCGCGCGGCGCGGCCAGCAGCTTCCGCACCTCGGAGTAGTTGAGGACCTGGGGCAGCTTCTTCGCCCGGCGCGGAGCGCTCAGGGCCGCGGTCGGGTCGTCGCGGATCAGCTCGTCGCGGCGCAGCTGCTTGTAGAAGGAGCGCAGGCAGGCCGCCTTGCGGTGCACCGTCGCCGAGGAACAGGCCGGCCGGCCTTTCTGCCCGGTGGCCAGACAGGCTAGGAACTCGCCGATGTCGACGGGCCCCGCCTCCAGCGCGTCGAGATGGCGATCGGCGAGGAACTCGCCGTACTGGAGCAGGTCGGTGCGGTAGGCGTCGAGCGTGTTGCGCGAGAGGCCGCGCTCGAGCTCGAGGTAGGAGAGGAAGTCGAGCACGAGTGACTCGAAGCGGGACTCGGCGCGCGGAGGATCGGCAACGACCATGGCGAGAGGGTTCTCGCTGAGTCGTCGCAACCCTTGAGCGGCAAGGGACCGTGCGCGGTCGCCCGCGGGTCCTGTCGTGGGCTCGGGGTGCGCCGCTTGCGCTGCGCGCTGCTTCGGGCGAGGGGACGGAGCACAGTCAAGGCCGAGATCTCGCCCACCGCGGCCTTCGCGCTGCGCGGATCACCCCGACCCCACGCCACCCGCGGGAGCTGCCGCGACAAGGGCGCTTCCCGACGCGAGCGCGGCGGCAAAGAAGAGTGGATCGTCCTGGATCGAGCGGCCCATGGTGCGAGAGGGGAGGCCCGCTTCTTCGTAGGCGGAGATCTCGGCTGTCGCCTCGACGAGGCGGTGGCGGCCCGCCGCGGCGTCAACCAGGGTCGCGGGCGGCGGGTCATCCGTAGGAACGGGAATTTGGACGGGAGCCAGCAGCAGCTCCAGCACGGTGAGGGTGTGGTGGCTTACGGGGCTGTGGCGCTCGCGGGGGTCGGCACCGGAGAGCCGGGGCGAGAGCAGGGTCGGGAGACCGAGAGCGAGAGCGGCGTGGGCGGTGTCCAAGGCCGCCATGCCGCCGTGGCCGAGGCGCGTGTCGGAGCCGATGATGCCCGGACCCGGCCCGGCGATCGCGGCGTCCCAGCCAAGGCCGTTCGCCGCGGCGTCGAGGGCGCCGGCGACCGAGATCGCCTCGTGCTCACCTCCGTAAGCCGGACCGGCCGTGACGTGGCCGCGGAGCAGGCCGCGCTCGCGCAGCTCGACCACGTCCCGGCTAAGCGAGCCCGGCAGCGCCCCTCCTCCGGTCCGCACGTAGCCCACCTTGATCCCCGGCCGCGCGCGCGCGGCCGCCCAAGCCGCCGGCGCCAGGTGCCCGTGCAAAGGAATCACAAGGACGGGTATTGGGTGCAACGCTTTCTCCCCCGCATGCGGGGTCAATGCGTTGCACCTCTCTGTGGGCTCGACGGGGTGCTGGAGCGAGGTGTAGTTGAGCTTCATCACGTGCTCGCCGCCGGGAACGCCGCCGCCCCGCAGGCCGCGGGTGAGGTTGACGTGGACGACGTCGAAGCCGCCCGAGCCGAGGCCGAGGTCCCGCGCCTCGACGTTGACGACGACCTCGTCGCCCTCGCGCATCTCGCCCAACAGGTGCTCGTCGGCCCAGGCCGGCCGGCGCTCCCCTTCGACCTCGACCTCCAGCGGGTCCTCCGCGGCGACGACGCCGCGCCGCAGCTTCAGCCGGCCGTTCACGCCGGCGCGACCGAGGCCGCCGCCTCGGCGACGATCCCCTCGCAGACCGCGAGCATCGTGTCGAGGTTGCGGGCGCTGACCGACTCCTCCGGCGTGTGGTTGGCCTCGGTCCCGTTGGCGAGCAGAACGCAGTCGAAGCCGTCGAGGATCAGCGCGTTGGCGTCGCTGCCGCCCCCGGTCGAGGTCCGCTCGGGCTCGAACCCGGCTCGCCGCAGCCCCGCCTCCGCCAGGGCCAGGGCAGGCGAGGAGGGCGGGATCCGGTAGCCGCGGAAGAGCTCTTCGAGCCGCACGTCGGCGTCGCAGCCGTGTTCGCTCGCCCCCCAGGCGCAGGCGTCGCTGAGGGCCCCGGCCACCTCGGCGGCCCGTCCGGCATCGAGGCTGCGCGCCTCGGCGACGATCGAGCAGTGACCGGGGACGACGTTGCCCGACGTCCCGCCCTCGATCAGGCCGACGTTGGCGGTCGTCTCCGCGTCGAGCCGGCCCAGCTCCATGCGCGAGATCGCGGCCGCGGCGGCGGCGATCGCGCTGTTGCCGTCCTCGGGCCGGATGCCGGCGTGCGCCTCGACCCCGTGGAAGTCGACCCGCAGGCTCTGCTGGGTCGGCGAGGTGACGATCACCTCCCCGACCGTGCTGGCGTGATCGAGGACGAAGCCGACCTTCGAGCGCAGCGCGCTCGCGTCGAACGCCTTCGCGCCGCGCAGCCCCTGCTCCTCGGCGACGGTCAGCAGCAACTCGATCCCGACCGGCGGCCCGTCGTCGCCCGCGTGCCGCGCGACCAGCTCCATGAAGACCGCCACCGCCGCCTTGTTGTCGGCGCCGAGGATCGTCTCGCCGGCGCTGTGGAAGACGCCGTCGCGCTCGACCACCTCGATCTGGCCCTTGTGCGGGACGGTGTCGACGTGGGCGCAGAACATCACCCACTCCTCGCTGCGCCCCGGCAACCGCGCCAAGAGGTTCCCGGCACCCGCTTCCGCCGGTCCCGCGGCCCCGTCCTCGCTCACCTCGAGCCCCAGCGCCCGCAGCTCGGCGGCGATCGTGTCGGCGACCTCCCGCTCCTCCCCCGTCGGGCTGCGAATCTCACACAACCTCACGAAGGTCTCGTGCAGCCGCTCCACGGATCGACAGGCTAACGCGAGAAGCTCGACGCTACTGCCGGACGCCCGCTTCGCTGCCCCGCGCTTCGGCTTCCGGCAGCTCCGCCCCTTCCGCCGGCCTCTCCCCCGCCTGCCGCGCCGCGGCGCCGACGAACTCGAGGAAGAGCGGCTCGGGCCGGTTGGGGCGCGAGTTGAACTCGGGGTGGAACTGGGAAGCGACGAAGAAGGGGTGGCCGGGCAGCTCGACCATCTCGACCAGGCGCTCGTCGGGCGAGGTGCCGCCGCAAACCAACCCCTCGTCTTCGAGCCGGCGTCGCAGCTGGACGTTGACCTCGTAGCGATGGCGGTGGCGCTTGTAGATGACGGCCTCGCCGAAGATCTCGCGTGCCCGTGTCCCCTCGTGCAGCTTCACCGGGTCGGCGCCGAGCCGCATCGTGCCGCCCATCTCCGAGACCTCCTTCTGCTCGGGCAGCAGGTCGACGACCGGGAACGGGGTCTCGGGGTCGAACTCGGCCGAGTTGGCGCCGTCCATACCGGCGACGTGGCGGGCGAACTCGACCACCGCGATCTGCATGCCGAGGCAGATGCCGAGGTAGGGGATCGAGCGCTCGCGCGCGATCCGCGCAGCCGCCACCTTGCCCTCGATCCCGCGCTCGCCGAAGCCGCCGGGGATGAGGATGCCGTCCGCGTCCTCGAGCCGCTCGGGGTCGAAGTCCTCCGAGTCGACCAGTTCGACCTCGACCTCGACGCCCTGGTGGATGCCACCGTGCTCGAGCGCCTCGATCACCGACTTGTAGGCGTCGGCGAGCTGCACGTACTTGCCGACCAAGGCGATCTTCACCTTGCCCTGGGCCGCTTCGGCCCGTTTCACCATCGTCTCCCACTCGGCCAGGTCCGGCGGCGGGGCCTCCATGCCGAAGTGGTCGAGAACGAGATCGTCGACGCCCTCCGCCCGGAAGACGAGCGGCACCTTGTAGATGTTGTCGACGTCGTTGGCCGAGATCACCGCGTCGACCGGGAGGCTGGCAAAGAGCGCGATCTTCTCGCGGATCTCGCGGTCGAGCCGCCCCTCGGAGCGGCAGACAAGCGCGTGCGGCTGGATCCCGATCCGGCGCAGCTCGTTGACCGAGTGCTGGGTCGGCTTCGTCTTCAGCTCGCCGGCGTGGCCGACGTAGGGCACAAGGGTGAGGTGGACGAACATCGAGCCCCGTGGCCCCAGGTCCGTGTACAGCTGCCGGATCGACTCGAGGAACGGCAGCGACTCGATGTCGCCGACCGTGCCGCCAATCTCCGTGATCACGAAGTCGACCGCCGAGGACTCGGCGACGATCCTGATCCGGTTCTTGATCTCGTTGGTGATGTGTGGGATCACCTGCACCGTGGCGCCGAGATAGTCGCCGCGACGCTCGCGGCTGATCACCGAGTTGTAGACGGCGCCGGCGGTGACGTTGGAGGCGCGCGAGGTGTTCTCGTCGGTGAAGCGCTCGTAGTGGCCGAGGTCGAGATCGGTCTCGGCGCCGTCCTCGGTGACGAAGACCTCGCCGTGCTGGAAGGGGCTCATCGTCCCCGGGTCGACGTTGATGTAGGGGTCGAACTTCTGCAGCTGGACCCGGTAGCCGCGCGAGACGAGCAGCCGTCCAATCGAGGCCGCGGCGATCCCCTTGCCGAGAGCCGAGACGACGCCGCCGGTGACGAAGATGAAGCGGGTATCTCCTTGCGAGGGCCTACTCATGCTCTGCCGAGCGAGTCTAGCCAGCGCAGGGGCGGAACCCTGTCGATCGTCGCCGAGATCGAACGCAACTCGCCGTAAATGGTCAGTCCGGCGACGACGGCGAGGGCGACGAGGCGCGCATCGGGCCCCAGAGCGGTCAGCAGCCAGACGCCGGCGATCGCCCCGAGCAGGTTCGAGCCGGTGTCGCCGAGCATCGCCCGCTCGCGCAGGGTGAAGGCGGCGCCGACCGCGACCGGGCCAGCGAAGATCCCGAGCAGCTCGACCGGCGCCAAGGTCCAGGCGCCGACACAGAGGCCGACGCCGAGCAGGCCGAGCGCCTTCTCCGCCCGCCCGGGCCGCAGATCGAGCAGGTTGAAGGCATTGGTGGCGAGGATCAGCAGCGCCACGTCGGCCAGGTAGCGCCACGATTCGAGACCGCGCCCGGAGACGACGTAGGCGGCCAGGGCCAGCGCTCCGAGCGCCTTCACGGCCCCGGTCGAGAGGCTGCCCCGGCGCAGCGCCCGCGCGTGCCCGCGCCAGCCGCGCGGCGCCCCGGCCGATTCCCCACCCAAGGAGTCATCGAGGAAGCCGAGGAAGGCGACGCCCAGCAGGTAGGGCATCCAGCGCCGCAGCTCGGGCACGAGCAGGTGCAGGTCGGCGCGGTCGTCGAGGAAGGCGAGCGGGGCAAGCGCGACCAGCGCGGCGGTCGCCAGCACCGCGCCCAGCGGGAAGGCGAGCGCGGCCCCGCGGTAGTTCTCGCGCGTCAGCCCGGCCTCGGCGAGGCCGCTCACGCCCGCCGGCACGACGAAGGCGGCGACCGCGATCGCCACCGGGAAGCCGACCCAGGTCATCGCGAAACCATTTGTTCGCGTCCCGAACGTCCCGGATTCGAACGACCGGAGATCACCCTGACGGTCGGGGCGCTCACTTCGACCCCGCGGGCGCGAGCAGGTCGGGCAGCAGCCGGTCGGCCGAGCCCTTGACCCCGAAGCTGCCCTCGGCGCCGAGCAGGCCGAAGACCATCGCCACCTGCCCCGCGGTCAGGTCGACGTCGTCGACGCTGGTCAGGTCGTTGCCGTTGAAGAATGAGACCGAAGACGTTTCGGCACCGGAGGTCTCGACGCCGACGGCCGGCCGGTGGGTGCCGACCATGCCGGCGATCAGCGCCGCTTCCAGCCGCCCGGCGTTGGCCCGCTGCACCGGCCCGAGCTCTTCCGGCACGTCGCGGACGACGACGACCCCGTCGAGAGCGCCGAAGTTGCCGCTCGCCCGCGAGAAGAGGTGGCCGCGAACGAGTTCCGGCAGCGTCCCGCCGCGAACGATCTGCCGGCCCAGCCCTACGCCGAAGGCGGTGAGGGCGTCGGGTTCGCTGCGCATACCCGCGAAGCGGGTCTTCGCGAGGTCGCCGCCCAGCCCGTTCAGGTCGACTGGCTCGCGCACGACGCCGACGCCGACGAGGCGGGCCCCGGTCGGCCCCAAGGCGTCCTCGATCGCCGAGACGGTGTCGCCGGGCAGGTCGCCGATCGCGATCACGCCGATCCGCCGCCCGGCCAGCCGGTCGCGCACCAGGGCCGGATAGACCCGGCTGGCGAACTCGTCGGAGCGACCGAGCGCGGCGCTCAGTTCGTCGGCGCGCGCGCGGGCATCCTGGAGGTTGCCGGTGAGGCTGTGCTCGAGGTCCCTGCGTGTGCTGGTCAGCGCGTCGCCGCCGAACTCGGCGCCGATCAGGATGCCGATCGCCAGGGCGAGGAAGACGGCGACGAGCGAGGTCGCGTGGTATTTCGCGCTGTACCCCATCCGCCGCGTCTAGAGGCCGAGCCAGATCCGGATCTTCAGCCAGACCAGGTCGAAGAGGTCGCTGAGCGCCGGCGAGGTGATGACGACGATCGCCAGCAGGATCGCGAAGGCGGCGAGGAAGAGGACGAGCGGGCCGAACGGCGAGCTCGGGTTGTAGAGCCGGCTGACGCCCTTGGCGTCGACCAGCTTCTCGCCGATTCGCAGTCGCGTGAGGAAGGTCGACGACATGCCGCCCCGCTTGCGGTCGAGGAACTCGATCAGGTTGAAGTGGGCGCCGACGCTGACGATCAGCGCCGCTCCCTTCTCGTAGGCCATCAGCATCGCCACATCCTCGCTGGTGCCGGCAGCGGGGAGGACGGTGTGATCGAGGCCGAGGCCGACCAGGCGCTCGCGGCCGGGCGCCCCGCGCCCGTCCGGGTAGGCGTGGACGACCAGCTCGGCCCCGCAGCGCAGCGCCTCGTCGCTGGCCGAATCCATGTCGCCGAGGATGACATCGGGTTTGAGGCCCGCTTCGAGCGCCCCGTCGGCGCCGCCGTCGACGGCGACCACCAGCGGCCGCATGTCGCGGATGTAGGCGCGCAGCGCCTTCAGGTCGCGGCGGTGGTGCTCGCCGCGGACGACGATCAGCACGTGCCGGTCGCGAAACGACGCGCGCGTGGGCGGGAACTCGACGCTCCCCGTCAGCAGGTCGGTCTCGCCCCGCACGTGAGCCACGGTGTTCTCGGCGAACTCGGCGAGCGCCTCGTCGACCCGCAGGCGCTGCTCGTCGAGCTGCAGCTCGAGCTCGACCGAGGTCAGCTCGCGACCGCGCAGGACCTCGCGGCCCGCGCTGGAGACGACGCCGGCGGCGACCGTTATCCGCTCGCCCTCGCTCAACCGCTCGAAGGGGTCGCCGTCGGCGACGTCGACCAGCGCGATCCCCGCCCGAACCAGCAGCAGCGGCCCCGCGTTGGGATAGCGACCGTCGCTCGAGGGCGAGGCGTTGAGGACGGCATGGACGCCCGTGGCGATCAGCTCCTCGGCCGCGATCCGGTCGATGTTGAGGTGGTCGATCACGGCGACGTCGCCGGGACGCAGGCGCTTGACCAGATGCTTGGTCCGGCGGCCGAGGCGCGCGGTCCCCTCGACCGCCTTGTCCGGGGACGCCCCGTTGCGACGCGAGAGCAGCGCCGGCAGCCGACGACGGGTGGCGATTGCCATCGGGGGAGAGTACCCCCGTCCGCAGCGAACCTCCAGCCGACGTGCCCGGCGCCCGGGCCCGGGCACGTCCAGTTCTAGGCAGCGGCGAGCAGCTCGCGGGCGTGGCGGGTGGCGGCCTCGTCGGCGCCCTCGCCGCCGAGCATGCGGCGGATCTCGGCGACCACGCCCTCGCCCTCCAACCTCCGCACGGATGCGGTCGCCCGCTCGCCGCCGAGGTCCTTCTCGATCGTGAAGTGAGTCGACGCCAGCGAGGCGACTTGGGGAAGGTGGGTTATGCAAAGCACCTGGCGATCCCCGGCCAACGCCCGCAAACGCTCGCCGACCGCCCGCGCGGTCGTGCCGCCCACCCCGGCGTCGATCTCGTCGAAGACGAGGACGTCGACGCCAGTGGAACCGCCGACCCCGCTCAGCGCCAGCATCGTGCGCGAGAGCTCGCCGCCCGAGGCGGCGTCCCGCAATGGCGCCGCCTCCAGGCCCGGGTTCGGCGCCAGGCGCAGCTCTACCGTCTCCGCCCCGCTCGGACCGAAGCCGTCGCCAAGCGGCGTGAGCGCGACCTCGAGCCTCGCTCCCGGCATCGCGAGGCTCTCCAGCGCGCCCGCGACGGCGGCCTCGAAGGGCTCGACGGCCTCGCGCCGTCCCTTGCTGAGGCGCTTGCCGAGCTTCTGCCGCCGTGCTTCGGCCTCGACCAGCGCCCGCTCGGCCTCCGCCCCCCGTTCCGCGCCGCCCTCCAGGCGGGTGACCTCAGCCCGGCAACGCTCGGCATGGGCGAGCACCGACTCGACGCTTCCGCCGTGCTTGCGCTCGAGCCGGTCGAGCGCGTCGAGCCGCTCCTCGACGGCGACGAGCCGGCCCGGGTCGCCTTCCAGGCGCTCGAGGTAGGAGCGCAGCTCGCCGGCCACGTCGCCGAGCTCGATTGCCAGCGCGCTGAGCCGGCTGGCGAGCGCGTCGAGATCGGCGTCGACTCCCTCGACGCCGCCGAGCAGCCTCTCGGCCTGGGCCAGGGGGCCGCTCGCGCCTCCACCCTCCTCCTCGACGCCCGTTGCCGCGTCGAGCGCGCCGCCGGCGGCTTCGCGCAGCCCCTCCGCGTACGCCAGACGCTCCCGCTCGGCCAGCAGCTCCTCCTTCTCGGCCGGGTCGGGGGCAACGGCCTCGATCTCGGAGAGCTCGTAGCGGTAGAGGTCGAGATCGCGCTCGCGCGAGCCGTCGCGCTCGCGCAGCGCCGCAAGCTCGGCCGCGAGCGCGACGCACTCGCGGTGGGCCGCGCGGTACTCCTCGCGCAGCGCCAGCTGCCCGGCCCCGGCAAAGGAGTCGAGCACGTCCATCTGCACCGAGGCGATCGTCAGCCCGCGATGCTCGTGCTGCCCGTAGAAGGCGAGCAGCCGCGAGCCGAGCAGCTTCAGGTCCGCGGCCGAGGCGGCTCGGCCGGCGACGAAGGCGCTGGTGCGCCCGGCGGCCGAGACCCGCCGTCCGAGCACGATCTCCTCCGCGCCCTCGGGCAGCCGCTGCGCCAGCTCCGCCATCTCCGGCTCGTCCATCAGTCCCTCGGGCAGGTCGAACACCCCCTCGACCCAGGCCTCCTCAGCCCCCGGCCGCACGATCCCGTTCCGCGCTTTGCCACCCATCAGCAGATCCAGCGAGTGCGCCAGCACCGTCTTCCCCGCCCCCGTCTCCCCCGTGATCGCATTGAGCCCCTCGCCGAGGCGCAATTTCGCCTTCTCGATCAGCAGCAGGTTCTCGATCCCGAGCTCGCGTAGCACAGCCTCCTTCTAGCAAGTGGCGCGGCGGGTCCTGTCACGGATTTGGTGCCACCACCCGCCGCGGGGGCGGCTTCGCCGCCTCCTCGGGGTGGTCCCCCAAATCCGCGCCACCCACCGCGAGATGCGGCGTCGGCTGACGCTAGGCCACCGCCGGCTCGGCGGTGGCCTCAGGGGCCTGGACGAAGTCGCGCGACCTGACGAGGAAGAAGCCGGCCGCGGCGACGACGAAGGAGAGGATCGAGCCGATCAGGAGGATCTCGTTGAAGCCACTGACGAAGGCGACTTTCGCCGCGTGGACGACTTCGGCGCGCTGGCCCGGCCCGACCACCTTGGCGGCCGCCACCGAGCCCCCGGAGGAGACGATCTCGGCAAGGCCGTGCGGGGCGTTGGGCAGCTGTTCGGAAAGCTTCGAAGAGACCTGGCCCTGGAAGACGGCGCCGAGCGAGGCGATCCCGGTGGCGATCCCGATCTGGCGGAAGCTGGTGTTGATCCCCGAGCCCATGCCCGCCTTTTCGGGCGGCACGACGCCGATCGCCGCCTGGCCGATGCCGGGGTTGGCGGTGCCGATGCCGATGCCGGCGACCAGGAAGCCGAGCAGCAGGTCGCTCACCGGCGAGTCGGCCGTCAGCCCGTGCATGAGCAGCAGCCCGGCGCCGACGAGCGTCAGGCCGACGCCGAGCAGGACCCGAATCGGGACCCTGTGCGAGAGCGAGCCGGCGACCGGCGAGGCGAGGAACGAGAGGAACGTCAGGGGAAGGAAGCGCAGGCCGGTCTCCAGCGGCGAGAACCCCTGCACCCCCTGCAGGTAGATGGTCAGGTAGAGGAACATCGCGAACATCCCCGCCGAGAGCCCGAAGGCCACGGCCGAGACGCCGTTGAAGGCCGGCTTGCGGAAGAGGGTGAGATCGAGCATCGGGTGCGCGCCGCGCGCCTCGATCGCGACGAAGGCGAGGAGCATGGCGGCGGCACCGCCAAGCGAGGCGACGATCGTAGCGCTGCCCCAACCGTCCGGGTTGCCGCGGATCAGCCCGAAGATCAGCAGGAAGAGGCCGAGCGAGAACGCGATCAGGCCGGGCAGGTCGATCCGCTCGGGGTCCTGGGCGGCGACGTTGGCCAGCCGCACCTCGGTGAGCGCGATCGCGATCAGGCCGATCGGCACGTTGACGAAGAAGATCCATTCCCAGCCGAGGTGCTCGGTGATCAGGCCACCGACCAGCGGGCCGACCGCGACCGCGCCACCGACCGTCGCCCCCCAGACGCCGAACGCCGTCGCCCGGTCCTTGCCGTGGAACTCCTGGCCGATCAGGGCGAGCGAGGTGGCGAACATCGCCGCGCCACCGACCCCCTGTAGCCCGCGCGCCAGGTTGAGCAGGGTCGGGTCGCCGGCGATCCCACAGAGGAACGAGGCGCCGGTGAAGATGGCGAAGCCGAGGGTAAAGACACGGCGGCGGCCGAGCCGGTCACCCAGGGAGCCCGCCGTGAGCAGGAAGGCGGCCAGGGTCAGCGAGTAGGCATCGACCACCCACTGCAGGCTCGAGAGGCTGGCGTTCAGGTCGCGCTGGATGTCGGGCAGGGCGACGTTGACGACCGTGATGTCCAGCAGCAGCATGAACGTCGCGATCGAGATCAGGACGAGGGTCCACCACTTTCGCTCCATGCGTGGCAGCCTAGAGAACGCGGCGCGTCGGCCTATACCGCCAGATGCCCGAACTTTTCTCTGATTCGTTGATAGAAGCTCGTGCCGGGAAGCTGGGCGAGGCGGCCGACCGAGTCGGCGAAGCCGACGTCGAGCGAGGCGCCGGGCTCCAGCGGACAGACGAAGGCGCCGTCGATCGCGACGTCGACCGGCTCGCGCCCCTCGGCGTTGCCGACGCTGAGCACGTCGCCGGGCGCGACGACGAGGGCGCGGGCGGTCAGCGAGTGCGGCGAGATGTAGCTGACCACGTACCCCTTCACGCCCCAGGCGAGGATCGGCCCCTGGTTGGCGAGGTTGTAGCCGGTGGAGCCGGCGGGCGTGGCGGCGACGAGGCCGTCGCAGCGCACGTTGCCGACCTCCTCGCCGGCGATCCGGTAGCTGAGCTCGGCGACCCGGTCGTGGGGACGGCGGCTGAAGCTGACGTCGTTGAAGGCGAAGCGGCGCTCGCCACCGCACTCGATCGCCAGCGCCGGCAACTCGACCGCCTCGGTCTCGCCGGCGAAGGCGCGGCGGATGCCGGCCTCGGCCTCGTCGCGCTCGACCGCGGCGAGGAAGCCGACGGTGCCGAAGTTGACGCCGAAGACCGGCACCCCGGTCCCGGCGAAGCGGCGCAGCGCGTAGAGAATCGAGCCGTCGCCGCCGAGCACCAGGCAGAGGTCGGGGTCGGCGGGCAGGGACTCGACCCGCTCTACGGCGCTGGCGGCGTGGTCGTGCTTGGCGATCTCCTCGTCGGTCGCGATCAGGCGCCAGCCCGCCTCGGCCGCCGCCGCGACCGCGGCGCCGACGGCATCGGTCGCCGCCGGCGGGTGCGAGTGCGTGATCAGAGCGGCGGTCTTCACGCCTCGTCCGTCTCCACCGCGGCGATCGCCGCCTCGAGGTCGGCGACCTCCTCGCCGCTCCCGCCGCACCAGACAAAGGTCTCGCGATTGCCCTTGGGACCGGGCAGCCCGGAGGAGGCGAATCCGCGGACCGGCAGACCCAGGTCGCGAGCCGCGGCGGCGACGCCGAGGATCGCCTCGCGCCGGTCGGCGACGGAGCGCACGACGCCCCTGCGAACCCGCTCGCGGCCGAGCTCGAACTGGGGCTTGACCATCGCCAGCGCCTCGCCGCCCGGGGCGAGGCAGCGCGCGACCGCCGGCAGCACCTTTGCCAGCGAGATGAAGGAGACGTCGACGGTCGCCAGACTCGGGGAGAAGGGCAGGTCGGGCGGCATCAGCTCGCGCGCGTTGAGGCGCTCGATCGCGGTCACGCGCGCATCCTCGCGCAGGCCCTGATCGATCTGGCCGTAGGCGACGTCGACGGCGGCGACGCGAGCGGCGCCTCGCCGCAGCAGACAGTCGGTGAAGCCTCCGGTCGAGGCGCCGACGTCGAGGCAGTCGCGCCCGGCGACCTCGATGCCGAGGGCCTCGAGCGCGTTCTCGAGCTTGATCCCCCCGCGCGAGACGAAGCGGAGGCGGCGCTCGACGACGAGCGCCGCCTCCGGCTCGACCAGCTGGCTCGGCCGCAGAGCGATCGGCCCGTCGGCGCCGACACGCACCTCGCCGGCCCGTACGGCGCTCGCCGCCGCGGTGCGCGACGGGAAGAAGCCGCGCTCAGCGAGCACGGCGTCGATACGGGCCTTCTTCATCGCCGGAAACGCTACCGGCGGTCCGCCGGTTCGGCGGGTTCCGCCGGGCATCCGGAAGTTTTTAGCCGAACTTAGGTTTGAGTTGGTCTCCTAGCGGGCATGGGGCTCCCAGCGGGCATCGGAGTGAGGAATCCCGAGCGTTTGGCGGGTCTGTGATCCCACTCACATACAAATCGCACGTATGTTCGTATTCTGATTCAAGGATTCGCGAGGACAACCGATAAGGAGCACGAACAAGAACTTTCCCGGTCGGGCCTGGCGCCGCCCATATGGCGCTCATCGCCTCCCACGATGACCGCTTCGCGGCACATCAAGGGCCCGCCTACCTCCCACGGATCCACATATATAGAGATGAATATCTCTCCTCCCTGTAGTAACCCCAGAATTCGCCTCGGCTCCCCCGCCGGGGCGTTTTCTGTTGGGGGGGGTCGCCCGCGGCCCCGTCAGGCATGCTCAAAAGCCAGACGCGGAGATGTCTCGTCTCTGGGATCTGCTTTCGCGCGCCGTCCCTCGAGGGTTTGGCTAGAGTCTCCGTCATGCTCACCCGGCTGAGGCGCCGAACCGACCGCGACAGGACACGGATCGCAAAACGCGTGCTGCCAGCCAGCGCACGGGCATCGAACCTGGCACCGGCGCCGACGCTTGAGCGTCGGCACTTGGACGGGTGCCGGGTGCTCCCAGACTTCAAGGCGATGGCTCAAGAGCTTCCCAAGGGAGCTGTCGTCGCCGAACTTGGAACCTTCGAAGGCAACGCCGCCCGAACGATCCTCGAGGGCGCCGAACCACGCGAACTGCACCTGATCGACCGGAGTTTCGCGATCCTGCGACAAGATTCCCTCCCTGACGACGTCGTCCGGCTCCATCAGGGCGATTCGGCATCGACGCTCGGAACCTTTCCCGACGAACACTTCGACTGGATCTACATCGACGCCGATCACTCCTACAATGGCGTCAACCGCGACATCGACGTGGCTAAGCGCAAGGTCAAACGGGACGGCCTGCTGGTCTTTGACGACTACATCTTCCT
>Ga0068868_100000611_pt1 | contig 23989 bp, 13 predicted proteins | sample KBSMisM42_FD_64660 | JGI IMG/M metagenome (GOLD analysis project Ga0068868, IMG submission 64660) | Miscanthus rhizosphere microbial communities from Kellogg Biological Station, Michigan, USA - KBS Miscanthus M4-2 | ecosystem: Host-associated > Plants > Roots > Rhizosphere > Soil ...
GATGGAGGCAGTGCGGGAGGTCGTGAAGGAGGGTCTGCCATCGCTCAACCGCAATCTGGTCGAGATGCTGCGGGAGGTGCAGCGATCCTATATGTGGGAGTTTGTCGCCCAGCACTGGCCAACGTTCAGATCTCAGGAGGACACGACCGCGCTGGCCCATCTGTTGGTCCGTCGCTTCGCGCTGACCCTCGAGTCAACCGGAGCCGCGGCATTGGCACCGGCCCTGTCCGAGGAGAACGACTGCACCCCGGCCGCCGACTCCGAGGAGAAGGTACACCCGATCTCGATGTACGTGATGCCACCGCTGCCCGAAGCGCCCCCGATGGCCGGGGACGTCCGTCGCGGGCAGATCGACGGCGCCGGGGATTACTGGATCGTCCTCACCCCTTCCTGCGACTTCGCCCAGGAAAGCGCCCAAACGGTTCTACTCGCTCCCTGTGAGCCTCTTCAGGAGCAACAGGAGTTGACCGAGTTTCTCAGCGATCCGGACTCGAAAGGAAAACAGGGGAGATTGATGGCGCTGATGAAGAACAAGAGCAGTAAGGGGCGGCAGGCCGACCGCCACCATTTTCTCCCTGGCGTTCTCGACTTCCCCGACCTGGTCGCTGATCTGCGCGCGCTGAAGACCGTTCCCCGCGAGGACTTCGACCAGTTGACGCCGGTGGTCTCCCTCGACGCGCCCTTCGCTGAGGCCCTACTCGCCCAGTTCGCGCGATACGTGGGCAGGCTGGGTACGCCCGACCCGGACTTTGATTCGGTGATCGAGAGGCTGCGGGGATCGGGTCCGGGCGACTCGAGCTGACCAGAGAGTCCTGTTGAATCGGGTTCGCCGTTGATACCTGAACGCGACATCAAGCCCGTCGTCCCCGATCCACTGCCGGGGGTCGTAATGCTCGAGGAGAATGAAATTCCTGAAGAAAGCTGGGGCGGCTTCAGAGACACGTGGTATCTCGGGCGGGTTCCCTTGGCCGAGGCACGCGAAGTCCTCGCTTATGAGCGGAAGGTTCTGGGGCGCCTCGACAGCGCCTGTGACAGTCAGGTGGAGTTCGAGCTCATGGCGTACGCACTTGAATGGGGCGAGACTGACGATCTTCCTCCCCCGCTCCTGAGGCGGTTCAACGAAGAAGGACTGGGGGATCTGATACGGGATCCGGACGATTTCAGCCCGCTGGGTGGTCTGGAGATCGGAGTCGCCGGCCTGGTTCATGCACTCTCGGCCACCGGCTGTGTGACGGCGGCGAGCTGCAGGTGGCACGGAGAGACAAGCTGGTCCGACTGCCCAGCGGTCTTCTTCGCGGCGCCGGCCCAGAGGGTAGAGACCCTCGCCGAGTTGATCCAAGCGCGGGGATGCGGCCTCAGGGAAAGCCGCGGTCTGCTGGTGATCGAGGCGGCATCGATCGCCGATCTTCATTCACTTGCGGAGCTGATCTTCGAGGAAATAGGAGGGTTTCAGACCGGCTGAACTGTCCTTTGCGCTGTTTAACCTCGGGGTCCCGATGGCAATCCGACGCAGCCCAGAAAGGACGCGATCGGCGCCCGCCGGGAAACCGATGCGGCGCCCGGCCGTTCCCCTGTACCGCGGCCTGCCGGTGCGGCCGGGACGGCATCCGGAAGCGCCGGATCCCACCGACATTCCCGGCATCCGGAAGTGGGCCTCCACGCGGAAGCGGCCCACCGCGATCGATCTCTTCGCCGGCGCCGGCGGGCTCTCGCTCGGCCTCCACCAGGCCGGCTTCGACGTGCTCGTCGGCGCCGATTCCAGCGAGTGGGCGATGGAGACCCACGGCGCCAACCTGCCGGGCCTGACCTGGGCCGGGGACCTGACCGATCCCCGCTACTTCCTCGAAGCGCTGGGGGTCTGGGGGATCGAGACCGTCGATCTTCTCGCCGGCGGTGTCCCCTGCCAGCCCTTCAGCCGCGCCGGCCGGTCGAAGATCGCCAATCTCGTCGAGCAGGGGGTCAGGGGAAAGCACGACGAGCGGGCGGAGCTGTGGGAGAGCTTCGTCTCGGTCGTCCGGGCGCTGAGGCCGAAGGCGGTCCTCGTCGAGAACGTCCCCGACCTGCCGCGCTGGAACGACGGTGCCGTCCTGATCGGCTTCTTCGAGTCGCTGCGGGAGCTCGGCTACACGGTTGAGGCAAAGATCCTCGACGGCTTCCGCCACGGCGTGCCCCAGCACCGCCAGCGTCTGATCCTGCTCGGGTTCGCGGAGGGGAGGCAACCGGTCTGGCCGGAGCCCTCCGACGAATTCATCTCCCTCGACGACGCGATCGGTGACCTGCCGATCATCCCCCGTGCGCAGCGGGAGGAGGAGCTCCCCTACACGCCGGACCGGATCAGAACCGACTTCCAGCGGGAGATGCGGGCGGGCCTCGCCGGCGAGGCGGCCGAGGTGGTCTGGGACCACATCACCCGCGACGTCCGCCATGACGACATGGAAGCCTTCGACGTACTGGGGGAAGGGCAGACCTACGTCGACGTTCCGGAGCGCCTGCGCCGCTACCGGTCGGACGTCTTCACCGACAAGTACAAGCGCCTCGTCCGCACCCAGCTCTGCCGTTCGATCACCGCCCACATCGCCAAGGACGGTTACTGGTACATCCACCCCGAACAGCACCGGACGCTCTCGATCCGGGAGGCCGCCCGGGTCCAGACGTTTCCCGACGACTTCCGCTTCGCCGGTACCCAGACCCACCGCTACCAGCAGATCGGCAACGCGGTCCCGGTGCGACTCGGCCGCGCGGTCGGGGAGGCGGTCCTCGCGACCCTCGCGAGCGAGGGCGGCCGGGCGGTCGAGCGGGATCCCCATCGCCGCCGGCTGCTCGCCTGGCACGGCGAGAGACCGGTGCGCCGGCCCTGGCGGACGGCCGGGGATCCGTGGCGGGTGCTGGTCGGGGAGCTGGCACTGCGCCGGGCCCCCGAAGACGTCGTCGCGGCGATGTACCAGCGGCTGCTGAGGGTGGCGAAATCACCCCGGGTCGTCGCCCGGGATCCGGTGGCGGTCGAAGAGCTCCTGCGGGAGATGGGCCTGAAGACGGCGGCTGCCGCGATCGTCGAAATCGGCGTCGCGATCGCCGAGGACTTCGACGGCAGGGTTCCGGATGAGTCGCTCTCGCTGCGCTCGCTGCCGGGGGTCGGGGACTACCTCGCCGAGGCGGTGCTCTGCTTCGGCCACGACCGGCGTGCGGTCCTCGTCGACGCGACGACGACCCGGGTCTGCACCCGGGTCCGGGGGCACGACGACGACAGGCGATTTCAGCTGCGTCTCGATCTCTACGATCTCGCCGGGGTGCAGGGACCGGACGCGGCCTTCAACCGGGCACTGCTCGACCTCGGCGAGGAGATCTGCCGGCCGAGCTCAAAGGACTGCGGCCGCTGTCCGCTGTCGGATCTCTGCGCCTCGGCGGAGTCCACTACCGGGGACGCGGGGGAGCTGGTTGAGGCGGTGCTCTCTTGAGCCGCTTCACCACCGTCCTGCCCTCGGCCCGCAAGCTGATGTCCTCGCTGCGGGACATCGGCTACGACCTGCCCTCGGCCATCGCCGACCTGGTTGACAACTCGATCGACGCCGGGGCTGAAAACATCGAGGTGACGCTCGGGGAGGAGGGCGCCAACTCGTGGATCCGCATCGTCGACGACGGCATGGGGATGACCCCGCACCAGCTCGACGAGGCGATGCGCTACGGGAGCCAGCGGACCTACTCGAGCTCGGCGCTCGGGCACTTCGGGCTCGGCCTCAAGACCGGTTCGCTCTCCCAGTGCCGCCGCCTCACCGTCGCCTCCCGCCGGCGCCGCAACTCCTCCCTCGCGGTACGCCGCTGGGATCTCGATCTGGTCGCCGAGCGGGATTCCTGGGACCTTGACACCCCGCCGAGGAAGGAGCTGCCGGCGCAGCTTCTCGACCCGCTGCGCGGGGGAGCGGGGACGGTGGTCCTCTGGGAGCGCCTTGACCGGGTCCTCGCCTTCCGCAATCCCGACGGTGCCGCCACCCGCAGGGCGCTCGCCAACATGGCGACCGAGGTCGCCGACCACCTGGGGATGGTGTTCCACCGTTTCATCACCGGCGAGTGGGCCGACGGCGATGCCTTCGTCAGCATCACCGTGAACGAGACGCCGGTCACCGCCTGGGATCCGTTCGCGCGGGAGGAGCTGCGGACCAGGGTTCTGCCGCGCCAGATGATCGAGTTGACGACCGAAGAAGGTGAGGTCGCAACCCTGGGGGTGCAGCCGTACGTGCTCCCCTCCCAGAGTCTTTTCTCCTCCCCCGAGGCGCACCAGGTCGCCGCCGGGCCGAACCGCTGGAACCGGCAGCAGGGCTTCTACGTCTACCGGCGCGACAGGATGATCCAGTCCGGCGGCTGGAACCGCATCCGCACCATGGACGAGCACGCGAAGCTCGCCCGCATCGCGATCGATCTTCCACCCGGCCACGAGGAGCTGTTCGGGATCAACGTGGCGAAGATGTCGATCGTGATCCCGGAGGCGGCGAGGGCCTCGCTGCGGACGATCGCCTCGGCGGTGGTGCAGCAGGCCCAGTGGAGCTACCGCGAGCACCTCGACCGCACCGGCGGGCCGGTCGGGGCGGCGACCCCCCCGCGCAGCCAGACCCACCCGGCGGAGAGCGGGAACGGCTCCGAGGGTCCTTCGATCAGCGGCGACTGGCCCCTGATCATGCGTACCGTGAGCGAGGCACTGCGGGACGATCCGCCGCGCCGGGATGATCTCCTGACCCGCCTCGTCAACGCATTTGAGTAGTCCACCCTCTGTAGTGTCACGGTGTGGCAGAAGGGAGACCGGCCCCCACCAGCATCCGGGTGAGCAAGCAGATGGCGAAGGTCGCGCGGCGGGACACGCGGCCGGAGCTGGAAATCAGGCGTGAGCTCCACGCCCGCGGGCTCCGCTACCGGGTGGACGTGAGTCCGGTCCCTTCACTGCGCGGACGTGCCGACATCCTCTTCCGGCAGGCGCGGGTGGCGGTCTACGTCGACGGCTGCTTCTGGCACAGCTGCTCCGAGCACGGAGTCCTCCCCAAAGGCAACCGGGAGTGGTGGCGGCAGAAGCTGGCGGCGACCGTGCGCAGGGACAGGACCACCGAGGCGACGCTGGCGCAGCTCGGCTGGAGGGTGCTGCGGGTGTGGGAGCACGAGGACCCGGTGGCGGCGGCGGACCGGATCGAGGCGGCGGTCCGCGGCGGGCGGAGGTAGTCGTGGTGACGCCCCCCGGGGAGAGCGCGGCGCCGCGGACCGAGGAGGTACCTCCCGATCCGGCGGCGATGATCGAGTCGATGCGGGCCTTCGGGTACTCGCTCCCGGACGCGATCGCGGACCTGATCGACAACAGCATCACCGCCGGGGCCTCGGTGGTGGAGATCACGCTCCACTGGGACGGTGCCGACTCGTGGATCCGCATCGTCGACGACGGGGCCGGGATGGACGCCGGGACGCTGACCAACGCGATGCGGCTCGGCAGCAGGAACCCGAAGGAGGTGCGTGACCCCGGTGACCTCGGCCGCTTCGGTCTCGGCCTGAAGACGGCGGCCTTCTCCCAGGCCGCGGCGCTGACGGTGGCGAGCCGGGCCGAGGGCGGGCGGCTGGAGTTGCGCGCCTGGGACCTCGAGCACATCGGCCGCACCGGCGGCTGGTCGCTCCTCTTCGAGGAGACGGCCGGCGACCGGCCGGCGATCGAGGCGCTCGGGTCCGATGCCGTCGGCACCGCGGTCCTGCTCAAGCGCCTCGACCGTCTGGTCGGCGATGCGGACGTCGAGGACGAGCAGGCCAAGAGCCATTTCCTGCGCCTCGCCGAGGGGGTCGAGCGGCATCTGGGAGCCGTCTTCCACCGCTTTCTCGAATCGGGGCTGACGATCAGGGTCAACGGCGGGCCGTTGCAGGCGTGGGATCCGTTCCTCGCCTCCGCCTCCGCCACCCAGGTGCTTCCCGCGGAGCGGCTTCCCTTCGCGGGCGAGCACGTCGAGGTCCAGCCGTACGTCCTCCCGCACCATTCGCGGCTCTCGACCGAGGACCACCGGGCCGCCGCCGGGATCCGCGGCTGGAACCAGCACCAGGGGTTCTACGTCTACCGCGCCCGCCGGCTGCTCGTCGCCGGTGACTGGCTCGGCCTCCCCTTCCAGAAGGAGGAGCATTACAAGCTGGCGCGGATCCGGATCGATCTCAGCAACGCCATGGACCGCGAGTGGCAGATCGACGTCCGCAAGGCGACCGCGCGGATCCCCCGGGAGCTCCGGGACGAGTTGAAGCGGATCGCCGACGCCACCCGCTCCAGGGCCGCCGAGGCGTACCGCTACCGGGGCAGGCGGATCGCCCGGCAGGCCAACGTGGACCGCTCCTTCGTCTGGTCGGCCCGGGTCAACCGCGGCACGGTGGAGTACCGGATCGACCGCGAGCATCCGATGATCGCGCAGTCGCTGGAGGAGGCGGGAGAGGCCCGGCCGGCACTCGAGCGCACCCTGCGGGTGGTCGAGGAGACCCTGCCCGTGCAGGCGATCGTGATGGAGGCGAGGGACCATCCCGACGGCGACCGGGAACCGTTCGCGGGCCGTGAGCGGGAGGTGGAGCGGATGCTGAGGGAGGCGCTCGACATCCTCGTCGAGCACGGGGCCAGGCCCGGTGACGCGCTGACCCGGCTGGCGGGGATGGAGCCCTTCGACAGTCACCCGGAGCTGGTCGCGACGATCGCCGAGGAGGTGGAGGCGTGAGTCCGGACGTGATGGGGCGCGCCCGGGAACTGGCGCTGGTGATCCTGGCCGGGTACGACGCCCCGGGTCCGGCGGACGTCGAGGTGGCGATCGCCGGAGCGCTGGCGGCGAGCGAGAAGATCAGCCCCGACGACGTTGTCGACGTGGTCGCGCTACGGCGGGAAATCGAAGAACTGGTCACCGTCTTCGTTCCCGGCGAGACGGTCCTGGAGGACAACACCAACCACATTCCCTGGCTGGCGGAGGAGCGCGCCTCGATCGACTGGAACTTCTGGGAGCGCTACCGGCGCTTCCTGATCGACCAGCGGCTCCCGCCCCAGGCGATCCGCCGCCTCGGGGAGATCACCGATGACGTTCTCGGCCGGCTCGAGTCGCCGCGCCGGGAGGGGGTGTGGGACCGGCGGGGAATGGTCGTCGGCCAGGTCCAGTCGGGCAAGACCGCCAACTACGTCGGCCTGATCTGCAAGGCGGCGGACGCCGGTTACCGCGTTGTCGTCGTCCTCACCGGCATGCACGACAGCCTCCGCAGTCAGACCCAGCGCCGCATCGACGAAGGCTTCCTCGGCTTCGACTCGCGCACCACGCTCGCCTTCAGCGAAGGGGAACGCAAAGGGCGGATCGGTGCGGGTGCGCTGGTCGAGAACGCGAAGCTGCTGCCGGCCTTCTCCTACACCAGCAGCCTTCCCACCGGCGACTTCAACCGCAACCGCGCCTCCAGCGTCGCCGCCCAGGTCGGCTCGGACCCGGTGGTCCTCGTCGTCAAGAAGAACAAAACCATCCTCGAGAACCTGATCGCCTGGACCACCGCCCACGCGATCCGGGACCCCAGGACGGGGCGGCCGATCGTGACCGGCGAGTCGCTGCTGGTGATCGACGACGAGGCCGACAACGCCTCCGTCAACACGAAGGAAGTCGAACGCGAACTCGACGAGGACGGGGAGCTTCTCAGGGAGAGCGACCCGACCACGATCAACAGGCTGATCCGGGAGCTGCTCAACACCTTCGAGCAGAGCGCCTACATCGGCTACACCGCGACCCCCTTCGCGAACATCTTCATCTGGGACGACGAACAGCACGGCACCTACGGGGAGGACCTCTTCCCCCGCTCCTTCATCGTGCGGCTGCCGACCCCGTCGAACTACATCGGGCCGGCGAAGGTGTTCGGCGTCGCGCCCGCCGGGGCGACCGACGAACCCGATCCCCCGGCGCTGCCGATCATCCGCCACGTCGACGACCACGAAAACTTCGTCCCCGACAAACACAGGAAGGATCTCGACGTCGGGCCGCTGCCGCGCTCACTGCGGGAGGCGATCGCCGCCTTCGTCCTCTCCTGCGCCGCCCGCCGGGCGCGGGGGCAGACGGCCGCTCACAATTCGATGCTGGTGCACGTCACCCGCTTCGTCGACGTCCAGGCGCAGGTGGTCGACCTGATCGGCGAGGAACTGGAAGGGATGCGGCGGCGGATCCGGCTCGGGGAGGGTGCCAGCGGCGAGACCCTGCTGACCCGCCTCAGGCTGCTCTGGGAATCGGATTTCGAACCGACCTCCGGCGCCTTCGCGGAGGAGGAGCGGGGGAAGGCGCTCTCCTGGGAGCAGGTCGAGGAGGAGTTGCTGGAGGCGGTCTCGCGGATCGAGGTGATGCAGATCAACGGCACCTCGGCAGATGCCCTCGCCTACACCGAACACCCCGACGGGCTCAGCGTGATCGCGGTCGGCGGCGACAAACTCTCCCGCGGGCTGACCCTGGAGGGACTGACGGTCAGCTACTACCTGCGCGCCTCGCGGATGTACGACACGCTGATGCAGATGGGGCGCTGGTTCGGCTACCGGCCCGGCTACCTCGACCTCTGCCGTCTGTACACCACCTCCGAACTGGAGGACTGGTACCGGGACATCACCGTCGCCAACGAGGAGCTGCTGGAGGAATTCGACGCGATGGCGGCGGCCGGTGGGACGCCGAAGGACTACGGGCTCCGCGTCCGCAAGCACCCGGCCGGGCTCCTGATCACGGCGCGGGCGAAGATGCGCCACGGCAAAGAGGTGGAGCTCGACTTCGCCGGCAGCGTCGTCCCGACCAACGCCTTCTCGCTCAATCCGGGCGACCATCGCGCCAACCTGCGGCTCCTGGAGGGGTTCATCGAGGATCAGCGGAATGCGGGGAGGCTGCGGGAGGGAGCGGACCGGGGACACATCTTCCGGCCGGTGCCGGGGGCCGACGTGGCGGGCTTCCTCGAGGCATTCCGCACCTCGCCACGGGCGAAAAGGGCGAACGGGCAGGTGCTCGGGCCCTACATCTCCAAGGCCGCCCGGCGCGGGGAGCTGACCGACTGGACGGTCGCGATCCTCCACGGCAGCCGGGAGCGGCGGACGATCGCCGGGCTCGAGCTGGACCTGGTCGAACGGAGGCCGAAGAAGGATCGCCGCAGCGGCCTGATCGCCACCGACGCCTACACGGTCGGTCAGATCCTCAGCCCCGGTGACGAGTGGCTGGACCTCGATGCAGCCGAGCTGGAGCTCGCCCGCGAGGACACCCGGCGGCGTTTCGAGGCGGGGGAGATACGGACGAAGGGGGGGACCGCACCGGAAATCGACGGCATCGGCGCCCGCCATGCCAGGCCTTCCTCGCGAGGCCTGCTGCTGATCTATCCCCTCGATCCCTCCGTGCCGCGGGAAGCCGGCCTCGAGCTCGACCTCGACGAGCCGCTGATCGGCTACTACCTGAGCTTCCCCTCCAGCGCCACCTCCGAGCCGGTGAAATACCACGTCAACAACGTCTTCTGGCAGTTGCAGATGGGGCTGGACGAATGAAACCCGCGCAGATCTGGGCGGAGCTGGAGGCGGCCGACCCGGGGTCCGGCGCCGGGCGCCTGCGCCGCCGCGCCGAGGCGGCCTCGAAGCTCGATCTGCACCTCGAACTGGTCCTGCCCGAGCGGCACCGGGCGGTCTCGCTGACGGTCTCCGCCGCGGCGGCCGCCGGACACGGGAACCCACCGCAGGCGGCCGGCCTGCGTCACACCCTCGTGACGGCCGGGGGTGGGGAACAGGCGACGTTTTCACTCGAGCTGGTCGACCGGGCGGCCACCGATCTCTTCGAGGTCCTGGCCGAGGATCTGCTCGGCGCCGTGGCCGCGGCCGATGAGGACCGCGAGGGGGTCGGGATCTGGACCGGCCGGATCGCCCGCTGGCAGCACTTCCTGCGCCGTGCCCAGCACGGTCTCGGCCCGGAGTTGCAGCGGGCGCTGATGGCGGAACTCTGGATCCTGCGGGAGCTGGTGGCACCGGCCGCCGGAGCGGCCGCGGCGGTGCGCGCATGGCAGGGACCGACGCGCTCGCGCCACGATTTCCAGCTGCCGCCCACCTCGCTGGAGGTGAAGTCGTGCGCGGCGAACCAGCCCCAGGTCGTGACGATCAACGGCGAGCGCCAGCTCGACGAGGTGGGGACCGCTTCACTGCACCTCGCGCACGTCTCCCTCGACGTCCACCACAACCGCCCGGAATCGCTTCCGGAAATGGTGGCCTCGGTGCGGGAGCTCGTCCTCGACTCGGGTGCCGAGGTCGAGCTCGAGGATCTCCTGCTGGGGTCCGGGTTCATCGACCTGCACGCACCCCGCTACGCCGGCACCGGCTACACCGTGCGCGATACCCGGTTCTTCCGGGTGGCCCCCGGCTTTCCCCGGCTCATCGAGGCCGACCTGCCGGAGGGAGTCGGCGGTCTCCGCTACCGGCTCGCGATCGCCGCCTGCGCGGATTTCGAGGTGCCGGTGGAGGAGCTGCGCGGACTGATCGGCGGGGCGGGATGAAGGCCGCCGAGCCCGCCCTCCTCGACTTCGCCCGGGAGTTCCGGCAGGAGATGCTGGTGGAGGCCGCGGCGGAGGGCTCCGAGGCACTGCTACCGGAGGTGCTGACGAGGCGGATGCTGGAGACCTTCGTCGAGATCGGCGAGGTCGAGAACGTCGCCGACTGCTACCTGAAGCAGCGAGGGATCGAGGTCTCGGGATACGGGATCGACGACGGTGACACGCTCAACCTCGTCGCCACCCTCCACCGGGGTGAGGTCCCGCCCCCCAGCGTCCCCCGCACCGAGATCGAGACCGCGTTCCGCCGCCTCCGCGGATTCTGGGAGCGCTGCCGCGACCGCTCCCTGCACGAGTCACTCGAGGAGTCCTCCGACGCCTGGGGCATGGCGCTGGAAATCCACCGCGCGGCCCCGGAGATCCGGCGGATCCGGATGTTCGTCGTCACCGACGGTCTCTCCGCCGTCGAGTACATGGAGCCGGAGACCGAGGACGGGATCGAGGTCCACCGCTCGGTCTGGGACATCGGCCGCCTCCACCGGCTGCACGGCACCGGGATGCGGGGAGAGCCGGTGGAGATCGATTTCATCGCCCGCTTCGGGCGGCCGCTGCCCTGCATCTCCCCTGACCTGCCGGGAGCCGACTACGCGGCCTACCTGGCGGCGTTCCCGGCGCCCTGGCTGGCCGACATCTACGAGGAGTTCGGCGCCCGCCTGCTGGAGAAGAACGTCCGCTCCTTCCTCCAGTTCACCGGCAAGGTGAACAAGGGGATGCGCGACACCCTGGCGGGTGAGGACGCGCCGCGTTTCTTCGCCTACAACAACGGGATCTCCGCCACGGCCTCGGAGGTCGAGCTCGACATCGACGGCTCCGGGGCCGCGGGGATCATCCGCCTCAAGGACCTGCAGATCGTCAACGGCGGCCAGACGACCGCCTCGATCCACCGGGCCGAGCGCGGCGGCGTCGATGTCAGCCACGTCGCGGTCCAGGCGAAGATCACCGAGCTCGAGGGTGACCGCCTGGAGGAGATGGTTCCCCTGATCTCGCGCTACGCGAACAGCCAGAACCGGGTCAGCCCCTCCGACCTCAGCTCCAACGACCCGTTCCACATCGAGGTGGAATCACTCTCGCGGAGCGTCTGGGCCCCGGCGACGGGAAGCACGATGCGGGAAACGCGGTGGTTCTACGAGCGCGCCAGGGGGCAGTACGCCGATGCGCTGAACCGGGAGACGACGCGGGCGCGCCGCCGCGTCTTCCGCGAGATCCACCCGACCTCCCAGAAGTTCAGCAAGACGGACCTGGCGAAGTTCGAGAACGCCTGGGCGCAGCGGCCGTGGGAGGTCAGCCTCGGGGCCCAGAAGAACTTCACCGCCTTCATGGTCGCCCAGCAGGAGCAGGAACGGGGAGATGTCAGTGGCGATGTCGCCTACTTCCAGCGCCTGGTGGCGAAAGCGATCCTCTGGCGGCGGACGGAGCGGATCGTCTCCGCCCAGGCCTTCGGCGGCTACCGCGCCAACATCGTCGCCTACTCGATCGCCAAGCTCTCCCACGCGACCGGCCAGGGGCTCGACCTCGACCGGATCTGGCAGCAGCAGATGCTGGATGAGCCGCTCGAGACCGCGCTCGCCGACCTCTCCCACCTGGTTTTCAAACACCTCACCGCCGCCGACCGCCTCGCCGCGAACGTGACCGAGTGGGCCAAGCGCGAGGAGTGCTGGACGAGGTTGGAGGCGGCGCCCTGGGAGCCGCCCGCGGAGGTCGTGGACATGCTGGCCCCGGCCGATGCCAGCCCCCCGCCGGCGGTGAACGGGGGCCCGGCACAAGCCAGCCCGGCCGGCAGCCCCCCACCCGCCTCGCTGACGGACGTTTCGGGCAATGCCTTCCTCGCGATCGCCAGCTGGGCCAAGGAGACCGGCAACCTCTCCCCCTGGGACCGCCGCTTCGCCCACACGATCGGCATCCGCCTCAATCGCGACAAGCCGCTCACCGCGAAACAGGCACCGCACGCAGAGCGCATCCTCGCCGCCGCCCAGGAGCTCGGCTTCGACCCGCTCTACGCGTCGTAGGCAGCGACACCTCGGAAGGACGGCTGGGCGTCATCGCCCACGGCGAGGCGCGTCCTCAGCAGTTGCGGAACGTCGTCGATGAGGACCCGCCGCACCTTCGCGGGTTCGTCGGTTTCGACCGCCTCCTTCACGCAGGCGATCGCCTCCTCCACGTTCTCCTTGTCGGGGGAGCGGCGGTGGACCTCCGACACTTCGGGCAGGTCGGTCGTGATTATCTGCTCGGTGGGTTTGGTTGGCGCGTTTCGGCTCCGCTCCCAGGATCTCGGGCCGACGACGGCGAGGGGTATGTCCTCTGCGGGCTCGTATCCCCGCAGCCGGATCATCCGTTCGGCGAGGTCCTTGATCTGCAGGAAGTCTCCCCCGTTGAGGGTGTACACCCGCCCCGCTTTTGCCCCCTCGGCGGCCCGCATCAGCAGTTGAGCGGCAAGCTGGATCCGCATGAACCGGCGATAGGCCTGCTCGTCGGTGAGCGTGACGGGACGTCCGTGTTTGATCTGGTTCTCGAAGACCTCGACCACCGAGCCGGAAGAGCGGTAGAGGTTGCCGACCCTGACGATGATGAAGTCGGTGCTTTCGTATTCCTCCTGGAGCGCTCCGATGGCATGCTCCGCCAGGGCCTGGGTCGTATCGAAGACTCCTCGCAGGGAGGCCGCATCCTGGCTGCTGACGAGGACGAAGCGTCGTACCTTTGCCTCGGCGCAGGCACGGGCGAAGCAGTGGGTGTTCAGCACGTACTTGCGCGCCGCCTCGATCGGCTGGGTCTCGAGGATCGGAGCGTGGGTGTAGCTGGGGACGTGGAAGACGATTTTGGGCTGATGCGCGGTCAGGGCCCGCTTCATCGCCGCTTCCTCGGAGCACCCTTCGAGGACGGCGAAGGCCCGCTCGAAGCGCCGTTCGTTCTCCAGCTCGTCCGATATTCGGTGCAGCGCCGTGGAGGACTCGTCGACCAGGGCAAGATGCCGGGCCCGGGCATGGGCAATCTGCCGGCCCAGCTCTTCCCCGAGGGAGTCGCCGGCGCCGCTGACCATGACGTGCTGGCCTCTCACAAGCGCTCCTGCCTGACGGTCGATCTCCATCGAGCGACCGCCGATCGTCTCCTCGACCAGCACCTCGCGTAGCTGCATCGCGATGTTCCCGCTCCGCAGGAGCTCGAACATGCTGGGCAGGTTCTGGACCGGGATGTCCCACCGCAGGCAGGCGTCGACCACGACCCGGCGCCGCTCTCCCGACAGAGTCGGGATCGCAATCAGGACCATGTCAGGGGCGGTCTTCTCCAGGACCTGCCCCGCTTCGTCGATCGATCCGAGCACCGGATGACCCATCACTTCCGGCCCCGAGGGATTGTCGTCCAGCCACCCGAGCACCTGGTACCTGTCCTTTGGAAGGTCATGCAGCAGATAGCGACCGCCGGTTCCGGCGCCGACGATCAGGGTGCGAAGCGATCTCCTGGACATGCGCCGCAGACGACGGTTGACGTTGTGTGACAGCCAGCGCTTTGCGTCGCTCCGGGGGCGGGGCGCAGGTCGCTGCTGCTCGGGGCTCAACTTCCTCAGCTCCTGCTCTGCCCTGGGACCATATTTCCCGCCCAGCCGCCCGACGTGTTCACACAGCTCGCGGGCCGGAGCCACCTGCCCTGCCTTGGCCAGCCGCTTCGCCAGTTGCAGCGCAGCTTCCGGGCTCGCAGTCGGATGGCCGAAATCCACCGCGACCCGGTAGAGCTCCTCGATCTCAGCAGGCTTCTGGGCTGCGGTCTGGGCGGAGGCAAGGGTATCCGCGAGGCACAGGGCCGCCACCGGAGTTACCGCCGGATAGTTCGAATTCAGCGCCAGGCGCCATACCTCTATGGCCTCCTCCTTGCGCTGCTCCTGGTAGAGCAGGCTCCCCAGTCTCAGCGCAGCCACCGCCCGGGTCATGTCGCCGACGTCTTCGGCGTTCTCTTCCTGCTCCGGCCAGTTCTCGATGACGGACCGCAACACTTCAACGGCTCGCTGCCGCTCCGACCGCGACTCGAGGATGGCTGCAAGATCGACGCTCACGTCTGCGGTGTGGCGAGGGTCGGTGGCGCCCAATGCGTCCTCCAGCGCCTCGTTGGCCTCGCCGAGTCGGCCGAGGTCCTCAAGCACGGTCACCAGGTGCAGCAGGGCACGCGGCACCACGTGTAGGAGATTCGATTCAGCCGCTTCCCTCAGCAGCGCGGCCGCTTCATCCAGGTGGCCGCCGGCCGCCGCGTAGCGGCCGAGCGAGAGTGCGGCTCCTGCGCGTTGCTGCGGATCCTTGCTCTCGAGCTGTCGCTGCCAGAGTTGCTCGGGCGTAGCGGCGTGCAGAGGCACGGGAAGTCGCGACACCGGATTTCCGGTGAGGTGAGGATCAGGGGGTGAGTTCATCGCAATCGTTTTGCTCCTGTTATCGGGTGAAGTTCATGGTTGTTTCCTGCGCTGGTCGAGCAGATAGGCGTCGCGCAGGGTGAGGGCGGTGCAATGGCGGTCGAACGCCGCGTCTCCAGGGGCGTGGTAGCGCTCGAGGCCGTATCCGATCCACGCTTCCGCATCGAGATCGGTGGCGGCCCAGTGCCGGACCCGCTCCTCGACCATCGGCCCGGAACCTGCGGCCAGCTGGCCCGGGAAGGACATGCGGGCGAGGAAAAATCTCTGGGCCGGTACCTCCGACCCGAACCTGACCGCCCAGCTCCCGAGGTTCTGGCTCCAGGTGTTGAGTACCACCGGACAGGCCTCGACCTCGACCTCCCGAGCCCGGGAGCGGAGCGGGAAGAAGCCCCGCAGGGTCGTCCCGGCCTTCATCGTGCGGGAGGTCGCCGCCAGAGTTTCGACCGGTACCGGCCCTCCCGCTGACCAGGAGGGCGAAAGCTCAACCAGGTAGTCGAGGTCCGAGGCGACGAGGTTGGCTATCGCAGCCTGTCCGACGAAGGGCGATTCCGCCAGGACCGGCACGGGCTCCGGGGGATCGAGGTTCGAGAGGAGGTATGAGACCTCGAGCACCAGGCTGTGGTAGGCGTCTTTGAGCGCCTCTTCGTCCTCGGGTCCCGCGGCGGATCGTTTCGCCCGCCGGGCTCCGATCAGCATTCGGTAGTCGGCGGCGAAGGCGAAGGCGACGATGATCGTGTAGCCGGGCGCGTGTTCGGTGAAGAAATGGCAGAGCAGGATGCCGTCAATCCTCCTTTGGAGGGCGGCGATGCCGAGCTTGTGACGAACCTTGATCGGCGACCAGGGATATTTCTTCTCGTTGAGCTGTTCATGGATTGCCCCCTCTCGCAACCCCTGCGCCTCACCCATGGCCTTGGCGTTGGGGGGGCCGCCGTCGTCCTTGAACTGGGAGAGGGTGCAGGCGTACTTGACGAGGTGGTCGAGGGCCGCGTCCTTGAGCCCGGCTTTGATGCTGCCGAGGAAGGCCGCCATTCGCGGCGCCTCCCGGTCGGCCAGATCAACCTCGAGTCCCCCGGGCCCCCACGGCCCGGGGCTCGGTTCCCCGAGAGGCTCTACATGCTCCGGCTCTCCCATCAGGGTCAAGGTAACGCTGTTCCCGAGCTCTCCTGGAAAAGTAGGAGGAGGTGGCGGGTTAGCCGTCCGTCAAGGGAAGGCGGAGGCGAGCGGCCGCCGCCGCGGTGGAGGCGGTGGCAGCCTCGGCCAGAAGCCTCTGGAGCAGGGCCTGCCGATTTTCAACGGTGAACTGCGCTCCGGGCCACGGCTTCTCCGCGATCAGGCGGTCGTAGAGATCGAGCGCGGCGATCGGCTCGGCTCGCTCCGCTGCCGCCTGTAGATACCCCAGGGTTCGGTTTGGGCGCAGGCGCCCGCTCTCCTCCTGCGCCCCCGCCAGAAGTACGGCCTCGGCGAGGAGCTCGGAGAGGGAGGGGCTGGTGACGGCGCTCAGCCAGAGGATTTCGTGAGCTTCGACCGCCGTGCCGGCGCGCAGTGCCTCGATCAGCTCTTCGAGCTGGGCACGCTGCGCGTCTACGTCGCCGCTCCGGGCGAGGTGGGGTAGAGCGCTGCGGGCGAAATCCTCGTCGCTCCCGGAAAGGCGCCGCAGGAGGTCCGGCCGGCGCGCCTCCCGCAGCCTTTCGATCACCTTTTCCCGGGAGAGCGGGGACAGCTCTGCGAGGCCGGTCCCCAGCAGCTTCGTGACGAGTGCCTCGAGCTCGTCATCCCTCGTAGCGGCCTGAGCGAGATGCCCGAGCGATCTCTCCGAGTCGGTCTCGTCGAGGGCCTCCAGCAGCCAGCCCGGCTCGGCCGCTTCCCGCAGCCAGGAGATCTGGGGGGTGAAGAGCCAGTCGCAGAGAGCGACCTGCAGCCATCGATCATGGCCGAGAGAGAGGCCGCAGGCAGGACCGAGCTCGAGCACGGCGCCGGCCCAGCGCTGAACCGTCGCCTGGCTTCCGTCGACTTCGACGGCATCGCGTAGGTCTGCTTCCCCCCAGACCCGGTCGAGCAGTTCCGCCAGGTGCTGGACAGCCTCGTCCTCGGAAGCCCTCACTTCCACCGCGATCCGCGAAGCGTTGATGGCGAGGAGCGCCACCTTCGTCTCATCGTTCGCGAGCTCCAGGATCTGCGCGAGGCCTGGCTCAGCGCTCGCCGCCGACCCGCCTGATCGACCCGGCGTGCCCCCTCTCGCGGAGGCGGTCGAGCCACTTCCTCGTCTTCGAGCCTCCTCAACTACTTCGGCATCGGCACCGAAGTGGCGTAGGGAATCCTCACCTGCCGCGAGCAGGAGGTCGGCGATCTGGTAGCTCTCGGCCAGGCCCAGGTCCATCGCTTCGATGAGGCCCGCCGCCGCGCCCCGGTGCTCTTCAAGGAAGGCGCAGGTGACCGCCGACGTACTGCCGGCGGCGGCGGCAACGAGCCCGACCTGCGCGACCTCCTCCGCGGTGGGAGAGCCCAGCTCTTCAATCACCTCGTCCAGATGTTGCCGTGGCCACCAGTGCTCCGCACTGCCTCCGCGAACCCGCGTTGACATCCACTCGAGCCGGGCAGCCGCGGGCAGCTCATCAACCACGACTGCGTCGTCGATCTCATCGTTGCCGCCCAGCAGCAGCTCCTTGGCTCGTTCCACCCGCTCTGCCGGCGGGGAAAGGAACAGCGCGGCGCTCGCCAGCGTTTGCGCCTCCGCCTCGTCCGTCGCTTCCTGCGCTCGCTGCTGGAGGACGTCTTGAAGCCCCTGCAGGTCCCGGCGCTCGGCCGCGATCGCCGCGCTGCGCCGGACAACCGTGTCGGGATCCTCGAGAAGGACCTCTTTCAGTATCTCTTCCAGTCCAGGTACCTCCGCTTCGGCCATCACGTCGACGGCGTTCCCACGCCGGAAACGGGAGTCCGAATCCAGGGCTGCCCGCACCTCGGCCTCCATCTCCGGGAGGTCCCCCTCGCGCATCAGGCTGCCAACGATCTCTCCGTCACTGCGGGCGCTGACCGGATTCACCGGATCGATCCAGATCTCGAGCTCCTGTGCCCGGCGCCACAGCTGCCGGGCGGCCCACCGTCGCTCTTCGAAGGAAGCGTCAGCGGGGGTGCAACGCGCGACCGCGGTCGGATCTCGCTCCGCCACCGCCGTCCGCCAGGTGTCAGAGCGCGGAAGCAGAAGATCGGCGACGCCGCGCCAGTCCTCCCGTAACGCGGCCCGCCCCGCCACCTCGGGCACCAGCACGTCGATCCAGGTCTCCGGCGCTTCCTCGAGGAGGAAGTCGGCGACCAGGGCCTCGGCGAAGAGCCGGTGCTGGAAGGTGTACTCCCCGGCCGCGTCCAGGAGCAGCGACCGGCTGGCAAGGAGGTCGACCACCCTGTCCGGATCTCCGAGGCCGAGGTCCCGGGCCAGCATCCGCAACTGCTCGATCCTCAGGGTCGAGGATCCGCTGAGCAGCGTCGTCAATGCCGCTTGTCGAAGCCAGCTCTCCAAGCGGGGTCCGATCGTGCGCAGCTGGGGGTCCTGCTCGGTCAGCCTCCGGAGGAGGGCCAGGGCCAGATCAAGCCCGTCTCGAGGCACCCGGTCCTGCTCGAGCAGCTCGTGCAGCCCGCGGAGGAAGAAAGGCACTCGCAGGAGTGGCTCGATCCGCGCGTACAGAGGTCCGAGCCGGTCGGCGAGACGACCTTCATCGGAGCCCAGCCGCCCGAGCAACCCCACCCGCCAGGTCTGGTCGCACAGCAGTTCGAGCCGCCGCCAGTCCGGGGGCAGGAGCTCGAGCTCACCGCTGGGCCTGCTGGAAAGCGTGAAGCGCTGGTCGGGGAAGGCCTCCCCGATCCTTTTCGTCGCTTCGGCGACGAGCGCGCGTTGCTCGCGCGGCAGCTCGTCGAGTCCGTCGAGCAGGACATGCGCCCGCACTTCTCCGGCGCCGATGGCGGCGATCGAGATCGGCTCGCCTCCGTCGATTACGGACCCGGCGGCAAGCCAGGCGTCGAACAGGGCCTCCGGCGTCCCGACCACGTCGTGGACGTCGCGCAGCCGCACCAGGACCGCCCGCTCTCCTGCCGCCGGCGTTTCCGCCAGGCGCTCGAGGAGACGGCTCTTGCCCGCGCCCGGACTCCCGATCACAATCGCCCGCGGCTCCGTCTGGAGGTCGCTTTCGCCGAGCGGCTCCAACTGCCCGAGAGCAAGCGAGATCTCGAAGTCGGAGCGGCCCCGGTCCGTGGCGTCGACCAGCCGCCGGGGCTCGTACAGCGGGTCTCCCGGGTGGCTCAGGCGCCCGACCCTCGGCCCGGTGTCCGGCGGCGGCGCGCAGTGCACGAGGCGGCGACAGAACCCGTCCAGGACGGCGTGCTCCCCCTCCGGGTAGTCGCAGACGAGGATGTTGTGCAGGGCGGTGCTCAACTCCGATTCCCCGTCGTAGATCCTGTCGGCCAGCGCCGCGTCGCCGACGATCACATGGCGAGGGTTGTTGGGCCGCCGGGCGGACATCACCGTCGCCAGGTACTGCTCCTCGAATGAGCAGCCGAGGATGCAGAGGTTGTAGTAGGGCAGGACCGCTCCGAACAACATCGCGACCGAGCTGTCGTTGGCCCGTTGTGAATAGCCACCGGCGTCGAACACCAGCTCCTCGGGGGGATCCAGCAGGCTGCCGTGAAGGTGCAGCACCCGGAGCTTCTCCGACGGCTCCACGAGGCCGTCATTGAGCAACTGCTGAATGTCCTGCACTCCGAGCGTTTCGCATTCGCGACCCGCGATTTCGGCGGCCCGCTCGACCAGCAGGTCGTAGTTGAGGGTGAGAATGAGCGAGGGCCGGTTGGGCGTGTGTGCCAGGGCAAGCAGCGCGGCATTGGGATTGACGTCCGCTTCGCGCGACGCGATATGCGCCGCCACCCGCTGATGGAGCGGGGCCCGGACTTCCCGATCGTTGTCGACGATGAGCTGCGAGACCCAGAGCGGGTTGTCGCGCTGCCTCGCCGGGAGCGAGGAGAAGTCCACGCCGGCGGCGAGAGGAAGGGCCCGGATCCACCTCGCGAGTTCGGGGCCGGTCGGCATCCCGCACCCGGCGCTGACTCCCGCGCCCAGCAGTGGCACCGGGCGCTCGCAGGGGCTCAGTACCCGGGCGATGTGCCCGCTCGGCCAGGGAGCGATCGAAGAGATCTCGGGGCGGGGCACGGTCCTCGGGTCTCAGCTCAGGCGCGGATCTGCAGGAGCGCTTCGACCACGCGATCGATCTCCTCGTCTTCGAGCGCTATCGAAGAGGGGAGGGCGAGACCGGTCCGGCCGAGATTCTCGGCGTTGCCGCATTCGTGCACGTTGAGTCCCTTGTACACCCCGACTTCGTGCAGCGGCGTGAACATCGGCCTCGTCTCTATCCCCAGCCGCCCAAGTGCTTCCAGTGCGGATTTGGCCGAGATGCCGAATTCCACCTCGTCCATGTGCACCATGTACAGCCAGTTGAGTTGCTTCGCCCAGGGGGCCTCGCGGGGCAGCCGCAGTCCCGGCACGTCCTTGAGCGCCGCCCGGTAGCGGTCCGCGATCCTTTGCTTCTTCGTTGCGATCTCCTTGAAGCGCCTGAGTTGAGAACGCCCCAATGCAGCCTGCGCGGCGGGGAGGCGATAGTTGAAGCCGACCCTGGGGTGAACGTACCTTTTGCCAGGTGCTTTGCCCTGGTTTGCGAGGAGTCGTGCCTCCTTGATCACCTCCGGGTTGTTCGAAAGCAACATTCCCCCGCCCCCCGTGGTGATCGTCTTGTTCGCGTTGAAGCTGAGGCAGATCACGTCGGCACCGCCGCCGAGAGGCCGCCCACGAAGCTGCGCCCCAAAGCCCTGAGCGGCATCCTCGACGATCGGGATCTTGAGCGGCTCCACTGCTCTCCTGAGAGCATCCGTGTCGCAGGGGTGGCCGAGGAGGTCCACCGGGACGATGGCTCCTATCCGCCGATTGCTGGCACGGTGGAAGACGCCTTCATCGCGGCGCTCGCACCGGCTCGCAAGCCACTCCTCGAGCCGCGGCACGTCAAGCTGACGGTAGTGGGGATCGACGTCGAAGAGAAAAGGCTCGGCGCCGACGTAGCGGGCTGCATGAGCGGAGGCGGCAAAGGTGAGCGTTGGAATCAACACGGCGTCCCCCGCCTTCACTCCGACAACCAGCAGTGCCAGATGCAGGGCTGCGGTTCCGCTGATCGTGGCCACCGCTCCCTCCTTCGGGAAGTGCTCCCGGATCGCCTGCTCGAATTCTTCGACCACCGGCCCGTAGCCGATGTTGGTTTCCCGCAGGGAAGCGCACACGGATTCACGGTCCTCGTCTTTGATTACGGGTGGGGCTAGTTTGATGGTCATCGCACGGCTTGTTGAACGAAAGTGTTTGAGATCGCCACATTATTGGACGACCCCCCGGTGCCGTACTCGATCACTGACTCAAATTCGTATGGTCTTACCTGGGCCTACATCAGTAAGGGTTGGTCATTAGCCTCCCGCGGATGACGATTCCCGATCAGAGGGCCAGGCGGTTGGCGGCGAACCGGAACCTCTGCGCGGGGGTCGGGGGAGTCGCCGTCGCGGCGGCAGGTTTCTGCCAGGCCGTCGGCGCGTCCGTTCTCGTCAGCATCTGCTTCGGTGCGGTAACGCTCCTGGCCGCGGTCGCGGTGCTTTGTTTCCATGTCCTCGAGCGGCGGGCGGCGGACACCGAAGCCGACCCTGTCGTCGAGAGTCGAATCGTTCCCCGCGCGAATCTCGACAAGCCGATGAAGTTCGTCAATCGGAAAGAAGAGCTGACGCAGCTCGACGAACTGCTCAAGCGGGTGGAGCGGGGAGAAGGTCCGCTGGTGGCTGTTCTCGGCGGACTTCCTGGAGTGGGGAAGAGTGCTGTTGGAAAGCACTGGGCGAGTTTGGTGCGCGAGCGCTTCTCCGATGGAGATCTGGTGGCTGACTTTTCGCAAAGGCGCCGCGGGGTGGCGGTCGATGTCAGCGGGTTCCTCGCCGACTTCATCCGCAAGCTCGGTCCTCCCGGCGCTCTCGTGCCACCCACCCTCGCAGAGCGGGTGGAGCGGTTCCAGTCGATGACCTTCGATCGCAAGCTCCTGATCCTTCTCGATGACGTTTCCAGGGCGACCGAGGTCAGTCAGTTGCAGCCGACGGGGAAGGAAAGCCTCGTCCTCGCAACGAGCTATGCGGATTTCGAGAACCTGCACTACGGGGGGGTCGAGTTCGTCCCGATCGATCCCCTGACGCCGAATCGGGCCGAAGACCTGCTGGTCGAAATGGCGGGCCGGTTCGGTTCGGAGTTTTCGGCGCACCCCGCCAGGACGAGGAAATTGATCGAGTTCTGCGGCGGCCTTGCTCTTCCCCTCTGCGTCTGCGCGTCGCGGCTCCTGCTCGGGCGGGGGCGGCTCACGGTCTCCTCCATCCTTGCCGACGTTGCCGACGAGCAGCGACGCCTGGACTACCTGGCCGGGAAAGGGGATTACGCCGGCGCCGCCGTCTTCGGCTTTGCCTACGCCGACCTTCCCCGGAGTCAGAGGCTGACCTACCGCCGGATCGGGCTTCACCCGGGTCCCGACATCTCACCGGTCCACGCGGCTCTGCTGACGGGCCTCTCGCTTGACGACGCGCAGAAGGAGCTGGCGGCGCTGGCCGGCACCCACCTACTGGGACCCGGCCCTGGTGGGCGTTACAGGTTCCATGACCTGGTCCGGCTGCACGCGCGGGAGGCCGCGGAGCGTGAGGAGTCGGCAGAGAAACGCGAAGCCCTGTTCGGGAAGCTGGTCGGCTGGTACCACGCCAGCCTGAGGAAGGCCGATTGGACGCTGATTACCGAGCGCTTACGGCTTGCGCCTGCCGAGCCGATCAGCGTGCCTGACCTCCCGGACTTCTCCGACCAGGAGGGAGCCTTCGAATGGCTGGAGAATGAGCGGGCCAACATTCTCACCCTGCTTGAAGAGGCACGGGACCGCGAGCTGGACGAAGAGGTCTGGCAGATGGTGGAGTCACTCTGGCTCTTTCACTACAACCACCGCCACTACGCGGACTGGATCGACGCCACCAGGATTGGAATCGAATCTGCGCGGAGGGCTGAAAACAGCGACGCCGAGGCCCGGTTGCGGACCCAGCTTGCCTGGGCGCTCGTCGAGCTCCGCCGCTTCGACGGTGCCTGGGCGGAGCTCGTCCAGGCCAACAGGATCGTTCGTTCATCGGAGAATCTCCAGCTACAGGGGTCCGTGCGGGAGTTCACCGGCGCCTATTACCTGAAGAAGGGCGAATACGATCAGGCGATCGCGGCCTTCGAGGAAGCGCGTGAGATCGGCGTGATCGTCGACAGCAACCGTGGCGTGGCCCTGCAGGACTACTTCATCGGTTGGGCGCTGATCGAAAAGGGGGAGTACGAGGACGCGCTGGGGCCCCTGACGGAATCCCTGGAGCGGATGCGCAAGGCGGAGGACAAGATGTTCGTCGGCCGGCTGCTGTTGCGGCTGGGCCAGGCCCAGCGGGGGTCGGGGAGCATGGACGAGGCCGAAACCACCCTCGCGGAGGGTATGAAGGTACTTCGCTCCTTGAAGATGAAAATCGAGGAGGCGGAAACCTACGACGAGCTCGCCGTACTGGCCGAGGTGCGAGGCCGCCGTGCGGCTGCCGATGCGCAGCGGGAGCGGGCGCAGGCCATCTATCGGAAGCTGGGCCACCCGCGCGCCGGCGAGTTCGCCCCCCCGGTGTCAGACCCCGACACCCTGCCGCTCTAGACGAACTCCTACCGTCTCCTTGCCGACCCGGATGGTGAGGTGGTCAGGCGGGAGGGTTTCCTTGACGGCTCGCCACTCGTAAAGAGCCGAGGGAAGCAACGCGGCGTCGAAGGGCAGCGAAGCGCCCGTCTCGGGAGTAACGATGATCGCCTCTCCGTCTCGCCAGACGACCATTGCGCCGGTGGTATCGACGAGCGACGCGCTGAGCACCGCTCCCGGGTTTTCCCGGAGAGCATCGTGGTGCCACTCCGTTGCCGGCTCCGGCTCCCGCCGCAGCACG
>Ga0068868_100000612_pt1 | contig 23976 bp, 25 predicted proteins | sample KBSMisM42_FD_64660 | JGI IMG/M metagenome (GOLD analysis project Ga0068868, IMG submission 64660) | Miscanthus rhizosphere microbial communities from Kellogg Biological Station, Michigan, USA - KBS Miscanthus M4-2 | ecosystem: Host-associated > Plants > Roots > Rhizosphere > Soil ...
CTGGCACCTGCAGCGGATCGACGACGCCGCGGATTCCGTACATCTCGGCGCGCAGCAGGCTGGCGCGGTCGGCGTTGACGTAGAGAATCTGCTCCGGATCGGCGCCGGTCTGCGTGACGGCCTGCTCGTACCAGTTCTCGCCGTCGGCGACGATGAACTCGACGCGGTCGTCGAGCTTCCGTTTCTTCAGCAGCGCGCGCACTTTGTCGCGCGGTTCGGGCGTCACGACGCCGATGCGATGTCCCGAAAGGCCGTTGACGAGGTCGGGATCGAGGTCCTGCTGACGATCGAGTTTGAAAAATACGACGGACATGGTTCCTCCTTCTGGTTATCCAGTAAGGAGTGACGAATTCGCGGTTTTCGCATCACTTGAAGAGAATTTCGCCGAAATCTTCGATGCGACGCACCGGAATGACGTCGATGTCCGTCCGGATCTCCGCCGCGTTCGATTGCGGGACGATGATCCGTTTGAAGCCGAGTGCCGCCGCTTCGCGCGCGCGGAGGTCGGCCTGCGACACGCTGCGGATCTCGCCGAGGAGGCCGACTTCGCCGAAGAGGGCGACGTCGAAGGGGAGCGCGACGTTGCGCTGCGACGAGAGGACGGCCGCGACGATGCCGAGATCGAGGGCCGGCTCGTCGATCGAGAGGCCGCCGGCGATGTTGACGTAGATGTCGTGCTGCGCGAAGTTGCCGCCGCCTTTGCGCTCCAGCACCGCGAGCAGCAGCGTGACGCGGTTCGCGTCGATGCCCATCGCCATCCGCCGCGGCGACGGAAAGTGCGTCGGCGAGACGAGCGCCTGCAATTCGACGAGCAACGGCCGCGTCCCTTCGAGCGCCGCAAGGATCGCCGAGCCGGGCGCCGTACTTCGCTGCGAGATCAACGCGGCGGAAGGATTGGCCACCTCTTCCAGCCCGTCGTCATGCATCTCGAAGATCGCGACTTCGTTCACCGGACCGAAGCGGTTCTTGTAGGCGCGCACCACGCGGTAGTTCTGAAACTTTTCGCCTTCGAAGTAGAGGACCGTGTCGACGATGTGCTCGAGCGATTTCGGCCCGGCAATCGTTCCTTCCTTCGTGATGTGGCCGATGAGAAAGATCGGAACGGAGAGCCGTTTCGCGGCGGTCATCAGTGCGCCGGCCGAGTCGCGCACCTGGCCCACGCTACCGGGCGTAGAGTCGTTCGTGCCGGTGTGGACGGTCTGGATCGAATCGATGATCGCCGCGGCGGGGCGCAACCGCTCGATCTCGGCGACGATCCGCTCGACCGAGGTGTCGGTGAAGATGCGGATGGCATCGTTGGTCGTGCCGAGGCGCCGGGCGCGCAACGCGATCTGGCGCGGCGACTCTTCGCCGGAGACGTAGAGCACCGGGCCGTGCTCGGCCAGCCGTTGCGCGGCCTGCAGCAGCAGCGTCGATTTGCCGACGCCCGGCTCGCCGCCGACGAGCGTGACCGCGCCGATGACGAGCCCTCCGCCCAGGACGCGGTCGAGGCTCGCGATGTTGGTGGAGATGCGCGGCGCGACGTCGGCATCGACCATGCCGATGCTCACGCTCGGCGGCGCCGCCCCAGCCACCCTCGGCGCATCCTCCTCGGCGAACGAGTTCCACGCGCTGCAGTCGGGACAGCGCCCGATCCACTTCGGCGATTGAGCGCCGCACTCGTTGCAGGAGAAGACCGCCGTTTTTCGCGCCACGGTCCGGATTGTAGCGGGCGCACCGAGGTCTACGCTTTGTGGAGTGCGGCTACAACGATTTCAGCCACTCCGCCTTCAACTTCTCCATCGTTGTCCCCGCGTCACGCGCGATCGTGCGGCTCGGCTTCCACGCGCGGCACGCGGCCTCCAGCTTCGCCATCCCGATCCGCTGCACGACATATCGCGTGAACGAATGCGAGAGGTTGTAGAACGCCGGCGCGGTGATCTCGCGGTCGGCGAAAATCGCGTTGAAGGCGCGGCGATGCCAGAGCGACATCGGCATCGCGTCGGCGCCGATCAGCGGCAGCACGCGCGCCGCGGTGCGGCCGTCGCTCACGCGCCGCGCGACGACGTCGATGTCGCGGCCGCGCGGATTGAAGACGTTCATGTCGTACTCCGGCTCGTGCGGAAAGCGCCTGCGCGCCTCGCCGCTGACGTAATCCGCAAATCCTTCCTGCAGCCAGAGCGCCTTTCCACAACTCCACCACGCCACGATGTGCGTCAGCTCGTGCCGATACGGCACCTCGCGCGCGTTGACCCGCTCCGGCGTCACGAAAAAGTACGGCTTGCGCCCGGTGTACGCGTGCGACATCTCCGCCTCGGTTGCCACGAAGCACTCGATCTTCGCCTGCCGGTAGTAGCGCGCGTCGTACTTTGTCCCGAGGACCGCTTCGATCTCGTCGATGCCCGACGAGAGCCGCTCCGCGAATTCACGCGCCGTGTCTGCGTGGAGGTCGGACGCGCGATACCAGAGGACCACGCGCGCCTGATCGATACGCGTCCCGTGCGCGCGTAGCTGCGCCGCGATGCGATCGTCATCGCCGTCGTCGGCAAACGCCGGCATCGCGATCAGGATGAGAAGAGCGAGAACGGCACGGCGCACGCTATTTCGAACTGCACCAGCGATGCCCGCACGACGCGCACTCCATCTTCGGCTCCATCCACATCACGAACGGCCAGACGAGGATGAGAAAAGGCACGAACATCGTGACGCCCTTCAGCTTCCGCTTCCATTGCGACTGCGCGATTTCCGCGGAGCCGCATTTCGGGCAGACGTCGCTCGACTGCTCCTGCTCGATCTCGTTCGTTTCCTCGAGCAGCGCGCGCGCCGCGTCGGCGTCTTCATCCGCGACCTGCAGGCGGATGCCCTGCAGCGCCGTGCCCCACCGCCAGTCGAGCCCGGCGATGTTCTCCTCCGGGATCGTCGAGTCGATCCCTTCGGCCTCGAGCAGCGACTGCGCGAGCTCCGCGGAGATCAGGTCGGGATAGTTCGCGATCGTCTGCATGCGATCACCTGCTCGCGCTCGCCACGAACACCTTCCAGTTCTGCAACGGCGTCCCATCGAGCACCAGCTGCTGCTTGATGAACTTCAACCGCTTCGTGCCGTCGCCGTTCGCCCCTTCGAAACGGTCGCGGAGGTAGTACGGCGGGATGCTCTGCGACCAGAGCGTCGCCGACAGCGTGACCTTCGACGGATCGACGCCGGCCGGCAGGTGAATGCGATACGTGAGCGTGTCGCCGCCCTTGCCGTCCTTGTAATCGGGATCGTGTTCCGCGTCGCCCTTCGGATGCGTCGCATCGAGGAAAAACTTCGGCAGCACGCCCGGCTGCGGACCGTCGGGCTTCCATCCGAGCGGCAGCAGGCGGTTGTCCTTCACCTCGTGATCGCGGCGGATGAAGCTCGTCGTGAAGTTGCCGTCGGCGTCCTTCGTCAGCTCTTCGTAGATCTGCACCTGGTCCTCGGCGTCGACGACCTCATGGTGCTTCTGATACTTGCCGCCGTCGAAGAATTCGGTCGGCAGCGGCTTGCCGGTGCGGCGATCGATGATCTCGCCGTCGCTGTTCGTCTGTCCCGAGGCCCACACGACGTCGTTGCCGTTCTTCGCATCGACCTCGATGAAGAGGCGGCGAAAGCCGACGCCGCTCGGGAAGCGATGACCAGCGAGGTTCTGCACGTGCACCGTCGCGACGAGCGTGTTTCCTTCGACCTTCCTGTCGACGCTGATCGTCGCCGATGACGTGGTCGCCTGCCGCAGCAGGTTGTTCTGCACGACCTGCAGCGAATCGCTGTTGCCGGTCATGTAATCGCCGAGGCGGACGCCGAGCAGGTTGTTCTGCTGCTTGAACATCTCGAGCACGAACGCGTTCATGCCGAGGAACTCGTGGCGCGCGTAATCGGCGGTGCGGAAGCGGACGTGGATGTCGGGAGTCGGCGCCCGATGATCGGCGGCCGGATACGAATCATCTTCGACAATCGCGATCCGCGTCTGGATCGGATCGACCTTGATGTTCGCCTCGGGGTTCACGTACTTGCCCGGCATGTGGCACGCCTGGCAGCTCTGCGCACTCGGGCCCGGCTTGCCGAACTCGTTCTGGTAGCTGCTGTTCAGCCATTCGAGATACGTCGCCTGCTCGATCGAGTGGCCGGTGCCGTCGACGATGGGCAGGTTGATCGTGTGGCAGGCGCCGCACATGCGCGAGCTCTTCATGTACTCGTCGTGCTTCGGCGTGATGCCGAGCGCGTTCTTCATCGGCAGCGTGCCGATCTCGTCGTCCTTGAACGGTCCGTTCAACTCGTCCGGCTTGCCGGTCTCGAACAGGCCGGTGATGGAGTGCTCGAGGAAATACGTCAGCGGCGCGACGCCCGGCGGCGTCTTCGTCTCGACCATGTGATGACACGCGGCGCAGCTGATGCCGTCGCGGGCCAGCGCGCCGTACTTCGCGTCGGGGCCGGAGGTGATCATCGGAATGTCGAGGCGGAAGTCGCGGCCGGGATGATCGATGGCCAGCTGCCGCTGGCCCATGATGCCGTGGCAGCGGAAGCAGGTGTTGAGGACGACGCGGCGTTTTTCCTGAGGATCTTTCTGCGTGTCGACGAAGGCGAGCTCGCTCTCGATCTGCGCGTAGAAGATCGGATCGCGGCCGGCGAGGCCCATCGGCGACCAGCGCCATTCGGTGAACTCGGAGAAGTTGATGCCGGTGACGGGACTCGCGGTCAGCGGCGAGGTCGGACGGAACATCGTCGGGCCGAACGGATAGGTCGCCGCGCTGTGGCAGCCCTGGCACTGGTTCGAGGTGAGGAACATCTCCGGACCGTGCGCCGAGGCGACGACGTCGTCGAACGTCTCGGGCGGCAGGCTGACCGCTTCGTTCTTCGGCGGCGCGGGCTCTTCTTCCGGCTCTTCCTCGACTGGCGCGTGGATGTGATAGCTCTGCTTGCGGCGCGCCGATTTCAGCTTCGGCGGGGGAGGGATGCGCCAGGTGTCATCGACGCGGAACGTGAGCGGCCAGCCGGGAAAGCCGGCGAGGTTGTTGAGCGCGGAGAACGTCAGCTCTTTGTCCGCCGAGGCGTGGCAACGCGTGCAGTAGATGCCGAAGCCGGCGTTCGGATATTGCAGCGAATCGACGGTGTCGAGCGGCATGCCGACCCACAGCTCGGCCCACCACCAGCCGTCCTTCGATCCTTTCGAATCGCGGATCATGATCGTCCAGTCGGTGACGGCGGGGAGCTTCTCGTTTTCGTATCGCGCGGCGGGACCGTTCCACTGCTCCTTGATGATCATCGAGCCGTCGGCGATCGCCCCTTCGCGGCCTTTCGTGGTGAGCCAATGCGTGACGCCGGGGGAGTAGTAGATGCGGACGGCCTTGTGCGTGCCGAAGTAGGTGCCGTTGATGAACGGGCCGGTGTCGCGGACGCCTTTGTCGACGCACCAGCCGAGCTTCGCGTATTCGTCGGCCTGCAGCCAGGTGAGGATCTGCTGCTCGTACGCGGCGAGCGTTTCGCGCGTGATGGTGTGCGGCGGCGCGAAGGGCGCTTCCTTCGTTGCGCCGGTGCATTCGGGGGCGGCGTCGATGTGCAGTGCGATGAAGAGACAGAGGACGACTAGCAGGCAGGCACGTCGCATCCGTCCATTGTACTCATCAGTCCGCCGTCAGCTCGCCGCACAGATCGCGTTGCATCTCCCGCTTCACTTTTTCCGGTCCGTCGCCGCGGCTGAAGAGGTAGTAGAGCTTCGCCAGCGCCGCCTCGGCGGTCATGTCGAAGCCGCTGATCACTCCCGCGCGGGCGAGCGCGGAGCCAGCGGCGTATTCGGCGAGATCGACTTTGCCCTCGAGGCATTGCGTGCAGTCGACGATGACGACGTCGCGCTTCGTCGCCTCGGCCAGCGCCTCGAGGAACGGCGTGTTCTGATCGGGACCGTTGCCGACGCCGTACGCCTCGAGCACGAGTCCCTGCAGCGGCGGACGCAGCACGTTGCGCACGAGCTCCGGCGAGATGCCGGGGAAGAGGCGCAGCGCGCTGACCACCGGCGCCGCGAGCTCCTGCACGCGCAGCTTCGCAGCGCGCTTCGGTTTGCGGATCAGCTCCCAGCTCACGTCGATGTCGATGCCGACGGTGCCGAGGGGCGGGAAGTTCGGCGAGTCGAAGGCGGCGAAGCCGGAGGCGCTCACTTTCACCGAGCGGCATCCGCGCAGCAGCTTCCCGCCGAAGTAGAGGCAGACCTCGGGGATGGCGTAGTCGGCGGCGATCATGAGCGAGGTGATGAGGTTCTCGCGCGCATCGTTGCGGATTTCGCAGAGCGGGATCTGCGAGCCGGTGATGATGACCGGCTTGCCGAGTCCATGCAGCATGAACGGCAGCGCGGAGGCGGTGTAGGCCATGGTGTCGGTGCCGTGCACGACGACGAAGCCGTCGTACTTGTCGTAGTTCGCCGCGAGGTCGCGCGCGATCTCGACCCACTGCGCCGGCGTCATGTTCGACGAGTCGAGCAACGGGTCGTACTCGTGGATCGTGAACGCCGGCATGCTGGGATGATGGAGCTCCGGAATCGCATCCATCTGCTCCTGCAGATATCCGGACCGCGGCTCGTACCCGTTGCGCGTCCGGCGCATGCCGATCGTGCCGCCGGTGTAGGCGACGTAAACGCGTTTGCGCGGCATCGCGCGCACGATACCAAATCAAAAGGGCCGGCTCATCGCCGGCCCTTTTCGTTTTACACGTTGCGATCGGGTGTTGGTGTCGATGCGGGCGGTTGGGGGACGGGCGTCGGGACGTCGGTCGACGGGCCGGAGCCCGGCGCGATCGTCATCTTCTCCCCGGGGCTGGCTTCCTCCGGGTCGTACTCCTTCGCCTTCATGTAGTCGATGCCGGTCTCCTCGCGGAGGATCTCGTTCACTTCCCAACCTTCGAGCGTCTCGCGCTCGAGGAGCTTGCGCGCGATCTTGTCGAGGGCGGTCTTGTTGTTCGTGATGATCTCGTGCGCGGTCTTGTACGCCTTCTCCAGGATGCGGCGCACTTCCTTGTCGATCTCGACGGCCGTGGCTTCCGAAAAGTCCTGGTGCTGCGCGAACTCGCGGCCGAGGAAGATCGGGTCTTCCTTCTTGCCGAAGGTCACCGGGCCGAGGTCCGACATGCCCCACTCGCAGACCATCCGCCGGGCCATGCCGCTGGCGCGCTCGATGTCGTTGCCGGCGCCGGTGGTGATCTCGTTGAGGAACACCTCCTCGGCGATGCGGCCGCCCATCAGCACGGCGAGCATGGCGTCGAGGTAGCGACGCGAGTACGAATACTTGTCCTCGGTCGGCAGCTGCTGCGTCAGGCCGAGCGCGCGGCCGCGCGGGATGATCGTGACCTTGTGCAGCGGATCGGCCGCAGGCATCACCGCCGCGACGATCGTGTGTCCCGACTCGTGATACGCGGTGTTCCGCTTTTCGCGATCGCTCATCACCATCGACTTCCGCTCGACGCCCATCAGGACCTTGTCCTTGGCGAACTCGAAGTCGACCATCTGCACTTTCTTCTTGTCGTAGCGGGCGGCGTTCAGCGCGGCCTCGTTGACGAGGTTCGCCAGGTCGGCGCCGCTGAAGCCGGGTGTACCGCGCGCCAGCACGCTGGCGTCGACGTCGTCGGACAGCGGGATGTTGCGCGTGTGGACGCGAAGGATGCCCTCGCGGCCCTTGAGGTCGGGGAGATCGACGACGACGCGGCGATCGAAACGGCCGGGACGGAGGAGGGCGGGATCGAGGACGTCGGGGCGGTTCGTCGCCGCGACGAGGATCACGCCGTCGTTCGATTCGAAGCCGTCCATCTCGACGAGGAGCTGATTCAGCGTCTGCTCGCGCTCGTCGTGTCCGCCGCCGAGGCCTGCGCCGCGGTGACGTCCAACGGCGTCGATCTCATCGATGAAGATGATGCAGGGCGCGTTTTTCTTGCCTTGCTCGAAGAGGTCGCGGACGCGTGACGCGCCGACGCCGACGAACATCTCGACGAAGTCGGAGCCGGAGATCGAGAAGAACGGAGCGTTCGCTTCGCCGGCGATGGCGCGGGCGAGCAATGTCTTGCCGGTTCCCGGCGGGCCCATCAGCAGCACGCCTTTCGGGATCTTGCCGCCGAGCTTCGTGAACTTCTGCGGCTCTTTGAGGAACTCGATGATCTCGTGCAGCTCGAGCTTGGCCTCGTCGACGCCCGCCACGTCCTTGAACGTGACCTTCTTTGCCGATCCGGAGAGCAGCTTCGCCTTTGACTTGCCGAACGAGAGCGCCTTGTTGCCGCCGGCCTGCATCTGGCGCATGAAGAAGATCCAGAGGCCGATCAGGAAGAGGATCGGCGCCCAGCTGATCAGCGCGGTGACGAACGGCGCATCGTGCTGCGGCTCGATCTCCGTCGTCACGTTCTTGCTCTTCAGCAGGTCGTACATCGCCGGGTAGTTCTGCGGGACGGTGGTGTGAAATTCGTGCTTGCCGCCCGGTGCGGTCGCCCTGGTTTCGCCGTGCGCTTCATCGCCGCGCAGGGTGACTTTGTCGACCTGGCCGGCGTTCACACGCTCCATGAAGACGCTGTAGGGGATCTGCTCGCTCGCGCCCTTCGTGGTCTGGAAGAGGTTCCAAAGAAGGAACACCAGAATGATGATGACCACCCAAAGTAGCGCGGTCTTGACTGTGGAATTCAAAGATTGGCCTCCAAAACAGCACGACGATGCTTCCGGCGTGCCACTCGTACACTACCGCAACGAGCCTTGTCGCGGTCGCCATTCCGCGGCGGCCGTGCCGGTTAGCTTACGCGGCCGATGTAGGGGAGGTTTCCGAACCGTCCCCCCTGCTCCAAACCGTAACCGACAAATGACCCTTCGCCGACCTTGAAGAGGTGGTAGTCGGTCTCCAGCGCCACGGTGCGGAGGTCGGGACGGTCGAGGAGCGCCACGAGGTGGAGCTTTGCCGGGCCGTGCTGGCGGAGCTGGGTCAGGAGGTAGTTCTCGATGACGCCGGTCGAGACGACATCCTTTAATACATAGACGTTGCGGCCGGCGATTTCGGTGTAGCTGACGAAATCGATCTCCAGGGCGGCCGCGGTGTCGGTGTCGGCGACGTCGCGGATGACGTCGATGTAGCCGTAGCCGACTTCACCCGGGATCGCGCGAATGAGGTCGGCGAGGAAGCAGCTGGTGCCTTTGAGGAGACCGAGGACGAAGACTTCGCCGGGACCGGCGTCGTCGCGGATCGATTCGCCGAGGGCGGCGACCCGTTTTGCGATCTGTTTAGCCGTGTAGGCTCGTTTGACCTTCGGCTGCTTCGGCTTCGACTGCCGCACCGGCACGCTCCAACCACACTTCGTACTGCTCGCCCGCGGGATCCGTCACCTTGAATGCGTCCGAGATCTCGATGCCGCCGACCCAGACGATCTGACCGTTCCAGAGAAGAAGAGGGATGGAGTCGCGGAGCTCGACCGGGATTTTACGATCAATGAGAAAGTCCTTGAGCTTTTTTTCGTGGGACATGCCGAGCGGGCGGAAGCGGTCGCCGGGGCGGCGGTTGCGGATGGTGAACGTTGGCGTTGCGCCGGGTGGCAATTGGAAGGGTTGCCGGTTGCCGGTTGCCGGTTGCCGAATGGTGATGGTGTGGCCGGCGATGGTGATCGTTTCGCCGGCGTGCATGGTCGCTTCGAAGTGTGGGACAGACACTCTTGTCTGTCGCCTCCGCAAGACATTCCCGATCAGCTCCAGCTCTTTCGTCACGCTCGTGCGTGCGGTCGCGTGCGCGAGGCGCTCGAGATCGGCGGCGGAGACGTCGCGCGAATGCGGGTCGAGGCGGCGGATGTGGCGGTGGAGCAGCGCCTGTTTCAGCCAGGGGTCGTCGGGCCAGCGGAGGAAGCGTGTCTGTTCCGCGCTCTCGTCGACTTCGTAACCATCGAGCTCGCGCTCGACGAGCGCCCACTGCGCGCGCGCCTGCGTTGCGACCGCCGCGAGATCCCGTGACACCTGCATGCCGCGCAGCATGGCCCGCACGCGATTGCGCAGAAAGCGCGGATCGGCATTCGAGCTGTCGGTGCGCGCGACGACGTTCCGCTCGCGCAGAAACTCCTCGATCTCCGCGCGGCTCACTTCGAGCAGCGGCCGGACGACGCCGTCGTCGCGGACCGGATGAATGCCGCGCAATCCCGCCAGTCCGCTGCCGGTCATCAGCCGCATCAGCACGGTCTCGGCCTGATCGTCGAGCTGATGCGCGGTGGCGATCCAGCGCATGCCGGCCGCCTCGCGGACCTCGTGCAGCCGCGCATGCCGCACCTCGCGCGCCGCCGCCTCGACGCCGTGCCGGCGCACCGCCTCGGCATCGAGCGTTCCGTCCGCGACGTGCAACGCGACGCCGAGCCGCGCGCAGAGCTCGTGCACGAAGCGCTCGTCGTCATCCGATTCGTCGCCGCGCAGGTGATGATTCACATGCGCCGCGATGATGTCCGCGCGCAGCTCCGCGAGCGCGATCAGCAACGCGGTCGAGTCGGGACCGCCCGAGACAGCCGCGACGACCCGGTCAATCGCGTGTGCAGCGAGGAAGCGCGCGACGGCATCGGTGAGCATTCATCGCCATCCGAGGATCACGTTGAAAATCGAATCGCCCGAACCGGGAGCGCCTTCGATGAAGAGAAACCGTTGGCCGTCGGGACTGGCGGCGAAACGCTGCATGTCGTGCGGTGCCTGGAAGAGCTCCGTCAGCTTCGCGTTGTTCCATTCGCCGTTCTGCGGCACGGCGCTCATGACGGCGTCTTGCTGCGAGACGTAAAACAGCTCGCCGCCATCGCGACGCCAACAGGGGGCATCGCCGCCGGCGGTCGAGATGCGCACGCGCGGCAGGTCGGGGCGGGTGAGGCTCTGCAGATAGACCTCGCTCGCGCCGCTCGCGTCGGAGGAGAACGCCAGCCATTTGCCGTCCGGCGAGACCTGAGGGTCGTGCTCCTCCGCCGCGCTGTTCATCACCGCTTCGGACTTTCGTGTTCGTAGGTCGAGGCGGACGATGTCCGACTTTGTGCTCGGCGTCTCGCTCGAAAAGTACATCGTCGAGCCGTCGGGCGAAAAACTGCCGGCGAACGCGAAGCGTCCGGGCGGTGTGATGCTTTCCGACGTCGATGACGTGAGGCCGCGGCGCACGATGCGCGGGAGCGTGCCGGCGCCGCCGGTCGAGTAGACGATGGCCTGGCCGTCGGGCGACCAGACCGGTTTGATGGCGATGCCGGGCTCGGTCGAGAAACGGTCGCGCCCTCCGCGCACGAGGTCGTAAAGCCAGATGTCGCCGAGGCCCGTGCCGCGATCGACCACCGTGACGGCAGCGCGATTGCCATCGGGAGAGAAGCTGAGACTGAAGTCCTGGAACAGGCTCTGGTCATCGAGGACGTGGCTCTTCCCCGTCCGGTCGGTCATCACGAGCCGGCCCGTGCTCGTGTCGGTGAGGTAGACGATCGTGCCGTTCAAAGCGTCGAACGCCGCACGTCCGGAAGGGTAGAAGTAGGCGACGTTGTCCGCGATCAGCGCCGGCTCGCCCACGAGCACGCCCTTCGCGATGTCGATCCGCTGCACGAGCAGCTTGCCGTCGCGCACGAACACGAGCTGGTCGCCGCTCACGAAGCTGGTCTGCGAGATGTTCTTCGTCAGCACCGACGACTCGTTCGAATCGAGCGAGGCGAGGACCAGGTGACGGTCGAGCGAATTGACGATCGCCGCCTGATAAAGATAGTGGCGCCCATCGGCGAGCAGCAGCGGCCACGAGTGCCGCCACTCGTTCGCTTTCAACGTCGTGACCTTCACCGGCGTCCCGCCCTGATCGGAAACGCGGTAGACCTCGGCACGACCGCCGGCGCGTTCGGAGTACAGGATCGTGTCGCCGACCCACGACGCGTTGCCGCCGACACCCGACATGTCCACCAGCGCGATCGGGACGCTGCTGCCGGCGGCTTTCGTCTTCCAGAGTTTTCCCCGGGCGCTGAATCCGATCCACTGCCCGTCGCCGGACCAGAAGGGGCCGGTGCCATCCTCGCTGCCATCGATCCTGCGCATGTCGTACGAATCGAGCGGCCTCAGATAAATCGCCCGTTTTCCCTTGCTCTCTCCGCCGAAAGCCAGCGTCCGTCCGTCTGGCGAAAGCGCCATGTTCGGCGTCTCGGGCGTGTTCGGCGGACGCACCTCGTCAGGCAACGACACATTGAGGCGCGCGGTCTGGGGCGCGACACGTGCCGGCGAGAACATCCGCACGCCGCCCCACATCGCGACGCCGCCGATCGCCGCCGCGGCAATGATCGCGAGCGGCAAACGGCGCGATGTTTTCGCAGGCACGACCGGCAGGGTCTCGGTCGACGTCGAGCCGGACGGCTGCGCGAGCCAGCGCAATTGCCGCGCGAGGTCGTTCGCGGTCTGCCACCGTTCCTCGGGATTTTTCTCCAGCGCCGTGAGGATGATCCGCTCGAGCGCGGCCGGACACGCCGGCTGCAGCGAGCGGATCGGAATCGGATCAGACGAGATGACCGCGGAGATGATGCTGAGCGGCGAGCTGCCGGCGAACGGCCGCTGCCCCGTCACCATCTCGTACATGATCACGCCGAGGGCGAAGATGTCGGTACGCGGATCGACAGCGCGTCCTTCGAGCTGCTCCGGAGCCATGTAGAGCACGGTGCCGACGATCGTCCCTTCGGCGGTGATCGGATTGACGATGGTCGCGGGGGCGGAATCGGCGCTGAAGACCTTCGGCGCTTCGAGCTTGGCCAGCCCGAAGTCGAGCAGCTTCACGCCCGACGCGGTGAGCATCACGTTGCCCGGCTTGAGGTCGCGATGCGTGATGCCCGCGCGATGCGCCGCCCGCAAGGCCTCGGCGATCTCGGTCGCGATGCGGAGGATCTGGCTGAGCGGCAGCGGCCCGCGCGCGATCCGCTCCGCGAGCGTTTCGCCCTCGAGGTACTCCATGACGAGATACTCGACGTCGTCCGCGCGCCCGACGTCGAAGATCGCGCAGATGTGCGGACTGGAGAGCGCCGAGATCGCGCGCGCCTCCCGTTCGAATCGCACGCGCCGCTCCTCGCCCGCGGTGAGAGAGGGGAGGAGCACCTTGATCGCGACCGTGCGATCGAGCCGCGAGTCGCGTGCGCGATAGACCTCGCCCATCCCGCCCGCGCCGAGGAGTGTGTCGACGATGTACGGCCCGAGGGGAGTCCCGTTTTTGAGCGTCACGTGTTCGGAGATGATAACGTCGAAATTTTCGGCGCCTCCGAGCGTTGGGTATAATTCCGCGACTTTCCCGGCGGTGTAGCTCAGATGGTTAGAGCGGGCGTCTCATAAGCGCTAGGTCACAGGTTCGACTCCTGTCACCGCCACCAACATTCCCTTCCTCCCGACGGGCGGTTCGTTCAACGCCGTGTGACGACGGTTACATGCCGGTGTGATCACCTCCATGTCGCCCGGCCGTCCCCGGAGCGACACTGAGCTCGGGGCTATACTCAGTCGAGCGCTTCATGTCCTCCCACTACGAGAAATGTTGCGTCGGCTGTGGCACCACCGAAGACGTCGCCCGGCTCGACCGCTGCCCGATCTGTTCCAAGACGTTCTGCACCGACTGCGCGTACCGCGCGAGCGGCCGCCGCTTCTGCTCGGACATGTGCGCGCGCACTTACAACTACGGAGATATCGAAGATGACGACCAGGACCCTGACCTCGACGACTGACGCAGTCTCCAGCGTCTCGACCACCCGCGCGAACCTGACCCGCCGCCCGCGCCGCCTTCGCCGCACCGAGGGCATCCGCGCCATCGTGCGCGAGACCGTGGTGCGCCCCGAGGACCTCATCTATCCGCTGTTCGTCGTGCCGAACGCGCGGCCGAAAGTCGAGATCGGATCGATGCCCGGCGTGTGGCAGCTGCGGGTCCGCGAGGCGGTTGACGAAGCGCGCCGCGCGTACGACGCCGGCGTCCGCTCCGTGCTGCTGTTCGGATTGCCGGAGTTCAAAGATGCGATCGGATCGTCGTCGTGGGATCCCTCGGGACCAGTGCAGTCGGCCATCGAAGGGATCAAGCGCGCCATCCCCGGCATGACCGTGATGGCCGACGTCTGCCTCTGCGAATACACCGACCACGGACACTGCGGCGTGATCGTCGATCACAATGGCACGAAGGAGGTCGACAACGATCAGACGCTGCCGCTGCTGATGAAGCAGGCGATCTCGTTCGCCGCCGCGGGCGCGGACTTCGTCGCGCCGTCGGACATGATGGACGGCCGCATCGGCGCGATCCGCAACGCGCTCGACGATCGCGGCCTCACCGACGTCGGCGTCATGGCTTACTCCGCGAAATTCGCCTCGGCGTTCTACGGACCGTTCCGCGAGGCGGCGGAATCGGCGCCGCAGTTCGGCGACCGGCGCAGCTATCAGATGGACCCCGCGAACTCGCGCGAGGCGCTGCGGGAGATCGAGCTCGACGTGCAGGAGGGGGCGGACATCATCATGGTCAAGCCCGCGCTGTCGTACCTCGACGTCATCCGCCAGGCCCGCGATCACTTCAACCTGCCGGTGGCGGCGTACAACGTCAGCGGCGAGTATTCGATGGTCAAGGCGGCGGCGGAGCGCGGCTGGGTGGATGGTCCGCGGATCACGAACGAGATCCTGACGTCGATCAAACGGGCGGGTGCCGATCTCATCATCACCTACCACGCGCTGGAATTCGCGGAGGCGTATCACCCTTAATACTGAGTGAGATCCCCGAGGAATCTTCCTCACCTTCAGGTTTTCCGAACTAAGTCGGCCTGCCTGGACCCACCTTCTTAGCTTCGAGGAGACCACCCGTGAAACTACACATTGGAAATATGTCCAAGGACGTCAGCGACACTGAGCTGAACGACCTGGTCACGCCGTTCGGCGCGACGACTTCGGTCGAGATCGCCCGCAACAAGGAAGGTCAGTCGAAGGGCTTCGGATTCGTCGAGTACGGCAACGAAGATCACGCGAAAGCGGCGATCGCGGGGCTGGACGGCAAGGATGTGCGCGGCCAGGCGCTGAAGGTCAGCGAGGCGAAGCCCCGCAAGAGCGACAACAAGCCGGATCACGTCGCGGAGGCGCAGTGAAAGCCGCGGCCGTGAAGATTCCGGTCGCCCGCAAGACCGTCGCGAAAGTGACGGTGAGCGAGAGCAACATCACGAAGGCGGCGATGCGGCTGCTGTCGCAGCGCCTGGTGTCTTCGGAGATCCATTACGTGCAGCGCGTCCTCGGCGCGACCGCCACGCAGGAAGACATCGACACGAACGTGCTCGCGGTGCGCAAGCTGCCGTGGAACAGCATCGTGGTGGCCGACTGATTTCAAATCGAGGAATTACGACAAGGGGGCTCCGGTTGCCCTGTACATCAAGTAGCCAGCACTTCGAGGACGCAAACGTGGATTTGATTCTCCGAAGGCAGCACAGAAAGGAGATTCATCCATGAGAACGTCAGGTACCGTCAAGTGGTTCAACGACGCGAAGGGCTTCGGATTCATCACGAGCGAGACTGGTGACGATCTGTTCGTCCACTTCTCCGCCATCCAGGGCAACGGCTTCAAGTCGCTGCCGGAAGGCGCCGCCGTCGAGTTCGATGTGGTCAAAGGACCGAAAGGTCTGCAGGCCTCCAACGTCACGACGATGTAAGCTCTCGCCAACGCGAGACACGAAAGGGCAGGAGCAATCCTGCCCTTTGTTTTTCTAGCGATAAACGATCTCGCGCGAACGTGACGTGCTTCGCCGTGACCCGTTCGCCCCACATGAGCTCGGCCGTCAGCGCATCGGCGTCGTGGCGGTAGCGGATCTCGCCCGCGACCGGTGGCGCATCGCAGACCACATGCGTGCGTCGCCCGCGCTCGTCGTACGAGACCGTGATCACCGCGACGACCGCGTTGCCGGCGTCGATGAGCTGCGCACCGATGAAGCGTTCATCCTGCGTAAAGCGATAGACGCTCCGAGCCGCATCACGAACGCTGAACTGCATCCCATCGATCTGAAAGACGTTCGCCGGATACGTGTTCCACGCCTCAGAAACGAGCTCGCCGCCCGACGTTCGCGTGACGCGTCGATGCCCAAGCAACTCGCCGCGCGCGTTCTCCGTCCGTTCCGTCTCGACGAATCCCGGTTCGTCGTAGCGGCGCATCGTCACGGCTCCGCTCTTCCCGTCTGCATCGAACATCTCGCGGCGCACCAGCCGCCCGTCGTCGTCCCAGGTCGTGACGAGCGTCTGGAGACGTCGCCCTTCTGCGAACGACGTCTCCGCGAGGGTCCGCACCGGCCGCGCGAACGTTCGCGGATGAAAGACGTTCAGAACCTCCACTGCACCCCGCCGATCCAGTTTCGCTTCGCCGTCAGCTGGATGCCGTTCACGTGCTGCAGCAACGGCAGCTGCATCAGCGCATACACGGCGCCGCGTCCCTTGCTGTAGCGCAGCCCCGGTGAGGCGTATGCGAATGTCCCGCCGGTGAAGAACGCGTCCTGAGGATCGTCGGGCGAGACGTCGCGGCCGCGGCGGCGGACATTCGCCTGCAGCAGCAGCTCGAGCTCGTGGCTCAGCGGATACGCCGTCCCGGCGTTGAGCTGCAGTTCGCTGCCGACGCGGTGCTCCAGCGCGCCGCGGCCGTTGCGCCGATACGTGACGCTGGCGAACCAGGGGATGACGGCGATGTTGCCCATCGATCCCTCGACATGCGTCGCGCGGCGCGTGCTGTTCTCGTACGACGCGCCGACGATCACGTCCGTCGACCCGCTGCCGGGCTGGATCGGCACTTCAGCGCGCTCGCCATCGGCGTTCTTCTGATCGTCCGCGCCGGTCGGCAGCTTCACGCCGCCGATCAGCCAGAGGTGCCGCACCACGCGCGCACGCGCCTGTAGTTGCACGTCGCCGACGCCGTCGAGTTTCCAGCGCTCCAGCTCATCGCCGTGCAGGTGTTCGTGTGATCGTGCGACGTACGGCGTCGACACGCTGAGTCGTAGCCAGTCGGCCGGCGCGTAACGGAGGAGCAGCGCCGCGTTGCGGTTGATGGTTCGGATCTCGGTGTGATCGGGGACGAAGTCCGAGTGCCCTTTCAGCCGGTTCTGATCGATGTACTCGAACGAGAGGTCGAGCGTGAAGCCGCCCTCTTTCGGCACGTTCAGCGAATTCAGATCGAGCGGGCACGACGCGGAGCCGCAGCTCGCGCCGGCGTAAATCGGGAACAGCAGGAGCGCGGCGATGACCGCGACGCTGCGAAGACGCACGGGGATTCTCCTTTCTCTGACAGCGGAGAACTAGCGGGAAGGAGAATCGATCCGCGGCGGACGGTCGGGCGTGCGATCGACACCGGTCAGCAACCGCGCGTTCACCGACGCAACGCGCGCGGACTCACGCCCGTCCGGCAGCAGCATCGCCGGCGGGACCATCATCGTCGCGCGCTCGTAGTGCATCACGGCACTCTTCGCGTCCTGATGCTCATGGCAGCCCGCCGCTTTCATCTGGCAGGCCCCGCCCGCGCAACAGTTCGCGCGGCGCGCGCAGACGTCCGGCCATGCCGTCGATCCGAACAGCATCAGCACGACCAACGCGATGAGTGGGCACCGCCGCAAGCAACTCGATTGTAGTCCCGACGCGATGCCGGCCCAACCGGCCCGAGACTGACCACAATTCGTGTCAGCGTATTGGAAGCTGGTCACGTTCCTTTCGCCCGACCTACACTCGGTTCTTCCGATGCGCAAACCGTTGCTCAGATGGCAACCCGAAGTCGAAGGCAAGGGCGTCTTTCACTTCCGGTTGAAAACGTGGGGCGAGTTCGAGGACTTTGTCCGGGAGGAAGTGCTGAACCACGACGTGATCTGGCGTGGTCAATGTTGCGCATCGTGGCCGCTCGAATCGAATCTCGATCGTTGCCTGCGCCGCATGCGCCGTGCGAGGAACCGCATGCTGCGCATGGAGCATCTGCGCCGCTTCCAGTATTCAGCAAGGGGGCGTCGTGGTGCCGCTGTTGCGCGGCTGGAATCGGAAAACGATTGGTGGGCTCTCGGTCAGCACTATGGGCTCGCCACGCCGCTTCTCGACTGGTCGACATCACCGTACGTTGCAGCCTATTTCGCGTTCTCAGAAACCGACAATGCCGGCTCCAGTCGGCGGGCCATCTATCACATCCCGAAGGGTGCCATCGCTCGCCGTTGTGAGCGCATCAAGACCGAGACTCAGGAACAAAAGCGCCGGCAGCCGCCATTGGTCATCGAGTTCGTCGAACCTCTTTCCGATGACAACCCGCGCCTGGTCAGTCAGGGAGGACTGTTCACGCGCGCGCCTGACGGCATGACGCTCAACGACTGGGCGGCAGTAACGCCCACTTCAACTGCCTGGATCGGAAAGGTCACGCTACCGAACAGAGAGCGCACGACGGCGCTGAAAACGCTCAACCGGATGAATATCAATCATCTCTCTCTGTTTCCCGACCTGACCGGCGCGTCGCACTTCACGAATCTCGTGCTCACGATGCCGCACTACTGATCACCCGCACCAGACCGCGCTCACCGCGTCCGGGTGATCGATCAGGAATCCCCCCTCGACCTCGTCATACGTGATCACCGCGCCGTCGAGCTTCGAGGCCGACATGTCGTCGAGGGCGATGGTCACGTCGCCGATCTTCACGAGCTGGTCGCCGTCGTTCGGTTCCCAGGCGAAGTGGAGGCGGTAGCCGCTGCCGCCGCAGCCGGTGGTGAAGGCGATGCGGAGCACGCGGCCGTCGAGCTCAAAGTGGAGCTGATCGGCCGCGGCGGGGGTGAGCGAAATATTCATTCGTTGCCGCGCGAGCCGTGGATGATGCGCGACTCCGCGTCCTCGCGCTTGAACCACTCGCCGTCGAGCTTCAGCAGCTGGAGCTCGCGCTCGAGCTCGACGATGTGCGCGCGCTTGGTCGCGGCGATGTAGATGAGCAGGTAACGATCGGCAGGCGAGGCGCCGCCGACCATCGCGCTCAGCCGCTTCTCCATCGCCCGCTCGCGTCCGATCAGCGCCTCGGTCGATTCGCGAAACGACATCTCGCCCTCCAGGATGTCCTGGAAGCGGAGGTCGCCGGCCAGCGTGATGCGGACGCGCGTGCCGCCGCCCGCGGCGATCTTGCCGTCGAGCAGGTTGCGCGTCTCGCGCTCGTCGACGGCGAACGCCTTGAACATCTGCGCCGTCATCGGGTTCGGCAGGTTTTCCGCGAGCTTCTCGAAGGTCTTGTACGCCTCGACCGTGTACTGCATCAGGACGCCGAGGTCTTTTTCGTCGAGCACCTGAGTTTCGGTTGCCACTGTCATGTGAGCCTCACTCGATCTTTGCCACTTTCACGATCACGTCGCCGCCGAGCTTCGCCTGACAGCTCAGGCGGTAGGGCGGCTCGATCTCTTTGTACGTTTCGTCGGGGGTGGGCGGTGTCAGGTTCTCCCAGCCGTCGACCACTTCGATGCGGCAGGTGCCGCAGGCGCCGTCGCCGCCGCAGACATGGCTGACGCGAACGTCCATCTCGCCGGCGCAGGAGAGGAGCGTTTTGCCCGCGGGGAACTCAGCGCTCTTCCCCTCATCGACGAAGATCACGCGCGGCATCCTGAGCGGGGGATTGTACGGCACGATGAGCCATGTAGGAACTGCGCACGAGCGGCGCCGATTCGACGTGACGGAAACCCATTCCGCGCGCCCGCTCTCCCAGCTCGGCAAACTCCTCCGGCGTGTAGTAGCGCCGCACCGGATGATTGTGCTCAGTCGGTGCGAGATATTGCCCCATCGTGAAGATGTCGACACCGGCGTTGCGCAGGTCGGCCGCCACCGCGAGCACTTCGTCTTCCGTCTCGCCGAGGCCGAGCATCAGCGATGACTTCGTGACCATGCCCGCTTCGTGCGACCAGCGCAGCACATCGAGCGACTGCGCGTACTTCGCCACCGGCCGCACCTGCGGATAGAGACGCGGGATCGTCTCGACGTTGTGCGCCAGCACATCCGGCTTTGCGTCGATCACGATCTGCAGCGCATCCCGATTCCCTTCCAGGTCGGAGATCAGGACTTCCACCGCCGCGCCGGTCCGCTCGCGCACCGCTCCGATCGTCCGCGCGACATGCTCCGCGCCGCCGTCCGGCATGTCGTCGCGATTGACCATCGTGATGACGCAGTGCTTCACGCCCATCTTCTCCACCGCCTCGGCCACGCGCCGCGGCTCATCGGGATCGGCGACCAGCGGCTTGCCGCGTCCCACCGCGCAGAACGTGCAGCGGCGCGTGCAGATCTCGCCGAGGATCATGAAGGTGGCGGTGCCGGCATTCCAGCACTCGAAGATGTTCGGGCAGCGCGCTTCCTGGCAGACGGTGTTGAGCGCGAGGTCGTTCATCAGCCGCGCGACCGGCAGCTGATCGAGGCCGCCGGGGACGCGGATCTTGAGCCATTCGGGGCGTTTTCCGGCTCGTTTGTTGATGGGATTCGCGCTCATGCTAAGACCCGCTCGAGTTGCTCGAGCGCCTCGCGATCGTCACTCCATTTGATCCTTTCATACGCCTCCGCGAATGTAAACCAGCCGTACTCGTCGTGCTCCTCGGCGTCCATCCGGATCGGCAGCGCGGAGTCGAGATGCGCGGTGTAGGCCACTTCGCTGGCGATGATCGGCAGCGGATAACGTGCCGCGAGGTATTGCGATTCGATCATGAACGACTGGGTGAGATTCATCGCCTCGGGCACCGCACCGTTGCCGGTCTCTTCGTGCAGCTCGCGCGACGCCGCGTCGTTCGCCGACTCGCCGCGCTCGATCGAGCCCGTGATCGGCTGCCAGAAATTGCCGCGCTCGGGACGGCGGTGCAGCAGCAGCACGCGCTTTTCGTCGTGCACCAGCACCTTGATCAGCCGGATCGTTTCCTCGCGCGGCACGAGCTCGCGCTGGAAGATCTCGGCGAAATGCTTCGTGACGAGCTCGCGCACTTCGTCGAGCGCCACGCGGCGTCCGGTCAGCTTCTCGATCGACGTCACGCCGGTGCCGTGCAGCCCGCATGGAGTGATCAGGCGGAAGTGCTCGAGGTTCGTGGTCACGTTCAGCGCGAAGCCGTGCGATGTGACCCAGCGCGCGATGCGGACGCCGATCGCCGCGATCTTCTCGTTGCCGACCCAGATGCCGCGCTTCCCCTCGACGCGCTCCGCCGTGATGCCGTACTCGGCCACGGTGCGGATCAGCACTTCCTCGAGGTTCGTGACGTAGCGGCGGACGTCGCGGTTGCCTTCGCCGAGGTGGATGATCGGGTACCCGACGAGCTGGCCGGGACCGTGATAGGTGATGTCGCCGCCGCGCGTCGTCTCGAAGAAGCGGACGCGTTGCGCGGTCAGCGTGTCGGGCGTCGCCAGGAGGTTCGCCGCATCGCCGCCGCGGCCGAGGGTGATGACCGGCGGATGTTCGAGGAGGAGGAACTGGTCGTCGATCTCGTTGCGCTGCCGCATCTCCACGAGCTTTTGCTGGAGTTTCAGCGCGTTTTCGTAGGTGACGAGATGGAGTCGATGGACCTCACAGCGGCGCACGCTTCGCCACAACCCGTTTCACCTGCGAAGTAGTTCCTGCCTCAGCTCTTTCGCGTCCGCGATGACCTGCTCGTCGCTGGCCACGGCCAGCAGCGCGTCGATCCGCTTCAGCGCCGCCTTGCGGTCGCCCTGCTTCAGCTCCTCGAGCGCCTTGTTGTACTCGACGATGTGGCGGTTCGTCTCCGCCGTCTTTTCGAGCTTCGCGGCCTGCGATTCGAGGTCGCGGCGCGCGGCTGCATCGGCCGTGTTCGCTGCGAGCTGGCGCACGATCGCGGCCGCTTCATCGAGCTGCTGCCGATCGACGAGCGCATTCGCGCGGGCGGTGAGGTCGCGCAGCAGGATCGTCTTCGCCGCGAAGATCACCTGCTTGTCGCCGCTGCCGGCCAGCTCGGCGTAGAGCGCGTCGGCGTTGCGTCCAGTGCGGACGTACGCGTCGTACAGATGCAGCGCGAAATCGCGGCGGCGCGGCGCGAGCTGATGCGCGCGCTCGAGCGGCGCGATGGCGGGAGTCACGTCCTGCTCGGCCATGAAGCTGACGCCGAGGTCGCCGCGGGCGCGCGCTTCGTCGGCGCCGTGCTCGAGGGCGTGCTGCGCGAGGTCGCGTGCCTTCCGATACGACGCGACGTCGGTCACCTCGCCCGTGCCGGCGAAGGGGCCGATCGCCCTGCCGAGAAGCGACTCGGCGTACAGCAGGAGGATTTCCGGATCGTCCGGCGCGGCGGCGATCGCATCATCGAAATGCCGCAAGCCGGCCATCGCGCGGGCGTGATGCGGATCGGCCTGCAGCGCGGCCTCGAAGTGCCGCACCGCATCGGCGTGCGTCGTTTCGAACTCGTTCAAAAACGAGCCGAGCTCGTAGAGGATGTCGGCGCGCGAGAGCTGCTGCGACGTGATCGCGACGTCGACCTTCGGCCGCGGCACGATGCGCTTGCGGTCGTAGTACATGCCGGCGAGGCCCTGCTGCAGATCGGCGGGCGTGGCGTGGTAGTGCGTGCGCAGCGCGGCCTCGACAGGCACGCCGTGCTCGACGTCGTGCTCGAACGCGTCGAACGCGTTGCGGTCCGTCCGCAGCAGCCAGCCGATCGTGCCAGAGGCCTGGCGATAGAAGCCGGTGTCGCCGGTCATCTCGGCGTCGCGCGGCACGGCGAAGAGCTCCGTCATCGGACGCATGCCGCGCATCGGGCCGCTGTACGCGGGGCGGTACGGCAGCCCGAGGGCGATCTTGCTGGGGAAGAAATCGGCGTTGCTGTAGTACTCGGCGAGCCCTTCCTCCAGCCAGAGCGGCGGCCGCGTCGGGCCGTTCAGCAGGTTGTGCACGAGCTCGTGATACGGCGTGCGGTCGGGACGGCGGCGGCCGAACAGCACCATCGTGCCGCCTTCGTCGCCGCTGACGAACGCGCCGGGCGAGCGCGTGCCGCGGCTGAGCAGCAGATCGAAATACGGCTGCGCTTCGTTACGCCGCTCGAACAGCAGCACGCGCGAATGCGCCAGCGGCGCTTCGCGGAAACGCGGATGCAACTGCTGCAGCACGATGGCGAGCGTCTCGAGATTCGAGACCAGCTCGCGCGTCTCGTTCTCGCCGGCGGAGCTGATGACGGTGAAGTGCGGCGACTGGACGCGCACCCATTTTTCCCGCTCCGCCGGCAGCGCGATCGCAGTCTGATTCAGCGCGCGTCCGTCGTGCGCGATTCCTTTCGGGACCGGCGGCACGAACACCTGCGCGGCGAAAAGCAGCGGAGCGAGGATCACCGAATGTGAAAACGGTCACAGCGCGCGCGGCGATTCCGCCATACATTGCGCGCCAATCGGTTCGATTCAAATGGGTGAAAGAAGACCTCTGCAATCACGCGACGCGCGTTGGGCGAAAGCTGCGGCCTCGCGACTGGCGTCGCGTCGCGTGCCGCCGAACGTGATCTCGATCGGGAGTGTCGTCTTCGCCGCGATCGCCGCAGCGGCGCTGATCGCGTCGAAGCTATGTGGCACGGACACTCCTGTCCGTGTCGCGCTGCTCATCGTCGCGGCCGCGTGCATCCAACTCCGCCTCATCTGCAATCTGCTCGACGGCATGGTCGCGGTCGAAGGGAAGCTCGGCTCGAAATCGGGCGAGATCTACAACGATCTGCCCGATCGCATCGCCGATCCTCTGATCCTGATCGCCGCCGGCTATGCCACGCCGTATCCGGCGCTCGGCTGGTGCGCCGGCCTGCTCGCTGTCTTCACCGCCTACGTCCGCCTCCTCGGCGGCTCAACCGGTGCCGGCCAGGACTTCCGCGGACCGATGGCCAAGCCGCAGCGGATGGCGGTGATGACGATCGCGTGTCTCGCCGAGATCTTCATCCGCGAGTACGTCTTCATCGGCGCGCTCGCGCTGATCATCCTCGGCTGCATCGCCACCATCGCGCGGCGCACCGCGAACATCAAACGCATCCTGGAGTCGCGGTGAAAAAAGTCGTCGGCGGCGCGATCGCTCGCGTCGCGAAGTTCA
>Ga0068868_100000615_pt1 | contig 23958 bp, 23 predicted proteins | sample KBSMisM42_FD_64660 | JGI IMG/M metagenome (GOLD analysis project Ga0068868, IMG submission 64660) | Miscanthus rhizosphere microbial communities from Kellogg Biological Station, Michigan, USA - KBS Miscanthus M4-2 | ecosystem: Host-associated > Plants > Roots > Rhizosphere > Soil ...
GGATCATCCCCGGCTTCGGCGGCACCCAGCGGCTGCCGCGCCTCGTCGGGCCGAGCAAGGCGCTGGAGATGAACCTGGTCGGCGACGCGATCCTCGCCGGCGAGGCGCTCGACTCGGGCCTCGCCAACCGCGTCGTCCCCGACCACGAGCTGTTCGAGACCGCCCTGATGTGGGGCCGCAAGCTCGCCGGCCAGGCCCCGGTCGCCGTCGAGCAGATCAAGCTCGTCTCGCATGCCGGCGACCTCGACGAGGGCATCGAGGCCGAGAAGCGGGGCTTCGCCGCGGCGTTCGGCAGCGAGGACGCCAAGGAGGGCATCGCCGCCTTCCTCACCAAGCGCACACCCAAATGGAGCGGCAGGTAGCCGAGCTCGCGGAGCTGATTCGCGAGTCTGGCTCGACGGTGGTCCTCACCGGGGCCGGGGTCTCGGTCCCCTCCGGGATCCCGGACTTCCGCACGCCGCGGACGGGGCTGTGGGCCAACGTCGACCCGATGGAGGTCGCTCACGTCGACGTCTTCGAGCGCGACCCGGCGCGCTTCTGGTCCTATTACCGGCCGCGCTTCCACGCGCTCGGCGACAAGCGTCCGAATCGCGCCCACGAGGCGCTCGCCGAGCTCGAGCGACGCGGCTTGATCGAGGGCGTGATCACGCAGAACGTCGACCGCCTGCACCGTGCCGCCGGCTCGCGACGCGTGATCGAGGTGCACGGCTCGATCGAGACCTCGACCTGCCGGGGTTGCGGCGCGTCCTTCGGGATCGAGGAGGTCGACGCGCTTTTCGACGCGGAGGACGTGGCGCTCTGCGACGCCTGCGGCGACCCGGTCAAGCCCGACGTCGTCCTCTTCGGCGAGATGCTGCCCGAGGCGGCGATGCGCGAGGCCCAGGCGCTCGCCGAAGGGGCCGATCTGATCCTCTGCGTCGGTTCCTCGCTTACCGTCTACCCGGTGGCCGGATTGCCGGCCGTCACCCTCGACCGGGGCGGCCGGCTGGCGCTGGTGACGAAGGGGCCGACGCCCTACGACGAGGACGCCGCGATCAAGCTCGAAGGCGAGGTCGACGAGGAGCTGGACGCCCTGGTCGCGGCCCTGCGCTAGACGCCGCCGCCGCTCAGAACTCGACGCCCTGCCGTTCGCACTCGGCGACGACCGTGTTCGAGCGCGGCGTGTCGAAGCGGGCGGCGTGGGCGCACTTGGCTTCCGCTTCGGCACCGCAACCGCTGATCGTTTCGGCGCCGACGATCCCGGCTGTCTGAGCGTGGATGCAGCCCATCGGCGTCGGCGGGTTGCGATCGCCCGCGGTCGCGAAGACGACCGCGAGCATCGCGACGACGGTCACTACGAGGATCGCCAAGGCGGCCTTGATCTCGCGAGGACTGAGCTTGTAGAGCGGCGTCGTTTGCCGCGCGTAGTGCCCCTCGAGTGGCATGGCCGACAGGCTATCCGGCGCCCGCCGGGCTCGACCGCGCCAGCGTGGCGAAGATTTCGCGCCGATCTTTAGACACGTGTACGTGGTGGCGCGGCGCTCATGACGAGAGGGTTGAGCGGTCCGAGAAGCACCTAGTCGAGAAAGGAACTAACTCTTCTTATGGATTGGCTGAACGAAGGCGCCAACTCGTGGCAGATGACCGCCGCCACCCTTGTAGGCCTGATGAGCGTCCCCGGCCTGGTCGTGCTCTATGGCGGGGTGATGCAGAAGCGGTGGTCGGTGAACTCGATGATGATGGCGTTCGTCGCCTTCGCGATCGTGCTCGTCCTCTGGGTGCTGGTCGGGTTCAAGATGGGGTTCGGGGAGCCGATCCACGCGATCTCCGACAGCGGCTTCTTCGGGAACTTCCTCGGTAAGCCGGGCTCGATCCTGAACAGCAACGACCTGCTGCAGCGGGCGCACATCCCGGAGCTGCCGGAAGAAGAATTCCTCTTCCCGCAGTCGACGCTCGCCTACTTCCAGATCGTCTTCGCCGCGATCACGCCGATCCTGATGCTGGGCTCCGTGCTCGGGCGGATCAACTTCAAGGCCTGGATCCCGTTCGTCGCTCTCTGGACGCTGCTCTGCTACCCGATCAACGCCTTCCTGATCTGGGGCGGCGGCTTCTTCGCCCAGCAGGGCGCCGTCGACTACTCGGGCGGCTACGTGATCCACCTCGCCGCCGGTGTCTCGGGCTTCGTCGCCGCCGCCGTGATCGGACCGCGGCTGCAGCGCGATCGAGAGGTGGACGCGCCCAACAACCTGGCGATGGTCGCTGTCGGCGCCGGCCTGCTCTGGATGGGCTGGAACGGCTTCAACGGCGGCGACTGGTACAGCGCCGGCGAAGTCGCCTCGGCTTCGCTGCTCAACACCAACATCTGCGTCGCGGTCGCCTTCCTGTCCTGGGTCGCCCTCGACTACCTGACGGGCCGTAAGCCGAGCCTGATTGGGTCGGTCAACGGCATGATCGTCGGGCTCGTCGCGATCACCCCCGGCGCCGGCTTCGTCAACGGCTGGGCCGCGATCATCATCGGCGTCGTCGCCGCGGCGCTCGTTTACCTGGCGCTCAACTACCTGAGCCGGGTACGCCCGTTCCGCAACGTCGACGACACGCTCGGCGTCGTCTACACGCACGGCTTCGCCGGCGTCGCCGGCGGCCTCCTGGTCGGGATCTTCGCCAACAACCTGATGGCGGGCGAACACGAAGGCCTGATCTCCGGCGGCGGGCTGCACCTCCTCGGGGTCCAGGCCTACACGGCGGCGTGGGTGATCGCCTTCTCGGCGATCATGACCTACGTGCTGCTCAAGCTGATCGGCATCTTCGTCCCTCTGCGGATGACCGAGGCCGAAATGGAGGAGGGCGACATCGCCGTCCACGGCCACGAGGTGTACCCGTCCGACGTGCCGTCGCTCGGGTACCCGGATGGCGTCCCGGCCGCGCGGGCCGCGCCGGCACCGGGGGGCGTCTCCGGCTAGGCAACGGCAGGCCTCCTGGCGGCCGGCCGGATCGAGAAGGAAGCGAACCGCCCCCGACTCTCCCGGGGGCGGTTCGCGTTCGCGGGACCGAACCGCTGGCTCAGGCGGCTGTCTGCCGCTTGGGCGAGCCGGCGACCTCGCGCAGCACGTCGAGCATCGTCGCCACCGCCGGCGTCACGGCGGCGCCGCGGCGCACCGCGGCGAAGACGCGTCGCACCGGGCTGCTCGGGTCGAGCGCCCGGACGTCGATGTCGGGGCGGGTCGCGGAGAGCGCGATCCGCGGAATCAGCGCCACCCCGACGCCGGCGGCGACCAGGCCCTGGACGGTCTGGTAGTCGTCGCTCTCGAAGGAGACGCGCGGCTCGAATCCGGCCGCGTGGCAGGAGCGGACGACGTGGCGTGCGCAGGGGCTGGTCGCCGATGTCTGCACCCAGGGCTCCTCGCTCAGGTCCTCGAGTCGCACCCTGCGCCGCCGCGCCAGCCGGTGGGCAGCTGGGAGGGCGAGGTGCAGCGGGTCTTCGAGCAGCTCGAAGCGACGCAGGCCCGCACCGAGCCGCTCGCCGACCCCGGGGAACTCGAAGAGCAGGGCGAGGTCGAACTCGCCGGCGCGCAGGCGCGGGGCGATCCGCTCGGGCTCGTCCTCGGCCAGGGTCAGCTCGACCCCCGGGTGCGAGGCGCGCAGGCTGGCGATCGCCCGCGGCAGCAGGGTGCCGCCCGCGGTGGGGAAGGAGGCGACCCGCAGGCGCCCGCCGCGCCCGCCGGCGATCGCCTCGACCTCGGTCTCGGCCGCCTCCATGCGGGCGAGGATGCCGTCGGTGTGGGTGGCCAGGGCGGCGCCCGCCGGGGTCGGCAGCACGCCGCCGCGGTCGCGCTCGATCAGCTTCGCCCCGACCTCGCCCTCGAGCGTCGCGACCGCCTGGGAGACGGCCGACTGCGAGTAGGAGAGGGCTTCGGCGGCCGCCGAGAACGAGCCGCGGGCAACGACCTCCCGCAGGATCTGGAGCCGGGCCGCGTTTAGCATAAGCAAAGCTTATTCAAAAGATAGGAACTAACAGTTGCCCTGATGCAAGATCCGTGTGAGCATCGAGGCGAACTCCCTCGCGAACCCGACTCGCCCACAAGGAGGGCCCAGATGGCAACCCGAATCATCGTCTCCTACGACGACACAGACAACGACCGCGACGCGTTGGCGCTCGGCCGCCTTCTCGCCTTTGGCGGCGCCGAGCTCTCGCTCGCCTACGTTCGCCACTCGCAGGGCGGTGCGCTCGAGCAGAAGGAGGCCGAGGACCTGCTGGCGCACGGCGCCGGGTCCGTTGGCGCTCCCGACATGCCGCGCCACGTAGTCGTCAACCCCGGCACCAGCGTCGGTCTCGCCGAACTGGCCGAGCAGGAGAGCGCCGACGTGATCGTCTTCGGCTCCGAGTACCGGACCGCCCCCGGTACGGTCAAGCCCGGGATCTCGGCCCACAAACTGCTGCTCGGCGGACCGGCGGCGATCGCCGTGGCGCCCTCGGGGCTGCACACCCGCTCCTCGGTCAGCGTCGGCACGATCGGCGTCATCGACGAAGGCGACGAGGCGGCCCGCCAGACAGCGGCCAGCCTCGGTGAAACGCTTGGCGCCTCGGTCGTCGAGCGCGGTGGCGGTCCGGTCGACCTGCTCGTCGTCGGTTCGCGTCCCGAGTCCCCGCTGGGCAAGGTGACGCTGAGCGCGGCGAGCGACTACGTGATCGAGACGGCGACCTACCCCGTCCTCGTCGTCCCGCGCGGCGGTCCGATCGAGTTCGCCAGGGCCGGCGCCAACGAGCCGGTCGGCCCGGCCGACCCGGAGCCGGCGGTAACGGCCTAGCTTTAAATCCTGACCACGTTGTTCATCCGGGCCTCCTTGGAGGCTGGGGGTGTCAAGCCACCCAGCAACAAGGAGAAGACCCGGATGAAGATTCACGCTAATGCCCCCTTCGGTCCGAAGGGGAGACTCACGATGGTTCAGGCGCGTCCTCGAGCAGGGCTGGTCGCTGACGGAGGCGGCCGAGGCCGCCGGAGTCAGCGACCGGACGACCCGCAAGTGGGTGGGCCGCTACCGAGCCGAAGGCGAGACCGGCCTGCTCGATCGCGGCTCAGCGCCCAGGACGGTCGCCAACCGCACCGAGGAGGACCGCGTCGAGGCGATCGCCGCGCTCCGTCGGCTGCGGATGACCGGCGCGGAGATCTCCGAGTGCCTGGGCATGGCGCTCTCCACCGTCTCGGGCATTCTCGCCGACATCGGCCTCGGCAAGCTCAGCCGTCTGGGGCCGCCCGAGCCGCCCAACCGCTACGAGCGCAAGCGGGCGGGCGAGCTGATCCACATCGACGTCAAGAAGCTTGGGCGGATCGGGAAGAACGGTCCCGGGCACCGGGTCCGGGGCACCCGCCGGGGCACCCGCACGAAGGGAGCCGGCTGGGAGTTCGTCCATGTCTGCGTCGACGACGCCACCCGCCTTGCCTACGTCGAGGTTCTCGCCGACGAGAAGTCGAAGACCTGCATCGGCTTCCTGCGCCGTGCGGTCGCCTTCTACGGGCGTCACGGGATTGCGGTCGAGCGCTTGATGACAGACAACGGCAGCGCCTACCGCTCGACCTCGCACGCGATCGCCTGCCGAGCCTTGAAGATCCGCCACATCCGCGCCCGGCCCTACCGGCCGCGGACCAACGGCAAGGCCGAGCGCTTCATCCGCACCATGCTCGGCGGCTGGGCCTACGGGGCGATCTACCGCGACTCAGGAGAGCGAACCGCGGCGCTGCCGGGCTGGCTGGAGTTCTATAACTGGCGCAACCACACGGCTCCCTCAGCCACAAGCCGCCCGGAGCTCGCCTCGGCGAGCTGAAGCGGAACAACCTGATCGGGTCTTACAGCTAGCGGACGGCCTCGCGCAGCTCGGCGATGTCGGCCAGCTGGGCGTCGACCCAGTCGCCGGGGTTGCGCGAGAAGACCAGCTCCTTGAGGTGCTGGGCGCGCATCCGGCGCTCCTCGGGGTCCATGGTCAAGGCGCGGTGGATCGCATCCGCCTGCTCCTGGACGTCGAAGGGGTTGACCGAGAGGACGCTGTCGGCGAGCTCGTGGTGAGAGCCGGTGTTCTCGGAGAGGATCAGCACCCCGTCGCGGGTGTTGACGGCCGGCGCCTCCTTGGCAACGAGGTTCATGCCGTCGAAGATCGAGTTGACCATCAGCAGGTCGAAGTGCTTGTAGCGGGCGACGGCGTCGTAGAAGTCCTCGTAGATCTTGAGGTCGATCGGCATCCAGTCGGTGGTGCCATGACGGTGGTTGACGACGGCGACCAGGGCCTCGATCCGCTCCAGGTACTCGGCGTACTCGGGCACGTCCTGCCGCGATGGCTGCAGGTGGGCGATGAACGTCACCCGCTCGCGGAACTCCGGATGCTGGGTGAGGAAGGTGTCGAAGGCGGTGAAGCCGCGCAGCACGTTCTTGGAGAGATCGGCGCGGTCGACGCGGATGATCAGGTGCTCGCGGCGGCGGTCGAGCACCTCGCGCTCGGCGGCGGCCACCTCCGGCGATTCGGCGGCGCGGCGCAGCCGCTCGGCGTCGATCGAGAGCGGGTAGGCGCGAGCGCGGGTCTCGCCGCCCGCGTGGCGCACGATGCAGCGCTCGTAATCGACATCGGCCTCCAGCAGTTCGTCGCAGCAGCGGATGAAGTTGATGCAGTAGGCGTGGGTGTGGAAACCGATGATGTCGTTGGCGAGCATGCCGCGGAAGAGCGCCTCGCGGATGCGGCCGGGCAGGATCCGCCAGCTGTCGGGCTGGGACCAGGGGATGTGGACGAAGTGGTGCAGGAAGGCGTCCGGGCGAGCCTCGCGGATCATCGCCGGCGCGGTGTAGAGGTGGTAGTCGTGCAGCATCACCAGCGGCCGCTCGCGGTCCTCGATCTGGGCGAGCACGGCGGCGGCGATGTCCCGGTTGACCGCCTGGTAGCCGAAGTCCCAGGCGTCGAGCTCCTCCTGACGGATGTCGGGGGCGTTGGAGAGATCCCAGAGGTAGTGCTGGATGAACCAGAGGATCGGATTGGCGATCACGTTGTAGAAGCGGTCGTAGGCCTCGGGGTCGCTGCCGACCAGCAGCACCCGGTAGTCGATCCCGTCGATCGAGATCTCGACCGGCCCCCCTCTCTCCGCGGAGACGGCGACGTCCTCCTCGGTCATCGCCGAGGCGATCCAGAGGGCGTCGCGGTGGGAGACGAGGCCGGAGAGCGCCGTGACCAGGCCGCCGCCGCCGCGCCGCACGGTGCGCTCGCCGCTCTCGTCCAGCTCGAACTGTGCCGGACCGCGGTTGGAGACAATGATCAGCGGGTCGCCGTCGGACACGTGTCCACCCTACCCGGAGGGTGCGGCCCTGATGTCAATGCGGTGCGAACTCCATAGAGCCGTCGTCTGGGGCGGGTGGCGGCGATGGAGGCTCAGGGACGGAGGGTTCGGGCGCGGGTGGCGAGACCGGCTCAGGGACGGAGGTCGCGTCGGGCGGGTCCTGTCGTGGGGTAGGGGTCATCGGCTTGTGCCGCGCGCTGCTTCGGGGGGAGGGTCGATGCACCCGCTGTTTCGGTGCGCTCCCCTCAGCAGCCTCCGCACGGCGCCGATGACCCCTACCCCACGCCACCCGCCCGACGAGTCGCCGAGACTGAGCAGGGTCGGCGCGCGGCGGACTCTCGGATGGTCTCTGTCTCCGAACCACACCCGACAGGCCGACGTCGGGGGGAAGCTTCTCGGGCACGGGCGGGGTAAGCAGGGTCGGGGCGAGGCGGAGGGACAGGAGTGCCAGGGCTCCGAGCAGGAGGAAGCGGGCTGCCCGCGGCCAGCGGATGCGGAGCTTCATGGGGGGTTTAAGGGGTTGCGGGGCGGGGGTTCTCCCCCCGGCGGAGGACGCATACGGCTATAGTCCAGCGCCGTTTTGGCAGCGGCACGCGAATACGAGTTGGTCTTGATGCTCGACCCCGGGCAGGACGAGCCTGCGCGGGAGGCCCTAGCGCGGGACGCTCGCGGTCGGATCGAGAAGGCCGGGACGCTCAAGCACGAGAACAAGTGGGGCCTGCGCAAGATGGCCTACGAGATCGACCAGCGCAACGAGGCGGATTACCGCTGGTTCCGCTTCGAGGGGACCTCGGAGCTGCTCGACGAGCTCAACCACAACCTGAAGATCGCCGACGGCGTGCTGCGCTTCCGGATCTTCAAAGTCGACGCCGACACGCCGGTGATGGTGCCGCCCGCGGTCGCCGCTCCCGGCCCCGGCTCGCGCGAGCGGATCGGGCAGGGTGCCCACCGCGCCAAGGACGACGAAGTCGAGGACGTGGACGCCGGCGAGGCCTCGACCGAGACCGCCGCTCCCGCCGAGTAGCGGGAAATAAACCGCGAATTGCGGGTCTCGGGGGGAGAGACGCGCCGCTCGGGCTCTTAGACTGGGGTTCAGGCAAGCGATCTAGAGGAGTTGAGAGCCGTGGCGGCTTCGAACGTGAACGTGGTGGTCATCACCGGAAACCTGACCAAGGACCCCGACCTGCGCCATACGGGCGGCGGCACGGCGGTCTGCGAGCTGCGCGTGGCGGTGAACTCACGCCGCAAGGACGGGCAGACCGGGGAGTGGGTCGACAAGCCCAATTACTTCGACGTCAAGGTCTGGGGAGCGCAGGGCGAGAACTGCGCCACCTACCTCTCCAAGGGACGCCCGATCGCGGTCGAAGGCCGGCTCGACTGGCGCGAGTGGGAGGCGAAAGACGGCAGCGGCAAGCGCCAGAAGGTCGAGATCATCGCGAACACGGTCCAGTTCCTCGGCTCGCGCGACGGCTCCGGTGGGGGCAATGGGGGCGGAAACGGCGGTTTCGCTCCGAGCAGCGACGTGCCGGCCGACACCTCGGATTACGCCGGTGCTCCCGCGGGCGGCGGTGGCGGCGCCGACGACGACATCCCCTTCTAGCTCGGGTCAGGGCCGGCAGACCTAAATCTGTAGGATTGCCGGCCCTGATGGCTCGTGCAGGCGACACAGCACCTCCACGCCGCGGTAGGCGCGCCGCCGACCGCGCGCGGCCGCGCAAGTACACGCGGATCAACTCCGAGGCGGTCGACTACAAGGACCTCAGCCTGCTGCGCCGTTTCCTCTCCGACAAGGGGAAGACTCGGGGCCGCCGGGTCACCGGTCTTTCCCGCAAGCACCAGCGCCAGCTTTCGGTGGCGGTGAAGCGGGCGCGCGAGATCGCGCTGCTGCCCTACGTCGGAGAGCGTTGATGGCGCAGGCGATCCTGCTCGAGGACGTCGAGGATCTCGGTCAGCGCGGCACGGCCGTCGACGTATCGTCGGGCTACCTGCGCAACTACCTGATCCCGCGCAAGCTGGCGACGCTGGCGACGCCCGGGGCTCTCGAGCAAGCCCAGCGCCGAGCGGAAACGCTCGAGCGGGCGGAGAAAGCCCGCGCCGAGCGGGAAGAGGAGGCAGCCTCGCTGCTCTCCAAGACCGTGCTCACGATCCATCAGCGCGCCGGGGAGGACGGCAAGCTGTTCGGCTCGGTCGGCGCCAAGGAGATCGCCGACGCGATCCAGGACGCCCGCGACCTGCGCGTCGATCGCCGCAAGATCCGGCTCGAGCAGCCGATCCGCGAGATCGGCACGCACATGGTCGAGATCGAGCTTGCCGACGGCGCCGTTGCCACGGTCAAGACGATCATCACCGAGGAACGCTGACCCGCCCCGACCGCGCCACCGCCGCCCTGGCCGCGGTCTCCCTCGGCGGCGCCGCCGCCGTGCTCGCCGGGCAGTTCGGACGGATGCTGCGCCGCCGCTCGCGTGAGAGAGACGGATCGGATGGCTTGGTCGAGGCAGCGCCGGCGGCGGCGATCGACACGGTGGAGGTAGCGGTCGAGGGCTACGCCGAGACGCCGCACACCGAAACCGTGCTCTTCAACCTGCTCGCCGGCTTCCTCGGCTCCTTCGCCCTGGTCCGCGTCTCGACGCTCGGGATCCGCGACGAGTGGTGGCCGTTTCGCAACGTCAGGGTCGGCGGCCGCCACATCCACCATTTCGTGCCCGGCATCCTGATCGCCTTCGCCTCGGGCACGACGGCGCTGCTCGTCGACGACGAGAAGCTGGAAGAGCGGCTCGCGCTGAGCACCGGGGCGGGAATGGGCCTGACCTTCGACGAGGCGGCGCTGCTGCTCGACCTGCGCGACGTCTACTGGACCCGCGAGGGCCTGCTCAGCGTCCAGCTCAGCCTCGGCGCGACAGCGCTCCTCAGCATCGCGATCCTCACCCGCCGCATGCTGCGCCGCGGGGAGCAGCGCCGGGAGGCAGAGGGCCTGATGCCACCGGCCGAGCCGGTGGTGAGGCCCGGCCTCTAGGGCAAAAGAAAGGGCGGCCCGCGGGCCGCCCTTTCTTCCCCCTTTTCGTCCTGAGTCGAAAGCGCTCGCTAGCCCTTCGGGGTGCAGGAGCGAACGAAGCTGCCGGTCAGCTTGCTGCCGTCGCTGAAGATCGACGTCGCTTTCGCGTTGAGATGACCGTCCGTGCACTTGGCGAGCAGGTAGCTCTGCTTCTTGCCCTTGTAGGTGAACTGGCGGCCGAAGTTGAGTTCGAAGAAGATCGGCGAACCCGAACCGCCCGCGATCACCGGGACTTTGGCGATCGACTTCGTGCCGAAGCGCCCGTTGTGGACTTTCGACACCGTGACCGTGGTGACGACCGCCGCCGGCACCGGCACGGTGAGGAAGGCGTGGATGAAGATCGTCGTCTTGCCGCCCTTGACACCACCGTTGAAGGCGACGAGCTTGCTCTTCGCGATGATCGGAGCCTGTTCGGGGAAGGCGATCTCGACGTTGGTCTTGCCTTCGCCGACGATCGCGTCCGGGCAGGCCTTTTCCGCGGCCTTGGTGTCGCGAGAGTTGAGCTTGGCCGCCGTGCAGACGGGCAGGCCCTTGGCGTTGATCGTCCCGTTCTTGTCGGTTTCGACGACCACTTCCCGCAGAGCCGGAGGATGGGTGCCGTCGAGGGTCTGGATTTTGCCGCTGACGTTGAGGTTGATGCCGGCCATCTTGCTCTTCGGCAGCTGCTTCGGCGAGAACCCGCCGTTGAGCGTGAGCTTCAGATTCCCCACCTGGACGATCGTGGGCTTCTCGGCCGTCGCGATTCCCGCGAACGCCACCGCGAGCGCGGCTCCGATGGCGAGTGTCCAAATCAAGCGCTTGCGCATTGCTTATTTCTCTCCTTTTGGCTCGGGGGCGGTCCCGCCGAGGCCATAGAAAGCCTTGGGTCTATCCCTCCGGGTGCCAAATTACCAACATCCCGAACTAGATAAACCCTGGCATTCACAGAAAAGAGCGCCTTAACAGGAGGGCTTCTCATCCCTCGATCATCGCGAGACGCGTCTTCTCACGCTCTTCCGCCGCCCCCTCCGGGCCGAGGAAGGGAAGCGTGATCCAGAACATCAGGTCGGGCAGGCGGCTGGGAAGGCGGGCCGCGGCGCCGTGCAGAATCTCGCTGTAGAGCAGCTCGTTGACGCCGCCGGCAAGCGAGAGCGAGGTGATTCCGGGCAGCTCCACCGAGGTCTCGGCGCGACCGGCGTCGAGGAAGCCGGTGAACTGCCGCAGGGCGGCGTCGCGGCGGGCAAGCGCTTTCGGCCCCGCGGCGAGGACCTCGACGATCGCGAAGCGCGCCTCGTCGGGGTGCTCGGCGAGATGGCGCAGAAGCTCGCCGAGGCCGCTCGAGACCCGCTCTGCCCAGGGCGCTCCCGGCTTCGATTCGAAGCCGCGGGCCGTGTCGCCCAGCAAATTGCCGAGCAAGACGTCGTAGGCGGCCAGGAAGCAATCCTCCTTGCTCGAGAAGAGCTCGTAGAAAGTCTTGCGCGAGACGCCCGCGACCTCGATCACGTCGACCACGCGGGTCTCCGGATAGCCGCGCTCGGAGACCACCTCGATCATCGCCTGCAGGATCCGGTTTCGCTGCGATTCGGTCACTGCCTCCCGCGGCAAGCCATGCCGGCCGCGGGGTAGGCGCTCGCTCAACCTGGCTGTGCGTCTACCGGAGGCCACCCAGAAACTGTAGAACAGTCGGCCTACGATGGCTATTTCTGTACCCCGGCGTATCCCAGCGCGGGAGGACCCCGACGAGAGCCCATACAATCGGGTTCGGTGAAGAGGCTGGGGATAGCTCCGATCATCGCGCTCGGCATCGCGCTGCTCGTCCTCCTGGTGGGCGGTTGCGGCAGTTCCGGCGCGGGGACGGAGACCGCGACCACCGGTACGGAATCCCACTCAGGGGACACGGGGGAAGCCGGAAAGTCGAAGGCAGGCAGCTCGACCGAAAGCACCGAGGGCGAAGAGACCGGGAACCGCGACGGAGGCTCGAGGGCAAAAGCGCGGACCTCGCCGCTGAAGGTCTCGGGGGGCGGCTCGGCCCAGTACCGGGTACCGGGAGGCGACAACAGCATCCAGGAATTCGGCGAGGAGAGCGACGAAACGGAACTGGACGAAGCGGCGGCCGCGCTGCACGACTACCTGGTCGCCCGCGCCGAGGAAGACTGGCCGGCCGCCTGCGCAAACCTTTCGAAATCGGTCGACGAACAGCTCCGGGGACTCGCCTCGCGCGCCGAAGGCCTCGAGGGCAAGGGCTGTGCCACGATCCTCCAGGCCCTCACCCCCAAGCTGCCCGCCTCCGTGCGCCAAGAATCGACGATCGTCGACGCGGGCAGCCTTCGCCTCGAAGGCGACCGGGCGTTCCTCATCTACAGTGGCGCGGAAGGCAAGACTTACACGATCCTGATGGCGCCCGAAGACGGGGCCTGGAAGGTCGGCTCGCTCGCGGCGACGCCCCTCTCGTAACTCTTTTCGTTTATCAATCAGTATGATTTGAGGATGCGTGGGAGGCGACGGACCGGAGGGCGGTTTGCCTTGGCTGTCGCGATCGGCGTCGGCTTCGTCCTCGCCATCGCCGCCTGTGGCGGATCGTCGACGGGGGAGAGCGAACCCGCCTCGACCGGCCAGGCGAAATCGGAAGAATCCGCTCCCGCCGGCGGGTCGACGCGGGAAGCAAGCTCGCCCGGAGTCCGGGCGCTGGCGCAATTGCGAGCCAGCATCCTGCGCTACGGGAAAAAAGCGACGGAACCCGCCACCGCGGCGGCCGCCCAATCCGTCAGCGCCTTCTTCGTCGACAGCAAATACAAGGCGTGGGGAGCGGCATGCTCTTACCTCGAGTCCGGGATGAAGAAGCGGGCGCAGCTGATCGGCGGCCGCGGCGACGCCGGCTGCGGTAGGGGCGTCGAAGCGCTGATGACGACCGCGACTACGGCGGAGGGAGAATCGACCATCGTCAGGGTCAAGGGCCTGCGACGCCAGGGCGGCCGGGGGTTCCTGATCTACGAGACCGAAGCGGGAAAGACCAACGCGATGCTGATGATCCTCGAGGATGGCAAGTGGAAGCTCGCCGGCGTCAACCCGACGCCCCTCTTCTCCAGCTAACTCAGCGGCGTCGGTCGAGCCAGACGACCTGCTCGCGACCGGGGCCGACGCCGACGAGGCGGACCGGGACGCCGACGAACTCGGCCACGTAGTCGAGGAATGCGCGAGCCTCGGGCGGCAGGTCGGCGGAGGCGCGGCAGTCGCCGATCTCGGCGTCGAAGCCGGGTAGCTCCTCGTACTCTGGCGTCGCGCCGTGCAGGATCGACTGGTGATAGGGGAAGCGGTCGAGCAGGGCGCCCTCGCGCGAGCGGTAGCGGACCGCGACCTTGAGCGGGCCGATGCCGCTGAGCACGTCGAGCTTGGTGATCGCCAGCGACGTCATCCCGTTGATCCGGACGGCGTAGCGCAGGGCGATGAGGTCCATCCAACCGCAGCGGCGCTCGCGCCCGGTCGTCGTCCCGTACTCGCGACCGCGTTCGAGCATGTGACGGCCGGCGCCGTCGAAGAGCTCGGTCGGGAAGGGGCCGGCGCCAACCCGGGTCGCGTATGCCTTAGCCACCCCCCAGACCTCGTCGATGTCGGCGGGGCCGATGCCAGCGCCCACCGTCGCCGCGCCGGCGATCGGGTTCGAGGAGGTGACGAACGGATAGGTGCCGTGGTCGAGGTCGAGCAGCGTCGCCTGCGCTCCCTCGAAGATCGCCGTGCGACCGGCGTCGAGCGCGTCCCAGCAGAGCCGGGCGGTGTCGGCGATGTGGGGCTCGAGGCGGTGCCCGTAGCTGAGGTGCTCTTCGGTCATCGTGTGCAGGTCGAGGCGCGGGTCGGGGGAGGAGCCGATCGCCTGCCCGGCGGCCTCGCGGTCGCCCTCGCCGGCCTCCTTGCGTAGCTTGCGGCGTTGCACTGAGAGCTCGCGCAGCGCCTGCTGCTTGGGCTCCAGGGCGGTGCGTATCTTCGTCCGCAGGATCTTCTCGTCGAGCAGGTCCTGGACGCGGATGCCGAGGCGTAGCGCCTTGTCGGCGTAGCAGGGCCCGATGCCGCGCCGGGTCGTGCCGAGCGAGAGCTTGCCCAGCTTCAGCTCGCCGGCCGTGTCGAGCAGCACGTGGTAGGGCATGATCAGGTGCGCGTTGGCGGAGATCTTCAGGTTGCTGACGTCGACGCCGCGACGGCGCAGGCCGTCGATCTCCTCGAGCAGGATGCGCGGGTCGAGCACGACCCCGTTGCCGATCGCGCAGGTCTTGCCGGAGTAGAGGATCCCGGAGGGGATCAGGTGGAACTTGAACTCCTCGCCGTCGCGGACGATCGTGTGGCCGGCGTTGTTGCCGCCCTGGAAGCGAACGATGAGGTCGGCTTTCTCGGCGAGCAGGTCGGTGACCTTCCCCTTGCCCTCGTCGCCCCACTGGGCGCCGACTATGACGAGCCCTGGCATCGCGGTTGAAGATTGTGACGAGTCGCGCGGCAGGAGGAGCTGGCTCCCCCTTTAGGCGACCTTGCCGAAGCGGCGGTCCTCGCCGAAGAAGGCGACCTCGTCGCACATCTCGTTGAGACGGGAGACCGTGCGGGCGCCGATCTGCTCTTCGAGGGCGTCATGGGAGAGATTGGTCGTGACCAGGACAGAGCGCCGCGCCTCGTAGCGCTCGTTGATCAGCGCGTAGAGCTGCTCGAGCACCCAATCGCTGCGCTTCTCGGCGCCGAGGTCGTCGATGTGGAGCAGGTCGACCGAGGTGAGGCGCTCGAAGAACGCCAGGTAGGAGTCGCCGCCGGGCTCGGCGTCGTAGGTGCGGCGGACGCGGGCGAGGAGCTTCGGCAGCGAGTAGATCGCGACCGAGCGCCCCGCCTCCAGCGCCGCCTTGGAGACGAGCATGGCCAGCGTCGTCTTGCCGGTGCCCGTGTCGCCGAAGAGCCAGAGCCCGCGGCCGGCGTCGAGCCGCGCGTCGAGCTCCTCGACGAAGCGCCGCACCTCGCCGACGGCCGCTCTCGTCTCCAAGTCGCGAGCCATGTCGGAGACCGGCGGGCGGTCGAGGGAGACGCCGCGGTAGCGGGGCGGGATCGCCGAGGCGACGCCGCGCACCCGTCCGTGCTTGAGGCGCTGGGCGCGGCACTCGCATTCGCGGGCGACGTCCTCGGGGCCGAGGATCCAGCCCGAGCCGTCGCAGACCGCGAGCGGACAGGCCGTCTCGCGAAAGGGCTCGTTGCGGGCGCCGGGCATCAGAACTCGGGCCCCGCGGCGGCGACGTCGTCGAAGGGAGGCTCCTCGCCCGCCGGCTGCTCGATCGGGCGTTCGTGCCCGGCGTAGTCGGCGAACTTGGGGAAACGGTCGAGGAAGACGAGCTTGGGCGAGCCGATCGGCCCGTTCCTATGCTTGGCGATGATCACCTCGGCTAGCCCGTCGGGCTCGTCGTCGGGGTCGCGGTAGTAGTCCTCGCGGTAGAGGAAGGCGACGAGGTCGGCGTCCTGCTCGATCGAGCCGGACTCGCGCAGGTCGGAAAGCATCGGCTTCGGCGGGTGGCGCTGCTCGGGCGCGCGCGAGAGCTGGGAGATCGCCAGCACCGGGACCTCGAGCTCGCGCGCGAGAATCTTCAGGCCGCGGCTCATCTGCCCGACCTGCTCGACCCGGTTGGCGCGTGGGTCGTCGCTGCGCATCAGCTGCAGGTAGTCGACGATGACGAGGCCCAGACCTCCCTTGTCCGCGGTCTGGGCCTGCAGGCGGCGCGCCTTCGCCCGCAGGTCGAGCAGGCCGAGGTCGGAGGAGTCGTCGAACCAGAGCGGCGCCTCCTCGAGCTCGTTGCAGGCCCGCACCACCTTCGGCCAATCCTTCTGGGAGACCTGCCCCTTGCGCAGCTTGTCGCCGGAGATCCGCGCCCGGCAGGCGATGAAGCGCTGCGCCAGCTCCACCTCGGACATCTCGAGCGAGAAGAAAGCGACCGGCAGGCCGCGCTTGACCGAGACGTTTTCGGCGATGTTGGCGACGATCGCCGACTTCCCCATCGCCGGCCTGGCGGCGACGATGACCAGGTTGCCCGGCTGGAAGCCGCCGGTGATCGCGTCGACGTCGCGAAAGCCGGAGGGCGTGCCGGTCAGCTCGGTCTCCCCGGTGGAGAGCTTCTCGAGGCGGTCGACCTCGTCGTGGAGGATCTCGGAGAGCAGTTTGAAATCGCTTGCCTGCTCCTTGTGGGCGACGTCGAAGAGCAGCTTCTCGGCCCGCTCGGAGAGCTCGCGGGGTTCGCCGTCGCGCTCGTGGACCCAGCCCTGGATCTGCTGCCCGGCGCCGAGCAGGCGCCGCAACAGCGAGTTCTGCTGGACGATCTCGGCGTAGTGCTTGGCGTTGCCGGCGGCCGGCACCTTGGCGGCCAGCTCGGAAACGTAATGCTTGCCGCCCGCCTCCTCGATGCGGTTGCGCTGACTCAGCGCCTCGACCACGCTGAGCTCGTCGACCGGCTTGGAGGCCGCGTAGAGGTCGTGGACGGCGGTGAAGAGCGTCGCGTGCTTCTCGAGGTAGAAGTCGGCCGCGTTCAGCTTCACCTCGTCGATCACCCGCGTCAGCGTCGGCTCGGCGACCAGCATCGCCCCCAGCACCGATTCCTCCGCCTCGATGTTCTGCGGCGGCACGTGGGCTGTGGGAGCGGAAGCCATTCGATCTAGTTAACGACGAGGAACGGCGGAACCGCCCCGCACCCCGATCAAACCAGACCCCGTCCCGCCCCACGTCCGCCTCCCGTGCAAATACGGCCGAAAGAATTCACACCCCCGTCACAACCTCGCTTCGAGTCAAGACGGACGTGCCGGCACATGGCATTAGCTGAATGGGCGCCTCGGGCGGGTGGCGCGGCGGCGGGGGTCCGCCATAGCGGAGGACGCGCGCAGCGCGTCCGAGCACATGGGGGAGGGCCGCCGCGACAGGACCCGCCCGCTGAGGGGCCTATTCCTGTTCGTACGTGTGCTGGTAGGTCGTCGCCGGTCCGGATTTGCCCACCGGCGCGAACGGCGCCTGCTGGCTGCAGCCCGGTGCCGGGACCGCGGTCGAGTCGAGCTGGTTGCCGTAGGCGTATTTCTTCAGCCGTTCGAAGAAGCTTTCGGCCGCTTTCAACTTCTGTTCGCTCGATTCGTCGCGCGGCCGGTTGATCCAGGACTGGAAGGCTTCGCTTTCCGGCGTTTTCGAGTCGAGCGTCGCGGTGTCCCCGGAGCCGCACTGGCGCACGTCGAAGCTCGGCAGGCCGGAGGCGAGGCTCTTCAGGTAGAGCGGCTGACCGTAGGCGTTGGGGCGGTTGCTGGTCAGGCGCCCGGGATAGGTCGAGAGCGACTCGGGGCTGAGCGGGCCCATCGCGCGGATGTAGTGGGCGTGTTCGCCGCTGGCGTTTTCGTTGACCAGCTTGGCGTTGGTCATCGAGGAGACGTTCGCCATCGTCGCCGTCAGCTCGTGCTTGTAGAGGCCGAGGCCGGCGACGATCGGGTTGAGGTTGCGCAGGAAGGGGTCGACGGCGCGCAGCAGCGGCGGGAACTGATCGCGGAAGAGCTTGCGGACGGCGGGCGAACCGGTCGCGGAGTGCCTGATAGTCGGCCGCAACCCTTCGAAGAAGCCCTTCGCCTGCGGCGAGAGCTTGGCGAGCGCGACCAGGGTCGGCGAGAGCTGTTCGGCCACGGGGACGAGCTGGCGCATCACCGGGTCGGCGTCGACGGCGAAGGACTTCAGCCGTCTCACGGTCAGGCGCGACTCGTCCTGGAAGGTCGGGAAGGCGCGGAAGAGGGCTTCGATGTCGCGGTCGCGTTCGGCGGCGGTCGTGAAGACCGTGTTCGAGTTGCGGATCAAGCCGGCGAGCTCTCCCTGGCGGCCGCGCAGCGCCGCCAGGGAGGTGGCGCCGTTGCTGAAGAGGCGGTTGACCGCCAGCCGCTGGCTGTCGAGCACGCGGAAGACGCGATCGAGCTGCGTGAAGGTCGGTTCGAGCTGGCCGAAGGCGTAGGAAAGGTCCTGGCCGCGGCCCTCGACCGCGGCGGCGGCTTCCTGCTGCCAGGACTGGAACGCCGCCCTGGTCTGGGGATTGAAGGTACGGAAGATCTCGTCGAGCTGGACCGATTCGGCCACCTGGGCGGGTGGCAGCGTGCCGCCGTCGGGTAGCGGGTCGGCCTTGCGATCGCCCGGGGTCAGTTCGATGTAGGTCTCGGCGAGCAGCGTCTTGGTGCGCAGGATCGCCCGCGTATCGCTGGGGATCGGGCCGTACTTGTCTTCGATGTCGACCTTGGCCACTGCTTCCTTGCCATTGGCGCCGAGCACGATGTCCTGGACCTTGCCGACCGAGACGCCCGAGATCCGCACGTCGGACTGCTGGGCGAGCTGGGTCGCCTCCTTGAAGGGGATCTCGATCTCGTAGGGCTTGGCCTTGAACGGCGTCGGCCCGCCGAAGGTGATCCAGAGGAAGAGCAGGATGCCGAAGCAAGACAGCGCGAAGCCGGCGATGACGAGGAGCTGCGTGGTGCTCGGTGCGCGCTTGCTCATTTGCCCGCCGGTTCCGTTCCGGGGCCGCAGGTGCGGCCGGGTTCTTTGGGGTCGGCCTGGATCGCCGGCAGTTCGCCCTGGCGCGGGAATCGCGCCCCCTGCAGCAAGGTCAACAGGTAGGGCTTTTCACTCGTGAGGCCGTAGCCGAGCGAGCTGCCGTTGCAGGAGATGAGGACGAGGCTGCGTTGGATCGGGCCGGCCGGATCGTCAAGCTCGTAGGTGGCGTTGAAGTTGTGGTTGAGCCACGGCAGGTAGAAGAGGTAGCTCTGCTTCGAGCCCTTCGGCTTGTAGGCGAGCTCGTTGAGGAAGGCGTTGAACCCTTCCAGCGACTTGCCGAAGCCGCGCACGGACTTAGCGAAGTTCGCCGAACCCCGCTTGGCGTGGATGAGGACCGGCCGGATTTCGCGGGTGAAGGGGCGGATCTGATCGCGGATCGGCGCCGTCGTCTGTGCGAAGAAGCGCGCGTTCGCCTTCAGCGCCGGCTGCAGTGCCTGCGCCTGCGGGATCAGGCCGAGCAGGGCGGGACGTGAGACTCGGGAGAAGCGTTCGGCGCTGGCGAAGGCCGCGTTGGCGGTGGTCAGGGTCGAGGGCAGTTCTTCCAGCGTCTCCTCGATCGCCTGCTGCTGGTTGGCGAAGTTGCCGAGCGCCGCCTTGGAGGAGCTGACGAAGCGTTCGAGGTCGTGGTCGTGCCGCCCCAGTTCCCGGGTCAGCAGGCTGAAGCCGTGGATCGCGCGGGCGATCGCGACCCGGCGCTGGGCCACCGCCCGGTTGAGGTCGGCGGTGTAGTGGACGAAGGGCTGGAAGCGGCGGAAGACGTTGGAGAGCTGGCGGCCGCGGCCGCCGATTCCCTGGGCGCCGCCAGCGACGAGCAGCTGGATGTACTGGCGCGTGTCGGCGTCGAGCGTCGCCCAGAAGGCGTCAAGGTTGACGTTCGGTTCGGTGCGCGAGAGCGGGAAGTTGTGGCCGTCCTCGACGTGCCCCTTGCCCTGGCCCGGATCGACCTCGACGACCATGTCGTTGAGGTTCGTCTTCGGCCGCAGCAGCAGGGTCGCGTCGGGGTGGATCAGTTCGAGGTACCGCGGCTCGATGTCCATCCCGACGACGGCGTGCCCGTCTTCGAGGTCGACCGAGGTGACCTTGCCGACCTGGATACCGGCGATGTCGACCGCCTGGCCCTGACCGGGGGTGACCGCCTGCGCGGTCGTGAAGTCGCCCGTGACGTGGGCGAATTCTTCGCCGACGAGCGGCACCCAGCCGGGCAGCGACGCCTTCTGCTGGGTGAAGATCCAGAGCGTCATCACGACCGCCACGGCGGCGAGGACGAAGATCGCGATCGTGTCCTTGCTGCGCCCGCGCGACTGCCGCGAGAGCGATGCCCGGAAGTGGCCCCAGCGGCTCATGGGCCGACCGCCGCCGGGGTCGGAGCGCCGGGCTGACCAAGCGGGCCGTTGACGTCGGGTACCGGGTTGGAGTCGCAGCGTTCTTCCGGCTTCTTCGGCGGCCGGCCGGCCAGCCGCGGCTGGGTGCCGATCGGGGCCGTCGCGGTATGGGAGAAGAGCTGGCGGTCGATGGTCAGGTTGCCCTTCGGGTTCGCCGCTTCGACCAGCAGGTTGCCGCCGCCGGGCTGGAGGCGGACGAAGGGGCCGTTGCCGTCGAAGTTCTGGCCCCAGCCGGAGAAGTCGGTCAGCGCGTAGAGGAACTCGCGGTAATTGGGCCCGCCGGTGCTGAATCTGTCATCGATCACCTGGTTGAAGGTCGGCGAGAGCACCTTGGTCGTGCAGAGGCTGATCCGGTTGAGCTGGGGCAGCGCGATCGCCTTGCCGGCCTGCGCCGCGCCGGCCAGGCCGGGGATGGTTTCGCTGAGCAGCCTCGCCGTGCCGCCGCCCTCCCTGTCGGAGAGCAGGGGCCGGGCCTGGGCCAGCCACGGCTTGCCGGCGGCGATCCATTCCGGCAGCTCGGCCACGGCCGGGGTCATCTCGATCGCCCAGGCGCGCAGCGGCGGCAGCGTGCGGTTGAGCTCGACCAGCGAGCCGTGGAACTTGCCGAGGAAGGGAGCGAGGCGCTGGACCGAGGCGGTCAGGTTGCTCGACTGGTCGGCGAGGGCCCCGGTGAAGGTGTTGAAGTTGTCGATCAGGCCCTTCAGGTCCTCCTCGTTGCGCGAGAGGGCGCCGAAGGCGCGGCCGGCGCCGGCGACCAGGCGGGAGAGGTCGTGGGGCTCGGTCCCGAGCAGCGCGTTGGTCACCTCGGCGCTGTAGCGGCCGGCGTCGCCGCCATAGCGGAAGGCGCCGTTGAGCGCTTCGGCGCCGCTCTTGCCCCGCACCTCGGGGGCCTGGGTCGAGTCTTCGGCGGCGTTGGGCTTATGGGTGAAGGCGGTGCCGATGCCCTCCAGCAGGTGGCTGAGGTCGGCCCGCACCGGCGCCTGCAGGGCGCTCAGCACTTCGTCGATCTGGACCCACGTGGACGTGTGGCTGACCCCGATCGTGTCGCCGCTGTCGAGCTCGGGGGCGCTCGGGCTGCCGGGCGAGAGGTCGACGAAGAAGTTGCCCTCGAGGAAGATCCGCGGCCGGATCGCGGCGAAGGCGTCGTCGTGGATCGGCCGGCCCTTGCCTTCGACCGTGAAGGTCACGGACGTCGCGTCGCCGTCGCGTTCGACTCCCACCACCCGCCCGACGTCGACGCCGGCGATCCGCACCGGCGAGTTGGTCGAGATGTTGACCCCGTTGGAGAAGGTCGCCTTCAGCGTGTAGCCGTAGCCGGTGAAGGGGACGTGGCCGGTGAAGGCGAGGTACGGGCCGATCGTGAAGATGAGGATGAAGATCACCGCGATCGTCGCGTTGCTCGGCCGCCAGCGGAAGCGACCGCCCCTGGCCGCCGCCGCCCTCGTGTCCCTCTCTGGCAGGCGCCCCATCAGCCTTCTTCTCCCAGCTGCTTCTTGGTCTGCCCGGAGGTCTTGATGCCGTCGTTGCGCGGCGTGTTGCCGATCCGCGTCTTGCCGACTTCGTAGTGCTCGTTGCCCGCCTCGCACTCGCGCGGCTGGCCGGGCGAGGCCGTGTTCGGGTAGGGGTTGGAATGCAGGTGGTTGGCCAGCCCGTTGCTGGTGACGAGGAAGCGTTCGTTCGTCGGTTCCGGCCCATTGGCGGGTGCCGACGCTGGGCCGCCCTCGGCGTTTTCGCCACTTGGGGTCTGGAAGGCGATCGCGTTCACCCAGCCGCCCAGCGAGTTTCCTTCGCTGGAGGCGTTGGCGAGGTTGCTGAAGGCGATCGTCAGGTAGTTGCAGGTCGTCTGCGCCGGCCCGATGAAGCGGATCGCCGGCTCGAGCAGGTCGTTGGTTTCGATCAGCAGGTCGAGGCCGTTGAAGACGCCGGGCGATTCCTGGAAGGCGAGCAGGGCGTCCGCGGTCGGCGGCAGCTGCGCGTTCAGCTTCGGCGATTCGTTGAGGGCGGGGATGCCGGCGCGCAGGGCGGCGGCGATCGTCGGCGAGGTTTCGGCAAGCGCTTCGGCGCCCGGTTCGAGGGCCGCGAAGAAGCGGGCGGAATCGTCGAGGAAGGGCCGCACCGCCGGCAGGTCGGCGGTCACCGAGTCGAGCGTTTCCGGGCCCTTCGAGATCGTTTCCTGGATGTAGGGGCGGGAGACGCGGGCGAAGGCGGCAAAGGTCAGGTCGAGGCCGACGAACATGCTCGCCTGCCGCGCGGCGACCGGCGCCAGGGTGGCCGCCAGGTCCTCGAGCGAGCGCCAGAAGCCGCCGAAGTTCGTGTTCGGGTCGACGAGGTTGGCGAGGGCGGGCTGGCCACTTTCGACCGCCTGGCGCAGGACGGCGAAGAAGGCGTTGAGCTGCGGGCCGCGACCCGCGAAGGCGTTGCCGTAGCCGGCCAGGCCGCGCTGGATCGCGTCCCTGGTTTTGGCGTCGAACATGTCGAAGAACTGGTCGATGTCGACCGGTTCCGGGTGCGCCGCCGACTCGGGGATGGTTTCGCCGGCGGCGAACCCTTCGTCGGAGTCGCCGGGGACGATCTGCAGGTACTTGAGGCCGAGCGGCGATTTGGGCCGGATGATCATCGTCGAGTCGACCGGCAGCGGCTCGACGCTCTTGTCGAGGCTGAGGCTGAGGTCGGCGGCCACCGCGCCGTCGCCGGTGTGCACGGGGACCACCTTCTTGACCACGCCGACCCGGGCGCCGCCGATCCGCACCTCGTTGCCCTTGACCAGGGCGTTGGCGTTGGGCACGCGCGCGGTGAGGTTGTAGGTGGAGACGAAGGGAAGGCCGTTGTTGGCGTTGTAGGCGAGGAAGACGGCGACGATCACGACCAGCACCGTGACCGCGCCGACGATCGTCGGGCTGCTCGCCACCCCCTGGATGCCGCCGCGGTTCCTCATCGTCCTGAGCCCCCCAGCGCGTAGTCGAGCAGCGCGCGACGGCGCCGCGGGGGCGCGAGGCCGGCTTCGCCGAGGCTCTGGCCTTCGCCCAGGTCGGGGGCAGCCGGGCCGGTCGGGGCCGAGGGCGAGAGCGACGGGCCGGAGGGTGCCGCCGTGCCCGGCCGGGCGAGGGTGCCGCCGGCCGCGCTCGCTTCGGCTTCTTCGACTTCTTCGAGCGCCCGGAGGAGTTCCGCCGTGCCGGCCGAGGAGGCCCCGGCGTTGGGCCCGGTGAACTTGGCCGAGCAACTGCTCGATTCCGCGATTTCGTATTCGAGGCAGTTGGTGAGGGTCACGATGCTGCGCAGGTAGTGGCCGTATTCGTCGAAGCCGTTGGTCGTCGCGGCGCCGTTGTAGATCAGGTCGACGAGGCCGTCCCAACCGCCCGTTTCGCGAACGCTGCCGAAGAATTCGGCCAGCTTCGTCGTCGGGCTGGCACCCGAGTTGGCCAGTTCGCTGGTCTTGCGCACGATCGGGTCGGCTTCGACCAGGGTCGGGCCGGCGATCTCGCCGGTCGCTCCGAGCGACTTGAGGGCGACGGTGGAGGCGGCGGAGAACGGCGTCAGCTCACGGGTCGCTTCGGTGAAGGAGGGCGCCGCTCGGCCGAGGTCGGCGAAGACGGGCGTCGCCGCGTCGGAGAAGCCACGCAGGCTGCGCATCGTCGCGCGGAACTCGCGCAGGAAGGCGGGGAACTTGCGCAGCGACGCTTC
>Ga0068868_100000616_pt1 | contig 23942 bp, 18 predicted proteins | sample KBSMisM42_FD_64660 | JGI IMG/M metagenome (GOLD analysis project Ga0068868, IMG submission 64660) | Miscanthus rhizosphere microbial communities from Kellogg Biological Station, Michigan, USA - KBS Miscanthus M4-2 | ecosystem: Host-associated > Plants > Roots > Rhizosphere > Soil ...
CGGGCACGGGGCGGCCCCCTCCGCTCATGTCCCCCGAAGGCCGCCTGCGGCGGCCTTCTCCTCCTAATACTTCGCTGCGGGGGCCGCCCCATGCCCGTGGCAACCGGTGCGCGCTACCGACGGTGGAGTTCGGGAGGGGTGCGGTGGGTGCGCTGCGTAGCGAAGTATTAGGAGGAGAGCCGCGGCGCAGCCGCGGGTCGGGGGACATGAGCGGAGCAGCGCGCCCGGCCGCGCCCCTCCCGAACCCCTCCGAACGCCCGCGACGGTTTCGACGTTCGACCCGTCAGAACCGCAGCCGAACCCCACCCGCGAAGCTCTTTCCCGACGACACCTGGAACGACGACTCGTGCATCGCCGCGAGGTAGATGTCGATGTTCTTCGAGATGAAGTAGTCGTAGCCGAGCGAATAGATGCGGTCGGTGGTTTGCGAGAAGTCGGTCTTCGCCTCCGACGTGCCGTACGCCGCCAGGATCAGGGCCTGGCCGATCGGCACCGCGGCGCCGAACTGGAAGAGGATGTGCTTGACGTTGAGGTTGGCATCGGTACGGGCGCGGCCGAGCTGGCCGTAGAGGCGGACCAGCTTGAAGTCGTAGGTCGCGCTCAGCTGGGTGACCGTCTGCTGGTTGAATCCGGCGGGCACCGCCAGGGCGCTGTTCTGGATCTTCTCCCAGGCCAGCGCCATCGCGAACGGCCCCGACAGATAGGACACGCTGCCGCCGAAGTTGTGGCCGGGATCCTCCACGCCGTTCGTCTCCTCGCGGGCGTTGGCGACGAGGTGCACGCGCAGCGGATCACGCGGATTGTTGAGGTAGGCGACCGAGTTGTTCCAGCTGCGGTCGCCGAGCACGGCACCGGCGAAGTACTGGCGGGTGCTGGGCGAGAAGCCGAACGATTCGCCGAACGGATTGAAGGTGATGGTCGTGAGGTAGAGCGGCGAGACGTTGCGCCCGAGCACGGTGCTGCCGAAAGCGCCCGAGAGGCCGACGTTGGCGTCTCGGCCCCAGAACGCATCGCCGCCGTAGCCGCCCGTATTGCCGGTGTCGACGCTGAAGTACGACTCGAGCCGGAACACCGCCCGCAGGCCGCCGCCCAGGTCCTCGCTGCCACGAAAGCCGACGAAGCTGCGCGACATGTTGCCGCTGTCGAGCTGCCAGCGGTAGTCGCCGCCGAGCGGTCGGCTGTAGCTGCCGGAGGCGTCGAGCAGTCCGTAGAGAACCAGGTTTTGCGCGTGGACGTCGGTGCTGCACAGTGCCGCAGCGGTGGCCAGTGCGGCCGCGAAGAGCGTTCGGAGCATGGCCTATTCTGGCGCACGGGCACAATCGGCCCGCCGCAGCGAGGAGTGGTGTGGAGATCGTTGTCAACGGCGCATCGCGCGCCCTTCCCGATGAGCTGGCCTCGCCGCAGATGCCGCTGCTGTGGGCGCTGCGCGACCTGCTCGGCCTGACCGGCACCAAGTTCGGCTGCGGCGTCGCCGCCTGCGGCGCCTGCACGGTACACGTCGACGGCAGCGCGGTGCTCTCGTGCGTCACGCCGCTGGAGGCTGTGCGCGGCAAGCGCGTCGTCACGATCGAGGCGCTCGGCAGCCCGGAACGGCCGCATCCGCTGCAGCAAGCCTGGCTCGAGCAGCAGGTGCCGCAATGCGGCTACTGCCAGAGCGGCATGCTGATGGCCGCGGCGGCGCTGCTCGCGACCCACCGCACGCCGAGCGACGCCGAAATCGACGCCGCGATCACCAACATCTGCCGCTGCGGCACCTACCCGCGGATTCGCGCGGCCATTCGCGCCGTCGCCGCGCAGAGATGAAGCGCCGGAGTTTCCTGCTCACGGGCGCTGGCGCGGCCGGCGTGCTGCTGGTGGGCTGGGGCGTGATGCCGCCGCGGCCGCGACTCGGCGGCGTCGACACGCTGCCGGTCGTCGACGGCGAGGTCGCCCTGAACGGCTGGATCAAGATCGCCGCCGACGGCGGCGTGTTGCTGGCGATGAACCACAGCGAGATGGGCCAGGGCGTGCATACGGCGCTGGCGATGCTCGTCGCCGAGGAGCTCGACGTGCCGCTGTCCCGGGTGCGCCTGATCCCCGCCGGCCACGACCGGATCTACGGCAACGTCGCGATGTTCGTCTCCGGCCTGCCGTTCCATCCGGCCGAGGTGGCGCGGCACGACAGCACGATGGTCCGCAGCGGCCAGTGGGTCGTTGCCAAGATCGCCCGCGAGCTCGGCATCAACGTCACCGGCGGCTCGTCGTCGGTCGTCGACGCCTGGGAGGTGCTGCGCCTGGCCGCGGCGACGGCGCGGGCGCAACTTCTCGGTGCCGCCTCGCTCGTCTGGAAGCAGCCGGCCAACGAGCTCAAGGTCAAGGACGGCGTCATCAGCCATCCGAGCGGCGCCAGCGCCCACTACGGCGAGCTGGCGAAGGTGGCGGCATCGACGCCGAGCGGCACCGTCCAGCTCAAGCCGGCGAGCGAGTGGAAGCTGATCGGCAGCGCCGCGCCCCGGCTAGACGTCGTGGCCAAGAGCAACGGCACGGCGCAGTTCGGCATGGACGTGCGGCCGCCGGGCCTGCTGTTCGCCGCCATCCGCCATTGCCCGATGATCGGCGGCAGCGTCGGCGCGGTCGATGTCGCCGCGACGCTGAAGCTGCCCGGCGTCGAGCGCGTGGTCCGGCTCGGCAGCTATGCCGGCTCGACCGAGGCGCTCGCGGTCGTTGCCCGGAGCGGCTGGCATGCGCAGCAGGGTGCCGCGGCGCTTGCGGTCCAGTGGCGCCAGCGTCCGGCCGGCGGCCTCGACAGCGCCGCCATCCTCGCCGAGCTCGAGCGGCGCGCCCGCGACGCGGATGCGGGCGACGGCGGCTTCGCCTTCTACGCGCTCGGCAAGATGCCGCCAACCGATGCCCCGGCGGGCCCGCGAACGGTGATGCAGGTCTATCGCGCCCCCTACCTGGCGCATGCGGCGCTCGAGCCGATCAACTGCACCGCCCGGGTGGCCGACGGCAAGGTCGAGGTCTGGGTGCCGACGCAGGTGCCGGGCCTGGCCCGCGGCATCGCCGCCGAGGTCGCCGGCGTATCGCCCGAGTCGGTCACCGTCCATGTCACCTACCTCGGCGGCGGCTTCGGTCGCCGCCTCGACGTCGATTTCGTCGGCCAGGCGGTGCGCATCGCGATCGAGTGCGGCGGCAAGCCGGTGCAGCTCGTGTGGTCGCGCGAGGAAGACCTCGGCCACGACTTCTATCGGCCGGCCGGCGTGGCGGTGCTGCGCGCCACCCTCGGCGAGGACGGCCGCCCGAGCTCGCTCAGGATCACCAGCGCCGGCGACGCGATCACGCCGCGCTGGCTCGAGCGCGGCCTGCCGCAATTGGCCGGACCGGTCGACACGCCCGACAAGACCGCGAGCGAAGGCCTGTTCGACCAGGTCTACGAGATTCCCAACCAGCGCATCGCTCACGTCGCCACGCAAAGCGGCGTCCCGGTCGGCTTCTGGCGCTCGGTCGGGCACTCGCACAACGCCTTCTTCAGCGAGGCGTTCATCGACGAGCTCGCCCACGCCGCCGGGCAGGATCCGGTCGCCTACCGCTTGGCGATGCTGAAGGATTCGCCGCGGCACCGCGCCGTCCTGCTGCTCGCGGCGCAGCAGGCCGGCTGGCCGGGCTACGGCACGACCCAGGCCCTGCCGCCGGGGCGCGCACGCGGCGTCGCCCTCCACGAAAGCTTCGGCAGTATCGTCGCCCAAGTGGTGGAGGTGAGCATCGTCGGCATGCTGCCGCGGGTGCACCGGGTGGTGTGCGCGGCCGACGTCGGCATCGTCGTCAACCCGGGCATCGTCGCCCAGCAGCTCGAGAGCGCCGTGGTCTTTGCCCTCACCGCCGCGCTTCATGGCCGCATCGACATCGTCGACGGCGTCGTCCGGCAGACCAACTTCCCGAGCTATCCGATGGTCCGCCTGGCCGATTCGCCGCGGATCGAGACCCATCTGGTGGCCAGCGCCGACCCGCCGGGCGGCGTCGGCGAGATCGCCACGCCGCCGCTGGCGCCGGCGCTGGCGAATGCGCTGTTCGCACTGACCGGCAAGCGCCAGCGGGAGTTGCCGCTTACCGCCTGAGAGCAGCTCCGGGTACGCGGCCGAATCGGCCCGGGCCGCCTTCAGGCCGAATCGGCGGTCTGCGTTCCCGACGACCGGCGCACGTGGCGCGCCAGGGTGCGGCGCAGCTTCGGCGCATCGATCGGCTTGGTCAGGAAGTCGTTCATGCCGGCGGCGAGTGCGAGGTCGCGTTCGGAGACCAGTGCCGCCGCGGTCAGGGCGACGATCGGCAGCGCATGCGCGTCCCAGGTCTTGCGCAGCTCGGTCGCCGCCTCGTGGCCGCTCATGAGCGGCATCTGCACGTCCATGAGCACCAGGTCGAACGGACGGCCGGCGCGGGCGGCCTCGTGCACGGCCTCGATCGCCGCCCGGCCGTCGCGCGCCTCGGCGACGTCGACGCCCCACTGCACCAGCGTCGCCACCGCGATCATCATGTTCACCGGGTTGTCCTCGACCAGCAGGATGCGGGCGTCGCGCAGCCGCTCGTGCTCGCCGGCCTCGCTGATCAGCGCGTCGCCGGGCAGGACCGCCGGCGGCAGCGGCAGCTCGGCCCAGAAGGTGCTGCCGGCGCCGACCCGCGTCTCGACGCCGACGTCGCCGCCCATCAGCCGCGCGAGCTGGCGGCAGATCGACAGACCCAGGCCGGTGCCGCCGACGGCGCGGGTCGTCGATGCGTCGCCTTGCGAGAACGGCTGGAACAGGCGCGACAGGAGCTGCTCGTCGACGCCGCTGCCGCTGTCGACGACGGCCAGGCGGACGCCGCCGCTCGCGCCCGCGGTGGCGACGATGCGGATGCCGCCCTCGAGCGTGAACTTGACCGCGTTGGTGATGAAGTTGCCGAGGATCTGGCGGATCCGCACCGGGTCGCCGTTGACGACCGAGGCGAGTCCGGCCTCGACCTCGAGCTCGAGCGTCAGGCCCTTGGCATCGGTGATCGGCCGATAGGACGCTTGCACCGCGGCCAGCAGCTCGCGCAGGTCGAAGGCGCTGGTCTCGAGGGTGAACTTGCCGGCCTCGATCTTCGAGAAGTCGAGGATGTCGGACAGGATGCCTTCGAGGCCCTGGGCGCAGGCCAGGATCTGCTCGAGGTGATAGCGGCGCGTCTCCGGCGGCAGCGATTCCGCCAGCGCCAGCCGAGCCAGGCCGAGCAGGCCGTTCAGCGGCGTGCGGATCTCGTGGCTGGTGTTGGCGAGGAAGGCGCTCTTGGCCTTGCTCGCCGCTTCGGCGGCATCGCGGGCGGCGGCGAGCAGGGCGTCGAGGCGGTGCCGCTCGGTCACGTCGTCAGCGATCCAGATCGTGCCGCCTTCACCCGGCCGGTCCGGGTCGACCGCCTGGCCGAGCAGGCGGCACCAGAAGCGGTCGCCGTCTCGCTTCTTCATCTCGCGCTCGATCTCGAACGGCTGTCCGGCGGCGAGCAGCGGCCCGGCGAGCCGGCTGATCTCGGCGTACTCGGCATCGTCGATCCAGACGGCCGAGCCGGGCTGGTCGCGCAGCTCGCCGGCCGGCCAGCCGAAGATCGCCTCGAAGCGCGGATTGGCCTGCACGAAGCGGCGGTCGCGGGTCAGGGCGATGCCGATCGAGGCGCGCTCGAAGATCGCCGCATGCTCGAGCCGGGTCTGCTCCGCGGCGGTGACGTCGCGGGCATTGACGACGACGTAGTCGCGCCGGTCCATGTTGAAGCGCACCGCAGAGATCAGCACCGAAGCGAGCCGGCCGGCGCGGGTGGCGATGCGCGCCGGCATCGCATCGATCCGGCCTTCGCCGTCGAGCGCGGCGCGCAGCCGGCAGGGATCGTTCGGGTCATGCCAGAGGCCGAGCTCGTCGGCGGTGCGGCCGACCGCCTCCTCGGAGGTGAAGCCGGTGAGCTGGCTGAAGGCCGCGTTGACCAGCGTCAGGCGGCCGGAGTCGGCCTCGTAGAGGGCGATGCAGTCCGGGCTGGTGGCGAAGAGCTGCGACAGCATCGCCTCCGAGCGGCGCAGCGCCGCCTCGGCGGCCAGGCGGGCCGTGATGTCGAACATGATCGTGAGCGTTGCCGGGCCGCCTGCGGCCTCAACCCGAACGCCGGTCGCCTGCACGCTGATCAGCCGGCCGTCGACCGTGCGGGCGTGGAAGTCGCGCACCGGCACGCCTTCGCCGACCGGCAGCCGCTCGAGCTGGGCGATGCGGTCGACGACGCGCTGCCGCGATTCGCCGGGCGGATGGAGCTCCACCATGCGGACCCCCTTCATCGACTCGGTGTCGGCAAAGCCGAAGAGGCGCGCCGCTGACGGGTTGGCATCGAAGACGATGCCGTGGCGATGCAGGAAGATCGGCGACGGCGAGCTCTCGAACAGCTCGCGGTAGCGCGTCTCGCTGGCAGCGAAGGCGCGCTGGGCGCGGAGCTCGTCGGTGACCTCGCGCGACACGCCGCGGTAGCCGTCGAACACGCCCTCCGGCGTGTAGCGCGGCTCGCCGCTGATGCTGTGCAGCCGGGTGCGGCCCTGCGGGTCGCGACGGCGCACGATCAGGCCGGCGAAGGATCGATGCGCCTCCAGGTCGGCGCGGTGCTGGTCGAGCTGCGCATCGCTCATGCCGAGGTTCGGCAGCTCCCACGGCGCATGGCCGAGCTGCCGGTCGAGCGCGCTCCGATCGGACGGCGCCGCGGCGTCGGAGATGTAGGTGAAGCGGAAGTCGCGGTCCTGCTCCCAGTACCAGTCGGCCACCAGGCGGAGCGCATCGCGCGAGCGGCGCGCCAGGAGCTCGGCCTCGCGCAGCCGCTGGCCGAGGATGCGCACCGCGAGCGCGCTCGCCACCAGGGCTGCGCCGGCGCCGAGGGCGAGCAGGCCGAGCGCCGGCCGGGCGGGCAAGCCGCCCACCTCGAACAGCAGGCCGAGCGCGGCGAGAAGCAGAACCACCGCCGCGATCGCGACCACGGCGAAGACGGGCCAGGGCGGCCGGGGAAGGGGCGCTTTGCGTCGCTGCGCCGCCGTCATCGCCGATCAGCGGAGGACGAGGTTCCGGGCCGACGCCAGCTCGGCGCGTGCCGCCTCCGCGGCGCGACGCGAGGCGAGGGCGAAATCCGCGCCCTGGGCGCCGGCCGGATAGAGCACGGCGCGCGACGAGCTGACGATGATCGGCCCCGTGGTCGCGCCGGCGCTGCCGCGCCAGCCGGCCTGCACCGTCGCGGCGGCATCGCCGCCTTGCGCGCCGATGCCGGGAATCAGCAGCGGCAGCCGCGGCGCCAGCTCGCGGACGCGAGCGATCTCGGCCGGGAAGGTGGCGCCGACCACGAGGCCGACCTGGCCGGTCGTGTTCCAGGCGCCGGCGGCGAGCCGGGCGATGTGCTCGAACAGGCGGTCGCCGGATTCGAGGCGCTGCTCCTGCAGGTCGGCACCGCCGGGGTTGGAGGTGCGGCAGAGCAGGATCACGCCCTTGCCGGGGTGGCGCAGATAGGGTTCGATCGAATCGAAGCCGAGGTAGGGCGAGAGCGTCACCGCGTCGGCGTCGTACCGATCGAACAGCTCGCGCGCGTATTGCTCGGCGGTCGAGCTCATGTCGCCGCGCTTGGCGTCGAGGATCACCGGCACCGCCGGCGCCGTTCGGTGGATGTAGGCGATCAGCCGCTCGAGCTGCTCCTCGGCGCGGTTGGCGGCGAAATGAGCGATCTGCGGCTTGTAGGCGATGACCAGGTCGCGGGTCGCGTCGACGATTGCCGAGCAGAAGTCGAAGATGCGTGCCGGGTCGCCGCGCAGATTCTCGGGAAAGCGCGCCGGGTCGGGATCGAGGCCGACGCAGAGCATCGAGTCGTTGGCGCGCTCGGCGCCGGCCAGCATCTCGGTGAAGGTCGTCATCGGTCGAGCTTCCTGGCCGGCTCCGTTGCTCCGGCTCCGGCCTCGCGCCGCGCCAGCGCCGCGGCCTGGCCGACGTAGTTGCGCGGCGTCATCGCCAGCAGTCGTGCGCGCTCCTCGGGCGGAATCGCCAGGTGGCGGACGAAGGCGTGCAGGGCGTCCCGGGTGATCGCCTTGCCACGGGTCAGCTCCTTGAGCTGCTCGTAGGGATTGGCGATGCCGTGGCGGCGCATCACTGTCTGCACCGGCTCGGCCAGCACCTCCCAGGCAGCATCGAGGTCGGCGTCGATGGCGGCGGGATCGACGCCGAGCTTGGCCATGCCGCGGCCGAGCGAGTCGAGCGCCAGCACCGCGTGGCCGAGAGCGACACCCAGGTTGCGCAGCACCGTGCTGTCGGTCAGGTCGCGCTGGAAGCGCGACAGCGGCAGCTTCTCGCTCAGGTGCGCGAGCACGGCGTTGGCAAGGCCGAAGTTGCCCTCGGCGTTCTCGAAGTCGATCGGGTTGACCTTGTGCGGCATGGTGCTCGAGCCGACCTCGCCCGCCTTGGTCTTCTGCGTGAAGTAGCCGAGGCTGATGTAGCCCCAGGCGTCGCGGCACCAGTCGATCAGGATCGTGTCGCAGCGCTTGATGGCATCGAGCAGCTCGGCGATGCCGTCGTGCGGCTCGATCTGGGTGGTCATGGGGTTGAAGGCCAGGCCGAGCCGCTCCTCCACGATGCGGCGCGAGAGCGCCTCCCAGTCGAAGCCCGGGTAGGCGGCGAGATGGGCGTTGTAGTTGCCGACCGCGCCATTCATCTTCGCCGGCAGCGCGACCGCGGCGATCCGTGCCCGGGCCACGGCCAGGCGCGCCGCGACGTTGGCGAATTCCTTGCCGAGCGTCGTCGGCGTCGCCGTCTGGCCGTGGGTGCGCGACAGCATCGGCTGCTCGGCGTAGGCCCCGGCCTTCTCGCGCAGCGATGCGAGCACGGCGTCGATCGCCGGCAGCAGCACCTGCTGCCGCGCCGCGCCGAGCATCAGCGCATGGCTGGTGTTGTTGATGTCCTCGCTGGTGCAGGCGAAGTGGAGAAAGCCGGTCGCCGGGGCGAGCTCCGGGTCGGCGGCGATGCGCTCGGCCAGCCAGTACTCCACCGCCTTGACGTCGTGATTGGTGGTGCGCTCGATCGCCTTGATCGCCTCGGCGTCGGCCTCGGAGAAGCGCTCGACGATCTGGCGCAGGAAGGCGAGAGACTCGGGGCCGAAGGGCCGGAGCTCGGCGAAGCCGGCTTCGGAGAGGCCGATGAGCCACTCGACCTCGACCCGGACCCGGCAGCGGATCAGCCCGTATTCCGAGAGCAGCGGCCGGAGCGCCTCGACCTTGCCGGCATAGCGACCATCGAGCGGCGACAGGGCGAAGAGCGGCGATACGGGCATCAGGCGAGCGAGGGAGGACGAGCGCAGCCAGCCATTATCGGCTGCGCCTAGAATGAATTCGACACCGCGCGATCAGGCAAAGCGGAACAAATCGAATTCTGGAAAGCGGCGCTCGACCCATGAAGCTCATCGGATCCCTCGCCAGCCCCTACGTGCGCAAGGTGCGCGTCGTCATGGCCGAGAAGAAGCTCGACTACCAGTTCGAGATCGAGGACGTCTGGGCCAGCGACGCCATCCTCGCCTCGAACCCGCTCGGCAAGGTGCCCTGCCTGGTGATGGAAGGCGGCGAGGCGGTGTTCGATTCGCGGGTGATCGTCGAGTACCTCGACGCCCGCTCGCCGCTGGCCCGGCTGATCCCCGAGCCGAACCGCGAGCGCACCGAGGTGCGCACCTGGGAGGCGCTCGCCGACGGCATGATCGACGCCGCCATCCTCGCCCGGCTCGAGGCGACCTGGGCCGGCCGGACCGCCGAACAGCGCAGCCAGGCCTGGATCGACCGGCAGATGAAGAAGATCGACGCCTCGCTCGAGGCGATCTCGACCGGCTTGGCCGAGAAGCCCTGGTGCAGCGGGATCCACATGACGCTCGCCGACATCGCGGTCGGCTGTGCCCTCGGCTACCTGGCGTTCCGCTTCCCGCAGATCGCCTGGCGCGAGCGGGCGAACCTGGGACGGCTCGCCGACAAGATGAACGCTCGGCAGAGCTTCATCGACACCGCGCCGCCGAAATAGGGCCCCCACGCTCACTGCGTTCGCTGCCCCCCGAGGGGGCGCGGCCGGGCTTGGGGCGGCCCGGCGCCCGGCCGGGTCACGCCGCGGCGACGACGGTCACGCGCGGGGTCGCCGCCCGCTCACGCCGCGGCGACGGCGGCGACCCGGGCGGCTGGCGCGGGCACCGGGTTGGCGCTGAAGCTGCTCGCGCTGGCCATCGGCCAGTAGGTGCGGAATACCTGCAGGTGCGATTCGCCGTCGAGCAACTCGCCGGTCTTCACGAACGGCAGCAGGTTGGAAAGCAGCTTGACGCCATGCTCCGAGTTGCGCCGGACGATGTGGTCGGCGGTGATGCCCGCCGGATCGTCGAGCCCCGCCGCCTGCACCAGCTCCTTGAGCGCCATCATCGTGTTCTGGTGGAAGTGGTAGACGCGGTCGGCCTTGGTCGGCACGTCGAGCGCCTTCTGCCGCTGCGGATCCTGGGTGGTCACTCCCGTCGGGCAGGCGCCGGTGTGGCAGGTCTGCGCCTGCAGGCAGCCGAGGGCGAACATGAAGCCGCGCGCAGCGTTGCACCAGTCGGCACCGATCGCCAGCATCCGGGCGATGTCGAAGGCGCTGACCACCTTGCCGGCGCAGCCTAGTCGGATCTTCTTGCGCAGGTCGAGCCCGACCAGGGTGTTGTGCACCAGCAGCAGGCCCTCCTGCAGCGGCGCGCCGACGTGGTCGGTGAACTCGAGCGGCGCCGCGCCGGTGCCGCCCTCGGCGCCGTCGACGACGATGAAGTCGGGGGTGATGCCGGTCTCGAGCATCGCCTTGGCGATGCCGAACCACTCCCAGACATGGCCGACGCAGAACTTGAAGCCGGTGGGCTTGCCGCCCGAGAGCTCGCGCAGCCGCTCGATGAAATGCATCATCTCGATCGGCGTCCTGAAGGCGCCGTGCGAGGCCGGGGAGACGCAGTCGACCCAGGGCTGGACATGGCGGGCCTCGGCGATCTCGAGCGTCACCTTCGGCCCGGGCAGCACGCCGCCGTGCCCCGGCTTGGCGCCCTGCGAGAGCTTGAGCTCGATCATCTTCACCTGCGGATCGCGGGCGTTGGCGGTGAACCTCTCTTCGTCGAACGAGCCGTCGGATTTGCAGCAGCCGAAGTAGCCGGAGCCGATCTCCCAGATCAGGTCGCCGCCGTGCACACGGTGGTGCCGGCTGATCGAGCCTTCGCCGGTGTCGTGCGCGAAGTTGCCGCGCTTGGCGCCGGCGTTGAGGGCGAGGATCGCGTTGGCGGAGAGAGCGCCGAAGCTCATCGCCGAGATGTTGAAGATGCTCGCGTTGTACGGCTGGGCGCGGCCGGCGCCGATCAGCACCCGGAAGTCGTGCGTCTTCAGGAGCGTCGGCTGCAGCGAATGGTTGATCCATTCGTAGCCGACCGCGCCGACATCGAGCTGGGTGCCGAAGGGCCGCTTGTCGGAGTCGCCCTTGGCGCGCTGGTAGACCAGCGAGCGCTGCTGGCGCGAGAACGGCGCCGCCTCGCGGTCGTCCTCGATGAAGTACTGGCGTATCTCCGGGCGGACGAACTCGAGCAGGAACCGCAGATGGCCGATCACCGGGTAGTTGCGCAGGATCGCGTGCCGCGGCTGCAGCACGTCGCGCAGGCCGATCAGCACCAGCACCCCGAAGACGATCGCCAGCCAGGGCTCGAAGCCCATCCGCATCCAGCCGGCCATGCTGGCGATGAAGCCGACGATGCACAGCGCCCAGGCGCCGTAGCGGATCGGAAAGTAGCGGTCCAGCCGGTTGATCCACTCGAACATGGCGCTCCTCCTCGGGCGTGGCGCGATGGTAGGCCCGCCCCGTGACCGGGTCCTCGTGGAAAGCGTGAACGCGCCCTAGGCGGCGAGGAAGAAGTCGCGCAGCCGCCGCGCCGTGTCGTCGGGTAGCTCCTCGGGGATGAAGTGGCCGGCCTCCATCGCACCGCCCTCGACCCGCCCCGAGGCGCGCGCGCGCCAGAGCGCGAGCGGGTCGAAGCGCTTGCCGACCAGGCCGCGCGCGCCCCAGAGCAGGTACAGGTCGCAGCCGATCTTTTCGTTCGCGGCACGCGACGCGCGATCGTGCTCGAGGTCGATCGACGCGCCGGCGCGGTAGTCCTCGCAGCTGGCGTGGATCGCATCGGCGCGGCAGAAGCAGCGCTCGTACTCGGCCAGCGCCTCGGGCTCGATGTGGCCGAGCCCGTCCGAACCCCAGCTGGCGAGCGTCCAGCGCAGGTAGAAGGCCGGGTCGCCGCCGATCATCCGCTCCGGCAGGGGCTGAGGCTGGATCAGGAAGAACCAGTGGTAGTAGCCGATCGCGGCGCGCATGTCGACGAGCTCGTACATGTCGAGCGTCGGCACGATGTCGATCAGTGCCAGCCGCTCGATGCGCTCCGCGTGGTCGAGGGCGAGCCGATGCGCCACCCGGCCGCCGCGGTCGTGGCCCGCGACGAAGAAGCGCCTGTGGCCGAGGCCGCTCATCAGCGCCGCCATGTCCGCGGCCATCGCCCGCTTGCTGTGCAGCGCATGGTCGGCCTCGGGCATGGCCGCGGGGCCGGGCTTGGCCGAGTCGCCGTAGCCGCGCAGGTCGGGGATGACGAGCGAGAAGTCGGCGGCGAGGCGGCGGGCAACGCGATGCCACATCGCATGCGTCTGCGGATAGCCGTGGAGCAGCAGCAGCGGCGGCTTCGCCGGGTCGCCGCCGGTGCGGGCGAACAGCTCCACCTCGCCGGCGGCGTGCAAGCCGCCCTCGAAACCTTCGAACCAGGCCATCGCGCGCTCCTCAGAAGATCGACAGGCCGCTGCGGCCGGCGAACAGCTCCAGCGCTCGCGTGCCGAGCACCGAGTTGCCGCTCTCGTCGACCGCAGGCGACCAGACGCACAGGGTGAGCTGATCGGGAACGACGGCGACGATACCGCCGCCGACGCCGCTTTTGCACGGCAGGCCGATGCGAAAGGCGAACTCGCCGGCGGCATCGTAGGTGCCGCAGGTGAGCATCAGGGCGTTGAGCCGGCGCGCCTGCCGTTCGCTCACCACCGGCGAGCCGTCGCCGGCCACGGGATGGGCGCCGTCGCGGCAGAGATAGCCGGCCGCCTTCGCCAGCTGCCGGCAGCTCATCCGCAGCGCGCACTGGTGGAAGTAGAAGTCGAGCACGGCGTCGACGTCGTTGTCGATCTTGCCGAAGCTCTTCATGAAGTTGCCGAGGGCGACGTTGCGAAAGCCGGTGGTCGCCTCCGACGCCGCGACCTCGGCGTCGAAATCGATCGCCTCGCCGGCGAGGCTCGAGAGCATCTCCAGCAGGCTCGCCTTGGCGCCGCCGCCGAGGACGCTGAGCAGCCGGTCGGCGACGGCGATCGCGCCGGCGTTGATGAACGGATTGCGCGGTATGCCCTGCTCGCTCTCGAGCTGCAGCAGCGAGTTGAACGGGTTGCCCGAGGGCTCGCGGTGGATGCGTTCCCAGAGCGCATCGCCGAGCAGGCGCATCGCCAGGGTCAGCGAGAACAGCTTGGAGACGCTCTGGATCGAGAACGGCACCGCGCTGTCGCCGGCCGCCGCCTCCTCGCCGGCGCAGGTGCGCAGGGCGATGCCGAACTGCGCCGCCGGCACCCGGGCCAGCGCCGGGATGTAGCTGGCGACGCGACCTTCCCGGCCGAGCTCCGGGCGGAGATCGCGATCGATGCCATCGAGGAGGGTCTGGAAGTTCATGGTCGTGGTGAAACACGGCGCTCGGCGCTTGAGACGCAGCCGATGATGCGCCACTGGCGCGGCTACCGAGTCATCACGATTTTCGGGGTGACCGATCCTCGTCCGAGGCCGGGCAGCGTGGCCATCGCGCCGATCCCGACGCGGGCCTCGCGAGCGGTCAGGCGACCGGCTCGGCGGCTCGCGGCGCGGGCGACGGCGTGTCCGCGGGCGCGGCGGCGGTCGCGCAGGCATCGAGCGCTCGCGCGGTCGCCGCGAAGGCCTGACGCAGCCAGCGTTGCGCCGCATCGCGCTCGTGCCGGCGGTGCCAGAGCAGGCTCACCTCGATCGGCGGCAGGGTTCCGGGGAAGGGCCGGACCGCGAGGCCGTCGGCCAGGCCCGAGGCCGGGACGAAGCTGCGCGGCAGCACCGTCAGCAGCTCGGACTCGTGCACCACCCGGGCCGCGGTCGCGAACTGGTTGACGGTCAGCATCACCCGGCGCTCGCGGTCGTCGCGCGCCAGCGCCTCGTCGACGAAGCCGCGCGGCCGGCCGGCGAAGCTCACCCGCACGTGGCGGGCGGCGCAGTAGTCGTCCAGCGACAGCCCGGGCCGCGCGGCGAGCGCATGGCCACGGCGCATCACGACCACGTATTCGCAGGTGTAGAGCGGATCGAGGGCGATCGTCGCCTGCGCGCCTTCGCCGGCCAGCGCCGCGGCCACGTCCGGGAAGAAGCCGACGGCGGCGTCGGCCGCGCCTTGCTCGAGCAGCGGCCGCGGGTCGCGCGAGGACAAGGGCAGGACGCGCACGTCGGCCAGCGCCCGCTCGCGCAGCAGGGTGTCGACGAAGGGCGGCATCAGCACGGTCGCGGTCGCGTCGGCCATCGCCAGGGTGAAGGTGCGCCGGTCGCGCGTCGGATCGAAGCCCTGCGGGTCGAGCGCGTGGCTCAGCCGATCGAGCGCGGCCTGGACGTGCGGCCACATTCCGGCGGCGTGGGCCGTCGGCACGACGCCGCTCGGCACGGTGACGAACAGCTCGTCGCCGGTCGCTTCGCGCAGCCGCCGGAGGGCGTTGCTCACCGCCGGCTGGGACATGGCCAGCTGCGTCGCGGCGCGGGTGACGTTGCGCTCGAGCATCACCGCGGCGAAGACGCGCAGCAGGTTCAGGTCGAGGGTTCGGAAATTCATTGCGCTTGGCGCTCCAGGCGGTATTTCTCGGCACGGCATTCACCGGGGTGATGGCCGGATTCGGACTGGAAATTTCCCTTCACCTAGGGAAAACCCTAGTCTACCCGGCTCGCGGTGCTTTCGCTCCGCAAAGGTCTCAAGGAGAAACGCCATGCCCGTGCAAAAGATCCATGTCCTCGTTCCTCCGCTGCGCGGCGTCCCGCCCGGCGCCGCTTGGGCGGCGCAGGCGGTCGCCTGGGTGTTCGGCACCGACCCGCGCCGGCCCAGCCTCCAGCACTGGCTCGCGGCTGCCCGGGTGCGCCGCCTCGCCGACCGCGCCGACCGCCGCGCTGCGCGCGACCGGCAGGACGTGATCGCCCTGGCCAGGCGCTACGAGTCGAGCCAGCCCGAGTTCGCCAAGGACCTGTTCGCCGCGGCCTGCACCGACCACCGGGCCTGACCGAGGGCGGCCGGAGCTCGCCGGCCGCGAGGCGATCGCGCAGGAGCGCCTCGCTATACTCGTTCTCGAAGCGCCGATTTGTCCGGCTTGCGGGCGCTCTACAAATTCGGCTAAAGATGGGATCCGAAACCCGGAACTCCGCTTTGGCGGCGCCGGGTTTTTTCACGTCCAGACGCCAACCGCATGCCCTCCCTCGGCGACGTCCAGCCGCAATCCGTGCATTTCGCCGAGCCGCTCGGCCTGGCCAGCGGCGCGGTGCTGCGCGACTACACGCTCGCCTACGAGACCTACGGCACGCTGAACGCGGCGAAGAGCAACGCGGTCCTCGTCTGCCACGCGCTCAACGCCTCGCACCATGTCGCCGGCACCTACGCCGGCAAGGAGAAGAGCGAAGGCTGGTGGGACAACTTGGTCGGCCCGGGCAAGCCGCTGGACACCGATCGCTTCTTCGTCATCGGCGTCAACAACCCGGGCTCGTGCTTCGGCTCGACCGGGCCGACCCATCCCAACCCCGACCCGGCCGCGCACGGCCACCCCTACGGCAGCGACTTCCCGGTGGTGACGGTCGAGGACTGGGTCGACGCCCAGGCGCGGCTGGTCACGGCGCTCGGCATCGAGCGGCTGGCGGCAGTGATCGGCGGCAGCCTCGGCGGCATGCAGGCGCTCGACTGGTCGCTGCGCTATCCCGAGCGCCTCGTCCAGTGCGTCGCCATCGCGACCGCGCCCAACCTCTCGGCGCAGAACATCGCCTTCAACGAGGTGGCGCGGCGGGCGATCGTCACCGACCCCGAGTTCCACGGCGGCCACTACGCCGAGCACGGCGTGATCCCGCGCCGCGGCCTCCGGGTGGCGAGGATGATCGGCCACATCACCTATCTCTCCGACGACGCGATGGAGGCCAAGTTCGGCCGCGACCTCGCCAACGCCGCCTTCGGCTACTCGACCCAGGAGATCGAGTTCCAGATCGAGGCCTACCTGCGCCACCAGGGCGACAAGTTCAGCGAGTACTTCGACGCCAACACCTATCTGCTGATCACCCGCGCGCTCGACTACTTCGACCCGGCGCGGGCGCACGGCGGCGACCTGACCGCGACCTTCGCCTCGGCACGCTGCCGCTTCCAGCTCGTCAGCTTCACCACCGACTGGCGCTTCGCGCCGGCGCGCTCGCGCGAGATCGTCAAGGCGCTGGTCGACAACAAGCTCGATGTCAGCTACGCCGAGATCGCCGCGCCTCATGGCCACGACGCCTTCCTGCTCGACGATCCGCGCTACCACGGGGTTCTCCGGGCGTGTTTCGCGAACCTCGCGAAGGGGCTGGCGTGAGCGACCGGACCGACATCGAGCTCATCGCCGAGCTGGTGCCCAAGGGATCGCGGGTGCTCGACCTCGGCTGCGGCGACGGCGAGCTGCTCGCGCTCCTGTCGCGCGAGCGCGGCTGCAGCGGCTACGGCATCGAAATCGACGACGCCAACGTCCTCGCCTGCCACCAGCGCGGCGTCAATGTCATCCAGCTCAACCTCGAGGACGGCCTGGCGCTGTTCGAGGACCAGAGCTTCGACGTCGTCCTCCAGCTCGACACCCTGCAGCACCTGAAGAATACCGAGCGGATGCTGCGCGAGACGGCGCGCGTCGGCCGGGTCGGCATCGTCAGCTTCCCGAACTTCGCCCACTGGCCGAACCGGCTGCACGTCGCCGCCGGCAGGATGCCGGTGACGCGCGTCCTGCCGTACCAGTGGTACGACACGCCGAACATCCGCGTCGGCACGTATGCCGACTTCGAGGTGCTGGCCCGAAAGGACGGCCTGGCGATCCTCGATGCCTTCGGCATTCAGGCGGGCAAGGTGGTGCGCACCTGGCCGAACCTTCTCGCCAGCGTCGCCGTGTTCAAGTTCCAGCGCGGCTGAGGCCGCTCGCGCTCGATCCACACCGAGTCGCCGAACTCGTGGGTGCGCCAGGCGCCGTCCTCGAGCGCGGCGTCGATCCGCGCCAGCGTCCGTTCGCCGACGAAGGCGCGCAGCAGCTCGTGATGGCTGGTGCCCGGCTCGTGCGTGCCGCTGACGAGGACGTCGACGACCTGCACTCGGCTCGCGCGGCCGAGGCGGTTGGTGGCGATGCCGCTGCCGGCGTGCAGACCACCGGGGCGAGCGGCGGCGTGCTCGAGGGCGCGGGCGACGGTCGTGCCGATGGCGACGACACGTGCGCCGCGCGCCTTGGCGGCACAGGTCGCGGTGACGGTCGAGGCCGGCAGGCGATACGGCTCGTCGAAGGGCAGGCGCGCATCGAGCACCGGATCGCCCGTCGACGACAGGCCCGCGGCGTGGGTCAGGGTGGCGAAGCCGATGCCGCGGCGGCGGAGTGCGTCGAGGAACTTCCAGTCGAGCACGAATCCGGCCGACGGCGGCTCGAAGGCCACCGGCGGGCCGGCGATCCGCGTCCACACGTCCCAGAGCGCGAGCGGCTCGGCGAGATGCGCGTACTGCACCGGCCGACCGTGCCGGGCGATGCCGGCATGGACCGCGTCGGCGTCGCCGGCAAAGCGGACCTCGACCAGGCGCGGATGGCCGAGGGTGCGCAGCACCTCGGCCTCGAGCGGCCCCAGATCTAGCCGATCGCCGGGGGCAAGGGGCGGCGGCACGGGTCGGTCCTCGGTGCGCATGCGGAAGTCGCCGGCGCCGAAGACGACGGCGCTGAAGCGCTGCGCCTCATCCGGCGCGCCGGCAGCGGTGCGACCGGCCAGGCGCAGCTCGATCGTCGCGCCGCTCGGCAGGTGCCGGCCGCTCAAACTGGCCGGCAGCGTGGCGGCGTCGTTCGCAACCACCAGATCGCCGGCAGCGAGCAGCTCGGGCAGGTCGGCGCGCTCGTGCGCCGCGAGGCGACCGTCGGCATCGACGACCAGCAGGCGGGCGTCGCGCGGCCGCTGGACCGGCAGGGTGGCGGCCTTCATGCCGGATCCCTCGCGCCCGCCGCGGCGCGCTCGCGGTCGATCCGCGCCACGATCTCCCGGGCCGCATCCCCCGGCCGCTTCAGCGTCGCCGGGTCGGCATCGGGCACGGCGAGCGCATGCAGCGGCGTGTCCATGTCGCCGGGATCGACGGCGACGACGGCGATGCCGTGCGGTCCGAGTTCCTCGTTCCAGATCCGGCTCAGGTGCGCCAGCGCCGCCTTGCTCGCGCCGTACGCGCCCCAGCCGGCGTAGGGCGTGACCGCGGCGTCGCTCGAGACGTTGAGCACCACCGGGCGCGTGCCGACGGCGGCGCCTTCGCGCGCCGCGCCGGCGAGCAGCCCGAGCAGCGCCTTGGTGAGGCGGAACGGGCCGACCAGGTTGGTGGCGAGCGCCGCCTCGAAGTCCTCGCACTCGGTGTCGGCGAGCAGGGCCAGCGGCACCGGGCCGAGGCTGGAGGCGTTGTTGACGAGGACGTCGAGGCTGCCGAGCGCGGCACCGACCTGCAGGGCGATGGCGTGCGCGTCATCCTTCCTGGCGATGTCGCCGACGATGCCGTGGCTGCCTGCGATGCGGCGTGCGACTTTCGCGACCGCGTCGCCGTGGCGGGCGACGAAGGCGACGGCGTCGCCGCGCGCGGCGAAGGCCTCGACCAGCGCCAGGCCGAGGCCGGAGGTTCCGCCGGTGACGGCGACGCGCAGCGGCGTGCGCGGGGTGAGCGGGGTGTTCATGAAAGCTCCTCGAATAGCGATGCAGCGAAGGTAGGTGCCGCCGCCTCGCTTCACCAGTGCGCTGTCCGATATACCGACGCTTGGTCACAATCGCGACGACCATGAGCGACGCCGCCAGCCATCTCGCGCGCAACCTCGCGGGGCTGCGCCATGCGCGCGCCCTGACGCAGGAGGCGCTCGCCCGCTCCGCCAAGGTGCCGCGCTCGACCGTCGCCAGTCTCGAGTCCGGGGCCGGCAATCCGTCGCTGGTGGTCTTGGTGAAGGTGGCGCAGGCGCTGGGCGTGCCGATCGACGAGCTGCTCGCCTCGCCGCGCGGCCTGGTGCGGCGCTGGCCGGCGGGCGAGGTCGCGACGCGCAGCAAGGGCCGCGGCGTGACGATCAGGGACCTGGTGCCCGAGCCGGTGCCCGACGAGATGATGGAGGTGCTCGACTTCGTCCCCGGCGCGGTGATGGCGGGCACGCCGCACCTGCCGGGCACGCGCGAGTTCTTCACCTGCCTCGACGGCCGCGTCAACATCATGGTGGCCGGCGATCGTCATGCGCTCGCCGCCGGCGACGTCCTGGCGTTTCCCGGCAACCTGCCGCACTCTTACCAGAACGCCGATCCGCTGGCCCCGGCGCGCGGGGTCTCGGTCGTGGTCTTCGCCAAGGCCGGCGTCTGAGCCGTCGCTGCAAGCGGCGTCGCCGGCCACAGCGCCCGACACACGCCTCGGCTATTCTTCGAGGCTTTGCAGCTCGAGGCGTCGCCATGAGATTTCAATGCGCGTTCCGCATGGCCTGCGTCCGGATGCCGCTTCCCTGCAACACGGTCCGCTGACATGACAGAGTGCTCACAGGCGCGAGCCGGCGCTCGCGCGACGGATCGTCGTTGGTTGCTTCCACTGGCGCTCGCCGCCGCCGTCTTCGGCGCCGGGTGCGGCGACAAGGGCGAGGCCGGCAAGGGCGCGCCGGCGGGGCCGCCGCCGGCCGAGGTCGGGGTCGTCAACGTCGCCCTGCGGCCGGTGGGCCTGGTGACCGAGCTGCCGGGTCGGCTCGAGGCGTCGCGCGTGGCGCAGGTCCGGGCGCGCGTCGCCGGCATCGTGCTCAAGCGCCTGTTCGTCGAGGGCAGCGACGTCAAGGCGGGCCAGCCCCTGTTCCAGATCGACTCCGCCCCCTACCAGGCGACGGTGTCGAGCGCCCAGGCGACACTCGCCCGGGCGCAGGCGAACCTGACGCAGGCGTCGGCCCAGGTCGAGCGCTACAAGCCGTTGGTCGAGGCCAACGCGGTCAGCAAGCAGGACTACGTCAACGCGGTCTCGGCGCAGAAGCAGGCCGAGGCCGACGTCGCCGCCGCCAAGGCGAGCGTGCAGAGCGGCCAGATCAATCTCGGCTATGCCGCGGTGACCGCGCCGATCTCCGGCCGGATCGGCCGCGCCCTGGTGACCGAAGGCGCGCTCGTCGGCCAGGGCGAGGCGACGCCGCTCGCCCTGGTGCAGCAGATCAACCCGATGTACGTGAACTTCACGCAGTCGACCACCGACGTGCTGCAGCTGCGCCGCGCCATCGCCAGCGGCAAGTTCAAGCGCTCCGGCGGCGACGCGGCGAGCGTCAGGATCGTGCTCGAGGACGGCAGCGCCTATCCGCAGCCGGGGCGCCTGCTCTTCTCCGATCTCTCGGTCGACCCGACCTCGGGCCAGATCACGCTGCGTGCCGAGGTGCCCAACCCGACCGGGCTGCTCCTGCCCGGCATGTACGTCCGGGTGCGGCTCGAGCAGGCCGAGACGCCCACCGGCATCGTCGTGCCGCAGCAGGCGGTCACGCGCGGCACCGCCGGCGACAGCGTCATGGTGGTCGGCGCCGACGGCAAGGTGTCGCCGCGGCCGGTCAAGGTCGGCGCCGCCGCGGAGGGCGGCAGCTGGGTGATCCTCGAAGGCCTGCAGACGGGCGAGATGGTCATGGTCGACGGCTTCCAGAAGCTGCGCGGCAACGCCCCGGTGAAGCCGGTGCCATGGCAGCCGCCCGGCTCGGCGCCGGCCGCCGCCGGCAGCGCACCGGCCGGCGCGTCGGCGCCGGCGCGCGTCGCTTCCGCCGCCCGCTGAGACCGCGCGATGGCGCAGTTCTTCATCGACCGGCCCATCTTCGCGTGGGTGATCGCGTCCTTCATCCTGGTGTTCGGCGGGGTGGCGATCAAGCTGCTGCCGGTGGCGCAGTTCCCGACGGTCGCGCCGCCGTCGATCATCCTCACCGCCGTCTATCCCGGCGCCTCGGCGCAGACGCTCGAAGACAGCGTCATCAGCGTCATCGAGCAGGAGATGAACGGCTCGCCGGGCCTGATCTACTTCGAATCGGTGAGCCAGGCGAACGGCGTCGGCACGATCAACCTCACCTTCTCGACCAACACCAGCCCCGACCTGGCCCAGGTCGACGTGCAGAACCGGCTCTCGCGCGCCGCGCCGCGCCTGCCGGCGGCGGTGATCCAGCAGGGCGTGCGCGTCGACAAGGCGCGCTCGAACTTCCTGCTGTTCACCATCCTCTCCTCCGACAACCCGGCGTTCGACCCGATCGCCCTCGGCGACTACGCCTCGCGCACCGTGCTGCCCGAGATCCAGCGCATTCCCGGCGTCGGCCAAGCGCAGCTGTTCGGCACCGAGCGCTCGATGCGGATCTGGCTCGACCCGGCCAAGCTGGTCGGCTTCAACCTTTCTACCAACGACGTCGTCGCCGCGATCCGGGGGCAGAACGCGCAGGTTTCCTCGGGCACGATTGGCGACCTGCCGATCGTTGCCGGCACGCCGCTCAGCGCCACCGTCGTCGTCGCCGGACAGCTGACTTCGGTCGAGGAGTTCGGCCAGATCGTGCTGCGCGCCAACACCGACGGCTCGGCGGTCAAGCTGCGCGACGTCGCCCGGATCGAGCTCGGCGGCCAGAACTACGGCACCTCGGCGCGCCTGAACGGCAAGCCCTCCACCGGCATCGGCGTGCAGCTCTCGCCCACCGGCAACGCCCTGGCCACGGCCGAGGCGATCAAGACGCGCATGACCGAGCTGTCGCGCTACTTCCCGAACGGGGTCAAGTACGACATCCCGTACGACAGCTCGCGCTTCGTCAAGATCTCGATCAGCCGGGTGGTGGAGACGCTGGTCGAGGCGGTGATCCTCGTCTTCCTGGTGATGTACCTGTTCCTGCAGAACCTGCGCTACACGCTGATCCCGACGATCGTCGTGCCGGTGGCGCTGTTCGGCTCGTTCGGCGTGATGTTCACCTTCGGCTTCTCGATCAACGTGCTGACGATGTTCGCGATGGTGCTCGCGGTCGGCATCCTGGTCGACGACGCGATCGTCGTCATCGAGAACGTCGAGCGGATCATGAGCGAGGAGGGCCTGTCGCCGCGCGATGCGACCAAGAAGGCGATGGGCCAGATCACCGCGGCGCTGATCGGTATCACCACCACGCTGGTGTCGGTGTTCCTGCCGATGGCCTTCTTCGCCGGCTCGGTGGGCAACATCTACCGCCAGTTCTCGCTGGTAATGGTGAGCGCGATGCTGTTCTCGGTGTTCCTCGCGCTCTCGCTCACGCCGGCCCTGTGCGCCACCTTCCTCAAGCCGGTGACGGCGGGGCACAAGCACGAGAAGAGCGGACCGTTCGGCTGGTTCAACCGCTGGTTCAAGTCGGCGACCCACGGCTACGAGGGCTGGGTCGCCAAGATCCTGCGCCGCACCGGCCGCTTCCTGCTGCTGTTCGGCCTGCTGGTCGGCGTTACCGTGTTCCTGGTGCTGCGCATGCCGAACTCGTTCCTGCCGACCGAAGACCAGGGCTACCTGATCGCCAACGTGCAGCTGCCGCCGGGCGCGACCCAGACGCGCACGCTGGCGGTGATGCAACAGGCCGAGGGCTTCTTCCTCAGCCAGCCCGAAGTCGACAAGATGGTGAGCGTGCTCGGCTTCAGCTTCTCCGGCAGCGGCCAGAACGCCGCCCTCGCCTTCGTGCCGCTCAAGCCGTGGGACGAGCGCACCGGGGCGAACCAGTCGGCGCAGGCGCTCGCCGGCCGCGCCTTCGGCGCCCTCGCGGGGGTGCGCGACGCGTTCGTCTTCGCCCTCGTGCCGCCGGCGATTCCCGAGCTCGGCACCGCCACCGGCTTTTCCTTCCGCCTCGAGGACCGGGGCGGCAACGGCCACAACGCGCTGGTCGCGGCGCGCAACCAGTTGCTCGGCATGGCGGCGCAGAGCAAGGTCCTGGCCGGCGTGCGCCCCGACGGGCTCGAGGACGCGCCGCAGCTCCAGGTCGACATCGACCGCGATCGGGCGAGCGCGCTCGGCGTCTCGTTCGACACCATCAATGCGGTCCTCTCGACCGCGCTCGGCTCCAACTACGTCAACGACTTCCCCAACGCCGGCCGGCTGCAGCGCGTGGTCGTGCAGGCCGACGCGCCGCACCGCATGGATCCCGACGACCTGATGCGCCTGAACGTCGTCAACAGCCAAGGGAAGCCGGTGCCGTTGACGGCGGTGGCGACCACCCGCTGGATCACCGGGCCGATCCAGACGATCCGCTTCAACGGCTATCCGGCGATGCGCATCTCCGGCGACGCCGCGCCCGGCCACTCGACCGGCGACGCGATGGACGAGATGGAGCGCCTGGCGGGCGAGCTGCCGGCCGGATTCGCCTACGAATGGACCGGCCAGTCGCGCGAGGAGCGCCTCTCCGGCTCGACCGCGATCCTGCTGCTCGGCTTCTCGCTGCTCGCCGTCTTCCTCTGCCTCTCTGCTCTTTACGAGAGCTGGTCGATCCCGTTCGCAGTGCTGCTCGCGGTGCCGCTCGGCGTGCTCGGCGCGGTGATCGGTGCGAGCCTGCGCGGCATGCCGAACGACGTCTTCTTCAAGGTCGGCCTGATCACCGTGATCGGCCTGTCGGCGAAGAACGCGATCCTGATCATCGAGTTCGC
>Ga0068868_100000617_pt1 | contig 23932 bp, 29 predicted proteins | sample KBSMisM42_FD_64660 | JGI IMG/M metagenome (GOLD analysis project Ga0068868, IMG submission 64660) | Miscanthus rhizosphere microbial communities from Kellogg Biological Station, Michigan, USA - KBS Miscanthus M4-2 | ecosystem: Host-associated > Plants > Roots > Rhizosphere > Soil ...
CGAACGAGGAGCGCGCCGGCACGGCTTCGGGCGCCACCGGGTCCGCCGCGCAGGCGGCACACACCGCTGAGACGACCGCGATCAGCGCGAGAGGGCGCATCGGTGCACTGGTTTTACTGCGCTCCGGAATAAATATCCATCGCCAGAATCGGGCGGGGGAACGTCGCTTGCAGGACGAATCTGCATGAACGCGCGAGCGTTGATCGCTGCGGCCTCAGCGGTGATCGTGTCGGCAGCCGCTGCGCAGCAACCCCCGGAAGGCGAGAGGCCGCCGCGGCCCGACAATGCCTCGAACGCGGCAATTGGCGGCTGGTGCGACGCGCTCACCGGGGCGAAGAAGGAGGAATGCCTGCGCGATGAACGCAAGCGCCAGGAAGAGAAGGCCGCCGCCGGGTCGAGCACGAGCGAGAAGCGCGATGCGCTCGTCGGTCCCGACAAGGCGCGCTGTCCGCGTCAGGGCGGCAAGCCAGTAGAAGGCTATTCTGAAGGTTGCTCCGGCTCGCCAGGGGCAGGCTCGTAAGGCGGCAGCTCGGGCGGGACCGGCTCGGTCGGCGGCTCGGGCGAAGGCTCGTGCTTATGCGGCGGCGGGTGCTTTTCGGCGCTCGTATGTTCCATGGCGGCGTTCGGTTGCCACGGCTGCGCGCCTGCGCGGGCGGCGCCGATCGCCGGAGAGCCCGCGGCGCTCGCCCGTGCCGGGGCGCCAGCCGACGAAGCCCGCAGCCGCGGCGGTGGCGAGGTGCAGCCACACATTCGCGCCGTCGAGCGGCATGAGGAACTGGTCGAGGCCGTGCAGCAAGCCGACGAGCGCGAGGGCGGCGAACACGAACGCGGCCTTGCGGACATAACTGACCGCGGACGCGCGTCCCATGTACGCCGCGATCGCCCAGGCGCCCATGACGAGGTGAATCGTCGCAAGCCCCGGGTTGGCGCGGAACAGGCCTGCGAGGGCGCCCGGCATCAAGCCGAGCGCGCCGAGGCCGAGGTACGCAAGGCCGAGGACGAGCGCGAGGCTGCGCGGCGTCACGGTGTTTCGACGCCGGTACCGTCGCTGTCGTAGTCGCGCGCGAGGCGCACCGCGCCGTCGCGCTCAACAAGGGCGACGCGGCAGCGGCGTTTCGCCCGGGCGACCCGCACCGCGTGCTTCATCGCGCCCCACTTGCTGGGAAAGTACGCGACCGCGGTGCGGTTCGGCCCGCGCTCGTTGACGCTCCAGACGCCGTCCTTGCTGAGCAATACTGAAAGGACCGGTGTCGGCTGGTCCGCCACGGCTGTTACTGCTTGGCCTGCACGGAGAGCTCGTTCTTCACCGAGCTCACGCCCTCGACGCCTCGCGCCACCTGCTCAGCGCGGCTCTTGTTTGCGGCGGTGTCGACCGAGCCTTTCAACGTGACGACGCTGCCTGAGGTATCGACGTTGATGCCGGTGAGGGTCTTCAGGCCGACGTCGGCCGCGAGCGCGCTCTTCACTTTGGTGGTGAGCCAGGAGTCCTTGGAGTCCTGCTTGATTTCGCTCGTGGTGCTGCCGCTCGTGCCGCCGCTGCTGCTGGTGCCGCTCTTGTCGCTGGCGCATGCGGCGAGGGCGAGCGCGGCGGCCACGGACAACGTAAGTGCAAGTGCTTTCATGATGTGCTCCTTTCGTGGGTGAAATCGACTTTGGGGGTAGGCGGCTTCGGCTCGGCCGGCTTCTTGGGGTCGCAGGCGGCGAGCCCCAGGGCGAGCGTTGTTGCTATGAGCAGCGCTTTCATCGGATGCGCCTAGCTCCCGCCCGAGGGCGCTTGGGTGTGCACGGTGCGCGGCTTGTCGATCGGCGGCCGGCGGATCTCCTGCTCGAGCCCGGGGCGCTCGCGCCTCTCGTAGGGGCCGAGCTCGACCGGCTGGCCGCTTTGCGCCGAGCGGTACAGCGCGCGGATGACGCGGATGTCGGCGAGGCCTTCCTCGGGACCGGGCTCCGGGGCGTGGTTTTTCAGCACGCAGTCGGAGAAGTAGAGCAGCTCGGGAGCGAACTGGTCGCGCTTCGCGAAACGCCGCTCCTTGCGCTCGCCGTTGATCGTCAATCGGTGCTGCAGCGCCATTGCGTACTCGTACGCGGGCTCGAGCGCGAGGTCGCCCTTGGTGCCGGTGATGCGGTACTCGGAGACGTCGGCCGCGCCGAAGCTGCAGGTGAACGCGGCGCAGCGCTCGCCCGGGAAGCGCAGCACCGCCGAGAGCGTCTCCTCGACCTCGCCGACGCTGCCCGCCGCCATGGCGCGCGCCTCGACCGGCTCGTCGCCGAACAGGCCGCGCGCGGCGTTGATGCAGTAGATGCCGATGTCGTAGAGCGTGCCGCCGCCGAGGTCGCGCTGCACGCGGATGTTGCCGGGCACCACGTGCATGGTGAAGGTCGAGCTGAAGATGCGCGGCTCGCCGATGCGCCCGGAGCGCGCGACCTCGATCGCCTCGAGGTTGGCGCGCTCGAAGTGCAGCCGGTAGGCGACCATCAGCTTGACGCGCGCTTCCCGCGCGGCGGTGGCCATGCGCTCGCACTGCTCCTCGGTCACCGCCATCGGCTTCTCGACCAGCACGTGCAGGCCAGCCTGCGCCGCGCGGATCGAGTACTCGGCGTGCAGGCTGTTCGGCGTGGCGACGTAGACCGCGTCAACGTCGCCGCTTTTCAGCATCTCGTCGTAGCGCTCGTAGGAGTAGCGCTGGTCGACGTGGTACTTCGCGCCGAGCTCCTCCAGCTTGACCGGGTCGCCCGACACCAGCGCGGCGAGCCGCGAATTGCGCCGCGCGTTGCCGAAGGCGGGCAGCACCGCGACCTGGGCGATGTGCCCGAGGCCGACGACTGCATAGCGCACCTGTTTTCTCGGCATGTTCGGTCTCGCTCCTTAATCCGGTTCGGACACCTTCTTCAGCACCTCGCCCGACTGGCTCTCGCGCAGGCACAGCGCGATGTCGCCGAGCGAGACGATGCCCACGGGAACCTCGTCCTGCCCGGTGACGAGGAGGCGGCGCACCTGGCGCTTCTCCATCATCTCGCAGGCGTCCTCGACCTCGGCCTCGGAGCTGCAGCAGAGCACGTCGCGCGTCATCACGTCCTCGACGCGGGTCTGGTTCGGATCCATGCCGCGCGCCACGGCGCGCACGGTGATGTCGCGGTCGGTGATGATGCCGACCACCCGCCTGGGCTCGTCGCACACCGGCAGCGAGCCGATGTCCTGCGAGGCCATCTTCTTCGCCGCCTCGGCGAGGCTCGCGTGCGGCGTGATGGTCTCGATGCCTCCGGTCATGATCGACGCGAGCTTCATGTCTCTCCTATGCCGCCCTGCGCTGCGCCTTGCGCGCAGGCCTGCGTTTCGGTTTTTCCGTGGCTTTTTCCGTGGCTCTTTCCTGTTTGTGCGCCACGCTCTTCTTGAGAAGCGCCATCAGGTCGATGACGTCCGCGCGCGCCGGCTCGCGCTCACTCTTCTCGGGCGGGGTGATCTCCTCGGTCTGGCCCTCCTTGATCTTCTCCTTGATCCGCGCCATGAGGTCGTCGCGGTACGTGTCCTTGAACTTCTCGGGCCGCCACTTCTCGGACATGTCGTCGATCAGCCGCAGCGCCATGTCGAGCTCCTTGGCGCTCGCCTTGTGGCGCAGCGCGCCCTCCGGCACGCCGAGCTCGTCGGGGCGCCTGATCTCGCCGGCATAGCGCAGCGTGTCCATGAGCAGCACGTCGTCCTGAGGCAGCACCGCCGCGAGGTACTGCCGCGTGCGGATCACCACCGTGGCGATCCCGGCCTTGCCGGCCTTCTTCATCGCGTCGCGCAGCAGCGCATAGGCCTTCTCGCCGCGCTTGCCCGGGGCGAGGTAGTACGGCGTCTCGAAGTAGAGCGGCGGGATGTCCTCCAGGTCGACGAACGCCTGGATGTCCACGGTCTTCGAGGCCTCCACGTTGGCGCGCCGGAAATCCTCGTCGGACAGCACCACGTACTGGTCGTCGTCGTACTCGTAGCCCTTGACGATCTCGGCCCACGGCACGTCCTCGCCGGTCGACTTGTTGTAGCGCTTGTAGCCGACCGGCGCGAGGTCGCGCTTGTCGAGCATGGTGAGGTCGAGCTCGCTCGAGCGCTTCTCGGCCGAGAAAAGCTCCACCGGCACGTTGACCAGCCCGAAGCTGATGGCGCCCTTCCACAGTCCGCGTGCCATAAGCTAGCGGCCGCCGAGGTCCTCGAGCAGGTTGGCGAGGTCGTCGGCGTGCTCCTCCTCCTTCGCCAGGATCTCCTCCATCAGCCGGCGCGAGGTCGGGTCCTTCTCGCCCAGATAGAGCACGATCTCCTTGTAGCTGTCGATGGCGATGCGCTCGGCGACCAGGTCTTCCCTGATCATGTCCTCGAGCGAGTCGCCCTCGACGTACTCGGCGTGGCTGCGCGTGGCGAGCCCCTCCGGAGAGAAGTCGGGCTCGCCGCCGAGCTGCGTGATCCGCTCGGCGATCTGGTCGGCGTGCTGCTGCTCGTCCCGGGAGTGCTCCAGGAACTCCGCCGCCACGCCCTCGGCGTGGATGCCCTTCGCCATGAAGTAATGGCGCTTGTAGCGCAGGGTGCACACGATCTCGGTGGCGAGCGCCTCGTTCAGCAGCTTCACCACCGTGCCGCGGTCGGCCTGGTAGCCAGGCGTCACCGCGCCCTGCGCGATGTGCTCGCGGGCGCGGCGACGCAGTTCCTGGATGTCGGACAGGAACGGCTGGCCCCCGCCTTGAGGCTTCGCGGGGGTTGCTTGTGGACCCGAGCTCACTTCGACGTGCTGCCCGAAGTGGCGGAGGACTTGGCGTCCTTCTGTGCGTACTGCTTCTTGATGTCGGCCTGCGCCTGCTCGTGCTTGGCCTTCGCCTGCTTCTCGCACGCGCTCTTCTCGTTGCCCTTCAGGTCGTCGCACTTCTCCTTGGCGACGTCGTACTCGCCGTCGGCCTTCGCCTCGGCGACCTTGCGCTGGTTGCGCGGCGAGGGGTCCTTCTTCGCGTCGAGCTCGGCCTTGGCGACCTTCTCATTCGCCTTCGCCTGCTTCTCGCACACGTCCTTCTGGTTGCCCTTCATCGGGTCGCACTTGGCCTTGGCGGCTTTGTAATCGGCCTCGATGCGGTCTTCCTCGGCGTTCTTGACCTTGCGGTCCGTGCTGCGGTCCCCGCTCGGAGGGGCGGCCTTGGCGGCGTCCTTGGACATGGTGCTTTGCGCCTGGGCGAAGGGGGCCGCAGTCATACCTACGGCGAGCGCCAGCGCGGCGGCGATCGAACAGAGTTTGAGCGTCATGATTGGAATCCTCGTTTCAGAAAGGGAGAGCCCCGGTCCTGCAAAGCACGTGCCAGGACCGCGGCCGCTACGGTCGGCGCAGCAGCCCCGCGACCAGCGAGACCAGGAACAACACTACGAATACGACGAACAGGATCTTCGCGATTTCCGCCGCGCCGGCCGCGATGCCGGTAAAGCCGAAAACTGCGGCGATGATGGCGATGATGAAGAATGCGAGCGCCCAGCTAAGCATGGCCTGACTCCTCGGATTGTGGGGTGAAGCTGCAGGCCTATGAGCAAACAACATGCCGAAGCGCGGGCGTGGTAAACGCGCCAGCGGCGTGTAGAAACTGCGCGGGCGCCGGCGCGCCAGCGTAGAGATTCCGCTACAAGCCGTGGCGGGCACGACCCGTGCAGCAGCGCCATTGACCATGCTGCGCGAATCCTTTACTGAGAACGCCGCCGAGCCGCTGCCCGTCATGTTCTGGCGCGCGCGACCCGACATGTCGTGCGAGTTCCTGTCGCGCCAGTGGCTCGAGTTCACCGGGGCGAAGGCCGAGGACGCCCTCGGCGACGGCTGGTCGCGCAGCGTCCATCCGGAGGACCTCGTGCGCTGGCTCGACACAATGGTGGGGGCATTCGATGCTCGCGAGGCCTTCGAAATCGAGTACCGGCTGCGCCGTCGCGACGGCGAGCACCGCTGGGTGCTCGACCGGGGCCTGCCGCGTTATTCAGCCGACCGCGTGTTCGTCGGCTTCGTCGGCACCTGCATCGACATCGACGAGCGCAAGCGCGCGGAGCACGAGCTCGCGCGCTCGCTCGAGCGCGAGCGCAAGCTCCGCATCGCGACCGAGGCCTCCAGCCGGGCGAGGGACGCTTTCCTCGCGAGCGTGCTCGCCGAGCTGCAATCGCCGGTGCGGGCGGTCGCGACCTGGGCCGCTCATCTGCGCGCCGAGGGCGCCGCGGCGAGCGGGCCGGCGCTCGACGCGATAGAGCACAACGCGCTCGCGCAGGACCGGATCATCTCCAGCCTGCTCGAGCTCTCGCGCGTCGCCGCGGGCCAGCCGGCGCGCGAGCGAGGATCGAACGGCGCGGCGCTCCTTACCGGCGTGCGGGTGCTCATCGTCGACGACGATCCGGCGGCGCGCCAGAGCATGACCCACGTGCTCGACATCGCCGGCGCCCAGACCCAGTCCGCCGCGAGCAGCTCCGAAGCGCTCGATGCGCTCGGCGCGTTCCGGCCGGACGTGCTCCTTTCGGACGTGCACATGCACGGCGGGGAGGGCTATTTTCTGATCCGCGCGCTGCGTGCGCTGCCGGCCGAGCGCGGCGGCTGCCTGCGCGCCGCAGCGCTGACCGCGCGCGGCGAAGCGGGAGACGGCGTGCGCGCGGTCGCCGCGGGCTACGACGCGCAGCTCGACAAGCCGGTCGAGCCCGTCATGCTGCTCGCGACCGTCGCGCGGCTGGCGCAGCCTGCCGGCATGTAAGAACCGCCCCTGTAGGGCAGAAAGTGCAGGTGGCACGCGGATTGCAATCGCTTCGGTGCTGTTCTCTCCAACCGTGACGGAGCACATCGAAATGAATTGGGACCGCATCGAAGGCAACTGGAAGCAGCTGAAGGGCAAGGTGAAGGAGAAGTGGGGCAAGCTCACCGACGACGAGTTCGACCAGATGGCCGGCAAGCGCGACCAGCTCGTCGGCAAGATCCAGGAGCGCTACGGCATCACCAAGGACGAGGCGGAGCGCCAGGTGAACGACTGGGAAAACAACCAGCGGATGTAAGGTACCGATCCCATGGAACTTTCAAGGCGCAGGCTGCTTGCCGCAGGATTCGCCGCGGCGGCCTTTGCCGGGCTCGGCGCGTGCGCGTCCTCGGAGGACCGCAACAATAGCCGCAGCGCCGGCGAGTTCACCGACGACGCGGCGGTCACCGCCAAGGTGAAGAGCGCGATCGCGACCGACGCCGGGGCAAGGACCGCCTCGGCGGTCAACGTCGAGACCTATCGCGGGGTGGTCCAGCTCACCGGCTTCGTGGACTCGGAAGACCAGGTGACTCGCGCCGTGTCGGCGGCGAAGAAGGTGCAGGGCGTCCGCTCGGTCAAGAACGACATCCGGCTGAAGCGGTAAAGGTGCCGGGCCGCTTCGCCGTCGGGGCAGTCTTCGCGGCGCTGCTGGCCCTTTCGGGATGCGCTCTGGCGCCGCCGAACTCGGGTTCGGCGGCGCAGCGCGCCCCTCCCGAGAATCCGTTCGTCGGCGGCAACCAGGCGCGCCTGCTGGTGGACGGCCCGCGCACGCACCGGGCGATGTTCGAAGCGATGGCCGCCGCCCGCGACCACATCAACATCCACACTTACATCCTCGACGGCGGCGAGATCGGCCAGAAGCTTGCGGCGCTGCTCGCGGCGAAAGTGAAGAGCGGCGTCAAGGTGCATGTCATGTACGACAGCGTCGGCTCGATCGGCACCCCGAAAGCGTACTTCCAGGGGCTGCGCGATGCCGGCGTCGCGGTCTGCGAGTTCAACCCGGTCCAGCAGGTCGAGACCGTGAACCACCGCAACCACCGCAAGATCACGGTGGTCGACGGCAAGGTCGCGTTCACCGGCGGCATCAACATCAGCGAGACCTATGCGTCGTCGTCGCGCCGCGCGCGGGCGAGCCAGGACCAGGAGCAGGACAAGAGGAACGGCTGGCGCGATACCCAGGTCCGGGTCGAAGGGCCGGTGGTCGCGCAGTTCCAGCGCACCTTCCTCGACGACTGGGCGCTCCAGGACTGCGGGCCGTGGCAAGACGCGCGCTTTTTCCCGCCGCCCGAGGTGCGCGGCAGCATCGTGGCGCGGGTCGTGCGCAGCGACCCGGACCTCGGCGAGAGCGAGATGTATACCGAGCTCCTCGGCAGGATCGGCCGTGCGCGCAGCCGGGTCTGGCTCACGTTCGGCTATTTCGTGCCCGATCCCCGGACCAAGCAGGTGCTGATCGACGCCGCGCGCCGCGGCGTAGACGTCGAGATCGTGCTGCCCGGCTTCAGCGATTTCTGGGCGCCGGTGTACGCCGGGCGCTCGAATTACGCCGAGCTGCTCGATGCGGGCGTGCGCATCTTCGAATGGCACGAGGCACTGATGCACGCCAAGACCGCGGTGATCGACGGAGTCTGGTCGAGCGTCGGCTCGACCAATCTGGACTGGAGGAGCTTCGTGCACAACTACGAGGCCGATCTCATCCTGCACGACGCGGGCTTTGCGCGCGAGCTCGAGCGGCGCTTCGAGCTCGACGTGGCGGCAGCGGTTCCGGTCGACCCCAAGGCGTGGGCGCACCGCCCGGCCGAGGAGCGCTTCAAGGAATGGCTCGCGCGCCAATGGGAATATCTGCTCTAGGTGCAAGGGTTTTGCCGGCGCGGAACTTGCGAGCCTCCGCATATCGCTTCAAGGAGATGCCATGAGCACAGCGACGGCAAAGGCCGTGCAGGCCCTACATTTCGAACTGCCTCCGCTTCCGTATCCAGAGGACGCGCTCGCGCCGGTGATCTCGGCCGAGACGCTCGCGCTTCACCACGGCAAGCATCATCGCAAGTACGTCGACACCATGAACCAGCTCCTGCAGAAGGAGCCGGTGCGGGGCAAGACGCTCGAGGACGTGGTGCGAGCCTCCAAGGGCAAGCTCTTCAACAACGCGGCGCAGGCCTGGAACCACGCGTTCTACTGGAGCTCGCTGTCGCCGAAGAAACTGCGGCCCTCGGCGGCGCTCGCCCGGCGCATCGACTCGGATCTCGGCAGCTACGAGCGCTTTACCGATCAGTTCGCCCAGGCTGCGGCCGACCAGTTCGGCAGCGGCTGGGCCTGGCTGGTCGAGGACGGCGGCAAGCTCGCCATCCTGACGACGTCCAATGCGGATACGCCGATGGCGCACGGCAAGCGCTGCCTGCTCGCGATCGACGTCTGGGAGCACGCCTACTACGTGGATTACCAAAACCAGCGCGAGCGCTACCTCTCGGGCGTGATCGGCGAGCGGCTCAACTGGGAGTTCGCCGAGCGCAACCTGGGTCTTTGAAAACCTAAGGCGTCATTAGAGGCGCGCGGGGGTCGAAGTCCTTCCAGCCGTTGCGCCAGGTGCCGTCTGCGCGGCCGACGTCGCGCGCGCGGAACTCGCGCAGGATCCTGAGCGCGGCAGCATCGGTTCCCGGGCGGTCTGCCCTGACCGCCACGAGGCGTCCGCCCTTGGGCTCGTCCGGATGCTCCACCGAGGCCTCGCCCGGACGGGCGCCGCGCACCTTGCGCATCGTACCGACGAAGGAACCGAGATACGCGCCGACCCCGGCGGCGAAAAGCACTGCCACCGCGCCGTAGCGGCTGTCGACCGCGAGTCCGGCGAGCGCCCCCAGCACGGCGCCGACGAGCGCCCCGACGACCGCGCCGAAGCCCGCGAAGCGCGACCCGGCGCTCGCGTGCGGCGCGTCGCCGCCGAGCGGCGTCATAGCGTTCTGCCCCGCGGGTGCGACGTAGAACGAATCGATCTCGTCGCCCGCGAAGCCTTCGCGGCGCAGTGCCTCGATCGCGCCGTCCGCGTCGACCGTGGCGTCGAACCTTCCCGCGATGATCCGGGACATCGGCGCTATCGCCTCATGTCCGCGCGGCGCACGTCGACGCTGGGCAGCCGCATCAAGGCGCGGTACTTGGTGATCGTGCGGCGCGCAACCCGCAATCCCTGCTGGGCGAGCAGCCGCGCGAGCTCGGCATCCGAGAGCGGCGCGCGCGGATCCTCCGCGGCGATGAGCTCCCTCATGACCGCGCGCACCGCGGTCGCCGAGGCGGCGCCGCCGCTCTCCGTGGCGAGGCGCCGCGAGAAGAAGTGCTTGAACTCGAACAGGCCGCGCGGCGTCGCCATGTACTTGCTGTTGGTCACGCGGCAAACGGTCGACTCGTGCAGCCCGAGCTCGCCCGCGATCAGCTTGAGCGTGAGCGGCTTCATCGCCACTTCGCCGTACTCGAAGAAGCCGCGCTGGCGGGCGACGATCGCGTCGGCTACGCGCTGGATGGTGGCGAAGCGCTGCTCGATGGAGCGCAGCAGCCAGCGCGCCTCCTGCAGCTGCCGCGACAGCGACTGGCTCGAGCCGCGGCCCTGCAGCGCCTCGGCGTAGGCGCGGTTCAGCCGCACCCTGGGCAGCGACGCGGGGTTGATGCTCGCGACCCAGCGCTCGCGCACCTTCCTCACCACCACGTCGGGGACGACGTAGCGCGCCTCGGGCGAGCCGAAGCGATGGCCCGGCTTCGGATCGAGCGTGCGGATGAGCCCGCGCGCGGTGTGCAGCGTGTTCTCGTCGCACGCCACCGCATGCTGAAGCCGCGCCCACTCCCGGTTGCCGAGGAGCTGCAGGTGGCGGCCGCGCACGATGTCGAGCGCGCAGGCGCGTCCCGGCGTGGCCTCGTCCAGGGTCAGGAGCTGCAACTCGAGGCATTCCTCGAGATTCCGCGCCGCCACGCCGGCAGGGTCGAGGCTCTGCACCAGGCGCAGCGCGGCGAGAAAATCCTCCGCACGTACGTCGTGCTCGGCCGGCACGAGCGCCGCGAGCTCGTCGAACGAGAGCTTGAAATAGCCGTCGTCGTCGAGGCTGTCGACCACCATGTGAGCAAGCGCCCGATCGCGGCTTCCCATGGGCGAGATCATGAGCTGCTCGCGCAGGTGCTCGCGCAGCGTCGGCTGCACCTCGGAAGCGCCCGACCATTCTTCGTGGTCGCGCTCGGCGCTGCTGCCGGCGGTCGACGCTTCCTGTGGCACCACCACGTCTTCGATGGTGCTCGGCGAGCTCTCGCGCGGCGTCGTCGGCTGCGCGTCTGCGGTCTCCTCGAGAAACGGGTTGGACGAGAGCGCCTGATCCATCTCCTGGGCGAACTCGAGCGCCGACATCTGGAGCAGGCGCAGCGCCTGCTGGACCTGCGGCGTAAGGGTCAGGTGTTGTCGCAACCGAAGGGCGATCGCTGGGCCCATGAGTGTCCTTTCAGCCCTGCAGTCTGCAAGGCCCATGCCAACGGCCGCGCGCCGACAGGTCCAGCCCAAACGCCTGTAAATGTTTCAGTTTCTGTAGCAATTACCGGGCGCGCGCCGCTCGGGCGCAGGCTTTGCTGCGGCTCACGCGCCATGGCGCAGAGACTCCAGCGGTATCGCGAGATGCGCGATTTTTCGGCCACGCCGGAGCCGCGCGGAGCAGCCAGTAGTTCAGCGCGGAAAAGGCTGCGCTATTACATCCAGCGCCATGCCGCGACGCGGCTGCATTACGACTTCCGCCTGGAGCTCGACGGCGTGCTGAAGAGCTGGGCCGTGCCGAAGGGCCCGAGCCTCGATCCGCACGACAAGCGCCTCGCGGTGCAGACCGAGGACCATCCGCTCGAGTACGGCGAGTTCGAAGGCGTCATCCCGGAGAAGCAGTACGGCGCGGGCGAGGTGCTGCTCTGGGACCGCGGTGCGTGGACGCCCGAGGACGACGACCCCGCGCAGGCGCTGCGCAAAGGGCGGCTGCATTTCAGGCTCGACGGCGAGAAGCTGCATGGCCGCTGGATCCTGACCCGGACGCGGGGCGCCGAGGACAAGCCGCAATGGCTGCTCATCAAGCGCAACGACGAGGACGCGGCGCCCGGCGCGGACATCACGCGCGAGCGGCCCGAGAGCGTGAAGCGCGCGCCGAAAAGGGCGGCGCGCGCTTCGCGGGCGGAGCTGCCGCAATTCGTCGCGCCGATGCTCGCCACGCTCGTCGCCGAGCCGCTGCCATCGACGAAGCGCGCCGGCGAATGGGTGTACGAGGTCAAGCACGACGGCTACCGCCTGCTCGCGCGCTTCGATCCCGGCGGCGCGCTGAGTCTATTCACCCGTTCGGGCAACGACTGGACCGCGAAGCTGCCGCACATCGCCGCGGCGCTCGCCGCGCTGCGCCTGAGAAACAGCTGGCTCGACGGCGAGATCGTCGTGCCCGGCCCCGATGGACGCTCGGACTTCCAGGCCTTGCAGAACGCGTTCGACGCCGGTCGCGACACCGAGATCGCATATTTCGCCTTCGATGCGCCCTTCCTTGCCGGGCAGGACCTGCGTCGCCTGGCGTTGAGCGAGCGCAAGAAGCGCCTGCGCAGGTCGTTCAAGGACACCGAATCGGTCCGCTTCAGCGCCGACCTGAAAGGGAGCGCGCGCGAGGTGCTCGAGCACGCCTGCAAGCTCGGCCTCGAGGGCCTCATCGGCAAGGAGGCCGGATCGGTCTACGTCTCCGGACGCTCGAAGAGCTGGATCAAGCTCAAGTGCCGGCAGCGGCAGGATTTCGTGATCGGCGGGTACAGCGCCCCGCGCGGCTCGCGCAACGGCTTCGGTGCGCTGCTCGTCGGCCTGTACGATCAGCAGGGCAAGCTCCATTTCACCGGCAAAGTCGGAACCGGCTTCGACGAGAACCTGCTGCGCACGCTGACGCGCCGTCTCGCCGCGCTCAAGCGGCCGGAGTCTGCGTTCGTCGATCCACCGAAGGAAAAGGGTGTGCAGTGGGTGCGGCCGTCGCTCGTGGCCGAGGTCGCCTACGCGGAGCGCACGAAGGACGGCATCCTGCGGCAGGCCTCGTTCATGGGCTTGCGCGAAGACCTGCCGGCGAAGAACGTTCACGAGGAGCGCGCCGTCTCTCCTGCCACGAAGGCAAAGGAAATCAGGAAAAAAGAGGCTGGGTCCAAAGACGTTCTAGGAGTGAAAATCTCGCATCCCGACCGCGTGATCTGGCCCGAGCTCGGCATCAAGAAGATCGACCTGGCGCGCTACGTCGAGGAAGTCGGCGAGTGGCTGCTGCCGCACGTGAAGAACCGGCCGCTGTCGCTCGTGCGCTGTCCCGACGGCGTCGCCGGGGAATGCTTCTACCAGCGCCATCTCACGATGGCGGCGAGGCCCGGCAGCCTGCAAAGCGTGAAGCGCGAGCGCACGGGCAAGGGCGCGTACATCTACGCCGCCTCGCTCGACGCCGTCGTGAGCGCGGTCCAGAACGGCGCGGTCGAGCTCCATACCTGGGGCGCGACGGTACCCGACATCAAGCACCCCGACCGCATCACCATGGATCTCGATCCGGACGAGGCTCTGCCGTGGAAGCTGCTGGTCGAGGGAACGCTGCTCACGAAGACCTTGCTCGACGGCCTGGGGCTGAAGAGCTTCCTGAAGACCACAGGCGGAAAGGGCCTGCATGTCGTGGCCCCGATCAAGCCGGAGCTCGGGTGGGACGCGGTGAAGGCCTTCACCGCGGGCATCGCGCAGATGCTGGTGAAGGCGCGCCCAGATCTCTTCACCGCCAAGATCGCCAAGGCGCGCCGGCCGGACAAGATCTTCGCCGACTACCTGCGCAATTCGGAAACCGCGAGCGCGGTAGCGGCGTACGCGCCGCGTGCGCGGCCGGGAGCCGGCGTTTCGGTGCCGCTCGCCTGGGACGAGCTCGATCCGAAGGACGACCTCCGCGCCCGGTTCAACGTGCTCAACGTCCCGAAGCGGCTCGCACGGTTGAAGGACCCCTGGGTCGCATACGGGAGAACGCGCCAAGCCATCACGGTAAGGATGAGGAAGGCGCTGTCGGCCTGAAGTGACATTCCGAAGGGCGTACGGCGGCGCCCGCGCTTCACACAGTTAGAGCCGAACGGAATCTTTACGCTGGACCCTCATGCACTTACGTTAGCCGTGTGACGAACGTGGAAATTTTTACTCACGCTGGTACGCATGTTGCGTCCGGTTTTAGCGTCGCGCCGCGGCGCGCGGCCCCGGCAGCAAGCACACCTCTTCGGTAACTCTTACGAGCGCGATGCCCCATCTTCTTCTTGTAGACGACGACCCCGAAGCCATCGAGTGGCTTTCCGAGCTGGCGAAGGCCGAAGGCTTCAGCGTGGCGACCGCCGACAGCCTGCGCGCGGCGCGCATCCACATGTCGCGCCTGCAGCCCGACATCATGCTCACCGACCTGCAGCTTCCCGACGGCAAGGGCATCGACCTGGTCGCGGATCTCGAGACACGCGCCTCGACCGAGGTGGTGATGATCACCGGCCATGCGAGCGTCGAGAGCGCCGTGGAGGCGCTGCGCCTGGGCGCGACCGACTATCTGGTGAAACCGGTCGACGTGGAGCGGCTGAAGGCGATCCTGCGGCGCGTGCCGAAGACCGGCGAGCTGCGCGCCGAGATCGGCGAGCTGCGCGACGAGTTGCGCAGGCTGGGGCGCTTCGGGACCATCCTCGGCAGCTCGCAGCCGATGCAGAAGCTCTACGACCAGCTCGGGCGCGTGGCCCCGACCTCGGCGACGGTGTTGCTGATGGGCGAGAGCGGCACCGGCAAGGAGCTCGCCGCGCAGACGATCCACGATCTCTCGCGGCGCAAGCGCGCCCCGTTCCTGCCGTTGAATTGCGGCGCCGTATCGCCGCAGCTCATCGAGAGCGAGCTGTTCGGCCACGAGAAGGGCAGCTTCACCGGCGCCGACCGCCAGCACAAGGGCTACTTCGAGCGCGCGCACGGCGGCAGCCTGTTCCTGGACGAGATCACCGAGATGCCGCAGGAGCTGCAGGTCAAGCTGCTGCGCGTGCTGGAAACCGGGCAGTTCATGCGCGTGGGCACCACCACGCCGATCAGCGCCGACGTACGCCTCATTGCCGCCACCAACCGCAATCCCGAGCACGCGGTGACGGAAGGGAAGCTCCGCGAGGACCTTTACCATCGGCTGAACGTCTTCCCCATCGCGCTGCCGCCGTTGCGCGAGCGCGGCAACGACATCGAGCTCCTCGCGCAGCATTTCCTCGATCTGCTGAACAAGCAGGAAAGCAGCGGCAAGTCGTTCGCCCCGGCGACGCTCGCGGCGCTGTACGCGCACGGCTGGCCGGGCAACGTGCGCGAGCTGAAGAACTACGTGCAGCGCGCCTACATCCTCGCCGACGAGGTGATCGAGGCGAACCTGGCGCCCGCGACCGTGACCGCGCCGGATTCCGCGTCGCTCCTCACGGTGCGCGTGGGCAGCACGCTGGAGGAGGTGAGCCGGCGGCTGATCGAGGCGACGCTGGCCGAGTGCGGCTCCAAGCGCAAGGCCGCCGACATGCTCGGCATCAGCCTGAAGACGCTCTACAACAGGCTGGCTGCGTACAAGGCGAACGAGCCCGCGGGCGAGGACGACGACACCCCGCCGAAACCTGCGTCCAGCGAGGGCCACCGGCGCGCGGCATAGAGGTTGCTTGCTTCTGGCCGAGCCCACACCGGAGACCACACATGGCCACGAGCACGACCAGCACCAGCGGAGCCCAGAAGCAGATCGACCGCCTCGCCGACAGCGCGCACGGCGCGATCGACCGCGCGAGCGAGATGGCCGAACGTGTCGGCGACAAGACCGACGAGCTATGGGGCATGAAGGACGACTACGTCGAGAGCGCGCGCGACTACGTGAAGCAGAATCCGCTGATGGCGCTCGGCCTCGCGCTTGCCGCGGGCTATCTCTTCGGCAAGATCTGGCGCTGAAGGCGTGGCAGTCGTATTTCCACCGCACGGCGCGGGCCCGCAGCGGCTGCGCGAGCCGGGGCTGGGGGAGCTCGCCGGGCGCCTGATCGGCGATGTCCGGCAGCTCGCCTCCGACTTTGCGCAGCTCGCCGTGCTCGACGCGCGGCGTGCGGGGGTCCGACTCGCGATGCTGCTTTCGGCGGGGCTGCTCATCGCGATTCTCGTGATCACGGCGTGGATGGGGTTCGTCGCCGCGGGAATCGTCTGGTTGTTCGACCAGGGCGTCTCCTGGCCGGCGGCGATCGCGATCGCCGCCGTCATCAATATCGCCGCCGCCGCGGCCCTCGCATGGTGGGCGCGACACCTGGTGTCCGAAATGCCCTTCACCGCGCTGCTGCGCCAGCTTCGCGGCGACCCGCCCGGGAATCCCGGCGAATGAAAAGCATCGACGCCGAGATTCTCGAGGTCGAGCGCCGGCTGCACGTGCGCGAGGCCGCGATTCGCAGCGAAAGCCGCGAGCTCAGGCAGCGCGGCGCGCGCGCGCTCATGTCTCCCGTCACCATCGTGGGCGCGCTCGCGCTCGGCTTCGTGGTCGCGGGGGCTGCCGCCCGGCGCCGGGCGCGGGAGCCCTTGAAGTACCGGGACAGAAGAAGGCAGCCGAAGGAGCAGACGAAGGGCCTGGCGCTCGGCGGGCTCGCGATGACCGCGGCGACCTGGGTCATCAGAAACCAGTTCGGCGGTCCGGCCGGCCTCGCGCAGTTCCTGATCTCGAAGGTTCGCAAACATCAAGACCGCGGTCAGCTCTTCAAGGTAAGGCCAGGAGCTTGACTGCGTCGGTCGGCGGCGACAGCCGCCCGGCCCACGTTCCCCGGTAGAATCGCTCCCAAGGGGGAGCTATCTTCATGCCGAGGCAATGCGTCCCCTCGCAACGCTATCCCCCCTGCTAGGCAAACTCAGTCGCGCTGCGCAGCTCGCCTACGGCCTCGCCGCGCTCATTGCGACCGCTGCGATCTGGGGCTGGGCGCTCGAGGTGCCGCGGCTGCGCGACCTCGGCGCCGACTTCGCGCCGATGACCCCGGGCGAGGCGCTCGCCTTCCTCCTGCTTGCCTCGAGCTTCTACGCCTCGCACCGCGACGACTATCGCAGCCGCCGCGCCGCCTATAGCGCGGCCGCGGTAGCGGGAGCGATCGGCCTGTTCGGTCTGGTCGAGGCGCTGAGCGGAGAGCCGCTCGGCATGAGCTTCGGCGTGGCTGCGATGTCGTCGGCGACCTGCATCATGGTGCTCGCGCTGGCGCTGGTCACGCCGCTCGCGCGCGATTTCAAGATATTCGGTGCCTCGGCGAACGGCATCGCCGCTGGCGCCATCGGCGCAGTCGCGTTTTTCGCGCTGCTCGGCGCGAGCCTGCGCGTGCTGCGCTTCGACATCGGCGCGCCGCTGCTCGCGCTGTCCGCGCCCGGCGCGGTCGCCGCCCTGCTCGCGGCGTTCGCGCTCGCCATGGGCCGCCCCACGCCGTGGCTGATCGACACCCTCTCGAGCAAGCGCACTGGCGCGGTGGTCACGCGCTGGCTGCTGCCGGCCGCGTTCTTCGTGCCGATGACGATCGGTTGGATCCGCCTGCTCGCCGAGCGCGAGGGCCTGTTCGGCGAGGCCTTCGGCATGTCGCTCTTCACCTTCATCATCATCGGCACGTTCAGCGCGCTGGTGCTGTGGGTGGCACACACGCTCGACCGCATCGCCGCGCAGCGTGCGCAGGCCGAGGTGCACGCCGACGAGCAGCGCGAGTGGCTGCAGGTGACCCTCGCGAGCATCGGCGACGGGGTGATCGCGACCGACGGCGGCGGGAGGGTGCGCTTCCTCAACGCGGCCGCCCAGCGGCTCACCGGCTGGCGCGCCGACGAGGCCGCCGGCCGGCCGGTGGACGAGCTCCTGTCGCTCTTCGACGAGCGCGACGGCAGGACGGTCGAGAGCCCCCTGCAGACGGCGCTGCGCCGGCGCACCGCTGCGGCGGCCGGCGGCGAGCCGGCGCTGCGCGCGCGCGATGGCTCGGTGCATCCCGTGGACGTGAATGCAGCGCCGATCATCGACTCGGCCTCGGGCCTGGCCGGCGCAGTGATAGTGCTGCGGGAGGCGGCGGTGCAGCGCCAGGCGGAACGGGCGATGCGGGAGGCTTATACGGAACTGGATCAAAGAGTCATCAGAAGGACCGCCGCGCTCGAGCGCGCGAGCGCCGCTCTGAGGGAGCGGAACGCGCTGCTGAACGCCATCACGACGAGCACCCCCGACCTGATCTTCGCCAAGGACCGTCAGGGACGAACCCTGATGGCCAACCCGGCGTGGGTGAGGGCGATCGGGAAGGTCGAGCACGACGTGGTCGCCCTCGACGAGAAGGAGCGCCTGGTGCTCGATTCCGGCGAGGCGATGATCATCGAGGAATCGGTCAACCAGAGGACCTACCTCACCACCAAGGCGCCGCTGCGCGACGAGCAGAGCCGGATCATCGGCCTGATCGGCGTCGCCACCGACATCACCGAGAGGAAGCGCGGCCAGCAGGAGCTGGAAAAGCTGGTCGTGGCCGAGCAGCGGCTGCGCGCCGAGGCCGAGCGCGCGAACCGCGCCAAGGACGAGTTCCTAGCCATCGTGTCCCACGAGCTGCGCTCGCCGCTCAACGCGCTGCGCGGCTGGAGCCACCTCCTCGCTACGACCCGCCCTCTTGAAGCATCCCTCGTGGAGAGGGCTGCGAAAGCCATCAAGCGCAACGTCGACCACCAGACGCGCCTAATCGACGACCTGCTCGACACGTCGCGCATCGTCAGCGGCAAGCTCAACATCGAGCGGCGGGTGGTCAACCTGGCCGAGATCGTGAACGCGGCGCTCGAGGCGACGCGTCCCGGCGCCGCGGCGAAGGAAATCACGCTGCGCTTCGTCGCCGGCGACGCGGTCATGGTCGTGGGCGACGCGGGGCGGCTGCAGCAGCTCGCGTCCAACCTGATCTCGAACGCGGTCAAGTTCACTCCCGAGCGCGGGCTCGTCCAGGTGTCGCTCCTGAAGAACGGCGAGCGCGTGCAGCTGGTGGTGAGAGACAACGGCCTGGGCATCGCACCGGAGTTCCTGCCGCACGTCTTCGACCGGTTCACCCAGGCCGACACCACCTCGGCCCGGCGCGCGGGCGGCCTGGGAATCGGCCTGGCGCTCGTGCGCCACATATCGCTGCTCCACGGCGGCCAGGTGCGCGCCGACAGCCCGGGCCTCGGCAAGGGCGCGACCTTCACGGTGGACCTGCCCGCGGCGCCGCTTGCGGCGGCGCTCGCTGCAATCGGCGCCCCGAGCCCCGATCAACGCCGCCGCGCGATGGAGAACGCGCTGCCCGAGGTACGTGTGTGGATCGCCGACGACGATCCCGACGCGCACGAGGTGGTCGCGCTGACGCTCAAGCAAACGGGCGCGGAGGTGCAGAGCTTCGGCTCGGGCGTCCAGCTCGTCGACGCGTTCGAGAACGCGCTCGCAAAGGCACCGCCCGACGTGCTGCTGCTCGACCTCGCCATGCCGGAGCAGGACGGCTTCGAGACCCTGCGCCGCGCGCGCTCGCTCGAGCTCGCGGCCGGGATCGACCAGCCGATTCCGGCCATCGCGCTGACCGCGTTCACGCAGGTGGAGCGCGAACGGCTGCGCGCCGCCGGCTTCACCGACCGGGTCGACAAGCCGGTCGACGCGGACAAGCTGATCGCGGCGATCCGTACCGCGCTTAAGGATCGACAACCCGCGAGGACGGGAACACATTAAGTCCACACGCCGTTGGTCCGGCCGCGTGACTCGCGAAAGCCGCGCGCTGAGCCTCGAGCCGAAGGTGTTCTCGGGCCGCAGCGCGCGCTCGGTCGCCGCCTCGCTCAAGCGCTCGGCCGAGCGCAGCCGCGCCCGCAAGAGCGCTCCCTTCCGCTCGGCGATGTCGATGCTGAACTTCTAGAGCTGAGAAAGCTCTATGGAAGGAAACCCGCTAGGGCTGCATTCCGAGCGGCGGGCAGACCTCCTCGAGCGGCCGGCGCTCGGCGTCGACGCCGAGCTTCCACGCAACCCACGCCGCCACGCACATGAGGGCCCCGGCAAGCGCGTAGGCGGCGAAGAGGCCGCCGCGGCTGCCGTCCTCGATCATCGCGCCGTAGAGCGGCGGTCCGACGAAGCCGCCGAGGGCGGTGCCGAGCGCATAGAAGAGCGAGATCGAGATCGCCCGCATCTCGAGCGGAAACACCTCGCTCACGGTAAGGTAGGCCGAGCTCGCCGCGGCCGAGGCGACGAAGAAGATCACCGACCAGCAGAGCGTCTGCCCGGTCGCGGACAGCGAGCCGCGGTAGAACGCGTACGCCGTTGCGATCAACAGGATCCCGGAAACGGAATAGGTGATCGCGATCATCGCGCGGCGCCCGACGGCGTCGAACAGGCGCCCGAGAATCAGCGGCCCGAGGAAGTTGCCGACGGCAAAGGGGAAGATGTAATAGCCCACGCGCTCCTCGGAGATGCCGTAGAAGCGCGTCAGCATCAACGCGTAGGTGAAGAAGATGGCGTTGTAGAAGAACGCCTGCGAGGCCATGAGGGTGAGGCCGAGGACCGCGCGGCGCCGGTGGCGCACCAACAGCACGTGGATTACTTCGCGCCAGGAGACGGTGCGCAGCGCACGCATCGACAGGCTCTTGTGCCCGGTGGTGTCGGAAACGCCCACCTGCCGCTCTATGCTCCGAATGACCTCCTCGGCCTCCTCGACGCGCCCGTGCGTCAGCAGCCAGCGTGGACTCTCGGGGACGTGGCGCCGCACCAGCAGGATCGCGAAGCTCAGGATTGCACCGAGGCCGAAGGCGATCCGCCAGCCCCATGAGGGGCCGATGAAGCCGGGATGGAGCAGGATGATGCTCAACCCCGCGCCCAGCGCCGCGCCGATCCAGAACGTGCCGTTGATCGCGAGGTCGACGGTGCCGCGCAGCCGCGCCGGGATGAGCTCGTCGATCGCCGAGTTGATCGCCGCGTATTCCCCGCCGATGCCGAAGCCGGTGAAGAACCGGCAGACCGCGAAGGTAAGGATGTCCCACGAGAATGCGGTCGCCACCGTGGCGATGAGGTAGACGATCAGCGTGGCGAGAAACATCTGCTTGCGCCCGAGGCGGTCGGCGAGCCGGCCGAAGACCAGCGCTCCGAGCACCGCTCCGGCGATGTAGGCGGAGGCGGCCCAGCCGATCTCGCCCGCCGTGAGCCCGAGAGTGTCGGGACGTTGCAACGCGGGGCCGAGCGAGCCGACCACCGTGACCTCCAGGCCGTCGAGCAGCCAGCTCACGCCGAGCGCGATGACCACGCGCCAGTGCCAGCCGGACCAGGGGAGGCGGTCGAGGCGCGCGGGGATGTCGCTGCGGATCTCGCTCATTCGGAGTCAAGCGCAGGCAAGGCCCGGGCCATGGGCCGCTCGGAGCGGGTATAGTCGGGCCGACAAGGAGGCAATCCATGAAGCTCTACATGCATCCGGTCTCGATGACCAGCCGTCCGGTTCGGCTGTTCATCTCCGAGCACAACATCCCGGTCGAGGAAGTAACCGTCGACCTGATGAAGGGTGACCACTACAAGCCGCCCTTCACCACCATCAATCCCAACCGACAGGTGCCGGTGCTGGAAGACGAGGGCTTCCGCCTGACCGAATCCTCGGCGATCCTGAAGTACCTCGCAGACAAAGTGAGCTCGCCCGCCTATCCGAAGGACCTCAAGCAGCGCGCCAAAGTCAACGAGATGATGGACTGGCTGAACACCCAGTTCTACCGCGAGTACGGCTACGGCTTCATCTACCCGCAGATCTTCCCCAACAACAAGCGCCCGACCGACGCGGCGCAGCAGGCCTGCCTGGAGTGGTCCAAGGAGAAGGCGCAGAACTGGCTCAAGCTCCTCGACCAGCACTGGCTCGGGCCGCGCGCCAACTACCTCTGCGGCGACAAGATCACCATCGCCGACTACCTGGGCGTGGGCTTCGTCTCCCTGGGCGAGATCATCCGCATGGACTTCGCCGCCTATCCGAACGTGAAGCGCTGGCTCGACAACATGAAGCGGCTGAGAAGCTGGGGCAAGGTGAACGAGGTGTTCTACGGCTTCCGCGACATGGTCAAAGACCAGCAGTTCGCCGTGCTGTGATCAAGGGCCTGCACCACAACGCCTACCGCTGCCGCGACTCCGAGGAGACGCGCAGGTTCTACGAGGACTTCCTCGGCCTGCCGCTCTCGCACACGCTCTGGATCAAGGAGTCGAAGAGCGGCCGGCGCACCGATACGCTGCACACCTTCTACCGCATGGACGACGGTTCTTGCCTCGCGTTCTTCGAGGCGCCCGACATGCCGTTCGAGTTCAAGGCGCAGCACGACTACGACCTGCACATCGCGCTCGAGGTGCAGCACGCCGATCTCATGGCGATGTTCGAGAAGGGCAAGCGCGCGGGCATCGAGACGCGCGGCATCTCGGACCACGGCTTCATCGACTCGATCTACTTCCGCGACCCCAACGGCTACGTGATCGAACTCACCGCGAAGCGCGAGGACCACGAGCGTGCGATGGACCCGGAGTTGAACCGCGCCCGGCGCACGCTCGAGGACTGGCGGAAACGGAACGTGTAGCTAGCGCGTCTGAACCGTTCCGGCGCGCTGCTGGTACTGCTGGTAGGCCGGCAAAGCGACCGCCGCGACGATTCCGAGCACGAAGACCGCCGGCACGATCCACAGGGCGACGGTGACGCCCGTGGAATTGGGCGGTGTCTTGGCGCCGAACCTGTTGGGGCCGTCGGTCCCGGGAACGAACCAGAAGAGCAGGGCCGCCAACGGGACGAACAGGAGCAGCGAGAACCAGCCCGACATGTTGAAGTCATGGCTGCGCTGGATCGTCAGCATGATCGACATGACGAAGGAGGCGATGTAGGCGACCGCCAGCAGCGCCATCCCAAGCCCCGGGGATAGCGACATCAGGGCCATGGCCGGGACCACCAACACCAACGAGACCAGGATGCTATAGACGATGTAGCGCGCGCGGCCGATGCGTCCGGAAACGGCGAACAGCTTGACGGGCTGGAACTCCTCCCGGTCGCCGACCTTGGCGCGCGGCGCGCCGTACGGGTTTTGCATGACGTTTTGCTGTGCCATTTGTTCCCCCTTTTATCGGTGTTATGAGGCTTCAGCGCTCCCTATAATACGCGCGCCCCTCGCGGCGAGCCTGCCTTGAAATTCTGCTTTTTCCATTTAATGCCGTTCACCGGCGTGAAGGAAATCACGCCGGAATGGCCGACGCCGAACCGGATGTTCGATTCCGCACGCGCGCACGAGCTCTACCGGGACTACGTCGAGACGATGGTGTACGCCGAGCGCTGCGGCTTCGACTGGGTCGGCTGCAACGAGCACCACTTCAGCCCGTATGGGCTGATGGCGAACTGCAACCTGATCGGCGGCGCGCTGGTGTACCCGACGAAGAACATCCGCATCGCGATGATGGGCAACCTCGTGCCGCTCAACAACCCGGTGCGCGTGGCCGAGGAGTACGCGATGCTCGACTGCATGAGCGGGGGCCGACTTGTCGCCGGGCTGATGCGCGGCATCCCGCACGAGTACATCGCCTACAACATCCCGCCCGACGCGTCGTGGTCGCGCCAGCGCGAGGCGATCGCGCTCATCCTCAAGGCGTGGACCGAGCCCGAGCCGTTCGGCTGGGAGGGCGAGCATTTCCAGTTCCGCCAGGTCTCGATCTGGCCGCGGCCGCTGCAGAAGCCGCACCCGCCGCTCGTGATTTCGGCGAGCAGCCTGGAGTCGGCGCGCTTCGCCGGCGAGATGCGCGCCACCATGGGCATGGTGCTCATCTCCGACCTGGGGCTCGCCAAGGAATGCATCCAGGTCTACCGCGAGGCTGCGCGCGCGAGCGGCTGGGAGCCGACGCCCGAGCACATCCTGATCGGCATGCACACTGTCATCGCCGATTCCGACGACGAGGCCAAGGCCGCGCTCAGGGAAGCGCGCAAGTACTTCGACGGCGTGCTGATGGGAGGCATGCGCACCGCAGGGCGCCTGGTGCTGCAAAAGACCCGCTACTACCAGGACGAGGCCAACCGCGGGCGCATGCAGAACCGGCTCGCGAAGCGCGAGGCGGCCACGCTGGAGGAGCAGATCGCGGGTGGAATGGTGCTGTGCGGCAGCCCGGAAAGCGTGGTGCAGCAGATCCGGCGCATCCAC
>Ga0068868_100000618_pt1 | contig 23920 bp, 21 predicted proteins | sample KBSMisM42_FD_64660 | JGI IMG/M metagenome (GOLD analysis project Ga0068868, IMG submission 64660) | Miscanthus rhizosphere microbial communities from Kellogg Biological Station, Michigan, USA - KBS Miscanthus M4-2 | ecosystem: Host-associated > Plants > Roots > Rhizosphere > Soil ...
AGGTCCATCACCTTGCACATCTTCTCCGCCATCACCTCGCCGAGGCTGCCCCCGAACACCGTGAAGTCCTGGGAGAAGACAAAAACAGTTCTTCCTTCGACGGTGCCGTGGCCGGTGACAACCGCGTCGCCCCAGGGCCGGTTCTTCTGCATCTCGAAGTCGTAGGTGCGGTGGCGGACGAAGGTGTCGAGCTCCTCGAAGGAGCCGGGGTCGAGGAGCTTCTCGATCCGCTCGCGGGCGGTCATCTTGCCCTTCGCGTGCTGCTTCTCGACCGCCGCCTCGGAGGCGGAGTTGATCGCCGCCTCGCGCAGCTCCCGCAGGTAGGAGAGCTTCTCGTCGTGGGTTTCCGGGTTCCGCTCGCGCATCGGCCGCGGAAGTCTATTTACGCCGCGCCCTCGGTGCCCTCAGACAGACGAGGGGCCCGCCGAAGCGGGCCCCTCGATTCCACGATGCCGATTGATCCTAGAGTTCTGCGCAGATCGCGTACGCGACGATCTGCCAGTTGCCCGCCTCTTCGGGGGTCTCACGACCGGTCGCGATCCAGCCCGTGCGGGCGTTGTTCGCCGCCACGGCCGGGTAGGTGCCGTTGACCGCGACTTTGACGGTGGCCGGAGAGTTGACCCGGGCGCCGCCGCCGATCGCTTCCTTGCCGCTGGGGCAGCTGGCGGTGATGCTCTTTTCCTCTTCGGAGTTGTTGGCGCTGGTTTCCGTCACGTAGGTGATGTTCTTGATCAGCTGTTTCCAGACCGCGCTGGAGATCTTCGCCGAGGTGATCGCTTCGTTGTCGATCTTGCCGGTGCCGACCGATTCCGCGCCGAGCTTGGCTTCGGTCACGGCTTTCTTCGCCAGGGCGCCGTTGGTAACGGCTTCCTTGGCGATCTTCGAGCTGCTCACGGCTCCCGCTCCGAGGTCGGCGTTGACGACGCCGCCGTTCTTGATTTTCCCGGAGGTGACGGCCTGGGTCTTGAGTTTGGCGTTGGTCACCGCCTGGCGGGCGATGTTGACCGCCTTGACCTGGTTCGGTTTCAGTTTGACGGCCGCATACGCGGTGCCGCCGAGGGCGATGAAGAGGGCCATGCAGGACAGAACGTTGGCCGCCGTGAGGTGCCGTTTCAACGTGGTCACTAGTTGGACTCGCTTTCCGGGCCGGCCCCAGCCGACCTCCGTTGGATGGATTTCAAGAGCTCGTGTGAATCAGACGAAGGGGCGCCGCTGTGGCTCCGCCAGACGATCGAGGACGGCTTCCAGGTCGGCCTCGCCGAGGCCGCTCTCCTCGGCGGCGCGAATCTCGACCCGGGTGCCGAAGCCCTTCTCGGCCATCGTCACCTCGACCCCCTCGACGGTCGCAATCAGCTCCGCCAGCTCAGGCTCGGACTTCATCAGCGTCCTGGAAACCTCGATCATCGGCACCCGCTTCCACCAGCCGGGCGGGGTTCCTCCCCGAGGGACGGATTGAGAAAGAACGTTCAGGTCACGATTGGCGAGTTATGGGCGCTATAGCGCCCATAACTCGCCAATCGCCTAGAAAAACGCGCCGCCCTTGTATTCGCCGAAGACCTCGCGCATGGCGCCGCAGACCTCGCCGATCGAGGCATTGGCTTTGAGGGCGGCGCGGATCGGGTGGAGGAGGTTGCCGTCGCCGCGGGCTACGTCGCGGATCGACTCGAGCTTGGCCTCGACCTCGGCTTGGTCGCGGTTCTCCTTGAAGGCCTTGAGGCGGGCCAGCTGGCGCTGCTCGGCCTCTGGGTCGACTCGGAGGATGTCGACGTCGTCGACCTGGTCGGTGACGAATTTGTTGACGCCGACGATTATGTCCTGGCCGCTCTTGTAGCGCTCGTGGTAGCTCAGCGCCGACTCCTCGATCTCGCGCTGCATGAACTCCAGCGCCTCGACCGAGCCGCCCAGCTCTTCGACCTTCTCCATCAGCTCCTTGGCCCGCAGTTCGATCTCGTCGGTCAGCGACTCGACGAAGTAGGAGCCGGCGAAGGGGTCGACGGTGTCGGCGGCGCCGGACTCATACGCGATCACCTGCTGGGTGCGCAGGGCGATCCGGGCCGAGCGCTCGGTCGGCAGCGCCAGCGCCTCGTCGAAGCCGTTGGTGTGCAGCGACTGGGTGCCGCCGCAGACCGCGGCGAACCCCTGCAGGGCGACGCGGATGATGTTGACCTCCGGCTGCTGGGCCTGCAGGGTGACGCCGCCGGTCTGGGTGTGGAAGCGGATCTGCATCGATTTCGGGTTCTCGGCGCCGAACCGGTCCTTGACGATCTCGGCCCACATCCGTCGCACCGCGCGGAACTTGGCGATCTCCTGGAAGACGTTGTTGTGGCCGTTGAAGAAGAAGGCCAGCCGCGGCGCGAATTCATCGATCTTCAGACCCCGCGCCAGCGCCGCTTCGACGTAGGCGATCGCGTTGGAGAGGGTGAAGGCGACCTCCTGCACGGCCGAGCAGCCCTTCTCGCGGATGTGGTAGCCGGAGATCGAAATCGTGTTCCATTTCGGCACGTTCTCGTTGCAGTACTCGAAGATGTCGGTGGTCAGCCGCATCGTCGGCTCGGCCGGATAGATGTAGTTGCCCCGGGCCATGTACTCCTTCAGCACGTCGTTTTGGACGGTTCCGCGGAGCTTCTCGGAGGGCACCCCCTGTTCCTCACCGACCAGCTCGTAGAGCAGCAGCAGGATCGCCGCCGGGGCATTGATCGTCATCGAGGTGGAGACGCCGTCGAGGGGGATCTGGTCGAAGCAGATCCGCATGTCCTCGATCGTGTCGATCGGCACCCCGGTGCGCCCGACCTCGCCGTGGCAGAGCGGGTCGTCGGAGTCGCGGCCGAGCTGGGTCGGCAGGTCGAAGGCCATCGAGAGCCCGGTCGAGCCGTGCTGGATCAGGTAGCGGTAGCGCTCGTTGGTGTCCTCCGGCGAGGCGAACCCGGCGTACTGGCGCATCGTCCAGAGCCGGTCCCGGTACATCCGCTCGTGGATGCCGCGGGTGAACGGCGGCTGGCCCGGCTCGCCGAGGCGCTCCTCGAGACCAGGCGCCACATCGCCCTCGTCGTAGAGGGGATCGATCTCGATCCCGGAGTCCGTGAAGACGCGCTCGTCGTCGGGCCCGACCAGGGGCGCGATCGTGCGGTGCGCCTCCTGGGCGCCGGATCCCTCGCTATTCGCCATCCCGATGCAGGATATTGGTGGAGCCATCCCCGGTGCGGGCCGGGCGGCCGTCGCAGGGCCACCGGAACATCGGCACCGCCGCGGGGTTGTAAAGGGCAGCAATCCGGGAATAACCTGGACAGACAAATCGAATCGCCGTAAGTCGCCTATAGGCACAGCAGGGGGCGGCAGCAACGGAGGACCCACATATGACCGAAGCAACCCAGCCGTGGATGGCTCGGGGAACGAAACTGCCGTTGGCGGTTCTCGCGGCTGCGCTGTTCGCGCTGCTGGCGTTCGCTCCCATCGCCTCTGCCACCCCAGACCCGGTGGGCAGCGGTTCCGCCACCATTACCCTCAACAAGGGCTTCACCAAGTACCTGAAGACCTTCGGGATCAAGACGACGAAGATCGCCCCCGCCAAGTTGAAGGGCCAGAAGCTGACCCTGACCGGCACCGGCGGCGAAGTCGATCCGACCACCGGCCTCGGGACCGTCACCCTCGGCGGCGGCCTCAAGTTCAAGGCCGGCAAGAAGTCGGCGACGGTGAAGGCGCTCGTGCTTGACACGACCACCGCCTCCCTGACCGGCAAGGTGAGCGGCAAGAAAGTGAAGCTGGCCTCGGTCAAGGGCTACGCGTACGCTCGCGCCGGCTTCGGAGTGAGCATGACCGTGAAAAAGCTGAAGCTGACCAGCAAGGCGGCCAAGCAGCTGAACAAGAAGCTCGGCTTCGCCAAGGGCAAGCCGAAGCCTTTCCTCGCCAACAAGCTGCTGGGATCGGCCGCGGCCGAAGAGCAGCCGAGTACGGTGGCCGTATTGCCGACCGGCAACGTCCTCTTCAACGCGGACGCCGGCACCCTGGGCAAGCTCGCCAAAGTCGATGTAAAAGTGAAAACCATCGATCCGACCCAGGTGAAAGGGCTCACCAACTTCGAGTTCCCGATCACCGGCGGCACCATTTCGCCGCTCGGCACCGGCGGCGTCGTCCAGAGCGGTGGCGGTCTCGAACTGGAACAGAAACTATTCACCGGGCAACCGGGCAAAGAATTCCTCGAAACCAAGATCACTCTGAGCGGGTTCTACGTCGACCTGGCGGCGAAAACGATCACGGTCGAGGTGAGCGCCGTCTCCAACGCCAGCGATGAACTGAACCTCGGCAACCTCGGGCGCAGCTCGATCGCCGATCTGACGATTCCGGGCGTAACGGCCGACTCGGTCAACCGCACCGTGACCGTTCAGAACGCGACCGGCGCCCTGCAGCCGATCTCGGCGAAAGTCCTGAACGCCTTCGTCGAAGTCTATGAAGGCTACGAAAAAGTAGGTGGACCGCCGAAATCACCCGAAAAAATCAACTCGGGTGACCCGCTGGGCTCGTTCTCGATGACCGTCCAGACGCAGTAGTCAAAAAGCTCGCTGCATCGCGAGAAGGGCGGCCTCCGGGCCGCCCTTTTTTATTGCCTGAAAGAGCTAGTCGCCGGCGCCGACGAGGCGCTCGACGCCGCTCTGGTCGATCGTCCGGCGCAGACCCTCGGTGAGCTCGACCTTCGGCTCCCAGCCGAGCAGGTCGCGGGCGCGACCGATGTCCGGGCGACGCTGCTTGGGGTCGTCGGTCGGCAGCGCCTCGTAGACGATCTCCGAGCGCGAATCGGTCAGATCGACCACCTGCTTCGCCAGTTCCAGCAGCGTGAACTCGTTCGGGTTGCCGATGTTCACCGGCGTGTGGACGTCGGACTCGGCGAGGCGGACGATGCCGTCGATCAGGTCGTCGACGTAACAGAAGCTGCGGGTCTGGCTGCCGTCGCCGAAGACGGTCAGCGGGCGGTCCTGAAGTGCCTGGCGCAGGAAGGTCGGGATCGCGCGGCCGTCGTGGGCGCGCATCCGCGGGCCGTAGGTGTTGAAGATGCGGACGATCGCCGTGTCGACGCCCTGCTGGCGGTGGTAGGCCATCGTCAGCGCCTCCGCGTAGCGCTTCGCCTCGTCGTAGACCCCGCGCGGGCCGATCGGGTTGACGTGGCCCCAGTAGTCCTCCTTCTGCGGATGGACCTCGGGATCGCCGTAGACCTCGCTGGTCGAGGCGATGAGGAAGCGGGCGCGCTTCCACTTCGCCACCCCGAGCATGTGGTGGGTGCCGTGGGAGCCGACTTTGAGCGTGTGCAGGGGCAGCCGTAGGTAGTCGATCGGGCTCGCCGGCGAGGCGAGGTGGTAGACGAAGTCGACGTCCTCGGGGATGTCCACGTAGGTGGTGATGTCGACGTGGCGGAAGTCGAAGCGCTCGTCGCGGATGTGGGCGATGTTCTCCAGCGACCCGGTCTCGAGGTTGTCGATGCAGATCACCCGGTGCCCGTCGCCGAGCAGTCGCTCGCAGAGATGGGACCCGAGGAAGCCGGCGCCGCCGGTGACTACGCAGGTGCTCACGGAGGCGATCCTAGCGGGCCGTCCCCTCCCTGGACGTTTTGCGGAGGGCGTTTGCAATTTCCGCCTTTTGGACTGGGGCATTTGTCCAAATGGGGGGAGAGATGTAGCGCTTTCGCGACTAACGCTGGCAGTGTCCGCGCGAGACGACTGGCAAGCAGGGGGAACCGATCAAGTGGAAGCCGTTGGTGCCGAACGGGCGCGCTCGCGCCTGGGAGAGGACGAGGACGCGGCCCGTAAACGGGCGGCCGTGGAGACCTGGGCCCGGCACGAGATAGTGCTGCGGCGAACCGCCGTCCGCTACTCGCTCTGCGCGGATGACGCCGACGACGCCCTGCAGCGCGGGCTGGAGATCCTCCTGCGCAAGGCCCCGACGGCGGACCCGCGGGAGCTCGTCAAGTGGATGCAGACCGTGGTCAAGCACGAGGCGCTGGCGATCCGCAGTGATCGTGAGCGGGTGCTCGCCGGGCCGGCCGCCCGGACTCCGGATCCCGACTCCGAGGACTGGACCTCGCTGCTGGCCTCCCCCGCCGACGGTCCCGAGGAGCGGCTCGAGCGCCAGGAGGCGATCGCCCGCAGCCGCGAGGCCCTGCAGGCACTGAAGCCGCAGGAGCTGCGGGCCCTGACCCTGCTCGCGGAGGGCTACTCCTACGCCGAGATCGGCGCGATCACCCACTGGAGCAGGACGAAGATAAATCGCTGCCTCGCCGAGGGCCGGGAGCGCTTCCGCCGCCTGGTCGCGCGCAGCGAGGACGGCAGCCGTTGCGCCGAGATGGGGTTGCTGCTCTCGGCCTTCTGCGACGGCGAGACGAGCCCCCAGGAGGCCGCGGAGCTGCGCGAGCACCTGCGGGCCTGCGCCGCCTGCCGGGCGACGCTGCGGGCCTACCGGGCGGCACCGGCGGCAGCGGGCGCACTGGTCCCGTCCCTACCGCTCCACCACTCGCTCTGGGAACGCATCCAGGAGGCGGGCCGGGCGATCACCTCCCACCTCGGCGGCGGGCGCGGGGAGACGATCACGCAGTTCGCGGGCAGCGGCTCCGGCGGGGCCGGGCTCGCGGGCATCGCCAAGGTGGCCGCCATCTGCGTCGCCACCGCCGGCGGTGCGGGCGCCTGCGTCGCGACCGGCATCCTCCCCGCACCATTCGCGACCGGCGCGCCTTCCCACCATGTCGCCCAGCAGCAGGAGCGGCGCCTGGTGGAGCCGCCGCAGCCGGAAGCCGCGCCTGCGGGTGAAGCCGACCCGGCGCCGGACCCGAAGACCGCCCCGGATCCGGAACCCCGCGCCGAACCGACTCCCGAACCCGAAGCGCCGGCCGAAAGCGAATCGATCACCCCTGAACCGGCTCCGGTCAGCGGCGAATCGATCGAAGCCGCGCCGCCGCCGAGCCCGGAACCCGCGTCCGCACCGGCTCCGGCCACGAGCTCTGAAGGCAGCAGCCCGGCGGGAGAGTTCGGCCCGTGAGCCAGCTCTGGAGAAGTCTTCTCGCGGCCTGCATCGCAAGCGCCCTCCTCGCTACCACCAGCAGCTCGGCCCGGGCGGAAGGTCTGGGCGATTGGCAGGCGGATCCCGTCTTCCACATCGAGTTGCAGCAGTTCCCGGGCCTCGCCGCGGGGACGACGAAGGTGGTCTACCAGCTCCTCGATCCGCAGGGGCAGGCGCTCGGGGTACCGATCGAACTGACCCCCGACACCGCCGTCGCGCTGGCCGACGTGCCGCCGCTGCCGGGGATCTACACCTTCGAAGGCTGGCTCGAGGACGCAGCCGGAAACGAGCTGCGCCGGGCCAGCACGCCACTCCGCTTCGACGATGCCGTGCCGCCGCTCCCGGCCGTCCAAGCGCCCGGGGGCTGGCTGCCGGGGACCGAACCGGTGGTCTTGGAGCTCGAACCGCCCGCCGCGCCCCCGCCGATCTCGGGGATCCGCGGCTACGAGCTGACCCTGAGCGAGAGCGGAACGCGGTTCGAGACGACCGGCGAGGCGATCTCGCTCGGCTTCCTGCCCGAGGGCGTCAACCGTGCGGATGTGGTGGCGGTGTCCGGCTCCGGCGTCCGCTCCGAGCCGCGCAGCGTCACCCTGGCGATCGACTACTCGGCCCCGAGCGTCTCCCTCCGGGGCGTTCCCTCCGGCTGGAGCGACGGCCCGGTGAAGCTCACCGCGCTGGCGCGGGACCCGCTCTCCGGGATGGAGCCGTCCGGCCCGGCGGGGCCGTTCACGGCGATCGCCGTCGACGGCGGCTCCCCCACCACCGCCCCCGGCGCCACGGCGTCGGCCTGGGTCGGGGGCAGCGGCGTCCACTCGGTGCGCTTCTACGGACGCGACGCCGTCGGCAACCTCGGCGACGGTGGGCCCGGCTCGGCGCCGCCGCAGACGGCTCTCGTCAGGGTCGATGAAGAGGCCCCGCGGGTCGAGTTCGCGGCCGCCCAGGACCCGGGTGACCCGGAGCGGATCGAGGCCTTCGTCGGCGACACCCTCTCGGGCCCGAGCCCGAACCGCGGCTCGATCGCGGTCCGGCCGGCCGGGACCCGGGCGCGCTTCGAGCCGCTGCCCACCCGGGTCGAGCCCGGCCGCCTGGTCGCCCGCTGGGATTCCGACGCCTCCCCGCCCGGGAAGTACGAGTTCCTCGCCACGGGCTACGACGCGGCCGGCAACTCCGCAACGGGCACCAACCGTGCCCACGGAGGCAGGATGGTCCTCGTCAACCCTCTGAAGACCCAGGTCAGCCTCTCGTCCAGGCTCACCGGGGTTCGCTTCGCCGGCTCCCTTCGCCGCAGCGCGGGGGCGCCGGTCGCCGGGCAGACGATCACGGTCACCGAGAACTTTGCCGCCGGCTCCGACCAGCGGCAGCGGACCACCGATGTCCGCACCGCACCCGACGGCACCTTCTCGCTGCGGCTGAAGCCCGGGCCGAGCCGGGAGGTGACCGCGAGCTTCAGCGGCAACCGGCTGCTTACCCGCGCCGGCGGCCCGGTCGCCGAGCTGGTCGCGGCGACCGCGATCCGCTTCCACGCCTCGGCGGCGAGCGCGGCCGTCGGCGGCAGGCCGGTCGTGTTCAGCGGCAGGGTCGCCGCCGCAGGCGCCGGCCGGGCGGTCGCCGGGCTCCCGGTGGAGCTCCAGTTCCGGTACCCGGGCGCGGGCTGGAGCGAGTTCCGGACCGTCGAGGCCGACAGCCGGGGACGCTTCCGCTACGCCTACCGCTTCAGCGACGACGACAGCCGCGGCGTCCGCTTCCGCTTCCGCGCCCACGTAAAAGGCCGCGAGGGCTGGCCCTATGGGCCTGGCGCCTCGCGGCCTATGAGCGTCAGAGGACGCTGATGCTGCTTACCGCAGGGCGGTCAGCTGGCCACTGACGGTTCCGACCAGGTCCTGGGCGGTGCCGACGACGTTCTGGGCGCGGGAGGTCTGCTCCTCGACGGCCCTGCGGACGCGCTGCTCGACCTCGTTGCGGCGACTGCGGGCCTCGCGCTCGACCTGGGTGCGGGTCTTACGGGCCTCGGTGATCGCCTTGCGACGGGCGGTGGAGCCGCGACGCTCGGTCCGTTTCAGCGATTTGCGCAGGTTGCTGCGGTAGCTCTTGATCTGCCGCTCGGCCTTGCTGCGGTCGGTCCACGGCTCGACCAGATCGGAGACGCGGTCGCTGACGGTGAGGGCGGCGCCGACGGGGAGGTCGACGGCGGCCTCGACCACGGTCTGGACCTGATTTTTCTCGGCGACTGCAGTCTTGGTGGCGGCGCGTTTCGAAGCTTTGGCGGCTTTGGCGGCCGATTTTTTCGCTTCGGTGGTGGCGCGCTTCGCCTGGGTTTTGTCTTTGCTGCCGTTTTTGCTCGTTGCCATAAAGAAGAAACACCTCTTCAGTCTTGATTTGGGGGCTTGGGGAAGTGCCCGAGTGTAGCGAACGTAAGTTCGTGGGAACAGGTGTTTGTAAACCGCTTGGGAAGAAGGGTTACGCGGCTCCTGCCAGCTGGGCGGCGCGGACGGTGGCGAGGCCGTCCTCGTCGTTTGCGGCCGCCATCGGGTAGCGCGAGTCAAGGTCGAGCATCGCCTCCTCCAGCTCCCCCTCGCCGAAGGCGACGGCCCCGCCGGCCTCACGGGCGATCAGCTGGGCGGCGGCGGCGTCGACGGAGCGGCAGGAGCGCAGACTCAGCATCGCGTCGAAGCGGCCGGCGGCGACGTAGACGGCGCTGATCGCGATCGCGCCGACGACCCGCAGGCGGAAGACCTTCCCGCTCAGCGCCTCGAGGGCCGGCAGCGCCCACTCCGGCTCGGCCGACTCGACGCCAACGACCTCGAGCCGCTCGGCGGGGGCGGTCACCCGGACCGGCTCGCCGTTCAGCTCGGCGCCCTCGCCCCGGCGCGCCAGGAACTCCTCGTCGGCGCCGAAGTCGTGGACGAAGCCGAACTCGACGTCGGCCATCGAGGGACCGGAGGCGACGGCGATCGAGACGGCGAAGGAGGGGATCGTGCGGCGCGCGTTCAGCGAACCGTCGATCGGGTCGATCACGATCCGCGCCTCGCCGCCGGAGCCGAAAGAGACCTCGCCCCGCTCCTCGGAGACGGCGACGAAGGAGGCCCCTTCGGCCGCCAGGCGGTCGAGCTCGGCGAAGACGACGTCCTCGGCGCGGCGGTCGATCACGAGGGTGTGGTCGCCGCCCTCGCCGACCCCCTCGTAGACGGTCCGCTCCTCGCTCGTCCGCGCCTCCTCGAAGATCGGGCGCTGGGCGGCAACGATGCGGCGGCAGATCGCCGGCCAGTCGGCGGAGAGGACGTCCATCGAGCGGATGCTAGAGAGCGCTAGCTTTGGGCGGTGCGCGAGGATCGATCCATGACCGAAAGCGCCGCTCCGGAGCGCGAGCGCGCGGTCGCCCACGGCGAGGGCCCGCTGCTGATCGTCGGCCCGGCGGGCACCGGCAAGACCGAGCTCCTCGCCCATCGCCTGGCGCACCTGGTCAGCACCGGGGCCCAGCCTGAGAACGTCCTCATGATCGCCTCCCGCCAGGCGACCGCGGCGCGCCTGCGGGAGCGTTGCGAGGCGCTGCTCGAGGGCTCCTTCGAGGAGCTCTGGATCGGCAGCTGGGACGCGATCGGCGAGCGGCTCCTGCGCGAGTATCCCGAGGAGGCCGGGCTGGACCCGTTCTTCGACGTCCTCGGCCGCGCCGAGCGGCTGGCGATGCTGCTCGACCGCCTCGACGAGCTGCCGCTGCGCCGGCACGAGATCCGCGGCAACCCCGCCGGCCTGCTGGCCCGGCTGCTGGCCCGGATCGACCGGCTGAAGGCCGAGCGGACGGGGCCGACCACCCTCTCGGAGAAAGCGCAGGCCCGCGCGGAGGCCGCCACCGAAGAGGCGGAGCGGGAGGCGGCGCGGCGGGAGCTCGAGTTCGCCGAGCTCTACGCCCGCCACGACCGCATCCTCTCGGAGTCCGGCAGCCTCGACCGCGGCGACGTCTTCCTCGCCCTCGATTGCCTGCTGGTCGAGCGACCCGACGTGCGGCGGCGGATCGCCGAGAGCTTTCCCCACCTGATGGTCGACGAGCTCGAGGAGGCGACGGCGGCGCAGCTGGCGATCGCCGAGTCGCTCGCCACCGACAACCCGAACCAGGTCTTCGCCCTCGAGAGCGGCGAAACGGTGTCCGCGGCCGAGGGGTGGTTCGACGGGGTCCACCCCGAGGGCGAGCGCATCCTCCTGGAGCGGCGCTTTCGCGATCCCCGGCTCGGCTTCTGGCGCTGCACCAACGAGCGGGCCCAGGCGCAGGCGGTGGCGCGGGCGGTCGAGGATCTCGGCGCCGCCGGCACCGCCGCCGACCAGATCTGCGTCCTCGTCGCCGACCCGGCCAAGCAGGGCGGCGCCGTCGCCGCGGCGATGGAAGAGCGCGGGGTCCCCTTCCACCTCTCCGGGCCGACGGCGCTCTTCCAGCGGCCGGAGGTGCGCGACGCGATCGCCTGGCTGCGGGTGTTGGCCGACCCCGACGACTCCCCCGCGGCGGCGCGGGCGCTGACCCGGCCGCCGGTCGAGCTGCGCTCGGGCGACCTGGCGCGGCTGACGACGATCGCGCGGCGGCGCAAGCAGGACATGGTCGCCGCCTGCGAGGCGGCCCTCGACAGCCCCCAGTTCCAGCCCGAGGCGCGGGAGCGGATCCAGACCTTTCTCAAGCTCTACAACGGCGCCGCCGCGGTGATGGAGGAACGGCGGGCCGACGTCTTCGTCCGGCGCCTGATCGAGCAGGTCGGCCTGCGGCGCCAGCGCCTCTTCGCCGCCCAGCCGGAGGTCGCCGAGCGCCTGCTCGGGCTCTCGCAGCTGGCCGAGCTGGCGACCGCCTGGAGCCGGCGCGAACCGCACGGCTCGACCCGCGGCTTCGTCGCCTACCTCAGCGCCGTCGCCGAGGCCGGGACCGAAGCCGAGGAGGCCGAGCACCAGCGTTCCCCGGGTGCGGTCAACGTGATGGCCGCCGACGCGATCAAGGGCCTCGGCTTCGACCACGTCTTCGTCCTCGGCCTCGAGGAGGAGCGCGACTGGGAGCGGATCGGATCGCCCGCCCGTAGCGGCCTCGTGCTCTCCCGGCTGGAGCGCAGCCAGGGCGGCGAGGCGCCGCGTCCTTCCCGCTTCTACGAGCGTGCCCTGGCGGCGGCGGGCGGCGAGGAGGAGGCGCATGAGGAGGAGCTGTTCGGCCCCGCCGAGGGGCTGCACGCGACCTACCGGTCACTGCGCGAGCAGGTGCTGGAGGCCTCCTGGCGGGCCGGTCGCGAGCTCTCCGAGCCGCGCCTCGACACCGCGATCGACGTCAACCGGGCGATCGCCCGCTACCTCGAGCTGCTGAAGCTGGCGGCGCTGGCGCAGCGGCCCGGGGACGAGCCGACGGCGGAGGCGATCGAGGCGGTCAACGGGCTGCTGCGGCAGGTCGCGACCCCCGAGCAGCAGGCCGAGCTCGACGCCTCTTCGCTCGACGCCTACCTGCTCGACTCAGAGAGCGAGCGCGGCCGCCGCCTCGATCTCGTCGCCGCCCGCGAGGAGCCCTCGCTCGCCGCCTTCCTGCCGCGGCGCGGCGACGGCATGCTCAGCCTCTCGGCCTCCGACCTCTCGCTCTACCTCACCTGTCCGCTGAAGTACAAGTTCGCCCGGGTCTTCGGGATCCCGCAGGAGCCGACGATCAACCAGCGCTTCGGCATCCTCTTCCACAACGTCCTCGAACGCTTCCACAAGGAACCGCCGGAGGACCCCGAGGAAGGGCTGCGGGTGCTCAACCGCCTCTTCGAGTCCGGCTGGCGGCGGACCGGGTTCGGCTCCAGCGACGACGAGCTGCAGTTCCGCGACCGCGCCCGCGAGGCGCTGCGCCTCTACTGGGAAAACGAGCGCGAGTCCGACGGCGAACCCCTCTGGCTGGAGAAAAAGTTCGACTTCAAGGTCGGCGACCACCACGTCCGCGGCCGCGTCGACCGCGTCGACCGCCTCCCCGACGGCGACTACGAGCTGATCGACTACAAGACCGGCGAGCGCAAGACCGAGGAGGACCTCGACGACGACCTGCAGCTGGCGCTCTACCGGATGGCCGCGCGCGAGGCCTGGGGAATCCAGGCAAGCACCGGCAGCTACTACTACGTACTCGACGGCGACAAGGTGGCCGCCCCGACCAAGCCCGACGACGCCGAGCGAGTCGAGCGCACCGTCCTCCAGGTCGGCGAGGGAATCCTCAGCCAGGACTTCGAGCCCCGCCCCTCCCCCAGCGTCTGCAGCTGGTGCGATTACCGCTTGATCTGTCCGGCGGCGGAAGCTTGAGGGCGTCTAGATGAAAAAGGGCCGGCATCGCACCGGCCCTTCTGTCTCATCTACCTATTGTTTGGTCTCCCTACGAGTAGGCGATTCCGACCTGGGTGGTATGCCCCCCGTTCGAGTAAGCGCGGACTGTGCTGTTGCCGGTCCAAGTCAAATCGGAGTGTGTTTCACTATTCCCACATGGACCCCCCGTGCCGGTGTAATGCATGCCGGTAAGTGTGATGTCCAATGTGACATCCGTTTTACCGCCTCCCGTCACATTTGTCCCGACGACATGACCGCCCGTCGGTGTTTGTGAACCGATGAAGCGGGTACAGACGCTGACGCCAAAAGATGTCGGTGTGTATTCAATGTTTTTACCGGCAGAGCAGACGATATGGATGTCTGACGCGTGCCATGTAACTTCTCCGGCTTTTATTTTTGTCGGTGTTGTGAATTTATAGGTGCAGCCGCTTTGACTCCAATGCATCGTCACAAAGCCGAATGCCGAGCAGTTGCTGTAGGTAGCTTCATACGATGTTTCGTTTACGGTCGTGCCCGAACTCGATGCCTTGATGCTGGTCGTCGGGCACTGGGATGCGCCTGAGCTGGAGTCAAATTTCCAGAGACCTCCATCTTGGTCACCTGTGTAGAAGACCGTCCCGCCCCCTTCTACTGTGAGCGGATCTGCCGCGGCGACCTGGGCCGCGAGGGCGCTGAGGGCGAGGACAGCCGCGAGGGCGACGCCGAGCGCCTTTTTCCTGTGAATCATGGTTCTCCCTTGTGAGTGTGGATCGCACCGCCTATCGGGCACGTGCGGCTCGCCATGCGAGCTGCGCCTAGGACTACAGGGCCAGTCCCTGGTAACCAAAAAGAACCCTGAAGAAGTTCCGAGCGCGGGCACCCGTGCGAGCCAGCGAGCGAAAGGCCGTGCATATGGCGATGACCCATCGGCGCGTGCGCCCATCGAGAGGCCTTACAGACTGCTCTGTTTCTCCTCGTGGCGCGAGTGAGGGGCCGGTAACGTGCTGGCCCCTCACTTTCAGTTATCCACCTGCCTGCTTTACCGCTACGAGAATGTGATGCCGCGCGGGGAGCTGTGGCCTCCGTTGGAGTAGGCGCGAATCAGGCTGTTACCTTGCCAGTTCAGGTCAGTGTGTATTTCACTATTCCCGCAAACGCTACCGGTGCCAGTGTAGCGAAGGCCGGTCAGTGTAATTTCCCATGTGACAGCCATTTCGGTCCCACCGACGGTGACATTTTTCCCGACGACGTGCCCGCCCGCCGGTGTCTGTGAGCTGAGGAACCGGGTGCAGACGCTGGCGCCAAAAGTTGTCGGTGTGTATTCGATTTTCTTCCCGGCCGGGCAGACGATGTGGATGTCTGACGCGTGCCATGTAACTTCTCCGGCTTTGATTTTTGTCGGTGTTGTGAATGTGTAGGTACAGCCTTGGTCGAACCAATGCATGGTCGCGAAGCCGAACCCGGTACAGCCGCTGTACGTGTTCGACCACGTTGTCTCGCTCACGGTCGCACCTGACGACGATCCAAAGATGGATGACGTCGTGCATTTGGCTGCGAGGCCGCCGGCGTCTTTGAATTCCCAAGCACCGCTATCCTGATCGCCTGTGTAGAAGGTAGACCCGCTTTCGCCTCCGGTCACTGTGATCAGAGAAGCCGAGGCGACCTGGGCCGCGAGGGCGCTGAGAGCGAGGACCGCCGCGAGGGCGACGCCGAGCGCCTTGTATCTGCGCATCATGTTTCTCCTTGGTGAGTGTGTATCGCACCGCCCTATCGGCTAAGTGCGGCTCGCTACGCGAGCGCATCAAGACCTACCTGGCCGGCATCTGATGAGCAAAGAAGTGACGTAAAGAGGCTCCGAGCGCAGGCGCTCATGCGAGCCCGCAGGCGAAAGACCCTGCAAAGTAGCGATGGCCCATCGGCGCGTGCGCCTATCGAGAGGCTTTGCAGACTGCTCTGTCCCTCGTCCTAGCTCTTGTCGTCGCCGCGCTGCCTGAGGAAGCGCTGGAACTCGCGGGCGAGGGTGTCGGCGGAGGGGAGCTCGCCCTCCTCGTCGAGGAGGTCGGCCTGTTCGGCCTCGATCCGGGAGACCAGTTCCTCGATCTCCGGGTTGGCGGCGACGGCGCGGCCGATCTGCTCCTCGTAGTCGGCCGTTTCCTCCTCCAGCTCGGAGGCCTCGACGGCGATCCCGGTCAGGCCCTCGAGCCGGCGCAGCAGCGCCAGGGCGGCCTTCGGATTGGGGACAGCGGCGACATAGTGGGGCACGGCGGCCCAGAGCGAGGCCGAGTCGATCCCGCTCTGGCGGCAGAGGTCGTGGACGACGCCGACGATCCCGGTCGGGCCCTCGTAGTTGGAGCGCTCGAGTTCGAGCTCCTCGACCAGCTCGGCGCTGGAGGCGAGGCCGGTGATCGGCACCGGCAGCGTGTGGGAGACCTCGGCGATCAGGGCGCCGAGGGTGATCACCATCTCCACCCCGAGGGTGTCGGCGACGGTCGCGATCGTCTCCGAGAAGGTGCGCCAGCGCAGGTTCGGCTCGGTCCCGTCGAGCAGGACGAGGTCGCGGTCGGCGCTGGGGATCTGGACCGCGTAGAGGTTGTTCTCGGGCCAGTCGATGCGGCGCGTCTGCCCTTCGTCCATGCTGATCGTCGGCCGGGTCGACTGGAAGTCGAAGTAGTCCTCCGGGTCGACGCTGGCGACTAACTCGGCGTCGAGCGAGGTGGCGACGGCACCGAGCGCGGTCGAGGCGGCCGCCGCGGCGTCGTTCCAGCCGCGGAACGCGCAGACCATGACCGGCGCGCGGAGGTGGGGCAGATCGCCTTCCCAGCTAAGTGAATCCACGCGTTTGAGCGTAGACGATGGGGATCGGCAGGCCGCTGATCAGACGGTCCGCGCGCGGCGGATCAGCTGGGCGGCCATGAACAGCGCCAGCGCCGCGAAGGAGAGCTGCAGGGCGCGCTCGGAGACGTGGTTGGCGGCGGTGACGCCGATCCACACCCCGAGCGGCGAGAGGGCGCCGACGATCAGCGCCTCGCGGAGGCGGACGTTGCCGTAGCCGTACTGGCGGTAGGAGCCGACGATCGCGACGATCACGATCATCAGCAGCGAGGTCGACTCCGCCTCCACCTGGGTGAGGCCGATGAAGATGGTCAGCGCCGGGACGAAGAGGACGCCGCCGCCGACCCCGACGAGGCCGCCGGTGAGGCCGCCGAAGAGGCAGATCAGCACCGCCGCCAGCTCGCTCATCGGGCCGGCTCGCTCACGAGAGGATCAGCTCCACGGCGATCGCGATCAGTAGGCCGGCGAAGAGGTAGGAGACGGTGCGCTGCGGGATCCGCTGCTGGATCGAGGTCCCGAGGAGCACTCCCAGGACCGCCGGGATCGAGAGCAGCAGGGCGGTGCCGACGTGGACGTTGCCGTAGATCCCGCCCTGCGCGATCGCACCGAGGAGGCCGATGAGGACGATCGCGGCGAGGCTGGTGCCGGTCGCCAGCCGCTCCCCGTAGGCGAACCAGAAGATCAGCAGCGGCACGATCACGGTTCCGCCCCCGACCCCGAAGAGGCCGCTGAAGACGCCGGCGAGGGTGCCGATCGCCGCCAGCTTCCAGATCGCGTGGTCCGGTGTCGCTGCGGCGGGCATTCTCGCGATACTAGAGCCGTGTCCCTCCAGTCCGAGAGCGAGGGCGGCGACTGGTCGGCCGCCCTGGAGCCGCTGCGCCGCGAGCCCGGGCGGGCGGCGATCCTCACCGACGTCGACGGGACCCTGGCGCCGATCGTCGAGCGGGCCGAGGACGCGGCGGTGCCGGCGCCGGCGCGCGAGGCACTGGCGGCGCTGAGCGAGCGCTACGCGCTGGTCGGCTGCATCTCGGGGAGGCGGGCGGCGGAGGCGCGGCGGCTGGTCGGCCTCGACACCCTCGCCTATGCCGGCAACCACGGGCTCGAGCTGCTGATGCCGGGTGACCTGGAGCCGCGAGCGGACCCCTCGGTCGCCGGCCGCGAGACCGAAGCGGCGGACTTCCTCGCCGCGCTCGACGGCGAGCGGCTGGGGGTGGGGTTGCGCCGGGAGGACAAGGGCCCGATCCAGGCCCTGCACTGGCGCGGCGCCGAGGACGAGGCGACAGCCGAGAGCCGCGCCCACGAGATCGCCAACGAGGCAGGGCGAGCGGGGTTGGAACCGCGCTGGGGACGCAAGGTGCTGGAGCTGCGGCCGGTCGGCGGCGGCGGTAAGGACGCCGCGGCTTCCTCCCTGCTCGCCGAGGACGGCCTCGACCGTGCCGTCTACGCCGGCGACGACCGCACCGACCTCGACGCCTTCCGCCGCCTGCGCCGGCTGCAGGAGGAGGGGCGGCTGAGCACCGCCGTCTGCGTCGGGGTGCTCTCGGCGGAGGCGCCGGCGGAGCTGCGGGAAGAGGCCGACGTGACGGTCCCGGGCCTCGACGGCTGGCTGGAGATCCTCGAGTGGCTGGCGGGATGAGGACGCCGATCGCCAGATGACCTACACCGACCTGCTCCGCGCCAGCGTCTTCGTCACCGCCGCCGAGGCGACCGTCCTCGGCGCGATCACCGCCGTCGTCGCCAACCGCGACGGTGACACGACGATCGCCCTCGCCGCCGCCGCCTGGTGGCTGATCGCGATGGCGATCGGCTTCTACCTCGCCCGGCCGCAGCGAGCAGCCGACGACGTTCGCGACGCCCTCGCCCGCGCCCGCACCGCCACCTCGCTGCCGGACCAGAACCCGGCCCGGATCGCCTTCTCCCGCCTCTGGCCGATCGGCCTCACCGCGGTCTTCGCCGGCGTCCTCGGCATCTTCTTCCCCGGCGTCGCCGCGGTCGGCGCCGGCTACGCCCTGATCGTCTCCCTCGCCTGGCACACCCGCGAGGCCGCGGTCCTCGGCGTCGAGGCCCGCGACGGGGTCAAGTTCTACGTCGTCCCCAACTCGGCGCTCCAACCGGTCGAGCTGGTGCGGGCGCCCGGGCTGCGCAGCGACGAGCTATTGACCTAGGTGCTCAACCCTTAAGCAGCTTCTTGAACTGCGACCAGCTGCGGGTGTTGGCGATGTCCTCGGCGGTGAGCCAGGCGCGGCGGGCGGTGGCGACGGCGTAGGACATGTTGTCGAGGGTGTCGACGCCGTGGGCGTCGGTGTTGAGGACGATCCTGACGCCGGCCCGGGCGGCGAGGCGGGCGTGGAGGTCGGAGAGGTCGCGCCGGTTGGGGTTGCCGTTGATCTCGATCATCGTGCCGGTGCGCGCGGCCGCCTCGGCCACCGCCTCGACGTCGATCCCGTAGGGCTCGCGGCGGCCGATCAGCCGCCCGGTGAGGTGGCCGATGCAGTCGACGTCGGGGTTCTCGATCGCGGCGAGGACGCGCTCGGTCATCGCCTTTTCGGAGACGTTGAAGGAGGTGTGGACGGAGGCGACGACCCAGTCGAGCGCGGCGACGAGGTCGTCGGGATAGTCGAGTGAGCCGTCGAGACCGATGTTGATCTCCGAGCCGGAGAGGAGGCGGAAGCCCTTCTTGCCGCTGCCCTTGTTCCAGGCGCGGATCTCCTCGATCCGCTCCCACAGCCGCTCGGCGGTGACGTGGTCGCCGAACCCGTGGCTGGCGGAGTGGTCGGTGATCGCCAGGTACCGGTAGCCCCGGTCGATCGCCGCCTCGGCCATCTCCCCGACGCTGTTGCGGCCGTCGGAGAGGGTGGTGTGGGAGTGGAGGTCACCCTTGATGTCGGCAAGCTCGACCAGATCCGGCAGCTTGCCTTCGCGCGCCGCCTTCAGCTCGCCGCGGCCCTCGCGCAGCTCCGGCTCGATGTAGGCGTAGCCGAGGTGCTCGTAGACCTCCGCCTCGGTCGCGCAGGTCCGGACGTCGCCGCTCTCGGTCTCGGTAATCCCGTGCTCGGAGACCGAGAGGCCGCGGCCGACCGCCTCTTCGCGCAGCTGCACGTTGTGGGCCTGGGAGCCGGTGAAGTGCTGCAGCAGGTTGCCGAAGGCGGCCGGCGGGACGATCCGCAGGTCGACCGAGACGCCGTTGTGGGTCTGGGCGTGGACGCCGTTCGCGGTCGGGTTCCCGGCGGCGGCGATCAGCGGGTGGCCGGCCAGGTACTCGGAGAGCGCGGCCGGCTCCTCAGCGGTGGCGATCAGGTCGATGTCCTTGCAGGTCTCGCCCCAGCGGCGGACCGAGCCGGCGACCTCGACCTGGTCGGAGGCCGGGTGGTCTCGGAGAGCCCCCGCCAGCTCCTCGGCGATCGGCTTCACCTTCGAGAGCAGGAGGCGGCCCGGCCCCTCGCCCGGCTCACCGAGGCGCTCCAGCGCCGCGAGGATGTTCTCCTCGGCTTTGGCGCCGAGACCTTTGACGTCGCGGATCTTTTCCCCCTCCGCCGCCTCTTTCAGGTCCTCCATCGAGGAGATCTCCAGCTCTTCGAAGAGGCGGCGGGCGGTTTTCGGGCCGACCCCGGGGACGCGGGTGACCTCGATCAGGGTCGGCGGGAACTTCGCCTTCAGCTTCACGGCGGCGGGGATCTCGCCGGTCTCGATCAGCGCGTCGATCTTTTCCGCCAGCGTCTTGCCGACGCCGGGGACCTCGGTCGCCCGCCCCTGCGCCGCCAGCTCGGCGACCGAGACGGGGCTCTCGCGGATCGCCTTGGCGGCGGTGCTGTAGGCGAGGACGCGGTATTTGACGGCCCCGTCGAGCTCGTAGAGGACTCCCAGTTCTTCCAGCGCGGCGGCGATCTCGGCGTTCGTCACGGAGGCAAGGAATAGCATCGCGGCGATGACCGAGTCCCCCGGCGGCCCCGCTTGGCTGGTCCTGCCGACCTACAACGAGGCCGCCAACCTCGAGCCGCTGGTCGAAGCCGCCCGCGCCAAGCTGCCGCCGAGCGCCCGGGTGCTGATCGTCGATGACACCTCCCCGGACGGGACCGGCGAGGTCGCCGACCGCCTCGCCGCGCGGCACGAGAACGTCGCCGTCCTGCACCGGCCGCGCAAGGAAGGGCTCGGCCCCGCCTACATCGCCGGCTTCCGCGAGGCGCTCGCGGGCGGCGCCGGGCTGGTGCTGGAGATGGACGCCGACTTCTCCCACGACCCGGCCTACCTGCCGCGGCTGCTGGAGGGGGCGAGGCGGGCCGACGTGGTGCTCGGCTCCCGCTACGTCGCCGGCGGCGGCGTCAGCGACTGGGGCCCGTTGCGGCGGGCGGTCAGCCGCGGCGGCAGCACCTACGCCCGCCTCGTCCTCGGCCTCGACGTCCGCGACCTCACCGGCGGCTTCAAGTGCTTCCGCCGCGAGGTCCTGGAGGCGATCGACCTCGATGCGATCAGCACCCGTGGCTACGCCTTCCAGGTCGAGATGACCTACCGCGCCGTCCGCCTCGGGTTTAAGGTTGTCGAGGTGCCGATCGTTTTCCGCGAGCGCCGGGTAGGGAGCTCGAAGATGGACCTCGGAATCGTCGCCGAGGCGGTCTGGCGCCTACCTTTACTGCGCCGCTATACTTTATGAAGTATTGAGCTGAAGACGAAACCGCGACCGGGAGACCGATACCAGTGACTGGCAAATTGACGGACGTGACCGACGCCACCTTCAAAGCCGACGTGCTCGACGCCGAGGGCCCTGTCCTCGTCGACTTCTGGGCACCCTGGTGCGGACCCTGCCGCGTCGTCCACCCGGTCCTCGAGGAGATCGACGCCGAGCGTGAGGACCTCAAGATCGTCTCCATCAACGTCGACGAGAACCAGCAGACGGCGGCCAACTACGAGGTCCTCTCGATCCCGACGATGATCCTCTTCAAGGACGGCGCGATCGCCAAGAAAGTGGTCGGGGCGATGCCCAAGCGCCGCCTCGAGGCCGAGCTGGAGCCGGCGCTCGCCTAACCGGGCGACGCCCCCTCCCATGCCGTTCGTTCACGTCCACTGGTACGAGGGCCGCTCCGACGAGCAGAAGGCGGAGATCGCCAAGCGGATCGAAGAGGCCCTCATCGAGGTTGCGGGTGTCTCGCCGGACCACTGCTGGGTGAAGTTCGACGACTCGAAGAAATCGGACTTCATCATCGGCGAGGCGCCGACGGACTGAGCCGCCTTTGGGGAGGGTGCCGGTGTCCCTCTCCGGAATTGACCTCCCCTCCGCTTCGCTTCGGGGAGAACCTGCTGCGCGCTCCGCGCGCAAACATCAGATTGCATATCGCCGAACATTCCTCCGAGGGACACCGACACCCTCCCCACAACCGTAGATCAGCAGACGCCGAACCCTGAGCCGTTAAATAAAAGCTGTCGCCAGGAGGGACGGGTGTCCCCTTCCCGACCGGCGTCCTGATTTTCGCCCCTCAAACTCGGCGAGAGACAGTGAGTTAACGGCGAAAATCCCAGGGAGGGAAGGGGACACCCGTCCCTCCCTACCGAACAAGCCCCCGATCAGACACGGCTGACGCCGATGCTGAGCTCGCGGCCGTCGATCTTGGCGGCGGTGCCGTCGCTGGTGCCGTCGTAGGTGACGGCGGTGGCTAGGACCTCGCCTGCGAGGTAGTCCTGGTGGGCCTGGGCGGCTGCGAGGAGGTCGGGGTCGCCGGTGAGGGTTAGGTCGATGCGGTCGGTGATCTCGAGGCCCGCGGCTTTGCGGGCGTTCTGGACGGCGTGGACGATCTCGCGGGCCAGGCCCTCGCGGCGGAGCTCGTCGTCCAGCTCCAGCTGGAGGGCGACGGCGTGGCCGGCCTCGGCCTCTACCTCGTAGCCCTCCAGGGGTTGGAGGGCGAGGGTGATGTCGTCGGGGCCGAGGCTGTGGTCGCTGCCGTCGATCGCGATTCCGATCTCGCCGCCCTCGGCGAGGACGGCGGCGACGTGGGCGGCGTCGAGCGCCTCGACCGCAGCGGCGACCTGCGGCATGTTCTTGCCGAAGCGGGGGCCGAGGGCGCGGTAGTTGGGCTTGGCGCTGTAGCTGACCAGCTCTGACTCGTCGGTGACGAAGTCGAGCTCCTTGACGTTGAGCTCGGCGGTGACGAGGGCGGCGCGGGCTTCGATCGCCGCGCGCTCGGCGTCGTTGGCGACGATCACGGCCCGGCGCAGCGGCTGGCGCACCTTCGCCTTCGCCTGGGCGCGGGCGGCGCGGCCGAGTTCGACCGTGAGCCGGACCGCCTCCATCCCCTGCTCGAGCCCGGGGTCGGCAAGGGACGCGTCCACCTCCGGGAAGTCGCGCAGGTGCACCGACTCGGTGGAGCCGCTGAGGTTGCGGTGGATCTCGTCGGCGAGGAAGGGAATGAACGGCGCCAGCATCGCGGTCGTCTCCAGCAGGCAGTGACGCAGGGTCGCAAAGGCGGCACGGTCGCCATCCCAGAAGCGGCGCCGCGAGAGCCGCACGTACCAGTTGGAGAGCTCCTCGACGTACTCGGCGATCGCCCGCCCGGCGGCGGTGCAGTCGTAATCGTCCATCCGCTCGCGCACGGTCGCCGCCGTCGCCTGCAGGCGGGACAGCGCCCAGCGGTCGAGGTCGTCGAGGTCGTTCGCCTGTTCCTTTTCGTTGCTATCGCCCGAAAAGGAACAGGCGAAATCCTCGGCGCTCAGGTTCTCGGCGTTCGCGTAGAGGACCCAGAAGGAGTAGGTGTTCCAGAGGGTGAGGAGGAACTGGCGGACCGACTCGCCGACCGTCTCGACGCTGAAGCGGTAGCCGGCCCAGGGCTGCTGGGCGGTCAGGTAGTACCAGCGGAAGGCGTCGGCGCCGTGGGTGTCGAGGACGTCCCAGGGGTCGACGACGTTGCCGCGGCTCTTCGACATCTTCTGCCCCTCGGGGTCGAAGATGAGGCCGAGGCAGACGCAGTTGCGGTAGCTGGAGGTGTCGAAGAGCAGGGTCGACTCCGCGAGCAGGGTGTAGAACCAGCCGCGGGTCTGGTCCTGGGCCTCGCAGATGTAGTCGGCCGGGAAGCGCTCCTCGAACTCCTCTTTGCCCTCGAACGGATAGTGGAACTGGGCGAAGGGCATCGCGCCGCTGTCGTACCAGGTGTCGATCACCGAGAGGACGCGGCGCATGACGCTGCCGCACTGCTCGCAGTCCATGGTGACGCCGTCGATGTAGGGGCGGTGGAGGTCGTCCGGGACCGCCTCGCGGGCGCGCTCGCGCAGCTCGGCGACCGAGCCGGCGCAGAAGCGGCCGTCGCAGTCTTCGCCGGTGCACTCCCAGATCGGCAGCGGCGTCCCCCAGTAGCGGTCGCGGGAGAGCGCCCAGTCGACGTTGTTCTCCAGCCATTTGCCGAAGCGGCCGTGCTTGATGTGCTCGGGGTGCCAGCCGATCTCCTCGTTGTTGGCGAGCAGCTGGTCGCGGGCCTGCGAAGTGGCGATGTACCAGCTCGACTTCGCGTAGTAGAGGAGCGGCGTGCCGCAGCGCCAGCAGTGCGGGTAGGCGTGCTCGTAGACCTGCTCGCGGAAGAGCAGGCCGCGGGAATCGAGGTCGGCGATCAGGGCGGCGGTGACCTCCGGGTCCTTGACGAACTTGCCCTCGAAGCCGGTTACGCGACGGTCGAATTTGCCGTCGAGGCCGACCGGGTTGTAGAGGGTGCCGGCGTCGGTCGGGTCGAACTGCCCTGCCGCCGCGGCGGCGGTGTAGTCGTCTTCGCCGAAGGCGGGCGCGATGTGGACG
>Ga0068868_100000621_pt1 | contig 23844 bp, 22 predicted proteins | sample KBSMisM42_FD_64660 | JGI IMG/M metagenome (GOLD analysis project Ga0068868, IMG submission 64660) | Miscanthus rhizosphere microbial communities from Kellogg Biological Station, Michigan, USA - KBS Miscanthus M4-2 | ecosystem: Host-associated > Plants > Roots > Rhizosphere > Soil ...
TGGTCGCGCTGAGCACCGCCGGACTCGTAATCGCAAGGGCGGTGAACGTTTTGGGCTAATCGTTCAGCCCGAAAACAGGAGTAGGTTCGCGGTCATGGGGATTGCAACCACTCAACTGACACCCGTCGAACAGACCGCATTTCTCACCGTGTACGCCAGGGCACTCGACAGCCGCTGGCGACGACCGATCCTCGGCGACAGGCTGGCCGACGAGGTGGTCGGCAGGATCGACTACGACTTCGCTGGGCTCGGTGTGCAGGCCAGCGTGGTCTGCCAAACCGCGTTGCGCGCGAAGATGCTGGACGACCGGGTCCGCGATTTCGTCCACAAGCACCACGACGCCGTCGTCGTCGACCTCGGGGCAGGGCTCGACAGCGGCTTCTACCGGGTCGATCCGCCACCATCGGTCGACTGGTACAGCGTGGACCTGCCGGGCATCTTGGCCCTTCGCGACGAGGCGTTGCCTACCAACCCGCACTCCCATTCGGTGCCGGTGTCGCTGGCCGAGAAGCATTGGCCCGAAACGATTCCGGGCGACCGTCCCACGATGCTGATCGCCGACGGACTGTTCGCTTTCCTGCCCGAACCGGTGATCGTCGGCATCTTCCGCCGGATCACCGATCATTTCAGCACTGGCGAATTCGCGTTCAACGACTACGGCCGAATCGGCTGGGTCAGCAAGCTCGCGATCAAGCTGTACCCGCAGAAGATGTTCAAGGACGTCGGAAGCCAGTGGGGCTATGCGGGTTTTAAGGATGCCCACCATCCGGAGACGTGGAATCCGCGGATGAGGTTGGTCGAGGAGGCCAGCCTTGCATACGAACCGGAGGTCGACCTCTTCCCCGGCTGGATCCGGGTGGCGACCAAGCTCTCCGGCAAGAGCAAGACGGGCGCACGCAAGGCCCGGATCCTGCGCTATGCCTTCTAGGCCTTCTGGATTCGACCGTTAAGCCAATCGGACGGGTAGGGACTGGACAGCGACACCGACGGCCGCGGACGGGCCCGCGCTCATCCAGACCGGTTCGCTCGTGATTTCGATGGCGGCGAAGCGGCGCAGCAGCGCACCGATCATCACCTGAATCTCGGCGCGGGCGAGGTTCGCGCCGAGGCAGAAATGCGGACCGCCGCCGCCGAACGCCAAGTGCGGATTCGGTGATCGCCGGATGTCGAAGCGGAAGGGATCGACGAACACGTTCTCGTCCCGGTTCGCGGAGGGGTAGAACAGGCCGACCCGGTCACCGGCGTGCAGCTGTTGGCCGCCGAGCTCGATGTCGCGGGTTACGGCGCGGCCGAAACAGGTCACCGGACTGGACCAGCGAAGGATCTCCTCGGCGGCGGTTGGGAGCAAGGACGGATCCCCTCGGAGCGAGTCCAGCTGGTCCGGCGTGCCGAGCAGCGCCATCAGCCCCTGAGCGAGGGCATTCCGAGTGGTCTCGCTGCCTCCGAAGGTCAACACCATGAAGAACAGGTCCAGCTCGAACCCGTCGAGTTCACTGTTCGCGAGGATCGACCACACGTCATCGGTCGGGTTCGCCCGCTTCGCGGCGCTCAGCTCGTGCGCGAAAGTGAACAGCGCGACCTCCGCATTCTGTTGCTGCTCCTTCGAGATGTCCTGCAACGGATCGGTGGCCCGCATGATCAGGTCGGTGAGGCGGAATACCTCGGGCCGCTCGGCGTCGGGAATGCCGACGATGTCGGCGATGACATGCATCGGAAGCAGATACGCGATCTCCGGCACGAAGTCGAGTTCACCGGTTGCGGCGGCATCGTCGAGGATCCGCTCTGTATGTCTCCGGATCCGTTCCTCGAGACGCCCGATCATGCGCGGCGTGAAGCCGGCGCTGATGAGCCGCCGGATCGTGGTGTACTCCGGCGGATCTTTCGTGACGAACATGACGCCCCGGCGCTGCCGCGGGAACGGGACGATGGTGGTGCCATCGTGCGTGGAGAACGTCTCCCAGTCGCGATTCGCCCGTTCGACCTCGGGATGGCCGAGCACCGCCCAGAACTCGATGTCGCTCCCGTACGCAGGCACGTGTGTGCGCGGGTGCCAGAGGACCGGTCCCACCTCGCGCAGTTCCGCGTACAGCTCGTGCGGAATTCCCTTGCGGTACAAGGACGGGTCGAGAAGGTCGACGTCGGGCACCGCTTTGACGGCCATAGATTTCCCCCGCGCTACGCGCTCTAACCGCCCAGGCAGCCCGGGCCCAGTAGTGCCTTGAGGTCGCCCATCAACGCCGACGACGGCGTCACCCGCAGCGAGGCGTCCAGTTCCAGCGTGGTGATCCGCTCACCGCTGATCAGCCGCAGATGCACCTGCGACGTGCCGGGATGGCGTGCCAGCACTTGCTTCAACGCGGAGACCTTGTCGATGGTGCACTGACGCGTCGGCAGGCTCACCGCCAGCGGCCGGTCGACCTGCGCACTGGAGAAGTCCGGCACCACAAGCTCGTGCGCGATCAGCGCGATCCGGTCGTCACGCGCAGCCACCTTCGCCTTGACCAGCACGACCGCATCGTCGGTGATCTCTCCGCCGTACACAGAGTAGGTCTGTGGGAAGAACAGCACCTCGATGCCACCGGTGAGATCTTCCAATTGCGCTGACGCCCAAGGCAAACCGTTCTTGTTCACCCGGCGATTCACGGACGCGAGGATGCCGCCGACCACCACTTGGGCGTCGTTGGCGACGTCTCCGTCGAGGATGGCCGGAATCTGCGTGTCGACCTGGGTGGCCAGCAGATGCGCGACGCCGTTCAGCGGATGCCCCGACACGTACAGGCCCAGCATCTCGCGCTCGAGCGCCAGCTTGTGCTTGTCCTCCCACTCCTCTTCCGGCACCTTGATGGTGAACACCGCGTCCGTCGCCGTGTCGGCGCCGCCGAAGAGGTCGAATTGGCCCATCGCCTCGGCCTTCTTGGTGCCTAGCACCGAGTCGACGGCGTCGGTGTGCACCAGGAACAGGCCCTTGCGCGGATGGCCCAGCGAATCGAACGCGCCGGCTTTGATCAGTGACTCGGTGACCTTCTTGTTGCACGCACCGATCTCGATCTTGTTGAGGTAGTCGGAGAAGTCGATGAACTTGCCCTTGTCGGTGCGCGTACCGATAAGCGACGCAACGACATTCGACCCAACGTTGCGCACCGCGCCGAGCCCGTAGCGGATGTCCTCACCGACCGACGCGAAGTTGAGGCCGGATTCGTTGACGTCCGGCGGCAGCACGGTGATGCCCAGCTTGCGGCAGTCCGCGAGGTACACCGCGGCCTTGTCCTTGTCGTCGCCCACCGACGTGAGCAGCCCGGCCATGTACTCCGCCGGGTAGTTGGCCTTCAGGTACGCCGTCCAGTACGACACCAACCCATAGCCCGCGGCGTGCGACTTGTTGAACGCGTAGTCGGCGAACGGCAGCACGGTGTCCCACAGCGCCTTGATGGCACCCGCCGAGAAGCCATTCGACTTCATGCCTTCCGAGAAGCCCTCGAACTCCTTCTCCAGCACTTCACGCTTCTTCTTGCCCATGGCTTTTCGCAGAATGTCTGCTCGGGCGAGCGAGTAGCTGGCCACCTTCTGCGCGATGCGCATGATCTGCTCTTGGTAGACGATCAGCCCGTACGTCTCGGCGAGGATGTCGCGCAGCGGCTCTTCGAGCTCGGGATGGATCGGCTTGATGGCCTGCTTACCGTTCTTGCGGTCGGCGTAGTCGTTGTGGGCGTTCATACCCATCGGGCCGGGCCGGTACAGCGCAATGACCGCGACCACGTCCTGGAAGCCGGTGGGCTGCATGCGCCGCAGCAGGTCACGCATCGGGCCGCCGTCGAGCTGGAACACGCCGAGCGTGTCGCCGCGGCCGAGCAGTTGGTAAGTGGCCGGATCGTCGAGCGGGACGGACTCGAGGTCGAGCTCGGTTCCCCGGTTAGCCTTGATGTTCTCCAGGGCGTCGCCAATGATCGTCAGGTTGCGAAGGCCGAGGAAGTCCATCTTCAGCAGGCCGATGGCCTCGCACGACGGATAGTCCCAACCGGTGATGATGGCGCCGTCCTGCGGCCTCTTCCACAGCGGGATGGCCTCGGTCAGCGGCTCACTGCTCATGATCACGGCGCAGGCGTGCACACCCGCGTTGCGGATCAGGCCTTCCAGTCCGCGGGCAGTCTCATAGATGGTGCGGACGTCGGGGTCGGTGTCGATGAGCCCGCGAACCTCGGCGGCCTCCTTGTACCGATCGTGGTTCGCGTCCGTGATCCCGGACAGCGGAATGTCTTTGGCCATGATCGGCGGCGGCAGCGCCTTGGTGATCCGGTCCGCGATCGCGAAACCCGGCTGGCCGTAGTGGATGCGGGCCGAATCCTTCAGCGCCGCTTTGGTTTTGATGGTGCCGAACGTGATGACCTGGGCGACCCGATCGCTCCCCCACTTGTCGGCGGCGTAGCGCACCATCTCGCCGCGGCGGCGGTCGTCGAAGTCGATGTCGATATCGGGCATCGACGCGCGCTCGGGGTTCAGGAAGCGCTCGAACAGCAGACCGTGCTCGATCGGGTCGATATCGGTGATGCGCAGCGCATAGGCGACCAGCGAGCCGGCCGCCGAACCACGACCCGGCCCGACCCGGATGTCGACCGACCGCGCATAGCTCACCAGGTCGGCCACGATCAGGAAGTAGGAGGGGTAGCCCTTCGCGCAGATCACGTCGATCTCATAGGCCGCCCGGTCCACGTACTGCTGTGGCACGCCGGCGGCGAACCGCCGCGCGAGCCCGGCGTCTACCTCGTGGCGCAGCCACGACGCCTGGTCGTGGCCCTCGGGGACGGGGGAGATCGGCATCCGGTCGCGCAGTTCCCACACGTCGGCGTAGGACTGGACCCGATCGGCGATCAGCAGGGTGGAGTCACAGGCGCCGGGGATCTCGGCGTCCCAGATCTCGCGCATCTCCGCTGCCGACTTGAGGTAGTAGCCGTCCCCGTCGAACTTGAACCGGTTCGGATCCGACAGCGTCTTCCCGGTCTGCACACACAGCAGCGCCTCATGGTTGTGGGCCGCGTCGCGGGTGACGTAGTGGCAGTCGTTGGTGGCCAGTGGCGGGATGGCGAGTTTGCGGCCGATCTCGAGCAGGCCCTCGCGCACCCGGCGCTCGATGTCGAGACCGTGGTCCATCAATTCGAGGAAATAGTTCTCGGCGCCGAAGATCTCCCGCCACCTGGCTGCCGACTCCACGGCCTCGCGATCGTGACCGAGCCGCAGGCGCGTCTGCACCTCGCCGGACGGGCAGCCAGTGGTCGCGATGATGCCCGCGGCGTGTTCGGCGATGAGCTCGGCGTCCATCCGCGACCACTTGCCCAGCTGACCCTCGAACGAGGCCAGCGAAGAGAGCTTGAAGAGGTTGCGCAGCCCTGTGGCGTTCTCCGCGACCATGGTCAGGTGCGTATACGACCCGCTGCCCGAGACGTCGTCGGCCTTCTGGCTCGGGTCGCCCCACAGGATCCGCTTGGTCTCGAAGCGCGACGCGGGCGCGATGTAGGCCTCGATGCCGATGATCGGCTTGATGCCCGCTTCGGTGGCGCTGTTGTAGAACTCGCTGGCGCCGAACATGTTTCCGTGATCGGTCATCCCGATCGCGGGCATCTGCAGCCGCTGAGCCTCGGCGAGCATCGGCTTGACCTTCGCGGCACCGTCCAACATCGAATATTCGGTGTGATTGTGGAGGTGCACGAAGGAGTTCATAGGGACGCCAGTCTATGACCGCGGTCCGACACTTCGCGGCGTGTCGCGATGCGTGTCTTTGCCGGGGTTGCCTATGCCGGGAACCGGCCTGCGCCCGGCTCCAACGGCAGCCGCAATCCGTTCACGAGATAGCTCACGGTCCGGTAGGTACCGGCGAGCATGAGCAGCTCCAGGATCGCTTCGTCGCTGTGGTGCACCTTCAGGTCCGCCCAGACATCGTCGTCGACGGTGCTGCTCTGCTGCAGGCCGTCGCACAACCGGATGAGCACCCGGTCTTCGTCGGCCCAGCAGTCGTCGTCGGGTCCGCCTGTTGCCAACGAGGCGATCTGAGTCTCCGTCAGCCCAGCCTTGGCCGCATACACGGAGACGTGCACTCCCCATTCGTATTCGGCTCCGCAGCACGCAGTGACCCGGTCGATGACGATCTCGCGCTGCCGGATCGTCAGGTTGCCCCTGTCGAGCAGTCCGGAATTGAAGAACTTGAAGAACAGCCGTCGGTCGCGGGCCATCGTCGTGAAGAGGACCAGCGGCGGTGCGCCGCGCATGATCGTGCCGATTGCCTCTTGCACGTCGCGGTCCAGCGGCGGCGACGCCGGAGCGATCCGCGCGCTATGGTTTTTATAGCTAATCATGTGTGGCACTTTACGCGCGTTTGCTACAAAATGTGAAGCATGACTTCACCGAAGATCGGATCGCGGGTACGTGGCTCGAAGTCAGGCAGGCCGATCATGGTGGCGCTCGACGTGCTCGGCCGGCGGGGGGCGCTGCGCGTGCTGTGGGAACTGCGTGGTGATCCCCTGACGTTCCGCGCCCTTCAGGACGTTTGCGAAACCAATCCTGGCTCGCTCAACACCAGGCTCAAAGAGCTCCGAGAGCTCGGCATCGTCGATCACGACGCGGGCGGGTACCGGCTGACCGAGCAGGGCCGTGCGCTGATGACCGCTCTTGAGCCACTTCAGGACTGGGCCGACCGATGGGCGACCGTGACTCGCGTCGCGCGGGGCTAGTCCACCCGCGACCGTCCCCGCCGCAGCACGCGTTTGAACGTGGGCCTCGGCGGCACCTCCCAGCCCAGCTGGGCGAGCACCCCGGCCGAAATGAACGCGGCGACGAGCATTGCGAACCAGATCCCGACCATGGTCAGCACGGTATTACCGGCCGGCCTGAAATGAATCGGGTGTTTCCCTCTAAAAAGAAATGTTTCCCTCAGCTACCCGGTGACCGGCGCGACCGGAGTCATGGTGAGCGCGTGGCCGTTCCGCTGCCGATCCAGCAAGCCGTGAGCCATCAGTCGGTAGAGTTGCTTGGCAATCATCGTCACGTCATTTTGATCGCCAATGAATCCGGCATAGAAAGCCATTCCGAGGAACATCGCAAGCACCATGCTCACCACTGCCGAGGCATCGGTGTCAGCAGGAATCTCACCTCGCGCGATCGCGTCGTCGACAATCGAGGCATAAAACCCTCGCACGGCATCGACGACGGGTCCCGACGGGCGGGCCATCACGGTGAAGCGAATCATCGAGCCGTCAACGAGACCCGATCGGTATGCCGCCGTCACGAACGCCGACAGCTGGTCCAGCAGCGTGTCTTCGCGGTTCGCCCGTGCAATGCAATCGACGACAATCGAATATGTCTCTGCCACCAGGCGGTCGTAGATCTCCTCGCGGGTGTGGAAGTAGTAGTGCATGGTCGGGCGGCTCAGACCTGCGCGCGAGGCGATGGCCTGGAAATTGGCCGCGTCATATCCGCGTTCGTTGATCGGCCGCGCGAAGAATGCGAGCCCGTGTCTCGGCCGAGTCGGAACCTATCGGGCGGCCCCGCCCGCGGCCAGTGGGCGAAGGCCCAGCATCGCTCCCCACGAGCAAACGCTATGGCATTGCTAGCGCCCGGGTCAACCGCTCATCGAACGCAAACGCCGCAAGAGATACTCGGCGACCCCGGAGTCTGCGGTCAGCTCAATGGCCCGGCGATAGGCCCCGGCGGCCTCGGTGACCCGCCCTGCCTCGGCCAGCAGATGAGCCCGCGTCGTCCAGGCCGGCTGAAATCGCTCGACGGCCGGGTCGTCGATCGCGTCCAGTGCGCGAAGCCCAGCGTCGGCGCCGTCGATCTCGCCGTCGACGGCCGCCGAGGCGACGGCCGCGCCGAGCGACGGCGCCACCCGCAACAGCGCGCGATGCAGCTTCCGCAGTGCGGTCATGTCCACTCTGCCCTGGGTGGCCCTGGTGCAGTGGGCCGACTGGATCGCCGCTTCGTATTGGAAGCGGCCAGGCCTGCGGTGGTCGTGGGCGCGGCGCAGCAGCACCTCACCACGCGCGATCAGCACCGAGTCCCAGCGCCGGGTGTCCTGCCCGTCGAGCGGGATGAAGCCGCCGTCGGCGGTGCGCCTCGCCGGACGACGCGCCTCCGACAGGCACACCAGCGCGGCCAGACCGAGCACCTCCGGCTCATCCGGCAGCAGCTCTGCTAGCACCAGCGCCAGGTGCAGGGCCTCGGCGGACAGCGATTCGATCGGAGCGCCCTGTGGGGCGAGCTGCCAATCGATCGCGTACGCGCCGTACACCGCCTCCAACACGGAGGGCAGCCGTTCGGCCAGGTCGTCGCGTTCCGGCAGGGCGAACGGGATGCCCGCGTCGCGGATGCGTTTCTTTGCCCGCACGAGCCGCTGCGCCATGGTCGCCGGCTCGACCGCGAAGGCCGTGGCGATCGCCGCGGCTTCGACGCCGAGCACCGACTGCAACATCAGCGGCGTGCGAATGTTCGGCGCGATGGCGGGATGCGCGCAGACCAGCATCAGCTCGAGCCGCCGGTCGGGAATTGCGGGCATGTCATCGTCCAAAGATGTTGAAGCGCAGTCGCTTTCGGTTAGCGATTCGGTCATCCGGTAGCCCGATGACTTCCACAGATCACGTAATCGGTTGCGTGCCACGGTGAGTAGCCAGCCCTCGGGATTGGCCGGTATGCCGTCGCCTGGCCAGCGGACCAGCGCGCGCTCGAATGCGTCGGCCAGCGCGTCCTCGGCGGCGGCGATGTCGCGGGTCGGCGCCGCGAGGACGGCCAGCAGTCGGCCATAGGAGTCCCGGGTCAGCTCGGCCACCCGGGCCTGCACGGCTAGGGGTTGTACCACCCGCGGTCGGCGGCGTATGTCCGCGCCACCGGGCGGATCTCGATCCAGCCCCAGCCGTTGGCCGGGTTGCGTTGCGCCCACTTCAGCGCCTCATCGAGGTTGTCGACCTCGATGACGAAGATGCCGCCAAGCTTCTCCTTGGTGTCGGCGAAAGGGCCGTCCTGGATCTCGGCGGTGCCGGTATGGGCGGTGACGGTGGTGCTGGCGACGACGGATTCGAGCACCTCGGTGTCGATCAGCACACCGGCGGCCGACAGGTCGTCGGCGTATTGCTGGAAGGCCGCCATGGCGGGCGCCATGTCCTCTTCGGTCAGTCCTACGTCGGGGCCCTCCTGGTAGTGCATCAAAAGGCAGTACCGCATGACTGGTTCCTTTCACGAATCGATGGTGACGGCGCTTTGTCCCCCTGCCCTTCGGGCGGGTGGGCCCCCAGCTTGCGAGGGGAGTGCCCCCACTTCGCGCGAGCGCTCATCGCAGGGATGACGATTCGAGGTCGCGCCGATCGACACGGGCGCGCCAGAAGGCATCGGCGCTGAACACGAGCAGCGCCAGCCAGATCAGCGCGAAGCCGAGCCAGCGTGCGGGTGGCATCGGCTCGTGTCCTACCAACACTCCCCACGTCAGCTGCATCGCCGGTGTCAGGTAGAACAGCAGACCCATCGTGACCATCGGCAGCCGTTGCGCGGCGGCGGCGAAGAACAGCAGGGGCAGCGCCGTCAGCACGCCGGACAGAATCATCAGCGCAACGTGGCCTGCGCCGTGATTGGTGAATGTGCCGTGACCGGTGAACTGCAACACGACGAGGAACGCCACGGCGAACGGCGTCGCGATTGCCGCCTCGACCCCGACGCTGACACGCGGATCGGTCGGCACCACCTTCTTGACCGCGCCGTACAGGCCGAACGACAGCGCCAGGCCGAGGCCGATGATCGGGGGCTCGCCCACCTCCAACGTCATAACCACCACCGCGATGACCGCGATCGCCAACGCCGCGAACTGCGCGCGGTTGAGCCGTTCGCGGAAGATCAGCAGCCCCAATGCCACCGTCACCAGCGGATTGATGAAGTAGCCCAGCGCCGCGTCCACCACGTGGCCGTTGTTGACCGCGTAGATGTAGATGACCCAATTCACCGAGATCAGGGCCGACGCAGCCGTGAGCAGCAGCCAGGTGCGGCGGCTGATCGTGCGGAGGTCGCCGAGCCGGCGCACCGTGGCGACGACCACGACCATCAGCACGAAACACCACACGATCCGGTGGGCCAGGATCTCGAACGCCCCCGCGGGTTTGAGCAGTGGGAAGAACGCAGGGAACAGACCCCACGACGCGTATGCGCCTATACCGAACGACAACCCTGACCGACGTGTGTCGCTCACAGTTCGTGCTTACGCAGCACGTCGAGCGCATGCTGCAGGTCGGGCGGATACGGGCTGGTGATCTCGATGCGCCTGCCGTCCGCGGGATGCGCGAACGCCAGCGACCGCGCATGCAGCCATTGGCGCTGGAGTCCAAGTTTTTTCGCGAGCGTTGGGTCTGCGCCGTAGGTCAGGTCGCCTGCGCATGGGTGGTGCAGCGCCGCGAAGTGCACTCGGATCTGGTGGGTGCGACCGGTTTCCAGTTCGATGTCGAGCAGGCTGGCCGCCTGGTGCGCCTCCAACGTGTCGTAGTGCGTGACGCTGTGGCGACCGTGCTCGGTCACCGCGAACTTCCAGTCGTGCCCACGGTGCCTGCCGATCGGCGCGTCGATGGTGCCGCTCGACGGATCAGGGTGGCCCTGCACCAGTGCGTGATAACGCTTTTCGACGGTGCGCTGTTTGAACGCCCGCTTGAGCACGGTGTAGGCGCGTTCGGAGAGCGCCACCACCATGACACCCGAGGTGCCGACGTCCAGGCGGTGCACGATGCCTTGCCGCTCGTGGATTCCCGACGTGCTGATCCGGAAACCCGCCGCGGCGAGGCCGCCGAGCACCGTCGGGCCGTGCCATCCGACGGTCGCGTGCGCGGCGACGCCAGGCGGCTTGTCGACCGCGACGATGTCGTCATCGGAGTACAGGATCGCCATGCCTTCGATCTCGACGGGCGTATTCTCCACCGGCGCAGGCGCTTCCGGCAGTCGCACCTCAAGCCACGCGCCCGCCATCAGCTTGTCGGACTTGCCGGCGCGGGCGCCGTCCACCTCGACGCCGCCATCCTCGGCCAACGCGGCTGCGGCCGTCCGCGACAGCCCCAGCAGGCGCGCCAGCCCGGCGTCGACGCGCATCCCCGCCAGTCCCTCCGGGACCGGCATCGAGCGCGTCGTCACTCTGACGGGTCGGCCTTGCGGCGGCCGACCGTATCGAAGTCAAAACCGAACAGCGACAAGGCGACCAGCAGGATCGCCCCGCCCACCACCGAGGGGTCGGCGACGTTGAACACCGGCCACCAGCCGATGGACAGGAAATCCACCACGTGCCCGCGCAACGGCCCCGGCGAGCGGAAGAACCGGTCGACCAGGTTGCCCATGGCGCCGCCGAGGATCATGCCGAGGCCGATGGCCCACCACGGCGACACCAGCCGCCTGCCCATCCAGATGATGCCGATCACCACGCCGGTGGCTATCAAGGTGAGGACCCACGTGTATCCGGTGGCCATCGAGAACGCCGCGCCGGAGTTGCGTACCAACGTCCAGGTGATGGTGTCGCCCACGATCGACACAGGCTGGCCGGGTGTCAGCAGCCTCACCGCGAAAACCTTGGTGACGATGTCGAGAACCAGCACCACCGCCGCGATGCCGAGGAGCAGCCGCAGCCGGCGCCTCGGGGCGGCCTGCGGCGCCTCGTCGACCTGGTCGGTCACGGGCTCGGCCGTCCCAGGGGATTCGTCAGTCACTCCCCCATCATCCATTAGTCGCAATGGGGAATGATTTCCCCCATGGGTCGCCTCGTCGTCGTCACCACTGGCGGCACCATCGCCACCAGCAGCGACGACGCCGGAGTCAAGCGGCCCACCCGCAGCGGCGCGGACCTGACCGCCGGGCTCGACGTCGAGGTCATCGACCTGATGGCGATGGACAGCTCGCAGTTGACACCCGCGCACTGGGACCAGATCCGCGCGTCGGTTCAGTCGGCAATCAGGGACGATGGAGCCGATGGCGTGGTCATCGCCCATGGCACCGACACCATGGAGGAAACGGCGCTGTGGCTCGAGCTGACCTACGACGGCGAAACGCCCGTGGCGCTCACCGGCGCGCTGCACAGTGCCGATGCGCCGGACGCCGACGGACCAGGGAATCTACGCGACGCGCTGGCGCTGGCGGGCAGCACGGAGGCCCGCGGCGTCGGCGTGCTGGTGACCCTCGCGGGCACGGTGTGGCAGCCGCTGGGCCTGCAGAAGGCCGCGACAGGTGATCTGCGCGGCTTCACCGGCGACGTGCTCGGCACCATCGCCGATGGCCGGTTCACCGCGCAGCGATCGAAGGATCGGCCATTTCTCGGCCCGTTGGCGGCGGTGGACGCCCCTCGGGTCGACACCGTCGCCGTGTACCCCGGCGCTGACGCGGTCGCGATGGACGCGTGCGTGGCGGCGGGCGCGCGCGGCATCGTGCTGGAAGCGGTCGGTTCCGGTAACGCGGGCGCGGCGGTGATCGAGGGCGTGCGGCGGCACTGCCGAAACGGCGTGGCGGTGGCGGTGTCGACACGGGTGCCGGGCGGGAAGGTCAGCGCAGGCTACGGGCCGGGCCGGGAGTTGCTGGAGGCGGGCGCGGTGGTGGTGCCGCGGCTGCCGGCGGCGCAGGCGCGGGTGTTGGTGATGGCCGCCTTGGCGGCGGGCTCATCAGTCGAGCCCGTCGTTGGCCGCTGGGGCTGATACTGGATCTGTGAACATTCCGAGCGTCGCCGTTGCCGCTGGGATCGTCGGTCTGGCACTGTCTGCGACGCCGCCGGCCCACGCGGATCCACCGCCCGTTGAAGACATCCGCAGCTATCCCGCCGCTGCGGGCAACTACACCACCCCCAACGACTTCTACTTCGTCTTCTTCAAGACGCCGGACGGCCGGTCATGCGGGATCGGGCCGAACGGAGGTCCGGTGGGATGCGACTCCGTTCCCGCTGACGCGCCGCCAGGGACCAATCAGACAGTCGTCAACACCTGGGCGCCTGCGGAATACCGCCACTCGGACACCGCGTCGTTCACGCGCGAGGTCGACGTTCTGCCGGAGGGGCACCGGCTGGAGAATTGGGGCGCAACCTGCGCCGTCGCCCACCAGGGCACCGTGCATTGCGAGACCTACAACAGCCACGGATTCGTGCTCTCCGGCGCCTACGGTGAGCTCTGGTAGCGGCTCAACTCGCTGATGTAGTCGGGCCAGTCCAGGCTGTCGAGGGGATTGGCGCGCTCGATCCCCGGAGTGTCGTCGGGAAACGTGTGCACCGGCCCGGGTCCGGTGCTGCGGGTCTCGAACCGCACCGTCATCACGCCGTGGCCCGCGCCCTGGATCCAGCCGTGGCCGTACTCGGTGTGCGTCACATCGTCGCCGACGCGCCATGCGGGCGGGGTCGCGGCGAGGTCGGTGAGGGTCTGCGGGAGTTGCGTATCCGACACTTCCTCGGCCACCAGATCCAGATCCGGAAACAGCGACTCCTGGCGGACGTCGGATAGGCCCGAAAAGCCAACGCCGACAAGCCGAATCGGGCCGATATCGATGGGGTCGAGCAGCAGCCGCCTGGCCGTCGCGATCAGGGTCGCCGCATCGGTCGTCGCGTACGGCAGCGTCGCCGACCGGGTCAGGATGCTCATGTCCGACTTCTTCAGCTTGACCGTGACGGTGCGGGCGCCGCGGCCGTCCTTCTCCAGACGCGCATGCGCGTGTTCGCCGATCGGACCCGCGGCTTCGCGCAGCTGGTCGAGGGTCGTCAGGTCCTCGGGAAAGGTGGACTCGGCGCTGATTTGCTTGGCAGGAGCGTTTTCCGCGACGGGGCGGTCGTCGATGCCGCGAGCGAGCCGGTGCAGCGCGGTACCCACGGTGGGCCCCAGGATGTTGGCGGCTTCGGAGTCGGACAACTCGGCGAAGGCGCCGACGGTATCGATGCCGAGCCGGTGCAGCTTTTCCTCCGCTACCGGGCCGATGCCCCACAGCCGACGCACCGGAAGACCTTGCAGCAAAACGCTTTCCTCGCCCCGGCGCACCACGCGGATGCCGTCGGGCTTGGCCAGCCCCGAGGCGATCTTGGCGATCTGCTTGCCTGAACCGGCGCCGACGGAGGCGACCAGCCCGGTTTCCTTGCGGACCCTGGCCCGCAGATCTTGGCAAAAGGCCTCGACATGCTCTGCCGACGTCCCGACGAGCTCCGGGGGTTCGCCGAAGGCCTCGTCGAAGGAGAGCTGTTCGAGGACGGGCACGACGCCGCGGACCGTGTCGAGCACGCGGCGGCTGGCCACGCCGTAGACCACGCCGCGCGGCGGCAGCACGACGGCAGGAGCGCCGACGAGGCGACGGGCCTGATGCATCGGCATCGCCGACCGGGCGCCGTACACCCGGGCCTCGTAGCTGGCACCGGCGACCACCCCACGCCCGCCGAGCCCGCCGACCAGCACGGGCCGCCCGCGCAGGGTGGGCCGGGTCAGCTGCTCGACGGACGCATAGAACGCGTCCATGTCGAAGTGCAGCACCCAGCGAGACTCCACAATCGCCGATGCTAGGGCGCTAGCCTGACGTTCGTGACGGCTGAGGGTTCTGACTACCGCCTGCACGGCGTGCGGATCGTGCACGCGAACGAACTGGATCCGAACACCCCGCAGACGCCCGGTATGAATCGCGCCGCGGCCATCAACGCGGCACGCGCCGGCGCCGACAAGCTGTGGGCAGGCACGGTTGTCATCCACCCCGACGCCAAGACCGGACCGCACCACCACGGACACCTCGAGAGCGTGATCTATGTGGTTGCGGGACGGGCCCGGATGCGGTGGGGCGACCATCTCGAATTCACCGCGGAAGCCGGGCCCGGCGACTTCATCTACGTCCCGCCGTACGTGCCGCACCAGGAGATCAACGCCAGTCCCGACGCACCGCTGTCGTGCGTCGTCGTCCGCAGCGACCAGGAGGCGGTCGTCGTCAACCTCGACTTGCCCGATATCGAAGCCGATCCCGAGCACGTGCAGTGGGTGGACGACATTCACCCGCCCCACTAGGCCTTGGCTATCGCCACCCGCACGCCGTCGCCGATCTCGGTGCCGTCGACCGGCTCACCGAATTCGAAAGTGGTGGCAAGGATTTCGCGGGCGATCAGATCACTGTGCGTCCGCGCCCATGGCGCCTTGTCGTCGGGCACCGCGATCGTGACCCGGATCCGGTCCGACACGTCGAGACCGGTGGACTTGCGCAGATCCTGCAACTCACGGATGCGGTCCTTGGCCCAGCCTTCGGCCTCCAGTTCGGGCGTCACGGTGCCGTCGAGCACCACCAGTCCCGCCCCGTCGGGCAGCGCAGTGGTGTACTCGGGGTCGGCCGCGACCAGCCGCGAGCTGTACTCCTCGGGCTGCAGCACTGCCGGACCCGCGGTCAGTGTGCCGTCGGCGTTGACGACTGCCTCCCCCGCCTTGACGGCCTTGATCGCGGCTTGCACGTCCTTGCCCAGACGCGGTCCGGCGATCTTGGCGTTGACGGTCAGCTCAAAACGGCCGTAGGTGTCGATGTCGTCGGTGAGCTCGACCTTCTTTACGTTGAGCTCGTCGGCGATCAAATCCGTGAACGGCGCCAACCGCTGCGGATCCTCCACCGCCACAGTAAGTTTCGGCAGCGGCAACCGCACCCGCAGCTTCTTCGCCTTGCGCAACGACGACGACGCGGACGCGACTTCGCGCACCTGATCCATCGCCGCGACCAGTTCCGGATCCTCAGGCACCACGCCGTCTTCCGGCCAATCCGTCAGATGCACCGACCGCTCGCCGGTCACCCCGCGCCAAATCACCTCGGTGATCAGCGGCAGCAGCGGCGCCGCCAGCCTGCCGGTCACCTCGAGCACCGTGTGCAGTGTGTCGATCGCGTCGGGATCCTCTTCCCAGAACCTCTGACGCGACCGCCGCACATACCAGTTCGTCAGCGCCTCGGTGAATTGGCGCAGCTGATCGCAGGCGCCGAAGATGTCGCACACGTCCAACGACTCGGTCAGGCTGTGGTGCAACTCGGCGAGCTTGGCCAGGATGTAGCGGTCGAGCACGTGCGACGAGTCGGTGCGCCAGGTGCCCTTCTTGGGCGCGTACAGCGCGAGGAACGTGTACGCGTTCCACAGCGGCAACAGCACCTGCCGGACGCCCTCGCGGATGCCCTGTTCGGTGACGATCAGGTTGCCGCCGCGCAGGATCGGTGAGGCCATCAGGAACCACCGCATCGCGTCCGAACCGTCGCGGTCGAACACCTCGGTCACATCGGGGTAGTTGCGCAGCGACTTGCTCATCTTCTGGCCGTCGTTGCCCAACACAATGCCGTGCGCCACACAGGTTTTGAACGCCGGCCGGTCGAAAAGCGCAGTCGACAGCACGTGCAGTGTGTAGAACCATCCGCGGGTCTGGCCGATGTACTCGACGATGAAGTCACCCGGGAAGTGCGTCTCGAACCAATCCTGGTTCTCGAACGGATAGTGCACCTGCCCGTATGGCATCGACCCCGAGTCGAACCAGACGTCGAAGACGTCCTCGATCCGCCGCATCGTCGATTTGCCGGTCGGATCATCGGGATTGGGCCGCGTCAGCTCGTCGATGTAGGGCCTGTGCAGATTCGTCGGGCGCACACCGAAGTCGCGCTCCAACTCGTCGAGGCTTCCGTAGACGTCGATGCGCGGATACGCGGGGTCGTCGGACTTCCAGACCGGAATCGGGCTGCCCCAGTACCGGTTTCGGGAGATCGACCAGTCTCGTGCGTTGGACAGCCACTTGCCGAACTGCCCGTCCTTGACGTGTTCGGGGTACCAGGTGATGTCCTCGTTGAGTTCGACCATGCGGTCGCGGAAGTCGGCGACCTTGATGAACCACGACGAAACGGCGCGGTAGATCAACGGGTTTCGGCAGCGCCAGCAGTGCGGGTAGGAGTGCTCGTAGGTCTCGTGACGCAGCAGCACCGCACCGTTGACGGCCGCCGACCGACCCTGGTTCTTCAGATCGCGGATGATCTGCGGGTTGGCGTCGAACACATGCTGGCCGGCGTAGTCCGGGACGGTCTGATCGAAACGGCCCCTCGGGTCGACCGGTGTCACCGCGGCGATGCCCGCCGCCTGCGTGGTCGTCATGTCGTCCTCGCCGTAGGCAGGCGACATGTGCACGATGCCGGTGCCGTCCTCGGTGCTGACGAAGTCAGCGGGCAGCACCCGGAACGACTTCGGCGCGTCCATGAAGTACGGGAACGGCGGCAGGTACCGCGTCTCGAGCAGGTCCCGGCCGGTGTAGGTGGCCAGAACTTCGGGTTCTTCGCCGAGCTCGCGGGCGTAGGCCGAAAGTCGAGCCTGCGCGAGTAGATAGCGCCTGTCGTCTGGACCATGCACCAGGACATAGGTGACGTCGGGGTTCACCGCGACCGCCTGATTCGACGGCAGCGTCCACGGCGTGGTCGTCCAGACTAAGAGGAAGGCCCCCACTAGTTCTTTCTTGTTATCGCCTTCGCTGACCCGGAAGCCCACAGTGATGGCCGGGTCCTGGCGACTCTGGTAGACGTCGTCGTCCATCCGCAGTTCGTGGCTGGACAGCGGTGTTTCGTCATTCCAGCAGTACGGCAGCACCCGATTGCCTTCGTAGGCAAGGCCCTTGTCCCACAACTGCTTGAACGCCCAGATCACCGACTCCATGAAGGTTGGGTCGAGCGTCTTGTAGTCGTTGTCGAAGTCGACCCAGCGGGCCTGGCGGGTGACGTACGCGCGCCATTCGTTGGTGTACTTGAGTACGGACGCCCGGCAGGCGTCGTTGAACTTCTCGATGCCCATCTCTTCGATCTGGGCCTTGTCGGAGATGCCGAGCTGGCGCTGGACCTCGAGCTCTGCGGGCAGGCCGTGGGTGTCCCAGCCGAAGCGGCGCTCCACCTTGAAGCCGCGCATGGTGCGATACCGCGGCACGATGTCCTTCACATAGCCGGTCAGCAGATGCCCGTAGTGCGGCAGGCCGTTGGCGAACGGCGGGCCGTCGTAGAACACGTATTCCGGTGCGCCGTCGCGACGCTCGATGCTGGCACGGAAGGTGTCGTCCTTGTCCCAGTAGTCGAGGACGTCGAGTTCGAGATCCGGGAATTTCGGAGCCCCGGATGCCGGCTTCGGATAGGCGGTCACTTGTCTCCTGTGCCATATGTCGCTGACTTCGCAGCTCCGAAGCCAAGTCTCAGGCACGGGGACGACGTCGCGCCGGTGCGCGAGCGCCGCGGTACCACCCCGCTTGCGCACACTCGTGTGCGCCGCTCAACTGTGGGCGATGACGGGCCCACCCGTTCGGTTCTACTTGGCCGGATCAGCTGTTCTTCCGAAGGCTCCCCGGTGATGGCCGGATCGGTGCCGTTGAGACCGATTCTAGTGACGGGCGCAAATCAGAACGGCGGTGGCTCGTCGTCCTCGCCGCTCGGCGGTGCAGGTCCGAAGTACGCGGACACCCACTGATTGCCTGGTCGGCGGCGGCCTTGGCCTCCTTCAGCGGCAACCGTGGAACACGCGCGCTTGCGGAGTCCGGCATAGCCGCACCCTAAACCGCGTAGCGTCGCGCCATGAGTGATCACACGTACCGAATCATCGAGATCGTCGGCAGTTCTCCCGACAGCATCGACGCGGCAATCCGCAATGGCATATCCAGGGCATCAGAGACGATGCGCGGCCTCGACTGGTTCGAGGTGCAGTCAGTGCGAGGCCACCTTCAGGACGGCGCCATCGGACATTTCCAAGTCACCCTCAAAGTGGGGTTCCGGCTGGAAGGTGCTCGATGACCTCACACCGGAGCAGCGGCGTCTGAGGTCATTTCGAAGAGCGCCAACGGGAACTGCTCCATGAGCTCTTCGATCGTGTAGCGGTCAAACCGGGTCGCGTCGTACCACCAGTCCAGGTGCAGCAGCCCGTCGCCCCGGTACACCCGCAACTCGAGCGCGTATCCCAGGCCGGGCGGCGTCTCGTACATCGGGGTGCTTCCCGCGGGCAGGGTGCCGATGTAGTTGACGAGGACCTCCGACGGCAAGGAGGTGGCGTGCGCCGACACAGCGCTCAGCATGCGGTGCACGGTACCCAGCATTTCCGTGGCACTCGCTTGCTGAGAGGTCGCGCAGAGCAGCGGAATGGCGTGCAGCAGCCAACGACGTTCACCAGTGACGTCGACCGCGACGACGCCATCACCGACGGTTCGAGCGATCGCCCGACCGAGCGCGGCAAGCAGAATCTCGTCGGCCGCCACCCCGAGCCATTCGGTTGCTCCGTCAACTTCCGCAGTGACCTCTTCGGAAGGGAGCATGGACAGTTTGTTTAGGTCCGGGAAGGTCCCCTCGGCAATGTCGTGGTCGACTACCCGCAACGTGGGAAAGCCCAGCTTGTCGACCGGATACGTCAAGTCACCGCTCTGATCAGCTAAATACGGAGCCACCATGCAGCTAACCGTACACCTCTTTCCCAGAAATGGGAGACTCCTCCCAAAATTGTGACGCTCGTGTCAATAATGGCTAATAATTCTGATTTGCGACGATTGCTGCCCAACCCCGGATGAGGGTTATCCTCTATGGATGCCCCGCACCGATGAGAACGGCAGACAGCTCAAAGCGTTGCTCGACTACCTCCTCGACGGAGAGATCGATGCCAAGGACATCTACGATGCGCTGGCCACCTCCAGCAGTACGTATTACCGGCGAATCAAAGAAGACGACTATCCAAACGCCGAAGAGCTTCGGCGCGTCGCCGACAGATTCGCGCTCAGCTATCCCGACCTGCAGATCCGATTCGGCTTGATGAGTCGCCAAGAGGTGTGGAGCTACATCGAATCGGCACCGTTCTCGGCGATGGCAGTCCAGGAAGCGGTTAAGACGAAGCGGACAACGCGCCCGCCGAAGTTGTCCGAATTGAAGCCGCGAGCTGACGCTCCTCCTCTTTAATCCCGACAAGCCGTACACTTTGCTAAACGCGCTTTAGCACTAAGGCGATTTCCATGGCTCTGGCAACTCTGATAGCGATCACTCTGGCCTGTATCTCTTGGAGTTTGTGGATTCGGCGCGTCACGTGGTCCTGTCGGTGGGAGGTCGCCGCCACCCTGAACATCGCTTTGCAGGGTATCGCCGTGATCCTCATGTCCCCGCTGGCCTCGGAAACGCTCGGCCACTGGCTGCATGCCTTGACCGGCATGTGGAATCTCGAGGACTACATCGGTCACGACGCCTATATCGTCGCCGCCTCCGCGGTGGTCTACAACGCGCTCGGACGGCTCGCCGACGACCACCACATGCAGGTGTCGTTCAAACAGTACGTTGAGCGCCCCGCGACGCTATGCATTCCGCTGCTGCTGGTGACGTTCTCGATCGGCAACGGCGCACGCGTGTACCGGTCCGACTTCTTCGAGGTGCCTACAGACTTCTGGCTGGCTCTCTACTGGTTGCTGCTCTGCGGCATACTCATCTATCTGCTGGGCTACGGTTCGCGCGCGCTGCTGATCCTCCGGAAGGACCCGCGGTCGCGGAAGATCGCCAACGTCTATCTCGTCGCGTCCGCCAGCGGCATCATGGCGTGCATCGTGCGAATCATCACCGCGTACGTGCCTCCGTTGCAGACGATCGAGGGTGGCACCCTGGTGTGGATCTTCGCCTGTGGATGCGGCGCCGGATTCGCGCTGACCTCCGCGCAGTCCTGGCGCATCAAGACCAAGTGGTTCACCCGCGCCAGTCGTTGATGCCGCGTCAGCCCGCCACGGGCCTCGGCACGTCGTACGGAGCACCGAACGCCGGCATTGTCTGATAACCGCGCCTGCGGGCCTGTGCTGCATCGCGGCGGATCAGCGCATGAATTCCGGCGAACGTCGCCTGGTCGAGCACCATTCGCGTGAGCAGCCTGTTGTGCACGAACCCGAACGACAGCCCGCTCGCAGGATCCGCCCAACCCACCGAACCGGCCAGGCCCGCGTGCCCGAAACCGGGCATGAGCCCAGGCGGGAACGGCAGCGAGTGATAGCCCAGGTGGAAGCTCAACGGCACGAAGATGTTTCGGTCCGGATAGAGGCTGGGCCGTCCGGTGAGCCCGGCCACCCGCTCCTTGGAGAGGAACTGGGTGCCGTCGATGCGGCCGCCGTTGGCGATCGCCGCGTACATCTTGGCCAGGCCGCGCGCCGTGGTCACCCCGTTCGCCGCTGGTATTTCGGAGTCGAGGAACGGGGTATCGCCCTGCACGACGGCCTTCATCCCCGGGAAGTACATCGAGCCGAACACCCCGGAGTACTGCAACGCGGCGACCCGCGGTGCGACGAAGTTGAACACGGGGTTGCTGAACGCGCCCTGCGGCGCCAGGATCTCCGCGGCGCGCGTCGGCGAAGCAAGCGGCGGACGGCCGAGGTGCAGCCCGTCGGTGTTCAGTGGTTCGGCCAGCTCCTCCCGGATGAGGTCGCGCATGCCCCTGCCGGTGACGGCGCGGGCAAGCCCTGACATCAGCCAGCCGTAGGTCAGCGCGTGATACGCCGGCTTGCCATACAAGATGCGGTTCACCGATGCCGCCGCGAGCCGGGACTCCATCGCCTTGTGATCCATCAGTTCGGCCTTGCTCACGCCGTTGAGCTGAGACAGCCCGGCGCGATGCCGCATCGCCTCGCGGACGGTGATGTCGGCCTTGCCGTTGGCGCCGAACTCCGGCCAATATTCGGCGACGGGGATGTCGTAATCGATCAGGCCACGGTCAGCCAGCCGGTGGATGACGGTCGACGCCAGGCCCTTGGTCACCGACCACACCATCGCGCCGGTGTCGGCGGTCCAGTACTCGGTGCCGCGTCGGTCCGCGTACCCGGTCCAGACGTCGACGACGGGTTCGCCGTGCATGTAGACGGCAAGCGCGCCCCCGCCGAACCGCCGACCGGGGAACAGCTGGGAGAAGGCGCGCACTGTGCAGGCGAAGCGGGAGTCTGCCGCGCCTTGTACGCCGTGCGGGAGCGCTGCGCTGCGGTCCCGGTTATTGACACCCGTCACAATTTATTGAATTTACCTGCAACCCCGGCAAATTATCAAAGTGTTGCCAAACAGTTACATCACTGCTGATTCGCAGCATCAAGGAGCTGTTGCGCAGCAAGTGCCGGCGTCAGCTCGCCGTCACGCACCTGGCGTTCCACCTCGGCGCGGATTTTGCGCACGCCGGGATGTGACAGCACCCGGTCCAGCACGGTGTCGCGGACCATCGACCACGTCCAATCCACTTGCTGCGCGCGCCTGCGGGCCTCGAACTCTCCTGCGTCGGTAAGCGTCTGGCGGTGCCTGAGCACCGTGTCCCACAGCTCGGCCAGGCCCCTGCCTTCGAGCGCGCTCATCGTGAGAACCGGAGGGCGCCAAAGTGTTTCGCGCGGATGAATCAGCCGCATCGCGCCGGTCAGCTCCCGCGCAGCCGCTTTGGCCTCCACGGCGTGTTCCCCGTCGGCTTTGTTCACCACGACAATGTCGGCGAGTTCAAGCACTCCTTTTTTGATGCCCTGCAGCTGGTCGCCGGTGCGCGCCAGCGTCAGGAACACGAACGTATCGACCATGTTGGCAACCGTCACCTCGGACTGGCCGACACCCACGGTCTCCACCAGGATCACCTCGAATCCCGCGGCCTCCAGCAACACGATGGTCTCGCGGGTGGCCTTCGCGACCCCGCCGAGGGTCCCGGACGTGGGCGACGGCCGGATGTACGCGTCGGGGTGCATCGCCAGTCGGGCCATCCGGGTTTTGTCGCCCAGGATCGAACCGCCGGTACGGGTGGACGACGGGTCGACGGCCAGCACCGCCACCCGATGACCCCGTTCGATCAAGTACATGCCGAGCGCCTCGATCGCCGTGGATTTACCCACACCCGGCACCCCGGTGATGCCGACGTGCATCCCGCTGCCCGCCTCCGGCATCAATGCCAGCAGCAGCTGCTGGGCCTGTGCGCGGTGATCGGGCCGGGTCGACTCGATCAGCGTGATGGCCCTCGGCAACGCCGCACGGTCGCCGTTGCGGACCGCCGCCGCGAGATCCGAAACCGGTTGCCTCATCTAGCCGAGGTCGTACCCCAGCCGCTCGGCCAGCTTGTGCAGCAGGCCGATCGCCGCGTCAGCGATCACCGTGCCCGGCGGGAAGATCGCCGCGGCCCCGGCGGCGTACAGCTCGTCGAAGTCGCCGGGCGGGATGACGCCGCCGACGACGATCATGATGTCGGGCCGGCCCACCCCGGCCAGCGCGTCGCGCAACGCCGGCACCAGCGTCAGATGGCCCGCCGCGAGCGACGACACCCCGACCACGTGCACGTCGTTGTCGGCCGCCTCGCGCGCCACCTCTTCCGGGGTGGAGAACAACGAGCCCACGTCGACGTCGAAACCGATGTCGGCGAACGCCGTCGCGATCACCTTCTGTCCGCGGTCGTGGCCGTCCTGGCCCATCTTGGCGACCAGGATGCGCGGCCGTCGGCCGTCGGCTTCGGCGAACTTCTCCACTAGCTCGGTCGCGCTGCCGATATTGCTGCCCTTTCCGACTTCGTCGCGGTAGACCCCGGCGATGGTACGGATCTCGGCCGCGTGCCGTCCCCAGACCTTCTCCAGCGCGTCGGAAATCTCCCCCACGGTGGCCTTGGCCCGTGCCGCGTCGATCGCCAGCGCCAGCAGATTTCCTTCGGCACCCGCCGCGCGGGTGAGCTCGGCGAGCGCGGCGTCGACCCCGGCCTGCTCCCGGTCGGCGCGCAGCTGCTGCAGCTTGGCGATCTGCTCGGCGCGCACCCGGCTGTTCTCGACCTTGAGCACCTCGATCGGGTGGTCCTCGTCCACCTGGTACTTGTTGATGCCGATCACGGTCTGCTGGCCGGAGTCGATGCGGGCCTGGGTACGGGCC
>Ga0068868_100000623_pt1 | contig 23834 bp, 24 predicted proteins | sample KBSMisM42_FD_64660 | JGI IMG/M metagenome (GOLD analysis project Ga0068868, IMG submission 64660) | Miscanthus rhizosphere microbial communities from Kellogg Biological Station, Michigan, USA - KBS Miscanthus M4-2 | ecosystem: Host-associated > Plants > Roots > Rhizosphere > Soil ...
CCGGCGGACGGTCCCGGCGCGCCCCGGGTCAGCTGCCGCCTCACCCACGTCTATCCCGATGGCGCCGCCCCCTACTTCACGATCCTCGCCCCCGCCGTGCGCGGCGGCGAGGTCGAGCAGTGGGACGAGGTCAAGGCCGCCGTCTCCGAGGCGCTGATCGAAGCCGGCGGCACGATCACCCACCACCACGCGGTCGGCCGCGACCACCGCCCCTGGTACGACCGCCAGCGCCCGGCCCCCTTCGCCGCCGCCCTGCGCGCCGCCAAGGCCGAGCTCGACCCAGCGGGAATGCTCAACCCCGGCGTCCTGATCGATCCCTCTTAGCTCCGCCAGCTAACGACCAAGGCAGAAGGTGGGCGGCAGGGGGAGGCCGCCCATTAACCTTTTGACATGTCAGAAGAGGGACGTCGACGACGGCTACGCGAAGACGCCCGCCGACCCTTGGCTGTCAATCTGGCTGAGGGACTTGCTTTGAGCGAATTCCTCTCTGCTCTCCCTGAGGCGGAGAGGCCAGCAGATCACGAAGCGCTCGAGCTGTTCCGTGCCGCCCGGGAAGACGCTCCGCCGGAGGCCTGACCCCCCGCGGCGGTACCCTTTCGCGACTCGCATTCCTGGTCGGCAGCCGAACCTCCTGCCCACCGCGTCCCATCAATGGAAACGATCACCTCCGAACAGCCCACCGTGCCGGCTGAGCCTGCGCAACCCGAGCATGGGCCCGTGGTGCCGCGGCGCTCGCCGCTGCGGGCTGCGATCAAGACCGGGCGGCCGAAGGAGTGGATCAAAAACGTCTTCGTCTTCGCCGGGCTGCTCTTCTCCGGCAAGTTCGACCAGTCGCACGCGGTCGTCGAGGCGACGATCACCTTCGTCGCCTTCTGCCTGATTTCCAGCGCCGGCTACTTCCTCAACGACCTGATCGACGTCGAGCTCGACCGCAAGCACCCGAAGAAGCGCTTCCGGCCATTGGCGGCGGGGGAGCTCTCCGAGCGGGCGGCGATCGTCATCGCCCCGGTCCTCGCGATCATCGCCGTCGCCCTTGCCTTCGGCGCGGTCAACTGGGAAGTCGGCCTGATGGTGGTCGGCTACGGCATCGCCCAGACCGCCTACAGTCTCGGCCTCAAGCAGATCGTGATCATCGACGTGATGACGCTGGCGGGGCTCTTCATCCTCCGCGTCGCCGCCGGCGCCAGCGCCGTCGACGCCCACGCCTCCGAATGGCTGATCCTCTGCACCGGCATGCTCGCCGCCTTCCTCGGCTTCACCAAGCGCCGCCAGGAGGCGGTCTCCGAGCTGCACGAGGGGACCTCGACGCGGCCCGTCCTCGAGCACTACTCGCTGCCCTTCCTCGACCAGATGGTCTCCCTGGTCACCACCGGCACCGTGATCAGCTACGCGATCTACACCGTCAACTCGCCGCTGATCGGCAGCCAGATGATGCTGACGATCCCACCCGTCGTCTACGGCATCTTCCGCTACCTCTACCTGATCTACGACCGCACCGACGACCGCTCGATGGCCCAGATCGTCGCCGGTGACCGCGGCATCCAGGCCGCCGGCGCCGCCTTCGCGATCACCGCCTTCCTGCTGCTCTACGTCTTCAACGGCTAGCTACGGCGAGCAGAGCAGGAGCGTCTCGGCTTCCGCCTCGATCTCGCCGTTGAGGCGGCTCGCGTTGAAGCGGGAGTGGGAGAAGCGCCCGACCGATTTCGCCTCGACCTCGCCGTAGTGCGCGGAGGCCAGCTCGACGAGAGCCTCGATCGTCAGCAGCCGCGGTTCCGGGCGGGCCGCGGTGCCGGAGCTGTAGGGCGAGTAGGAGAGGACCAGGGGCGCCTCGAGCTTGCGGGCGCCGGCGAAGAGCTCGGCGAAGGCGTCCGGGGCCTGGCTGCGGATGCAGAAAGGGGACTGATGGCGATCGACGCGGTAGAGGCCGCGGCTGAGCACGTTGCGGCTGCCGATCGTCACCGTGGAGACACTGGGGTCGTCGCCGAGGGCGATCGTCTCGAGCACGTGGTAGAAGCGGCTGTAGTGGTCGCGGGTGTACGGCGGGTCTGCGTAGATCGCCGAGACCGGGCGCTCCTCGTTCTCGAGGTAGGTGCGGTAGTCGCTCCGCAGCGCTTCGGCCTCGTGGGGCGAGGGGTCCATGTCCGCGTAGCGCCCCATCAGCCGACTGAAGATCGCGATCGGGTCGCGCCCCCGGCGCTGGGCGGCGGCCCGCAGGGCGGTGGGCTTGGGGCGCCGCTGCCGGTCACGGGGGCGGATCGGCTGGGCGAAATGGCTGCCGATGCTGGTCACGCACTCGCTGGCAGCGCCGAGGACCGCGGCCAGGCCGGCGTCCCGGTCCGCCGCCGGCAGCTCGCGCACGACCGAGATCAGGCAGTCGAGGAGGGCCGCCTGCGCGTAGCCGAAGAAGACGCCCCCGTAGTGGCGGACCAGCGTCAGCTCGGCGCTCGCGGCCGGGGTGGAGGCCTCCAGGAGGAGCTGCTCGAGCGGGCCTGCCGCGGGGCCCTCTCCCAGTTCCAGGGCGACCATGGAGCCGTCCTCGACGATGTGGCAGAGCGGCTCGGCGTCCCCCCGCCCGGCCGCCTCGTGGGCCTCCTGCTCGTAGGCCAGCAGCGGCTGCAGCCACTCGAGCTCCGCCAGCTCCCGCGCCCGCTCCGCCAGCGCCCGGACCTCCTCCTCGCCCAGGCGCGCCGGGCGCAGGAGGGCGGAGGCCAGGACCCGCGCGTACTCCTGCACGTCGACGGCCACGGTCGGGCGCTCGCGGCCGAGCTCGGCCGCGACCACCCCGGAGCCGGAGAAGAGGTCGACGGTGCGCCCCCGCTGCGGGTCGACGCTGTCGACCGCGGCGCGGATCGGGTCGAGCAGCCGTGCCTTCGACCCCATGTACTGGATCGGACGGAAAGCGGGAACGCCATCCGCGGCACCGGGTTCCGGGGCGGGCGCGGTGGTCGGCCCCACCGTCATCGCCGGTCCCTATTGTCGGCCGCGACCCGGGTGGGTCCAGTGGCCTGATGACGAGTGATCTGGAACATATCGAGCAACTTTCGTGTGGCTCCAGGTCGGCTCGCAACCGCCTGATCCACGGCGACAACCTCGCCGTGCTTGACCGAATCGAGGGCAACCTTAGAGGCGCTGTCAGATGCGTCTACATAGACCCGCCTTACAACAACCGCGAGCAGTACACGCACTACGACGACCGCCGCTCGCACGACCAGTGGTTGGTGGCGATGGAGGAGAACCTGGAGGCGCTGCGGCCGCTGCTCCGCGACGACGGCAGCCTCTGGATCTCGATCGACGACAACGAAGTCCACTATCTGAAAGTGCTCGCCGACCGGGTGATGGGCCGGGACCGGTTCATCAGCACGATCGTCTGGGAGCACCGGACGACCCGCGAGAACCGGCGCGTCTTCTCCAACAATCACGAGTACCTGCTGGTCTACGCCGCTGACCCGGTCGTCTTCAAGGAGACCAGAAACCCGGCGCCGCTGACCGAGGAGATCCTCGCCCGCTACCGCAACCGCGACGACGATCCGCGCGGGCCCTGGCAATCCGTCTCGCTGACCGCCCAGGACGGCCACGGCGTCAAGAGCCAGTACTACACCGTCGTCGCGCCCAACGGCAGCACGCACTGGCCGCCGAAGGGCCGCTGCTGGATCTACAACGAGGAGCGGATGCGGCGGGAAATCGAGGACGGCCGCGTCTGGTTCGGGGCCGACGGCAACGGCGTTCCCCGGGCCAAGCGCTACCTCTCCGACGCGGCCGCCGGGGTGACTCCGCCGACGCTCTGGTCGGCGGACTTCGCCGGCACCAGCGGCGGCGCCAAGCGCGAGATTCTCAAGCTCTTCCCGGACGAGCGGGTCTTCGACACGCCGAAGCCGGAGAGGCTGCTCTCCCGGGTGCTCGAGATCGCCACCGACCCCGGCGACCTCGTCCTCGACAGCTACCTGGGCTCCGGCACCACCGCCGCGGTCGCCCACAAGATGGGCCGGCGCTGGATCGGGATCGAGAGCGGCGAGCACGCGATCTCCCACTGCGCCGACCGCCTCGCCAAGGTCGTCAAAGGCGAGGACGGCGGCATCTCGGCCGAGGTCGGCTGGGAGGGCGGCGGCGGCTTCAGGTTCGAGCGGCTGGGCACCGCGCTGGCCCAGGCTGCCTGACCTCAGGTCGTTTTCTTCGACCTTTTCAGCGATTTCAGCAGCGGTGAGGAGGGCCAGGCCGCGGTCAATTGAGCGATCGTGACGAGGGTGCGCCGCATCCGGGTTTTGGCCGCTCCGACCTGCGCCGTCAGCAGCGCGTCGATCTCGGCGTGGCCGGCCTCTCCGGGCCAGAGCAGCTGGTAGCGGAAGATCCCGTCCGGCATCCGGACGAAGACCCCGAACGGCCGCCCTTTCCCTTTCGCCGGGTATTTCCGGCCGGCGCCCGCTGCGGCCTCGAAGCGGTAGTTGTGGCTTTTGGTCGGGAAGATCGCCCGCGGCCCCTCGACCCCCGCCAAGCGCCCTTTCGAATCGACCGCCTGGATCATGATGTGGCCGCCTTCGGGTTTGGCGCCGAAGAAGCCGGTGAACATGTCGATGCCGACGTCGAGCTGGGTTCGTTCGTCGACGTTTTTCGAGATTTCCGCGACCAGCACCTGGCTCGCCGCCGGAGGGGGCGGCGCCGGGGGCGGGAACTCCGGCGCCTCTTTCATCTTTTTCAGCAGCGAGCGCTCGCTGCCGGTGTTCTTCGCCGCCCGCTCGAGCACCGCCGGGTCGTCGGGCGGCAGGAGGTGGTGTTCCCACCGCACCATGAAGCCCTCGATCTCCGCTTTCGCGGCGCCGGCGGCGGCGCCCGAGAGGGGACAGACGGCGAAGGCCTCGAAGTTGGTCATCAGCCCGCCCGGGGTGAGGTTCCCCGAGCCGACGACGAGCGTCATCTCCTTGCCGTTCTCGAACCAGCAGATCTTCGGGTGCATCAGATTCGGGGTGCCGTGCAGAAGGATCCGCGGTTGCAGCTTGCGCAGGTCCTTGCCCAGTCGCGCCATGTCTTCACAGGCGCGGCGGTTGGTGATCGCATCGACGCCGACCACCAGCCGGAACCCCCGGCTTTTCGCGAGCCGGCGGCAGTATTTGTCCCTGAACAGCATCTCGAGGCCGTTCTTGGAAGCGAAAGCGAAGAAGCCGCCGCCCGACTCGGCGTCCTTCGCCGCCTGCGAGAGAGCATCGAGAAGGTGTCCGCCTCCGGAGGTCGGGTCCTGCAGGTTCAGCGTTGCGGCAGCCACCGGGCGCTGAGTATGCCTAAGCCAGGTCGACCTCGGGCGGGCCGCCCTCCATCAGGTAGAAGCGGGCCCGGCCGAGCTCCTCGCCGTTGACCTGGACGACGGCAGCGTGGGGGCCGGCGGTGGCGAAGGCGGCGGTGGCGGCGATCGACATCACCAGGCGCTGCTCCTGGCCTTCGGGGAGGCCCGGGGGGCGGCCGGTCTCGAAGTTGGCGGTCAGGCCCTCGCCGAGCTCGTTGCCGTCGGGGTCCTGGACGGTGACGAGGAGCTCGTGGGGGGTGTTGGTCTCGTGCCAGGCGACGTCGATGCCGAGGCCGATCGAGAAGGACCACTCGTGGGGGAACTCGGGCAGGCGGAGGACGTTCCAGCCGCCGCCGGTCAGGTAGAGCTTGCCGTTGACGGCCTCGCTGTGGTCGCAGAGGAGGAGGAAGCCGATGTTCACGGTGCCTCGCCCTCGGCGTAGGGGATGACCTTGAGGTCGGAGCGCAGTTCGACCTTGCCGCCCTTGCTGAACTGGAGGTCGATCGTCTCGTCCTTGCGGTAGGTGCCGAAGAGCCCCAGGTACATCGCCAGCCAGCGGCCGGTGCCGACCTTCTCCTTGACGATCGGGCGGCCGAAGACGATCTCGCCGGCTTCGATCCGGTAGCTCTCCTTGCCCTGCTCGATCCCGTTGATGAAGACGGTGAAGGGCGGTTCGGCGCCCGCGGGCAGCTTCACCCGCTCGCCGGCGGCGTAGCTGCCCTTCGGGATCTCGGTCTCGGCCCTGGTCATCGCTCTGCTTCCAAAGTCTCGCGCACGAGGTCGAACGGCGTGTCGTGGTCGGTCGGGTCGAGCTCCTCCCGCACCACCCCGCCCCTGAAGGGCACGAACGTCCCGTCGCCGCGCACGTCCACTCCCGCCACCGACTTACGGAGGAAGCGACCGCCGCTCAGCTGCAGCCGGGCGTGGACCTGGTCCCGCGGCTCGAAGTCCCGCAGCGACTGCACCCGGTCGACCGGGCCCTCGGCGCGGATCGCCAGCGCCCGCTCCCGCATCGTGGCAACCGCTGCGGCGAGGTCGTCAAAGCCCTCGTGATCAACGTCCGACCCGTGCCGGACCGTCAGCTTCCAGTCCGGCACTCAGGCGCCGCGCCGGGGCCGTTTCGGCCGCCGGGCCGGCGGGCCGGTGATTTTCTCCGGCCCCACGCGCTCGTCGATCGGCACGTACTCGAGCTCCCGCTCGCCGGTGTAGATCTGGCGTGGGCGGGCGATTTTCTTCTCCGGGTCTTCCTGCATCTCCATCCACTGGGCGACCCAGCCGGCGGTTCGGGGGATGGCAAAGATGACCGTGAACATGTCGGTCGGGATCCCCATCGCCTCGTAGATGATCCCGGAGTAGAAGTCGACGTTCGGGTAGAGCTTGCGCTCGGTGAAGAACTCGTCGTCGAGCGCCCGTTTCTCGAGCTCACGGGCGATCTCGACCAGCGGGCTGTACTCGGTCGCCTCGAAGACCGGCTCGATGTACTGCTGAATGATCCGCGCCCGCGGGTCGTAGTTTTTGTAGACCCGGTGGCCGAAGCCCATCAGTTTCTCCTCGCGCTGCTTCACCCGCTCGAGGAAGTCGGGGATGTTCTCCGGCGACTCGATCCGCCGCAGCATCCGCAGCACCGCCTCGTTGGCGCCGCCGTGCAGCGGGCCGTAGAGCGCCGCGACGCCGGCCGCGACCGCCGAGTAGGGGTCGACGTCGGAGGAGCCGACCCCGCGCACCGCGTTGGTCGAGCAGTTCTGTTCGTGATCGGCGTGGAGGATGAAGAGCACGTCGAGTGCTTTCGTCAGCGCCTCCTTGGGGATGTGCCGGTCCTCGGTCTTCTTGAAGACCATCGAGAGGAAGTTCTCGGCGTAGTTGAGCTCGTTGTCCGGGTAGACGTAGGGCAGCCCCATGTTGTGGCGGTAGGAGAAGGCGGCCAGGGTCGGCACCTTGGCGATCAACCGCACCGCCGCCATGTAGCGCTCTTCGGGATCGTCGATCTGCTTCGCGTCCGGATAGAAGGTCGAGAGCGCGCCGACGCCGGCGAGCAGCATCCCCATCGGGTGGGCGTCGTAGCGGAAGCCCTCGAAGAAGTGCTTGAGGTCCTCGTGGACGAAGGTGTGGTGGGTAATGTCGAAGATCCAGCGGTCGAGCTGGGGGGCGGTCGGCAGCTCGCCGAAGACCAGCAGGTAGGCGACCTCGAGGAAGGTCGACTTCTCGCAGAGCTGCTCGATCGAGTAGCCGCGGTGTTCGAGGATCCCGGCGGCGCCGTCGATGTAGGTGACCGAGGAGCGGCAGGAGGCCGTGTTGGTGAAGGCCGGGTCGTAGGCCAGCATCCCGAATTCGTCCTCGTTGACTTTGATCTGCCGCAGGTCCATCGCCCGCACCGTGCCGTCGGAGATCGGCACCTCGTAGGTCTGGCCGGTGCGGTTGTCGGTGATCGTCAGCGAGTCGGTGGCCATGGGGCGGCGCCCATTCTGTCACTTCGCCCGCGTCGGCTGTTAAGAGGTGACGGGTCCCTCGAACTGCGTCATCGAGCGCAGCTGCTCGAAGCGGGCGTCGATCTCCTCGCGGGTCAGGCGGGAGACGCGCTCGGTCCCGAACTCCTCGACGTTGAAGGAGGCGAGGACGGTCCCGTAACCCATCGCCCGCCGCAGCTCGGAGTCGTCGAGCTCGCCCTCGACGCTGTCGAGGTAGCCGAAGAAGCCGCCGGCGAAGCTGTCGCCGGCCCCGGTCGGGTCGCGCACGTCCTCGAGCGGGAAGCCGGGGAGGGCGAAGAAGGTGCCGTCGGTGAAGAGGGCGGCGCCGTACTCGCCCTGCTTGGCGACGACCGCGCGCGGCCCCATGTCCATCACCGCGCGGGCGGCGCGGGCGAGGTTCGACTCGCCGGTCAGCTGGCGGATCTCGGCGTCGTTGACGACGAGGCAGTCGACCTCGGAGATCGCCGCGCTGAGCGAGTCCTTGGCGGTCTCGATCCAGAGGTTCATCGAGTCGAGGCCGCTGAGGCGGGCGGAGCCGCACTGGGCCCTCACCTGGCGCTGCAGGTCCGGCTGGATGTTGGCGAGGAAGAGGGTGTCGGCTTCCTGGGAGGCGGGGGAGAGCTTGGGCTGGAACTCGGCGAAGACCCCCAGCTGGGTGTCCTCGGTATGGGCGACGTTGAGGTCGAACTCGTAGCGGCCGCGCCAGAAGAACGACTTCCCGCCCGCGACCCGCTCGATGTCCTCGGTGAGGATGCCGCGGCTTTCCAGCACCTCGAACTGCTCGGCGCCGAAGTCCTCGCCGACCGGCCCCACCGGCCGCACCTCGGTGAAGAAGCTGGCGGCGAGGGAGAAGTGGACGGCGGCGCCGCCGAGCATGCGCTCGCGCTCCCCGAACGGGGTCTTCACCGCATCAAAAGCAATCGATCCGACGACCGTGAGCGACATGCGGCAGCCAGGGTAATTCACGTGACCGCGCAGCGGCGGCCTCCCTGCGAGACTCACCGTCCAATGAAAGCGATCCAGATAGAGGAGTTCGGCGGGCCCGAGGTTCTGCAGTACACCGACGTCGCCGACCCCAACCCGAAACTGGCCGAGGTCGTCGTCAACGTCAAGCGCAGCGGGGTCAACTTCGCCGATACCCACGCCTCCCGCAACGACTACCTGGCCGAGCAGACCCTGCCCCTGATCCCCGGCGCCGAGGTCAGCGGCCAGCTCAACGACGGCCGCCGCGTCGTCGCCCTGCTCGGCAGCGGTGGCTACGCCGAGAAGGTCGCGGTGCCGCAGGCGCAGCTGATCGAGCTTCCCGAGGGGGTCGACTACGACCAGGCGGCCGGCGGCCTCCTGCAGGGGCTGACGGCGATGGCGCTGGTCCACCGCTGCGCCCGGATCGAGCCGGGGGAGACGATCGTCGTCGAGGCAGCCGCCGGCGGCACCGGAACCCTTGCCGTGCAGCTGGCGAAGCGCGCCGGCGCCCGGGTGATCGGGCTCGCCTCCAGCGAGGAGAAGCGCGAGCTGGTCCGCAGCCTCGGCGCCGACGCCGTCGTCGACTCCCGCGCCGAGGACCTCGGCGCCGCGATCCGCGAGGCCAACGACGGCAAGCGCGTCGACGCGGTCCTCCACATGAGCGGCGGTGCGGCTTTCAACGCCGAGATGGAGGTGCTGGCGCCGCTCGGGCGGATGGTCGTCTTCGGGATCGCCTCCCGCGAGCAGCGCGAGGTCTCCACCGCAGCCCTGCTGCGCGGCTCGAAATCGGTGATCGGCTTCTGGCTCGCGCACCTGCTCGGCCGCCCGGACCTGCTGGTGCCGATGATCGGCGATCTGCTGGGGACGATCGCCGCGGGTGAGCTGACGGTTACGATCGGAGAGGTCTACCCGCTCTCGGAAGCGAAGCGGGCCCACGAAGACCTGATCGCCCGCCGCACCAGCGGCAAGCTCCTCTTGGATCCCTCTAAGTGAACTTCAAAGAACTAGGCCTCTCGCCTGACATCCAGCAGGCCCTGGACGAGCTCGGCTACGAGGATCCGACGCCGATCCAGGAACAGGCGATCCCGGAGCTGCTCGGCGGCCACGACGTGATCGGCCAGGCGCAGACCGGAACCGGCAAGACGGCCGCCTTCGGACTGCCGCTGCTGCAGTACCTCGATCCCGCCAACGAAGAGGTGCAGGCGGTCGTCCTCACCCCGACGCGGGAGCTCTGCATCCAGGTGACGCAGGCGCTGCGCTCCTACGCCGAGCACCTCGACATCGAGATCGTCGCCGTCTTCGGCGGCGCCCCGATCCGCTCGCAGCAGTCGCAGCTGCGCTCCGGCGCCCACGTCGTCGTCGCCACCGTCGGCCGGATGATGGACCTGATGTCCCGCCGCTCGCTGGTCCTCACCGCGGCTCGCTACGTCGTCCTCGACGAGGCCGACGAGATGCTCGACCTCGGCTTCATCGAGGACGTCGAGAAGATCCTGCGAATGTGCCCGAGCGGGCGCCAGACGGCGCTCTTCTCGGCGACGATGCCGCCGCCGATCCAGAAGCTCGCCGAGGGCTACATGTACGACCCGACGACGATCAGCATCACGCCCAAAGAACTCACCGTCGACGCGATCCAGCAGGCCTACGTCGAGGTCCCGGCCAAGGAGAAGGCGTCGCGGCTGGTCGAGCTGCTGAAGACCGAAGAACCCGAGCAGGCGATCATCTTCACGCGGACCAAAATCGGCGCCTCAAAGCTGGAAAAGACGCTGAAGGACAAAGGCCTCGACGTCAAGGCGCTGCACGGCGACCTCAGCCAGGGCGTCCGCGACGGGGTGATGATCTCCTTCAAGGACCACCGGGTGAGGCTGCTGGTGGCGACCGACATCGCCGCCCGCGGGCTCGACGTCGACCACGTCACCCACGTCATCAACTACGACGTCCCGAACTCCTCGGAGACCTACGTGCACCGGATCGGCCGCACCGGCCGGGTCGGGCGCACCGGCCGTGCGATCACCTTCGTCACCCCGGACCAGAAGGACGAGATCGCCCGCATCGAGCGCGACGTCAGCACCACGATCGGCGAGTGGGAGACCCCGGAGGAGCGGCTCGAGCATGCGCCGCGGCCGCGGCGCCGGGAGCGGTCACCGAGGCGCGAGCGCGAGAAGGAGAAGGAGCCGCGGGCAGAGCGCGAGCCGGCAGCCGCGGCCAACGGCGACGGCGACGGCGAGAAGGCCGACACGACCAAGCTCTTCGTCAACCGCGGTGAGCGCAGCGGCATCGACGAGGAGGACCTGCGCTGGGCCCTGCGCGAGGGCGCCGTGCTGCCCGAGGAGGCGATCCACGACGTCCGCGTCCTCCACCGCTTCTCCTTCGTCGAGGTCGACCCGGATCAGGCCGAGCGCACCGTCGAGTTCCTCGACGGGACCAAGCTCAAAGGCAAAGAGATCCGGCTCGAGATCGCCAAGAGCTGACCGAATCGACCGCTCCTTCCTGGGTATCAGGGAAGAGTGTGGTTCTTTCTCTGGGTCTTCTGCTTCTGTCTGATCGCGACGCTGCCGGCCGGCGCGACCGCGGCCTCGCCCGGCTGCGCCGAAGGCCCGACCTCCGTCGGCGGCACCACCTACGGCACGCCTTGCGCTGACGTCATCGTCGCCTCGCCGGGGGTGGAGAGCGTCAAAGGGGGCGGGGGAGACGACACGATTCTCGCCGCCCCGATCACCGCCGCCTCCTCCTGTCCGGCGGGCTGCCATCTCGGGGTCGGCAGCCAGACCTTCGAAGGGGGCGAAGGCGATGACGTCGTCTTCGGCGAGCGCGGCAACGACATCCTCCGCGGCGGCCCGGGCAACGACCAGCTCTTCGGCGGCATCGGCGACGACCTGCTGCAGGGTGGCCCCGGCGACGACCGCTTGGCCGGCGGCTTCGGCATCGACTCGATCGACGGCGAAGGCGACGACGACTACGTCCGCGGCGACTCGACGATCGACCGCATCTTCGACAGCGGCGGCGGCGCCGACACCCTCAGCTTCTCGACCGGGATCACGCCCGGGTTCGGCGGCACCGTCCCGGTCACCGGCTTCCCGGCGGCCGGGGGCGAGCGTGGGCTCCGCCTCGAACTGGGAGCGGGTGGCGAAAACGCCGAGAACGGAGTCGCCTCGTTCGGCGGCGGCGTCGACGAAGTCCAGACCGGCGTCTTCGAGACGATCGTCGGCACCCCCTTCTCCGATTACGTCGTCGGCACGGGCGCGGCGGAGACGGTCTACGGAGGCGGCGGCGCGGATGCACTCGCCGGCGGCGGTGGCGCCGACAACCTGGTCGGCGGCGCCGACGGCGACTACATCAACGGCGGTGAAGCATTGGTCCGCGACACGAACAAAGTGAGTGTCGGCTTAATGACCCCCCCAGGGGTAACCAGTTGGTCGCAACTATACCTCGTCGGGAGCAATGGCAACAACAAAATCACCGCCACCTACTCGCCGACGAGCGTTACCTTCGAGCTGGCGGCGGGTGCCTTCGACCAGAGCGCGAGCGACGCCGGCGGCTGCAGCGTCGAATCGGCGACCGAGGCCGTCTGCGCGCTGAGCGCTCCGCTCGACTCTCTGCTCCTCGCCGGGATGGGCGGCGCCGACGTTCTCGCGGCAGCGAACTTCCCCGCGACGGTGGCAGTGGTCGCCACCGGTGGGGAAGGAGACGACTCGCTTGCCGGCGGCAGCGAAGGCGAGGACATCCTCGTCGACGGGCCGGGGAACGGCGCGGACACTCTGAGCGCCTTCGGTGGCGACGACGCCCTCACCCACAACGGCGGAGCCGACGAACTGCTCGGCGGCGACGGCAACGACCTCTTCCTCTCCAACGCGGTTTGCGACGGCGAGCGGATCCTCGGCGGCAGCGGGCGCGACAACTCCTCCTGGGCCCGGTTCAAAGAAGGGGTCGGGGCGAACCTCGCGAGCGGGGTTGCCGGCCGGCCCGGGGGTGGCGAAGCGCCCACCTGCGGTGGCGGGACGCTCGACTCGATGGCCGAAATCGAGGACCTGGAGGGATCGGCCTTCGACGACCGTTTGTACGGCGACGGCGGCCCCAACCAGCTGCTCGGGCGCCCGGGTCGCGACGCCTACTTCGCCGGCGCCGGCGAAGACTCGATCCTCGCCAACTCGGGCGATTCGGACCTCGCGATCGACTGCGGTCCCGACAACGATTCGGCGCTGGTCGACCATCCCCAGTACGCGGACCCGCCGCCGGTCGAATGCGAGTCGGTCGCCGAGGCCGACCCGAACAACTTCCGCACGGCGACGGAACTGCCCCCGCCGCCGCCACCCGAACCACCCCCGCCACCGCGCGACCTGCGCCCGCCGCGCACGAGCCTGACCGCCCACCCGCGGGCACTCCTGGTCACCCGCCAGAGCTCGCGGCGCGTCGTCTTCCGCTTCGCCTCCAGCGAGTCGGGCTCCAGCTTCCGCTGCAAGCTGGACGCGCGCCCCTTCCGTGGCTGCACCTCACCCCGCGTCTACCGCGTCAAACGGGGCCGGCACACCTTCCGCGTCTTCGCGATCGACCGGGCCGGCAACCGCGACGGCACCCCCGCTGTCTTCAGGTTCCGGGTGCGGAGCCGCTGGTCAGCTCGGCGATTGTCTCCAGCAGCCGGTCGAAGTCGATCGGCTTGGTGATGTAGCCGTCGATCTCGAGGTCGGTGGGGGCGTCGGCGTCGCCGGGGTTCTGGTGGGCGCTGACGATCAGGGCCGGGACCTCCCAGCCGGCGCCGCGGAGCTCGCGCAGGGCGTCGATCCCGGATTTGCGCGGCATCATCGCGTCGAGCAGCAGCATGTCCGGGGTGGCGCCGCCGGCGATGTGATCGAGGACCTCCTGGCCGTCGGCGGCGGTGGCGACCGTGTGACCCGCCATCTCGAGCCGGGTCCGCATCAGCAGCAGGATCGTCTCCGAGTCATCGGCGACGAGGATCATCGCCATCAGCTTGCCTCCGCCGGGGCTCGGCCCTGGTCGTTGCCGGCGCCGGGAACCGCTGGCGCCGTCGGTAGCAGCACCCGAAAGGTCGACCCCTGCCCGAGGGTCGATTCGGCGCCGATGCTGCCGCCGTGCAGCTCGACCAGCGATTTCGAGATCGCCAGCCCGAGGCCGGTGCCGCCGACGCGCTGCGTCAGCCCCGCGTCGCCGCGGGTGAAGCGCTCGAAGATCCGCTCCAGCTGGTCTGCCGGGATGCCCGGGCCGTTATCGGTCACCGCGATCTCCACCTCGGCACCGGCGCTGCGGGCCGCGACCTGGATGGACGCACCTTCGGGCGAGTACTCATGCGCGTTGGTAATCAGGTTCACGAGAATTTGGCGGATTCGATCGGGCTCGACGTTGATCGACGGCAGGCCGGGCTGGATCTGCTCGGTGAGCGCTTGACTGGCGGCCTCCGTCTGGGCGCGCATCGTACGCACGACGTCGTCGACGAGCGGCGCGACCTCGGTCGGCTGCGGACGGATCGCCAACCGGCCGGCGTCCGAGCGGGCGAGGTCGAGGAGGTCGTTCAGCAGCCGCACCAGGTGGCGGCAGTTGTCGAGGATGACCTCGACCGTCTCCGCCTGGCGCGGCGTCAGCGACTCGCGTTCGAGCATCAGCAGCTCGGCGAATCCCTGCACCGAGGTCAGCGGGCTGCGCAGCTCGTGGGAGGCGGTGAGGACGAACTCGTCTTTGAGCCGGTCGAGTTCTTCGCGACGGACCTCCTCCTGCTCGAGCTCCTCGGCCATCTCGTTGAAGGCGGCGCCGAGGGTCGCCGTCTCCGAGAGGCCGCCGACCTCGACCCGGGCGCTGCGATCGCCGGAGGCGAGGCGGCCGGCGGCGTCGACGAGCTCCTCGAGCGGCCGCCGCATCGAGGAGAGCAGACCGCTGAAGAGGAGCAGAGCGCCGGTCAGGCCGGCGAGCAGCCCGGCGGCGACGAGGAGGGCGGTATCGCGGGTGTCGCCGGAGATCTCGTCGCGCAGTTCCTCGCGCCGCTGTGCCTGCTGGGCGACCACCCGCCGGGCTTTCGCGCCGCCGGTCCCCTGCGCGATCCTCACCCGCGCCTGCATCTCCACCTGGTAGGAGCGGGCGATCGAGTCCTCGAAGTCCTGCCGCTGCTGGATGAAGCGGCCGACGCCGATCACCGCCATCGCGGTGAGCACGGCGAAGCCGATCGCGAACCCGATCCGCAGCCGGTTGGCGAGCGACGGGCTCAGCCGTCGATTGGATCGTGAATATGCTTGCGCCCCTATGCCTGACGAGGCTACCGAGCAAGACGGAACCCCCGCGGTTCCGGACGGAATCGACCAGAAAGCCGTCGAAGCCTGGTTCGGCGAGAAGGTCCCCGGGGTCGAGCTGCCGCTGCGTTTCGAGCGGATCGCCGGCGGCCACTCCAACCTCACCTACCGGGTCACCGACGCCGCCGGCCGGAAGTGGGCGCTGCGGCGGCCGCCGCTCGGCAAGCGGCTCGGCTCCGCCCACGACATGGCGCGCGAGTTCAAGGTCGTCTCGGCCCTGGGGGCGACCGAGGTGCCGGTGGCGCCGGTGGTCGGGCTCTGCGAGGACGAGAGCGTCAACGAGGCGCCCTTCTACGTGATGGAGTTCGTCGAGGGGCCGATCCTGCGCGGCCTCGCCGAGGCGGAGATCTTCCCCGACGAGGGCGACCGGCGGGTGATCGGCGAGCGCGTCGCCGACACCCTGGTCCGGATCCACGCCGTCGACCCCGACGCCGTCGGCCTCGGTGACCTCGGCCGCAAGGAGGACTACGTCGCCCGCCAACTGCGCCGCTGGCAGGGGCAGTGGGAGAAGTCGAAGACGCGTGAGCTGGAGCCGATCGACCGCGTCCACGAGGCGCTGGAGGCCCGCATCCCGGAGCAGGGGCCGGCGACGATCGTCCACGGCGACTACCGCCTCGACAACATGATCCTCAGCGACTCAGGCGAGGTCGCCGCGGTCGTCGACTGGGAGCTCTGCACCCTCGGCGACCCGCTCGCCGACGTCGGCCTGCTGATGGCCTACTGGCCCGAACGCGGCCAGGGCGACGACGTCGTCGCCCTCGGCATGCCCGCCAACCTCGCCCCGGGCTTCCCCACCCAGACCGAGATCGCCGCCCGCTACGCCGAGCGCTCCGGCCGCGACCTCTCCGACCTCGACTTCTACGTCGCCCTCGGCTACTGGAAGCTGGCGATCATCCTCGAGGGCGTCTACGCCCGCTACGTCGCCGGCGGCTACGGCAAGGTCGACGAGGGCGTCCACGCCTTCGCCCGCCTGGTCGAGCGCCTGGCCGAAGAGGCCGAGCGGGTCGAGCAGACCGATTGACCGACTGCGTCTGGTGCGGTGCCCCTCTCACCGGGGGGAGGAAGATGAAAGGCCGGGTCCGCTGCTCGCGCTGTGGCGTGGCGACGACCGTGCCGCTGCCCACCGAGGGGGAGCTGGAGCAGGCGTACTCGGGTTGGTACCGCCCCGCCTCGGGGCGGTTCGCCGGTTTCGGTGACCGGCTCCTGCGGCGGACCCGGGGGAGGCTGGCGTCGCGGCTGCGCGAGATCGCCCCGCCGGGGCCGGTCCTCGACGTCGGCGCCGGAGACGGCGCCCTGGTCGAGGCGCTGCGGCGGGCGGGGAGGGAGGCGGTCGGGCTCGACCAGTTCGCCGCCGGCCCGCAGGTGCGATCGGGAACCCTGTCCGAGCAGGAGGGGCAGGCCTGGGCCGCGGTCGTCTTCTGGCACTCGCTCGAGCACCTGCCGCAGCCGGCGGCGGCGCTGGAGGAGGCCGTGCGGCTGCTGGAGCCGGGCGGCGTCATCGTCATCGCCGTCCCCAACTCGGACAGCCTGCAGGCGAAGCTGTTCGGCGATCGCTGGCTCGCCCTCGACCCGCCCCGCCACCTCGTCCACCTGACCAGCGCCGCGCTCAGGGACCGCCTCCGCCGGCTCGGCCTGCGGGTCGAGCGGGTCAGCTACCTGCGCGGCGGTCAGGTCGTCTTCGGCTGGCTGGACGGCCTCGTCGCGACCCTGCCCGGCAGCCCCGACCTCTACGACGCGGTCCGCAGGCGGGAGGCGCGATCGGCGCCGCTGACCGGCCCGCGCCGCGCCGGTATCGTCTGCGCCGCCGTGCTGCTGCTGCCGCTTGCACTTCTCGCGACCGCGGTCGAGGTCGGCGCGAGGAGGGGGGGAACGGTCTACGTGGAGGCGAGGCGGACGTGACGGCCGAGGCCGCGAAGGTGGTCGTGGTGCTGCCGGCGATGAACGCGGCGAAGACGCTCGAGCGCACGGTGCGGGCGATCCCCCGCGATTTCGTCGACGAGATCATCCTCGTCGACGACCACTCCACCGATGAGACCGTCGCCCTGGCGCGAACGCTGCCGATCCACCTCGTCTGGCATCCCCACAACGCCGGCTACGGCGCCAACCAGAAGACCTGTTACCTGGAGGCCCTGCAGCGCGACGCGGACGTCGTCGTGATGCTCCACCCCGACGGCCAGTACGAGCCCGAGCTGATCCCGGCGATGTGCGCGCCGATCCAGGCGGGGGAGGCCGACCTGGTGCTGGGCTCCCGCTTCGCCGAGCCGGGAATGGCGCTCGAAAACGGGATGCCGCGCTGGAAGTACGCCGTCAACCGGGCCTTGACCGGGATCGAGAACAGGGTCATGGGGACCAGCCTCACCGAGGCCCACACCGGATACCGGGCCTACTCGCGGGAGTTCCTGCTCGAGGTGCCCTTCCTCCGCAACGCCAACGACTTCAGCTTCGACTCGGAGATTCTCATGCAGGCGACCGCATTCGGGATGCGGATCGCCGAGGTCCCGGCCCGGGGCCGCTACCTCGACGACTCCTCCTCGGTCGGGCTGCGGGCCGGCTTCGTCTACGGGACGAAGACGCTGTGGGCGGCGCTGCGGCTCTCGCTGCACCGCGCCCGCCTCCTGCGCAGCCGCAAGCTGCGGCCGTGACCGCGCGCGGGCTCAGCGGCGAGCGCGTCTCCACCCAGGCGGGAGGATTCAACCCCACCTGGCAGCGACACGTCGCCGCCTACGCGCTCTGCGAGCCCTTCCTGCCGCCGGGTCCGGTGGTCGACCTCGGCTGCGGGGTGGGGCACAGCTTCGAGCTGCTGGCACCGCGGGAGACGGTCGGCGTCGACGTCGACCCGGCCTGCCTGCAGGGACAGGAGCGACGGACCGTGGTCGCCGACATGAGGAGCCTGCCCTTCGACTCCGGCAGCTTCGGGGCGGCGATCGCGGTGCAGTCGCTGGAGCACGTGCCGGATCCCGAGCGGGTGGCGGCGGAGGCCGCGCGTGTCGTCGAGCCCGGCGGGGTGGCGGCCTTCGTCACCCCCAACCGCCTCACCTTCGGTCTCCCGGACGAGATCATCGACCCCTACCATCACGTCGAGTTCGACGCCGAGGAGTTGCGCAGCCTCCTCCGGACGGCCTTCGAAGAGGTGCGCCTGCTCGGACTCTTCGGCTCCCCCGCCTACATGGAGATATACGAGCGGGAGCGGGTGAAGCTCCGCAAGCTCCTGGCCCGGGATCCACTGGCGCTGCGCCGCCTGCTGCCGCGGCGCCTGCGCCGCTCGCTCTACGACGCGGCTCTGAGGAGATCCCGGCGGGCCGCCTCGCCGGCGGAAGCGGCAATCACCCCTGCCGACTTCCACCTTCGCGACGAGGGGCTCGAGCAGGCACTCGACCTCGTCGCGATCGCCTCGCGACCACCGGCCTGAGCGTCAGCGCAGAGATTCGGCGACTTCCCGGCACTCGGATGCCGAGACGCCGGCGGGGCAGTCCGACGCCGAGCCGGAGCCGCCGGCCCCTGCTTCCGCTTCCACCGCGGCCATCGCTTCCCGGCACTGGGCTGCGGTCAGCCCGGCTGGGCAATCGTCGGCGGTGACGCCCGACTGCTGCCCTCCGGAGACCGCTTCGGCGACCTGCTTGCACTCGGCGGCGGTCACCCCGGCCGGGCACTCACCGTGAGCCTCGGTCTTCGCCGGTTCCGCCTTCTGGTGCTGCTTCTTGGAATCTCGTCCCTCGGGCTTCTCGCCTGCGGGCGCCTGCTTCTTCTTCGAGTCAGCGCCCGCCTTCTGCCGGTCGGGGGAGCTCTCCTGGTCGCCGCCCTGGCGGGTCTTTCTCCCTCCGGTGGCCGCGTTTGCGGAGGCCTGCGGCGCGGTTTCGACCTCTGGATTGGAAATGTCGGCGGTTGAGCTGGATCCCTGGTCGGCCGATCCGCCGCCGCAACCGCCGAGCACCAGGGCCACCGCCGCGAGCAGGATCGCGGTGCGCCCGCGGGGAGTTCTGTCACTCATAGGCTGCGAGGCTAGCGGAGGGTCCGGCAGGGTGCCGATCAGTTAGCTTGCCGATGTGTTCTGCCCCCGCTGCGGCGCCGAGAATCGAGAGGGCGACAGGTTCTGCGGCTCCTGTGGCGCCGAGCTGCCGCGTCGCGAGGGAGAGAGCCGTGAGAAGAAACCGCCGCGGAAGCGGGCCGGCGAGCTGTTCGGCACCAGCCGCAAGGCGCGCCTGGTGACCATCGGCATCGTCGTCGCCCTGCTGGTTGCGGTGGTCGCTTTCATCGCCCTGCCCGAGGACGACGATCTCTCCTACGACGCCTACGCCCGCTCCGCCGATCAGCTCTGCATCGCCCAGAAGCAGGCGATCGTCAGTGCCGGCGCCGAGTCGCTGGCCGAACCGGGCAAAGGACTCGAGGCCTATGCCGGTCGCATCGTCCCGATCGTCGTCGAATGGCGGGCGGCGCTGGCCCAGATGAAGCCGCCGGCCGACCGGGTCGCGCCGGCGGAAGAACTCAGCCTTGCTCTGCGGCGGGTGGCGGTGAGCGCCGGCGCGCTTGCCAGGGTCGCTCGGACGGGGGGGCGTGGGGAAGCGGTGAAGGCCGCCGGGGAGGTCGATTCGGCCACGGCCGAAGTCGAGGAGGCGATTTCCGACCTTGGTTTGAGGAAGTGCGCCGGTCTCAACGTGACCCTGGTCCGACAGGGCGCCTAGACGTCCGATCTAGTGCCGGTTGCAGGGGTCCGGCCCATGTGGTGGAATCCAAACGTCTGTCTTTGAAACATCAACCCGCCCGTTGGCTGAATGGGGAGAGAATGAGAAATCGGTATCTGGTACTTGGACTGAGCATCGTCTTGGCGCTCGCCTTGGCTGTCCCGGCGCTGGGAGGTCCCACCAATCCGGTGGCATCAATCTCCGCCAGCGTGAAGTCGATCGCAAACAAGGCCCTGAAAAAGGCCAAAGCCGCCCAGAAAACCGCCAATGCGGCGCAGGCAGCTGCCAATGCTGCGCAGTCGACGGCGAATTCTGCAAGCACGGCCGCCAACAAAGCCCAGACCACGGCCAACGGGGCACAGACCACGGCCAACAGCGCTCTTACCTCAGCGGGCAAAGCGCAGAAAGCCGCCGAAGAAGCTCAGGCCACCGCGAATGCGGCCCAGGCCTCGGCGAACACCAAGTTCGACCACACCAACTTTGAGAACGGTACGGCAACCAGCGGTAGCGGCGAAACCGCCATCGTCGGTGTGGGGTGCCCCGAAGGCGAAGTCCCCAGCGGGGGCGGCTTCGTTCTCGCCGGCACCGACAGCAACAAAGTGCGCGTCGACCTCAGCAGCCAGTACCTCAACGGCTGGATCGTCAGCGCCGACAACATCGCCGGTCACGGTGGCGAAAACTGGGAACTCTCAGCAGTTGCCGTCTGCATCGGGTAGTTATCCGACAGCAAGCTGCGAAAGGGGCCGCCTTCGGGCGGCCCCTCGCATGTAAGGGGGCGGATTGGCCGGGCGCAGCTGGCTGGTGCCAGGGGCGATCGTGCTCCTGGCATTGGTGCTGAGACTGGGGGCGATCGCCGCCGACCACGAGTACCTGCCGGCCCACGACGCCTTCGACTACGACCGGCACGGGCGCTCGATCGCGGCCGGCGAAGGCTTTCCGGAATCCGGCTATGTTCCCGAGGGCGGCCCCAGCGCTCTGAGGCCGCCGGTTTACCCCTATCTCCTCGGTGGCGTCTACGTCCTCAGCGGCGACAGCGTCGACGCCGGGCGGGTGGTGGGTGCCCTCCTCGGTGCGGTCGCCGTCCTCCTCCTCTATCTGCTCGTCCTGCGGATATGGGGGCGCCGTGTGGCTCTCGTCGCTGCTCTGGCGGCGGCTGTCTTTCCCAGCCTCGTCCTCCTCAGCAGAGACCTTCTCTCCGAGCAGCTGTTCATCGCCCTCGAGCTCGGAGCCGCCCTCTGCGTGGTGGAATCCCGGGCGGCCCGGCGAGGCCTGGGGTGGGCGGCCGCTGCCGGCCTACTCTGTGGGCTGGCTGCGCTGACGCGCAATCCGGGGGCTGCGCTCGCGGTCCCGATCCTGCTCGGGCTCTGGCGACGGCAGCCCGGGGCGGGGTGGAGCCCCCTCGTGCCGCCGGCGGTGGGCCTGCTCTGCATCCTTCTGGCTCTGGTCCCGTGGACGGTTCGCAACTGGGAGGATTTCGGCCGCCTGGTCCCGGTCAGCACCAGCAGCGGCTTCGGCCTCGCCGGTACCTACAACGGGGTCTCGATGGACGACCAGGAGCATCCCGGCGCCTGGCGTACCCCGGTGATCGTGCCCGAATACAGGCAGCTGTTCGCGGTGGACGGAGTCGACGAGGGAACGCTCGACGCCACCCTGCGCCGCGAATCCGTTTCCTTCGCATGGGATCATCCCGGCTATGCCCTGGAGACCTCCGGCCGCAACCTCCTGCGCCTCTTCGAGCTCTCGGACGATTCGGTCGTCGGGCGGCAGAGCGCGCTCGTCACCCAGCGCGGGATCGGCAGCAACGTCACCCTCTCGGAACGGATCGGGCTGGGGGTTGCAATCGTCTTCGCGGCGCTCGGGGTCGCCGCCCTCCTCCGGCGTAGGTTTCCCCGGGGCCCTGGCTTCCTCTGGCTCATTCCGGTCCTCACGGTCGCCGTCGCCGCGCCGATCGCCGGCCTTCCCCGTTACCGCGTCCCCGCCGATCCCTTCCTCCTCATCCTCGCCGCTCTGGGCGTGATCTGGGCCTGGGAAGAGGCTGGGGCGAGGTGGAGGCCACGCTGATCGTGCGTCGTCTCTGGCCGTTTGCGATCGCCGCTCTCGTCCTCTTCGCCGGCTGTGGCGGCGGGGGTAGCGATGCGAGCAGCGAAGAAAGCCTGCGTCCGGCGGATCCGGCCTATGCCAAGAAGGCGAACGCCGTCTGCGCCAAGGCCGTTCGCCAGACGCAGCAGATCGGCAAGCAACTGACCAAGGCGGGGATCAGCCCGCAGACCCCCGATCTTTTGGCGGTGACGACGGAACAGCTGGTCAGGCCCGGAATTCGAATCCGGGCGCAACTGGCCGACGAACTCCGCGCCCTGCAGCCTCCCACGGCGGGTGCGGAAACCGTGCAGGCCTACCTGGATCTCTTCGACCCGCTGGAGGAGCTCGCTCGCCTCCGCCTTCAGGCTGGAGTCGAAAACGACCTCGAGGAAGCGCGCCGGCTCGAGAGCCTGATGCAGGAACTGGGCGAAGAGCAGCAGGCCGCCGCGCGACTCGCCGGGCTCGAAGTCTGCGCCACCAACTTCGTTCTCGCGGCTTTCGGCAACTAGCCGTGGCGAGCCCGAGGCACCGCCTCTTCCCGCTCGCCGACGGGGTCCGCGGGGTGGCAGCGCTGGCGGTGGTGGTCGTCCACGTCTGGCTCTTCACCGGCGGCTTCGGCGGCTTCGACGACGGCCTCGCCAACCGCCTCGTCGTCCGCCTCGACGGCATGGTCTCGATCTTCTTCGTGCTCTCGGCCTTCCTCCTCTACCGGCCGATGATCACGAAGCGGGTCGGGGGGCCGGCGTCGCCCGGGGTCGGCGACTACGCGAAACGACGGGTCCTGCGGATCTACCCGGCCTACTGGCTGGCGCTGACGGCCCTGGCGATCTTCCCCGGCCTCTTCGGCGTCTTCACCAGTCACTGGCCCGCCTTCTACAGCCTCGCCGTCAACCTCGACCCTCCCTACGCCAGCTCGATCTGCCCCGCCGCCGACTCGTTTGCCTGTGGCCTGCCGCAGTCCTGGACCCTGACCACCGAGATGTCCTTCTACATCCTGCTGCCGTTCTACGCGGCCTTCGCGACCTGGTTGGCCCGGGGTCGGAGCAGGGCGACGTGGGTACGCACAGAGCTGATCCTCCTCACCGGCCTGGCGGCGCTCTCGATCTTCCTCAACATGGCGCCCGCCTCCCTGCGCGGCGAGCCCTGGTTTCGCTTCACCTTCGCCGGGCACTTCTTCTGGCTCGCGCTGGGACTGGGGATGGCGGTCCTCTCCGTGGCCTTCGAGGAGCGCGCGAAGCTGCCGGCAGGGCTGCGGCAGTTGGCCGCGAGGCCCGGCATCTCCTGGGGTGGAGCCCTCCTCGTCTACCTGGCCACCGTCGCGGCCCTGAAGCCGGTCCCGTTCATCGTCGCCGACGACACGACCCCCCAGTTCCTTGCGACCCACCTCGCGCACGGGGCGCTGGCGAGCTTGATCATGATCCCCGTCGTCTTCGGCGACCCCAACGCGAGCCTGCCGAGGACCGTGCTCGCGAACCCGGTCATCGCCTGGCTCGGCCTCGTCTCCTACGGCCTTTATCTATGGCAGGTCACGATCGCCTACTACCTCGGGTTCGGCGGTGCCGAAGCGGGATTCGTGGCGGTCCTGGCGTTGACGCTCGCGATCTCACTTCCCCTTGCGGCACTGAGCTACTACCTGCTCGAGAGGCCGCTGATGCGCTTCAAATACAAGCCGTTGCGGAGCCTGACCCGGCGGCGGCAGCGCGCCGGCGGCTAGCCCAGGAGTCCGGCGCCGGCTCAGACCATCCGCGTCGCGTGCCGCGGCTCCAGGTTGCCTTCGGCTTCGGCCTCGGCGCGCTTTGACCAGCGGTTGAGCTCGCGGCGGGCGAGGACCATTTTGTGGACCTCGTCGGGGCCGTCGGCGAGGCGGAGCATGCGGCTGAAGCGCCACATGATCGCCAGGGGGGTGTCGTCGGTCATGCCGAGGGAGCCGTGGATCTGGATCGCCCGGTCGAGGACGTCCATGACCATGTTGGCGGCGACGATCTTGATCGCCGAGATCGCCTGGCGGGCGGCGCGCTTGCCCTCGGTGTCCATCTTCCAGGCGGCGTAGAGGGTGAGCAGGCGGGCCTGGTCGATCTCCATCCGC
>Ga0068868_100000624_pt1 | contig 23814 bp, 19 predicted proteins | sample KBSMisM42_FD_64660 | JGI IMG/M metagenome (GOLD analysis project Ga0068868, IMG submission 64660) | Miscanthus rhizosphere microbial communities from Kellogg Biological Station, Michigan, USA - KBS Miscanthus M4-2 | ecosystem: Host-associated > Plants > Roots > Rhizosphere > Soil ...
GCCGGAAACCCTTGTCGGACCGGTGATCAGCGCCGCGCAGAAGGAGCGGGTATTGACCGCGATCGAGCGGGCGCGCCGCGACGGCGCCGAGATACCCGTCGGTGGCGGCGAGGTCGCGAACCTGCCCGAGCACCTCTGCGGCGGCCACTATGTGGCGCCCACCGTGGTCGTCGGTGTCGACAACGATGCGGCGATCGCGCAGGAAGAAGTCTTCGGCCCGGTGCTCATCGTGCTGCGGTTCGATGACGACGACGAGGCGGTGCGTATCGCCAACGACAGCGCCTACGGGCTCGCAGGCGCGGTCATGTCGCGGTCGCTCGAGCGCGGCATGAACATCGCCCGCCGAATCCGCACAGGCTCGTTCGGAATCAACGGCGGCATGTTCTACGGCGCCGATGCGCCGTTCGGCGGCTACAAGAACAGCGGCGTCGGCAGGCAGTGCGGCATCGAAGGATTCCAGCAGTACCTCGAGACCAAAACCCTTGGATACCGATTACCCAGGCACCGCTCACAACCGGTCCGTCACACCATGACCGGGTCCAACGTCTCCTCTGCCACACCGGCACCGGACCCTGGCGTCGGCAGCGACACGGCAACGTCTGATACGTTGATGAAGCCGAACTGCGTGAGGTTCAGAAACTGCGTGGCCGATCCGACGATCTGCAGCTCGAGATCGGCATCATTGGGCACGTCATCGTACGTGTAGACGATGTCCGCCATGTTGATGTCAGCCGTGTGCGTCCTGCCGTCCAACTTCACCGGGATCGGTGTCACGATGTTGCCGACGACCAAACCTGTGTTCGTGTCGACGATCTGGGCGTAGACGCTGCGACTGGTCCCGATACCCGAGTAGGTGAACGTCAGATCGGGCGCCCCCACGACGGTCTCGCCAACCGCTCCGTCGTCCAGCGGGACGTCGATCGCCTTCTTCGCCTGGGAGCCCAGTGCTAGCGAACCGGGCAGCGGCACAAGGGATTGCGGTCCCGAGCCGCCGAGCAGAGGAACGATCCCCAGCAGGCCGCCAGCGCCGTTGTCGGTGACGACGGGAGTGCTGCCGTTATAGAAGTCGGCATCGGTCGGGATGGCGGTCGCTGTGAACCATTGCCCGTTCTGGTCGACAAACTGGAACTTCGGGATGGTGTTTGGCTCGTCCATAAGCACGGAGTTGAGTTCCTTGATGGTGGTGCTGGTGAGCATTTGGTTCTGCTCGGCGATCTCGGTCGGTGTCATGGTGAGGCAAGCACCGTGGCCACCGCAGAACCAGATCATCTTGATCAGTTCATCCGGGGTCGCGATCGAACTCGCGTTGTTCAGCGACTGCTGCAGCGGGAACAGCCCATCGTCAATGCCCTGGATGAACAACGTCGGGACGTCGATGTTCGCCGTGAGGAAATACGGACCGCTGGAGGCCAGCAATGCCTGCTGGCCCGGCGTGAGGATGCCCACGAGCGTGCCGAGGAGGAACGCGGGGTAGAGCGCCGGGTTGATCCGCGAGCCCGTCGAAACCAACCCTAGTAGGAGCAGTGACGCGTACGACGTCTTGAACGTCTTGTTCGGGTATAGGGAATCTACGAGGCTGTTCCAGGCGATGCCCGGCACGATCACGTCGACGCGCGGATCGATGCCCGCGGTCACCAATTGAATGCCGCCGCCGTAGGATCCGCCGACCATGCCGATCGCCGGATCGTTTGCGACGGCAGCGGGGTTGTTGGCGTCGCCACTGTCGAACGCTTGGAACGTGTAGGCGAGGTGGTCTGGATCGGAGATCCAGTCGATGATGCCCTTGACGTCTTGGCCCTCGAATGCGGGTGAGTCAATATTCAGTATCCCCCCCGAGGCGAACTCGCCGCGCGGATCCCAAGTGACCACGTTGTACCCCGCATCGCGCAGCGGTTGTAGCCCCGGAACTATGCCGGGGGGCGGGTTTGGGACAATTGCCGTCGAGTTGGGGTCGGTATTGCCCGGGGTGGCAATGCCGGGGCCGTTGAGGATCGTCGGTGCCGAATCGGCGCCCTCAACCACGGTGGTAGCCGGGAAGTAGTTGGTGCTGATCAGCGCGCCGTCGACGGGCGACGGGATCTTGACGGTGAACGCCACCGGCGTGCCTGCCGGTGCGAGCGTTCCGACAGGAACCGTAACCACAACGACCTCGGACTGGCCGATGACAGGCGCCAGAACATCGCTGAGGATCGGCACCTGGTGCAACACCACCAGCACCCGCGGCCCGACTAGTGGAATCCCTTGCAGCGCCTCGCTGAACGGGGTCGTTTCAGCCACCAGCACGCTGAAGTCCTCGTCGGTTCCATTCTGTACCGACGAGAAATCGGGCAGGAAACTGAAGTTGCCGGTGGTCGGATCAAGGAGAAGCTTCCCGCCTCCGCTCGGGTCTTGCACCAATGTGTAGGTGAAGCCGGCCGGTGCGTCAGGGTCGTCCCACGTCATGACACCGTTGACCATCTCAACCACCGGCGCATACGTGATCGAATCCGCAGGAGCGAGAAGCGATTGGGATGTGATGGAGTCGACGCCGATCTGGCGACGTGCAGCCCCCAAGAGCATCCAGGACAGTGGCGTGTCCGGCGTAGGTGTGTTCGGTGAATTTCCGGCGAACGGGTTGAACACATCGCCGAGCACGGCGGCCAAAAGGTTCGGCGCACGGACCGTAGTCGATGTGGTGGTGGAGTCCTGCCCGGTGAGGAAGCGCGGCGGTGTCAACAGCGACGTCTGGGTGGAAATGGTCGACGCCGTAGCGCCGGCGCGTCCCGCCACGGCGCGCGGGGACGCCAGCCATTGCTTGATAGTCGGCGCTTTGTTGACGAACTCGTTCGCCACGACGTTGCCTGTATCGGAGGCGTTGTCGGTGTCTGCGGTACCAGGAGCCGATGTGCGCTTGGTGGCCCGCCCGGTCTGTGATGACGATCCACCCGACCGCTGGGTTCCCGGCGACGAGGCCTTGACGCCGTTGGTTGCATCGCCTGCGTCGTGAATCGCGTCCGCCACCCGCTTCGCAGTCGCGTCGGCAGCGTCTGACAGTCGTCGAACAATCGTTGTCGCCCGGACGGAACCGGACGTCGTCGCGGTGGCTCGATGGCGTCCGTCGGCTTCGGAGGTCCCGGAATTCTTGTCCTCGGCGTTGCCGGTGTCGTTGGTTGCCGTGCCGGTGTTGGTCTTGGTTTGGCCGCCAGTCTCTGAGCCGCTGCTTTGTGAGCCGCCGTCCTGTGAGCCGGCGTCGGGGGTCGCGTATGCGACACCCTGTCCGGTGATGATGGCGGTGCCCACGCCGAGGGCCACTGCGAGCCCGCCAATCCGACCGATATAGCTCGCAGCACCCATTGCTTCCTCCTCTATCGGCGACTCGCAACGCGGCAGACGTTACGCCCGTCGCCGCAGCGAGAAGGGGCAAACTCGGCAATTAATTTCTTACGCCGTCAATTTAGAGGCGAGGGATCGAACTCCTCCGAACGCTCCCATCGCTTTTCGTCTCGGGTCACCGAACCGACGCACAAGCGGTTTCGTCAAGCTGTGGAAAGGCTGATCAGATGCTGCGCGCGATCGAGGATGCTGTCGAGGATGTAGTCGAAGTCGATATCGTCGGCGAATCCGATGTACCGGTTGCCGTTGCTGCGCTGAGCGGAAAACCCCTCGGTCTTCTGCTGCAGGCGCTGCAGCACGACCGACCCCCGTGAGTGCACGGAGATCGCGCCGTAGGTTTCGGCGGCCTGCTCGGGCGTCAGTCCCGCTTCGACCAGAGCCGCGACTGGCCGCTCGATCTCATGCAGGGCACCGTGCAGCGCGCGCATACCGTAATGCCCGCGAATGAGGACGAGGTCACACAGAACAGGGTCGTCAAACTCCTTGCGCATGGTCTGCGCGTGGTTGCGCAGCGACTCACGCCAATTCGATGCATCGATATCGGGCACGGTGAACTCGTATTGCGCGAGCGCCCGGTCGGTCATCGCGTCGAGGAGTTCGTCCTTCCTGCGGAAGTACCAGTAGATACTGGTCACTCCGACATCCAGGTGTCGTGCCAGCACCGGCATGCTCAGGTTGTCGATCGAGACTTGAGCCGCCACTTCGAAGGCGCCAGCGAGGATCTCCTCGACCGAGATCGATCCGCGTTCCCTTCGTTGGCGCTGTGATGCCATCGGTCACGCCGCGGCGTCGAACGCCACTGGAATCGCAGTCGGCGAGCGGAACGGCTGGCCGCAGATGTGGGGATCGTCATCGGTGACGAGTTGGATGTCGGTCAGTCGAGTGAGTAGGCATTCCAACGCGACACGAGTCTCCATCCGGGCCAGGTGCAACCCCATGCAGGTGTGCTCGCCGGCTGCAAAAGATATGTGTGGCAGGCGCTTCCGGAAGATGTCGAACTCCTCCGAACGCTCCCATCGCCTTTCGTCTCGGTTGGCAGAGCCGATACACACATCTATTACCGCTCCCGCAGGAAGCTCCACGCCTTCCACCTCCGTGGCCTCCGTCGCGTACCGCTGCACAGTGGTCAGTGGCGTTTCGAAACGCAGACCTTCCTCGATCGCGGGCGCGATGAGCTCGTGGTCCTCTTGCACCGCCAGGAATTGATCGGGGTGGGTCAGCAACAGATAGAGGAGGTTCCCCGAGGACCGATAGGTGGTTTCCAGCCCGGCAGGAAGCAAGAGCCGCAGGAACGAGTAGATCGCTTCGTCGCTGAGTTTCTCGCCGTCGATCTCGGCGGTGACCAGATCGCCGATGATGTCTTCGGTCGGTTTGGATCTGCGCAGCTCGATTTGTTGCAGGAAGTAGTCTTTCAGCGCCGCGGACGCCTCGAATGCGCGCTTGTACTTGACGGTGTAGCTGATCAGTTCCACCGCACGCCTGCGGAACCAAGGCAGGTCTTCCTCGGGCAGGCCCAGCAGCTTGGAGATGACGCGGGTCGGGAACTCCAACGTGAAATCCTTGACCAGATCGGCTTCGCCCGCGTCGAGGAACTCGTCGATCAGTCCGTTGACGACGGGCCGAACGATCTCCGGCTCCCATCGCAACAGTGACTTCGACTTGAACGCGGCGGAGACGAGATTGCGGTGTTCCCAATGCTTCTTGCCCTCCATCGCGAGGATGGTCGGACCGATGAACAGGCCGATGGTGCTGTCGTAGATGTGCGAATTGAACACCTTGCCGTCGCGGAAGATGCGGTTGACGGCGTCGAAGGACACGGCGGCATAGAGATGCTCGGGCATCATCGATTCGGGCGTCTTGGACCAGTCCATGACACTGCCGTTGAAGACGCCGGATTCCCGCCGTTTCTGCGCGAACAGCGGATACGGGTCACGAAGGAGGTCGAACGTCTCGTCGGCCGTGACGTTCTGCACTGGGCTTTCCACCGCTGATCTCCAGCATCGTCGAACGGACAGGCGTCCTGCTATAGGTACTGTAAAGCTTACAGTATAGCGGATCTACAGTTGAACGGGTGCCCCGGTTGTCATCGCGCTGATGAAGCCGCCGTCGACCTGGATGTCCTGGCCGGTGATCCAGCGGGCCGCTGGCGACCCGAGGAACGAAATCACGGGCACGATGTCATCGACGCTCGCGTGCCGACCGACGGTGGCGCGGCACATGTCGAGGACATCCTTGCCCATGGTCTGCTCGAAATCGGCGAGGATCGGCGTCTCGACGGGTCCGGGGCTGACGGTGTTGATCCGGACCCCGTACTTGGTCCAGGCGGGGCCGGCAAGCCGCTTGCTGTACAGGATCACCGCTTGCTTGGAGGTGCTGTACACCGGATAGTTCGGGTCCTGGCCCGCCTGCCACTTCTCGACCGCCTGGGCGTCGGTGAGTTCCAGCAGCCCCGCCAATGTGTCCACGCGTTGGTCCCAGCCGAGCGCGGCCGTCGACGCAACGGCGACCACCGATCCGCCCTCACGCAGCGACGGCAACATGCCTTCGGTCATCAGTCGCATGCCGAGGTAGTTCACCTTCAACACGTCGGCTGCCGGTGCCGTTCCGGGGATGCCGGCGACGTGGGCGAGCATGTCCCAACCCGAACCGATCTGGCCCAGCAGTGCGGTGATGGCAGCCGCGTCGCGTAGGTCGCACTGCAGGCATTCCGACGCCGGTGTTTGGTGCTCGCGCACGTCCACCGCCAGCACGTGGTCGCCACGGTCGTGGAGGTGCGCCGCTACCGCCGCTCCGATGCCCGATCCCGCGCCGACCACCACGATCTTGCGTCGCTCGCCGTTCATTCGCCCAACCCTTTCCGCCACGCTGCACTGTCGCGCTATCATCGAATGGCCGACAGTAAGCACGACAGTAAACAATTCTGGTCCGCCAGACAATTGAGTATTGGGACGGGCGAATGAGCACAACGCAGGAGCGGATCGACGACGCTGTCGGGGGCGAAGTGGACCACTTGCGCGCGATCCTCGAGCGTCAGCGTGCTGCCTACACGGCCGAAGGCCCGCCCGACGTTGCGGTGCGGCGCAACCGCATCGATCGGCTACTCGCGCTGGTGCTCGACAACGCCGACGAGTTCATCGACGCGATGGAGACCGATTTCGGCAGCAGGCCCAAGACGGGTTCGTTGTTCACCGAGGTGCTCGGCATGATCTCGGTGATCGAGCACACCAGATCCCATGTGGCCCAGTGGATGCGCGCGACCAAACTGATGCTCGGAGCGCGACTGGTCGGGTTGAAGGCCGAGGTGCAGCCCTCGCCGCTGGGTGTCGTCGGAATCATCGGCCCGTGGAACTATCCGCTCCAACTGGTCGTGTTGCCCGCATCGGCGGCGTTCGCCGCGGGCAATCGGGTCATGATCAAGATGTCCGAGATCACGCCCAGCACTGCGGAGCTGATGAAGTCCACGGCGCCCAAGTACTTCGACCCGAACGAACTCGACATCGTCACGGGCGGTCCCGAAGTCTCCGTGGCTTTCTCGCGGCTGCCGTTCGACCACCTGTTCTTCACCGGTTCGCCTGCGGTCGGCTCACTGGTGCAGCAGGCCGCCGCGCAGAACCTCGTCCCTGTCACGCTGGAGTTGGGCGGCAAGAATCCGGTGGTGGTGTCGCCGGATGCCGACATCAACCGATCGGCTGCGCGCATCGCCCAGGCGCGAATGATCAACGGGGGACAGGTGTGTGTCTGCCCCGACTATGTCTTCGTGCCCCATGACCGCGTCGACAACTTCGTCGACACCGCGCGCGAGACACTGCGCGGCATGTTCCCGTCGATCGTCGCCAACGACGACTACTGTTCCTCGGTCAACGAGGCCAACTTCGACCGCGTCGTCGGGCTCATCGACGACGCCAGGGCCAACGGTGCGACGGTCGAAACCGTCGCTCCCGCAAGGGAATCGCTGCCCGACCGTGCCACTCGAAAGGTCGCGCCCACGATCGTGCGTGACGTCGACGAGAACATGAGAATCGCTAACGAAGAAGTCTTCGGACCTGTTCTGGTGGTCAGGCCGTATTCGGCGCTGACGGATGTCATCGACCACATCAACCAGCGGCCCGCACCGCTGGTGGCGTACTGGTACGGACCCGACGACGACGACTTCCGGCGCTTCGTCCGTCACACCCGCAGCGGCGGCGTCGCGCGCAATGACTTTGGGGCTCAGATGATTCCGTCTGCCGCCCCGTTCGGCGGGGTCGGCCGCAGCGGCATGGGCGCCTACCACGGCAAGGCCGGCTTCGACGCGTTCAGTCACTACCGGACCGTGGTGGGCACCGACCTGCCGTTCTCCATCACCGGACGGGCTGCGCCGCCGTTCAGCGGGTCAACCCGCGTCGGCGCCAGGGCGGCGTTACGCATGGCGCGAAGCCGCACGCGCCGTCGACTCAAGCGTCGCCGCTGACCGCCTGCTCGCGGGCCCACCGGTAGTCGGCCTTGCCTGCCGGGCTGCGTTCGATGACCGGCCGGAATACCACCGCCTTGGGCAGCTTGTAACGGGCGATCGAGCCTGCGGCGTGGTCGATGAGTTCTTGGGCGTCGACGCTCGCTCCGTCGACGAGTGCGACGATCGCGACGACCTCCTGCCCCCAGCGCTCGCTCGGCCGGCCCGAGACGACCACATCGGCCACGGCCGGGTGCGATGCGACCGCCGTCTCGACCTCCTCGACGAAGATCTTTTCGCCACCGGAGTTGACGCATACCGAGTCCCGCCCGAGCAACTCGATGGCGCCGTCGGCGAGATGGCGTGCCCGATCGCCCGGCACCGAGTACCGCACACCATCGATGACCGGGAACGTCGCCGCCGTCTTGGCCGCATCTCCCTTGTAGCCCAACGGCACGTAGCCCCGCTGCGCGAGCCAGCCGATGCCGTCGTGACCCGCATCGAGGATCGTGCTGAGGTCCTCGGCCGCCACGGAGGTGTCCGGGCCAGCGTTGAACTTGCCTGTCGCGACGGCGCCCGGCGCCGACATGTGTGTCATCTGCGCCCCGGTCTCCGAGGATCCGACGCCGTCGGCGACCATCAGACCCGGCTTGGCGTCGATGAGTCGCTGCTTGGCGGTCGGGGTCAACAGCGCCCCGCCGTTGGCCACGACCGCCAGCGACGAGATGTCGGCCGTGCCGCGTTCGATGGCGGCGGCAAGCGGGCGCGCCATTGCGTCGCCGACGACCGTCACCGACAACACCTTCTCCCGTTCGATGGTCCGCACGACCTCGTCGGCGTCGAATGTGCTGGTGGCAGTGGAGAACACCACCGACTGGCCGGTGGTCATGGCCGTCATCGCAGCCCACTGGGCCGCGCCGTGCATCAGCGGCGGCAGGATCATGAGCTTGGTGCCCGCGGGCATCTCCAGACAGCGCTTGACGATCTCGTCGTAGGTATTCGCGGTCTCACCGGTGTATAGGCTGCGGCCGCCGAACGACGTCATGAAGATGTCGTGCTGACGCCACAGCACGCCCTTCGGCATCGCGGTCGTCCCACCGGTGTAGAGCACGTAGAGGTCGTCGGGGGACGGCTCGACCGGTGGCAGCTGCACCGGTCCCGACGCCACGATCGACTCGTAGTCGATAGCGCCGTGGACCAGGTCGTTGCCGGAATCGTCGGCGATCTGAATGAGGACACGTAGGCGCGGGAGGTCGGGGAGTACGTCGGCGACTCGCGGGGCGAACGCGGCGTGGTAGATCAATGCGGTCGCGCCGGAGTCGGCGAGCAGGTAGTGCAGCTCGTTCTTGACATAGCGGTAGTTGACGTTGAACGGCGCCACCCTGGCACGCCAGGAGCCGAGCATCGACTCCACGTATTCGGGCCCGTTATAGGCATAGATGCCGAGTAGGTCCTGGCCTACTTCGTGGCCCTGAAGCTCGGAGCGCTCGGTGTGACATCCGAGGCCACGGGTGTGCAGATACGCCCCCAGCCGCTTGGATCGCTCAACGATCTGGGCGTAGGTGTAGCGGCGGTCGCCCTGAATGATGAATTCGCGGTCACCGATCGCGGCCGCGATGGCGTCGGCGGCAGCTGGGACGGTGAATTGTGTCGTGGAACCAGACATCGTGCCTCTCAGGGCTGGTGTGGGAGCAGTTTGATCATCAAACCGTTGGCCTCGGATAGTACGTTGCCGTCGGAGTCGGTCATCGTCGCCCTCACAAACAGCTTTCGTCCGTCGACGGCGTCGATCCATGCCCGAGCCAGCAACGGCTCGTCGGTTGGTGTGATCCTTCGGTAGTCCACGTGCAGGTACGCGGTTCGGCTGTCGGGGCGGCCCGCCGCTGAGACCACCATGCCGAAATGCCAGTCGTAGAACAGCGGTATCACGCCGCCATGTACCGCGTCGTTGCCGCCGACATGGAAGCGGGTGAAATGCCCGCGCATCGTCACCTCGTTCGGTCCCGACTCCGCGACCCGCCACAGCGGCATCAGGGGATGGCCGTTTCCGGGTATGTCCCGCGCGCGTCCGGCAGGTGCAACGCCCGCTGGCGCCTTGTGCTTCTCCAGTCGTGCGCCGACGCCTTCGATGAGTTCGGCCGCGTCGTTCCACAGTCGCTCGTCGGGGTTCGTGGATACCGCGATGTCCTGAAGCCGTCGCATCGCCGTCATGAATCGGGCCATCCCTGGCGCCGCCTCAACCGGTGTGACCCTTGCGAATTCGCGGATATCGTCCTCGGTGTCCGTCACGTGCGCTGCTTCCAAGTCCCGATGAGCTCGTCGGTGGTGGTGATCGTGGCGAGCAGCGACAGCGTGTTGTCGATGATCGAGGTGGCGTAGTCGGCGGGAATGCCTGCGACCGCATCCCGAGGGACGACGACGCGGTAGGCCAGATTCACCGCGTCCATGACGAAGTTGGTGATCGCGACGTTCACGGACACGCCGACGGCGACAATGGTCGAAACTCCGAGGTTTCGCAGTGTCGCGTCGAGGTCGGTTCCGCCCATGGGGCCGATGCCGTGCGACCGCCGCAGCACCACATCGGTTGGCGCAGGGCCGAGTTCGGGCAGCAGCGACGCACCGGGGCTGCCCGGAGCGATGTCGACACCGCTGCCGATGGCGAATATCTTCGCGTTCTGGTTGCCGCCGAGTCCGTCGGGCCGCCGCTGTACGAGGCAGTGGACGACCTTCACGCCGGCCGTGCGAGCCGCAGGCAGTAGGCGTTCGATGTTGGGCACCGCCTCCCGTCGCGCCTCCTCGGCGAGGACCGCCAGCCCGGCGTTGGGACCGACAACGGCGCCCTGGCATTCCTGCGTGACGATCGCGGTGTGCGCGGGCGCCGCGATTTCGGCGAGGTCTACGGTCATACCGAGGCCGGTACTTGACCGGGCGGGGTGGCGGGTACTTCGTAGAACTGCGTCGCCCACTTACGCATGGCCATATAGGGTTTCGCGTCCACCTTGGCCAACGCGGGGTACTCGATGTACTCCTGATAGCGCCAGATGTCCAGGTCCTCCCAGACCGTTCCGAGGAACTGCCGCTCGACCTGCTCGCGCACCGTATCCGGTGGCACGTCTGAGGTGTCGCCGGGTAGTCGGGGCCACCAGATCGAATAGAACATGTCCGAATATCCGTCTTCGACGGGCGTGCAGGCGAAGATCAACCGATGGTTGGACGACCCCTCGAACGCGCTGATCGCGAAGCCGAGGCCGGAGAAGTGGCTGTGTATGTACAGCGCCATCTTGTTCGGGTCGCCGCTGCGCACGTCCGGCCAGCCGGTGAGGAACCGCCATTCCTCCTCGACGGCTTCCCAATTCAGGCATACCGGTGTCACGGTGGCGCCGTGCACGTAGTGGAAGTGCGCGCTGTCGGGCCCGTTCTCGGCGACGATCTGCGGATGCACCGGCTCACGTTCGGCGCGACTCGAAAACTCCGGGTAAGGCCGGTAATACGCGTTCGGGTCGGTGTCGAACTGTGGGAACTTTCCGAACAGGTCCGGTAGCTCCCATTGCGGTTCCTTGCCGTCGGGCTGGTGCCACGCAAAGACACAGCCGTACTGCTCCCGAACCGGGAAGACCCGCAGTCGCAGCGCGCGGTTCGGTCGGTCGGGCTGGTAGGGGATGTAGCGGTTGGTGCCATCAGGGCCCCAGCGCCACCCGTGAAAGGGGCACTCCACGCAGTCGCCGACGACCTTGCCGCCGTGACCGATGTGTGCGCCGAGGTGCCGGCAGTGACCCGACAGCAAATGCAACACGCCGGACTCGTCGCGGTAGGCCACCAGATCCTCGCCGAAGTACCGCAGCGGTCGGACCTCGCCCTGCGGAAATTCGGCCGACCAGCCGATCATGAACCAGCCCGTGACCCTCCAGGTGAATGGGACCTTCACGCAGCCGCCTCTTGAGTCGATGGATACTAAATTGATTACAGTATAGAGTTCCGCAAAGGGCAAGATCGGCAGGCTGCGACGCCGGCGATTAGCTTGCTGGCCGCCTTCGCCACATGTAACGTCATGGCGCGATTTCGGCCGAACTGCCGCCTTAGCGTTGCATCCGACGCGAAACAGGCTGTCAGTCAGTCAATTTGAACTCACGGACGGGTCGCGACGTGCGACCCCCTGGCCGTCGATCGACACTTGATTTTCCGTGACCCTACGGTAGCGTAGGTTACGCAGCCGTAGGTAAGGGATGGAGAGTCTCGATGACGACAACCCAAGAGGCATTGCTCACTGAGCTGGAACCAGTGGTAGAGGCCAACCTGAATCGACACCTTGAGAATGCGAAGCCCTGGAATCCGCACGATTACGTTCCGTGGAGCCGGGGGCGCGACTTCGCCCTGTTGGGTGGCCAGGACTGGACTCCTGCGGATTCCCGGCTCGACGAGGTTTCCAAAGCCGCCATGATGGTGAACCTTCTCACCGAGGACAACCTGCCGTCCTACCACCGCGAAATCGCCGTGCGCTTCGGAAGTGATGGCGCCTGGGGACAGTGGGTCGGCCAGTGGACAGCCGAAGAGGGTCGCCACGCCATCGCGATCCGCGACTATCTCGTCGTCACCCGCGGCGTCGACCCCGTAGCCCTTGAGCGTGGTCGCATGGTGCACATGGCGGCCGGCTATGACTCGGGCGATAAATCACCAATAGAGGCCCTGGCCTACGTGTCCTTCCAGGAACTGGCGACGCGGATCAGCCACCGCAACACCGGCCGAGCATCTGGATGTCCTATCGCCGAACAACTCCTCACCCGGATAGCGACAGACGAGAACCTGCACATGGTCTTCTATCGGAACCTGGTGAACGCTGCGCTCGATATCGCACCAAACGCGACAATGAAGGCGATCGCTCGCGAAGTGATCAACTTCCAGATGCCGGGAAGCACCATGCCAGGCTTCGCGGAAAATGCTCTAGCGATCGCCAAGGCAGGCATCTACGACCTGCGTTCGCATTTGGACGATGTCGTGCGTCCGGTGCTGCGGTTCTGGGGGGTATTCGAGCGCGAGAATTTCGACGGCGAAGGAGCTCGCGCGCGAGACGAACTGGCGGCATTTCTCGATCTGGTGGAAGAAAAGGCCTCTTACTACGACCAGCGTCGCGAAGAACGACTGGTCACCTCGGCACGGTAGATCACGGTAGATTTCGCGACCGCTCCCGGCTTGGCTCTGATACTGTAATCGTTACAGTATCGGTGTGTAGCCGTGAACGTGAGGTGTCGACTCGTGACCGTGCCTGCCCGCTTCGACGCGATCGTGATCGGTGCCGGATTCTCCGGCCTCTACGCGCTACACCGGCTGCGTGAACTCGGCGTCCGCACGCGCGTGCTCGAGATGGCCGAAAACGTCGGCGGGACATGGCTGTTCAACCGATACCCGGGCGCCCGATGTGACATCGAGAGCATCGAGTACTCCTACAGCTTCTCCGACGAGATTCAGCGGGAGTGGGTGTGGACCGAGACAATGCCTGCCCAGTCCGAGATCGAGGCTTACCTCAACTTCGTCGCAGACCGGCTCGACCTGCGCCGCGACATCTCCTTCAACACCGAAGTCGTCGCGATGACGTTCGACGAGGAGGCCGGCGAATGGTTGGTCGAGACCTGGGCGGGGGAGACCTTCGTCGCCCCGTTCGTGGTCGCGGCGTCAGGAATCCTGTCGGTACCCCTCGAACCCCAGATACCGGGCATGGATGCGTTCGCGGGGCCGTCCCTGTACACCGGCTGCTGGCCGAAGGAGGGCGTCGACCTGACCGGCAAGCGCGTCGGGGTCATCGGCACCGGTTCGACCGGCGTGCAACTGATTCCGGTCGTGGCGCGGCAGGCCGGTCACCTTTCGGTGTTCCAGCGCTCACCGGCGTACACGCTGCCGTGGCAGGTAAGGCCGCTCGAACCGGGCGAGCTCGATGAGATGAAGTCCCGGTACGGCGAGATCCGCGCGGCGCAACACGAGCACCCCGTCGGGGCCGCGCGACTGAGCGCGTTCTCCGTGATGCTCGAGATGATTCAGCGGCCGCCCTTGAAGTCGGCCTCCCGCGAGGAGCAGTTACGGGCCATCGAGGAGAACGGCGTCATCGGTGCGCTCAGCTGGGGCGACGTGTTCTTCGACATCCAGGCCAACCAGATGGCGGCCAGGCTCTACGGCGAGGCAGTCGCCCGGATCGTGAACGACGCCGACACTGCGGCGGCGCTGACACCGAGTCATCCCTTCGGATGTAAGCGCCCGATCATCGATCAGGGCTACTACGAGACGTTCAACCGCGACAACGTCACGCTGGTCGACCTGCGCAGGGGGCCGATCCGCGAGGTCACCGCCACCGGCATCGACACCGAACAAGGGTTCCATGAGCTCGACGTGATCATCTACGCCACCGGTTTCGATGCGATGACGGGTGCGCTGACGCGCATGGACATCCGCGGACGCGACGGCATGTCCCTGCGCGAGTTCTGGGCGAGCGAGGGCCCGCTGTCCTACCTCGGGCTGGCGGTCGCCGGGTTTCCCAACCTGTTCATCGTTCAGGCCCCCGGGAGCCCCTCGGCAGCAACGAATTTCGTTGCTGCCCTCGAACAGCACGTGGAATGGATCGGCGATTGCATCGCGTATCTGCGTACCAACGACTACCGAACCATCGATGCGCTGCCCGACGCCCAGCGCGAGTGGATCGAGCACACGACCTCCCTCGTGGCGCCGACCGTCCTCGTCCACCCAACGTGCAATTCCTGGTACAACGGGGGCAATGTTCCCGGCAAGAAACGGATGTACATGGGATACACGGCGGGGATACCGAAATACCGTCGCCGCTGCGACCAGATCGCAGCCGCCGGCTACACGGGCTTCAAGCTCGCCTAGTCGATGAAAACGTCGGAACGGGTGTGGCGGATCGGCCGCGATGTCGCGGGGGTGCTACCGCGGGCACACGCGGCGCTGCGGAGGGAAGGGCGGAATCCGCTGTCGCCAGGCGGTCTTCGGCTCCTCGGTGAGGTGGCGATGGACGAGGCCGCGCTGACGGGGATGACGCTGACGGCGTCGCCGCCGACGCTGGAGCGCTCGGAAGAAGCATGCGCGGCCGCGGCCGATGAGTTGTCAGCGCTCGGTGCCTGCGCTCACGCTCGACCGGAACCATTGCACGTGAAGACGATTGGTCGGCGTCGGTTCGGACGTTTGGTCTATGAGCGGCTGACGTTCGAGCACGACCCTCTGCTGCCGCCGTCGTTGGCGGGGTCGGGCCTCGGCGGCCCGACGACTGCAGCGGTACATCTGTGCCGGCAGGGTGATGACCGGCGACCGTGGCTGGTGTGGGTGCACGGCGCAGGGCAGGGGCAACCGCTGGACCTCTTGTTCTCGCGGGCCCGGCGCATCCAGAGCGAGCTCGGGTTCAACATCGCGCTACCGGTGCAGCCGGGCCACGGCGTCCGTCGCGAAGCATGGCCGGCCTATCCGAACATGGATCCGCTGGCCAACGTCGCGGGGATGATGCGGGCGGTGTCAGAGGTCCGAGCGGTCGTGCGCTGGCTGCAGCCGCGGTCCACCGCCATCGCGGTTTCCGGTGTGTCGATGGGCAGTCCGGTCGCGGCACTGGTGTCGCACCTCGAGACGGTGGATGCGGTCGCGGTCTATACCCCGATCTTCGGGCTCAACGCGATGATCGCTCAGCACCTCGGCCGGTGGGCCCGTCGGTCCGCGACGTCGGCGATGTACTGCGATCGGCGACTGTCGCGCGGTTGGCGTCACCGGTCGATCTGCTGGCTGCCGAGCCGACGCCGCCGCCTGAGCGTCGCCTCATCGTCGGCGCTTGGCACGACCGGATGGCGTTGCGCGAGCCCGCTCTCGAGTTGCACGAGCGGTGGGGTGGGGAACTGCACTGGCACGACGGCAGCCATGCCGGGCACCTCTTCTCCCGACGTGTGCAGGCGGTGTCGGAGCGGTTCCTTGGCACGCTCAGCGCGGAAGGCGGCCGCCGATTGTGCGGGTGACCTGCTCGGCGTAGCCGACCAGCAGGTCGATCCATACCTCGCACTGTGATTCGGGCATGCGCACCGTCGGTCCGCTGATCGTGATCGCGCCCAGGATGTCGCCAGCGGAGTCGAATACCGGTGCGGAAAGCCCGGACGCCGAGTCCTCGCGTTCGCCCGCGGTGATCGCATAACCGTCGGCCTTCGCCGAAGCGATGAGCCTGTGCAACTCATCCGGACGGGTGACCGTTCCGTCGGTCATCGGTTCGAGCGGCCCGGCGAGAACCTTCTCCGCCAAGTCCGGGTTCCAGGCCAGCAGGACTCGTGATGCCGATCCCACGTGCAGCGGGATGACCTTGCCCACGTACATGTCTCGACGCAGCGCGTGGTGGGTCTCGGCGACCGCGACGCAGACCCTGAAGTTCTGTTCGACCTTGAAGAAGCAGGCGGTCTCGCCCGTCTTGTCGCGGATCTCCTTGAGCACCGGGTTGACGACCGCCAACACGTCGAGGTCCTTCAGTGCGGTCGCGGCCCAGTACGACATCCGCACCCCGATCCGGATGCCATCGCCCGTCCTGTCCAGCAATCCCTGAGCCACCATGTTGCTCACGAGCCGCTGCACGGTGGAGGTGGGTAGCCCCGTCGCCTGCTGGATCTCGCCGAGCGACATGTCGGGGTGGGCGAGCGAAAAGGCGTCGAGGATCTCCGTGATCTTGGCGAGCACCAGCAGTGGCTGCTGCTTGGACGAGGCCGCGGCGTCTTCGGTTGCCATGACCCGAATCTACCTGCGGTCACACACCTGCTCATTGCCGATGACCCAGTCGAACGCCTTGGCCTTCGACCGTGCGCCCTGAGCGGTCTTCGACCGATTCGGTTCGCCGAGTTCGGCGAGGAGCTTGTCGGTGATGTCCACCATCGAGGCCAGGGTGGAGGGCGTGAACCACTCCGGGCGGGTCGCGAACAACAGGTCCTCGCTGGACGTGTTGCCGCTGGCGCCTGGCGCGAACGGGCAGCCACCGAGGCCGCCCAGCGAGCCGTCGACCATAGCCGCTCCCGCGTCGATCGCGGCCAGCGTGTTCGCCACGCCAAGGCCCCATGTGTCGTGTCCGTGAAAGACGATGCGCCGCTGGGGGCTTCGCGCTTTCAGGTCGACGATGAGGTCGGTCACCTGTGTCGGGATGGCCTGACCGATGGTGTCGCACACGACGATGTCTTCGGCTCCTGAAGTGCGTGGGTCGGCGGCGATCCCGATCACCCGCTCGGGGTCTGTCAGGCCCTCGAACGGACACGTGAACGCCGTGGCGATGCACAGTTGGATGGCACCCCCGGCCTCTTGCGCGATCCGGACGGCGTCGGGCATCGCCGCGACGCTGTCTTCGGTGCTGCGCCCGATGTTGGCCTTGTTGTGCGAGTCCGACGCCGAGAAGCAGTATTGGAAGTTGCGCGCACCCGCGGCCGCCGCTTTCTCGATATGCCGCGGCGTCGCGACCCAGATCCAACAGCGATCCAGCTCATCGGCGTCCAACGCCGCGACGACGTCGAGCGTGTCGGCAAGTGGCGGAACGAGATCCGGGCGCGCCATCGAACCGATCTCGAGCGCCGGTACGCCAAGAGCGAGCAGCTCGCGGATGATCTGTACCTTGCGGTCGGTGGGCAGCATCTTCGCCGTGAGCTGCAGCCCGTCGCGCAATGTCACATCGCGGAGCTCGGCGTGCGGCGTGCACGGACGAGGTGTCATGTCAGTGCTCCTATCTCCTCGTCGCTGAGACCCAACACCGACGACAACACCTCGTGGGTGTGCTCGCCGAGGTCGGGCCCGACGTTGCGAATCGGCAGCGATGCGCCGCCGATCACCGGCACGATGCCGGGGAAGCCCACGGTTTTGCGGTGCGCTTCACCGGTGTCGACTTCGAAGTGCTGGATCATGTTTCGCGCCTCGTACTGGTCGTCGGCGCAGATGTCGGCGGCGGTGTAGATCGGGCCGGACGGCACGCCGGCCTCCTCGAGCAGCTTGAGCGCCTCGTCCCGGCTGCGTTCGATGGTCCACTGCCCGATTGCCGCATCGAGTTCCTCGCGCCGTCGCCAGCGGCCCGCGTTGGTCTGCAGTTCCGGATCGTCGGCGAGGTCCGGCCGACCGACCGTCTGCATGTAGCGCCGGAAGATCGCGTCGCCGTTGCCCGCGACGATGATGTTGGTGCCGTCGGCGCAGGGGTAGGCGTTGCTCGGCGCAATGCCCTCCATCCGTCCACCGACCCGTTCGCGCGTGACGCCGTAGGCCAGATAGTCCGGCACCAGTGACTCCATCACCGAGAAAACGGATTCATTCAGCGCCACGTCGATAACACGCTGTGGCAGTGGCACTTTGACGTATTCACGCTGGAACAACGCCATCACGGTGCCGAATGCGGCGTAGATCCCGGCAATCGAGTCGCCGATCGAGACACCGGTACGCACCGGCGGCCGGTCGGGGTCGCCGACCAGCTCTCGCAGGCCGCCGTACGCCTCGGCAACGGCGGCGAATCCGGGTCGCTCCGACAGCGGCCCGGTCTGGCCGAACGCCGAGATGCGGGTGATCACCAGGCCGGGGTTGACCCTGTCGAGTTCCTCGGGACCCAGCCCCCATTTTTCGAGCGTGCCCGGACGGAAGTTCTCCAGCAGCACGTCACAGTGCCGGATCAGGTCGAGCACGAGCTGCCTGCCGCGCTCGGTCTTGAGGTCGAGCACGATGGACTTCTTGTTGCGATTGATGGTCCGGTAGAGCATCGACGTGTCCCCGGAGTACAGCCGCCAGTTGCGCAGCTCGTCCCCGGTGACCGGGCGCTCGACCTTGATGACCTCCGCGCCGAAGTCGGCCAGCATCCGGCCCGCGGTCGGCGCGGCGATGTAGTTGCCGAGCTCCAGCACCCGCACTCCGGCGAGTGGACGAATGTCTTTGGTGTTCAATGTCGTTCCTTGCTGTGTATCAGAACAGGGCGCTCATCGGCAGGATGAGCAGGATCGCCACGACCGAGGCGACGGATACGCCGACCGTGACAGTCTTGAGTGCACCGCGCGTGGACTGTCCCAACAGCGACTGCAACAGCCAGAACGTATTGCTGGTGACATGGACACAGAAGAGCGAGCCCGCACCGGCGGCCAGGGCGATCAGGACCGGGTCGAGTCCGATGATCGGCGCCACGGGCGCGAGGATGCCCGCCGACGTGATCGCGGAGATGGTCACGGAACCGACCGCGACGTGCAGAGCCGCGGCGATGAGCCACACCACGAGCAGCGGGGCGGCCGTGCTGGCGGTGAAGTACTCGCCAAGGATGTCGCCGAGACCGGCCGCCTTGATGGTGGCGGCCAGCGAGCCGCCCACGCCGGTGAGGATCAGGATCTGACCGCTCTCCTTGAACCCGGTGGCTATCGCGTGCTGAATCGCCTCGGTACCCAGCGTGTAGCGGCCGACGAAGCTCGTGCCTATCAGGCCGATCAGCAGGGCGATGACGGGCGCGGAGACGAACTTGACGATCGGGTTGTGGACGTCTGCGGCATCGAGGATCGCGCCAGTTGCGATGAGGAGGAGCGAGACCAGCATCGGCGCGAAGAGCACGATCAGCGGGGTCTGGGTGCGCGTCACGATTGCCGTCTTGGTGGCGACGCCGCCGCCCGTCGGACCGTCATCGTCGGGTGTCGTTGTGGCGCTCGACGGTTCGTCATCACCGTCGTCAAGAGGGGCAGGATCCTCGCCGAGGAACTCCTGCTCGTCGCGCTCCGGGTTCCACCAGCCGTGATTGAACAGAAAGGACATGATCGCCACCGCGATCGCGACGGTGGGAATCACAAGGAGCACGCCGAACAGCAGCATCTTGCCGAGCGGCACACCGAGCAGGCCGGCCAGTGCAAGCGCGCCCACCCCGGGGACGGTCAGCACGATGCCGCACTCGAGGCCGATGGCCATGGCCGTGGCCATTCGCGCGGTTCCGTTCTTGCCGATCTTCTTGGCCATGCTGCGCCCCAGCGGTGCCGAGATGACAAGCAGCACATCGAGATAGATGGACTGGAGCAGCGTGGCAATCGTCAGCGACATGGCGTAGGGCATGCGCTTTGGCCCGAACAGCTTTAGCAGCGTCTGCACCAGTCGCTGAATGGCCCCCGTCTGCTGGAGTATCGCGCCCATCAAAACTCCGAACGCGATCAGCAGGCCGACCTCGGCCATGATGTCGCCGAATCCCTTCATGATCGCGTCGATCGTCTTCTCGACGCCGAGTCCGGCCGCCAGGCCGAGGTATGCGGAGCCGATGACCAGCGACACGACCGGGTTGAACTTGAATCGCACGATCATCACGACCACGGCGACGATCGCGACCGCGGTGTTGATGACGATTGCGGTGTGTGACATGGGTGCAGCCCCTTCGAACGTCTGCGCTTCGGGTGAAGGTCACCACAGGCCACTTGAGGTGTGACCCACGACGCATTCATATTATGAGCACATACTCACAATATAAGCAAGTATGTAGCCGATGTCGAGCTCGACCTGGAGTTTTGCGGATTCAGGGCGAACGGCTCAGCGCGGTGAGGGGGCTCCATAGTCACGAATGAGCCGGGCGCGGACGTACGCCATCTCCTGTGCCATGTCGATCGGATACGCCTGCATGATCCATTGGTATGCGGTGCCGAGGACGGCCGAGCCGAAGTCGTTGACCGCCCGGTCGATCTCGATGTCGGGCCGCACCGACCCATCGGCGAAGCCCCTTCGCAGTCCCGCCTCGACCATGTCCGCCGCCCGCTCGAGCCACATCCGGATGCGCGGGCCCACCGGCGACGTCGCCTTGATCGCCTCGAAGGTCAGCACGAATATCGCTCGCAACAAGTCGCGATCCTCGTCGTGGAGCTGCGCGATGCGATCGACGTGTGCGAGTGCTTGGTGCAAACCACTGGACTCTGGGTCGAGTGCAGGGCTGAGCTTGTTCACGTATTCGGTGGCGAACAAGGTCTCGAGGATGGCGTCCTTGCTGCCGTAGCGGGCATGCACCATCGCTCGGCTGTACCCGGCACGCCGACCGATCTCGGCAGCCGTCGTTGCTTCCCATCCTTTTTCGGCGATCAGTTCCACCGCGGCCTCGAGCAATCGGCGGCCCGATATCTCGAGGCGCTGGGGCTGGGTCAGCCCCCGGGAGGGGGACGGCACCCTTGCATATTAGACGCCCGACAACTAACTTAATTGTTCCGCGTCAAATTTCTTTTGGGGGTCGATGATGACTTCTGGTGGACGGTCGGCGCTGCGGCGGCGGGTGTTCCGTCCGGCATTGAGGGTGTGACGCCACAGTGGCTGACGGCCGCACTGGACGGTGCGACGGTTACCGATGTTCGCGTCGAACAAATCGCACTGGACAGTGGCTTCTCATCGCAGCTGTACCGAGCGCACCTGTCGGGTGAGGGCGTGCCGAACAGTGTGATCGTCAAGCTGCCTGCCGTGTCCGAGGCCGGGGACGCGATGAAGATGCTGGGTGGTTACGCGCGAGAAGTCGCGTTCTACCGACACGTTGCCGGCCGCGCACCTCTGGGCACACCTGTCGTACATGCGATTCGAATGGACGAGAACACCGCCGACTTCGTCCTGGTGTTGGAGGACTTGCAGGACTGGGACAACGCCGACCATCTCGCCGGCCTGTCGCTGGACCGCGCGCGCTGCTGTATAGCCGAACTGGCAGGCCTGCACGCGTGGTCGACCAAGCCGCTGAATACCGATGTCCTGGAGGCGTTTCCGAGCATCGACACCCCGATGACACGCGACCTGCTACCTGCTGCGTTCAGCGCGGGTTGGCAGATCTACCGCGACCATGCCACCGCGCCGGTTCCCGCCGCTGTCGCGAAGTATGCCGAGCGGTTCGCTGCTCTTGCCCCTGCGGCGATAGATGCGCTGAGTCAGCGCTCGATGTTGATCCACGGCGATATCCGCGCGGACAACATGTTCTTCTGCGGTGATCGGTTGAAGGTGGTCGACTTCCAACTTGCCGGAAGGGGTGCAGGCGCCACAGATGTCGGGTACCTGGTCAGCCAGGGACTTCCGACGGAAGTGCGCTCAGGGCGTGACGAAACGCTGCTGCGCGAGTACCTCGATCAGCTGTCGAGTCATGGTGTCAGCGACTACTCCTTCGACGAAGCGTGGCGGCATTACCGATACGCCGTTGCCTACTTCGTGGTGCTGCCTGCGATGCCGTTGCTGAGCTGGGACTCACTGCCGGAGCGCTCGCGGCAGTTGTGTATGCGCTTGGTGGAGCGCGCGGTGGCCACCATCGACGAGACCGACGCCGTGGAGGTGTTCAAATGACTCGAACCGCAAGAGAAGTCGTCGAGCTGTACAACCTCGTGGTGTGGAACGAGCGGAACTTCGACCTCGCCGACGAGCTGATGGGGGATACCGTCATCCGGCATGAGGTGGGTGAGGCGCAGACGCTCAGCCACGAGCAGGCCGTCCAACGCGTCGTCGACAACTGGGCCATGTTCGACAAGCTGCGGTTCGATCTCAACCTCGTCGTCGCCGGCGACGACGGCGAACATGTGGCGATCGTGTACCAGTCACCGATGGAGCTCAAGGACGGCACGAAGACAAGTGTGGGAAGTATGGAGATCTTCCGTGTCGTCGAAGGCAGGATCACCGAAGTCTGGAACTGCGGCTACAAGCAAGGGGTTTGGCAATGACGCGTGTACTCGATGAGCTTGGCTACTACCTGCTGGCAGGCGCCGGCGGGGAAGGGCCCGCGACGTTGATGGATGAGGCCCGCCGCGGTGAGGAACTAGGCTTCGGCACCGCATTCATCTCTGAACGCTGGAACGTGAAAGAGGCGTCGTCGCTCGTCGGCGCGGCCTGCGCCGTTACCAGCCGCATGCAGATCGCCACGGCGGCAACCAATCACAACACCCGCCACCCGCTGATCACCGGATCGTGGGCGACGACCATGCACCGCCTCTCCGGCGGCCGGTTCACGCTCGGCATCGGACGCGGGGTGGCGGCGATGTACGCGGCCTTCGGCATTCCCGCCGTCACGACGGCGCAGATGGAGGACTTCGCGCAGGTGATGCGGCGGCTCTGGCATGGCGAGGTGATCTTCAATCACGACGGTCCGATCGGCAAATACCAGGTGCTGTTCCTGGACCCCGACTTCAACGAGGACATCCGGCTGGCCCTGGTCGTGTTCGGGCCCAACACCTTGAAACTCGGGGGCCGGGCCTTTGACGACGTCATCCTGCACACCTATTTCCCGCCGGAGACCCTGCAGCGGTGCGTGAACACGGTTAAGGACGCCGCGGAGAAGGCCGGTCGGGATCCCGACAGCGTGCGGGTGTGGTCCTGTTTCGCCACGGTCGGCGACCATCTTCCCGAGGAACTGCGGCTGAAGAAGACTGTCGCCCGGCTGGCGACCTACCTACAGGGCTACGGCGATCTCATGGTCACGACCAACGGCTGGGATCCCGCGGTGTTGCAACGCTTCCGGGAGGATTCCGTGGTCACCTCTATTCCAGGCGGCATCGATCACAAGGCCACGCCCGAGCAGATCGAGCACATCGCCACGCTCATTCCGGACGAGTGGCTGGAACCGGCGGCCACCGGATCGGCGCAGCAGTGCGTCGACCGCGTCCGCAAGGAATTCGACTACGGGGCCGATGCGGTGATCATGCACGGCGCCACCCCTGACGAACTGGAGCCGATCGTCGACGCCTACCGCGCGAGCCGGTAGTGTCCCGATTCCGCGTCGGCCTGATGGACTCGATCCTGGCCGGGCGACCATCGGTTGACAGCTACAGCCGTGCGAGTTACCTTGCCGCCGTTGCCAATCGCGTCGATTCGTACTGGGTGCCGGACCACATCAACGGCCAGACTCCCCGCCCGCTGTGGGATCCGAAGTACACAGCGTCGGCACGCTTGTTGCGCTCGTCCGACGCAGCGATGGAAGCGTGGACGTTGTTGGGTAGCTTGGCGGCGCGCAGGCGCTTCAACCGGGTGCGCCTCGGTGTCGGCGTCACCGACACCGGTAAACGCCACCCCGCCGTCACCGC